>Ga0207933_1002826_pt1 | contig 10806 bp, 14 predicted proteins | sample NGESurdeep092012_4_FD_184488 | JGI IMG/M metagenome (GOLD analysis project Ga0207933, IMG submission 184488) | Arctic peat soil microbial communities from Barrow, Alaska - NGEE Surface sample F53-3 deep-092012 (SPAdes) | ecosystem: Environmental > Terrestrial > Soil > Wetlands > Peat ...
AGCCTTCCGGGGCTTCGCTCGCAATGGACTTGAGCTTTGTGCTGGATCGAGCTACCACGTCCAAGTCCAACGCCGAGCAAGGCGCCAAATCAAAGGAGAACCGAGATGACGAAGAGCACGAAATCAGCCACCAAGCCCTCAGCCGACGAGGCCGTCAAGAAGGCCGTCGAGGATCACCCCGGCGCGACCGCGGAGGGTGCCGCGATCACCGCCGGCATCGGCCGCTCGACCGCGACCAAGGCGCTCGCCCGGCTGCGAGAGGCCGGCGAGATCACGCGCTTCGAGGGTGGGCGCGAGGGGGCGAGCGGCTCCCCGACCGCTTCACGCTGGCCGGGGTCGAGCTGCCGCCGGCCTACGCCGGGCATACGGCCAGCGGATCGGCGGCCAAGCCGAGCAGCGCCAAACAGGCGAGCGCTGCCACGACCGAGCCTGAGAAGGCGCCCGCCGACGCGCAGCTGGCGAGCGCGGCCGATGGCAAGCCCTCCGCACCCGCAGCGGATGCCGAGCGGCTACGTCCCGGCCAGCTCGAGCCGCTCGTGCTCGCCTACCTGAAGGAGAACGCCGACAGCGGCCCGCATGCGCCGAGCGCCGTCGCGAAGGCGCTGTTGCGGTCGAGCGGAGCAGTCGGGAACTGTCTCGTCCGGCTGACCGACGCCAAGCAGGTGCGCCAGGAAAGCGACAAGCCCCGCCGCTACAGCCTCGCGGCCTGATGCCGGCAACCCCATGCGGGCGCGCCCCTCACTCCTGCTCCATCGGGGCGGAGAGTGAGGGGCCGGTGCCCTGACCGGAAGGAGAACCCATGAACATCGCGCTCACAGTGCCCGCCGAGATGGTGGGCCACCTACGCAACGGGCTACACAGCGTCATCGGTGGCGCCGCCCGGGACATATCGCAGACCACCGAACAGCCGGGCCGCGAGCACCACCCAGAGTCCTACGAGGAGCCCCGCGAGCACTACGACCGCACTTGCGCGCTGCTTGACCTGATCGGCTGGGGCGACCCCGAACAGCCCACCCAGGCCCAGGTCGATCTACCCACGCACCGTTGGGCGCTGATGGAAGCGCTCGACGTCCTGCTGCTCGTCGCCGACGCCGACATGGAGGAAGCCGACACGGTTGACGCGGAACGCGCGAAGCGAGGCGAAGCCGCGAAGCGCGAGGCCACCACCAGGCGCGTGCTCGCGCTGCGCGAGTTCGCCTCGGCCGCCAAAGCCCGGGTGGACGCCCTCGATGAGCAGGGCTCAGGTGAAGAAAACGAGCAAGATGAGGGGGGCCGATTCGGCCTCGTCCTCTGATCCTGATGAAGTGCCTTGCGATGAGGCTCGAGGGGATCCAGACCGGCGACATTGTGGAGGTCGATCACAAAGGCAGGCGCTTTTACGCGCTCGTTACAGGCCCGGCCCCGGGCGGTCTCGCGCTGGCGCCGACGGACCGCCGCGTGAACCACTACAGCGCTCGCAGCCGTGAGGTCGTGGGGCATTGGGTCAAGCGTGGCCGGCCGAGAACGACGACGGCGCCGTTGCAGCCTTCAGAGCGTCAGCTGGAGATAGACCTGGGGATTCAGCCGCAGTAGGCGCGCGACGCCGTGAAGAGTGGGGCTGCGCCGGCACACCGGATGTCGGTTGCGATAGTTTGCCGTCAGGTCCAAGACATCGTCAAAGGGAGGTATCCGATGCATGCTGTTCTGATCGAGGTAGATACCAGTGGGCAGCCGGATCCGCAGGCCGGGCTGAAGAACCTGCGGGAGGAGACGGTGCCGAGAGTCAGCCAGGCGCCTGGATTCCAGGCCGGGTATTGGCTGCGGCCGCTCGGCGACGCGAAGGGGACCGCCTTGATTGTGTTCGACACCGAGGAGCATGCCGAGGCTGCTTCGCAGGAGCTCAGCGTGGGAAGCAGCGTGGGGCCGGGGGTTACGGTGGTGCGCAAGGAGATACGCGAGGTCGCCGCCTCGGCCTAACTGAAGGTGTGAGGCCGCACCACCCAAGAGTCGATTGAGCCGCAAGGCGAGACCGGCAAAGGGTTCCTCAAGCGGCCCGGGACCGCGTCGTGTTGCCTCCGGAGCCGCCCGGGGATTGATGGCTGCAACGCCCACGGTTAGGCTGCGCCAATGGCTCTCATTATAACAGCGCTCGAGCGCCGCTGAGCGCCGCCGGGGCAGTTGCTCTTGTCGAGTGAGCCGCAGCTTTGGGGATAGGCTGCGGGCGTGTCCGGGGAGATAGACCGTCGGTCAGATGAGGGCTCGCGCGAGCTGGTGAATACCGGCGCGGACCTGGCTGGTGCGTTGATCGGCGGGGCGGTAGGTATGCCGCTAGGGCCGCCCGGGGCGATCGTCGGCGGCGCGGTCGGCGTCGTCGTCCAACATGGCATAAGGAACGTGGTTGGCCGCCTTAGCCGCCGCGAGGAAGAGCGGGTGGGCGCCGCCGTGCTCCTGCTCGAAGACGGGGTTCGTCGTCGTGGTGAGCAAGGCGGGGTCCCACGCGATGACGGGTTCTTCGATGACCGCGGCCGGCTGCGGCCCGAGGCCGAAGACCTCCTTGAGGAGATCTTGAGACAGGCCGCGGAGTCCGCGGATGAGCGTCGTATTCCTTTGATGGCGCGGCTGTACGCTGCGATCTCGTTCACCGAGGCTGTTTCGGCGGCAGACGCGAAGTTTCTCGTGAGGGTGGCCAGCGGCCTGACGTATCGGCAGTTCGTGGCGCTCGCGGTATACGCGCACCACGCTGAGCATGAGATGGCGTTCGCCGAGATGGAGGCCCTCCAGGAAGCCGGCGAATCCGTGGCCGATCCCGGCATAGCGTTGGAGCTGAAAGAGCTGATCGACCTGAGGCTACTCGGCGGGACCGCAGACGGGGGGAACCTGCTCGAGATCGGCGATCCGCTGGCGGGGAACGTGGTCGGCGGTGCGATTACCTATGGCCAGCTCCGGCTGCTGCCTACCGGCGAGCGGCTGGTGGAGATGGCCGGTGTCGGCGACATCGGTCCGCATGACCGAGAAACCTGGGTCACCGAACTCACCGGCAAGAGACGCAGCCAGTAGTCCACATCGCCCAACCTATAAAGATCCAACTCCAACTCCTGAGCCGCCCTGTGAGCCGCCCTGGGTTTGGCGGGTCAGATCAAAGTCTCCGTCAAACACAGGATGGCTCAGTTCTCGACGACGTTCGACGCTAGCGACGCGGACTACTGGCGATAGAGCGCGGTGCGAGCCCTGCCATCGCCCGTGCGTGAAGGCGCCCACGCAGGTCAGCGATAATTGTGCGGTGACGCAGCGACAACTCGGCCCGTGGCGAATCGGCGAGAAGCTGGGCGAAGGCCGCAACGGCAAGGTGTATCGAGCCGAGCACGTGCAGACCGGCGCCGGTGCCGCGTTGAAGGCGATCAACGCCCGGAAGGTGAGCAAGGAGCCATACCAGCGGTTCCTCGTAGAGATCGAGACCCTTCGGCGGCTCGGCGACCACCCGGGAATCCTGCCCGTGATCGATGACCACATCCCCGATACACCGTCAGAGAGCGACCAGCCGTGGCTTGTGATGCCGATCGCAAGACCCTTGCGCGACGCGCTCGCAGACGCCGACCTGGCGGCGATCGTCGCAGCCATCGGAGAGATCGCGAAGACCCTTGCCCGCCTTCGCGCTGAGCATCATCTGGCACATCGGGACTTGAAGCCAGCGAACCCGTACACGCTCGACGACAAGGCCGTCGTGGGCGACTTCGGGCTGGTCGCTCTCCCTGATCGAGCCGGGCTCACGGAGGAAGGGAAACCGCTCGGCCCGGCCAACTTCATGCCGTTCGAGATGCTGAATGACCCCGGCAACGCCGACGCGTTCGCTGCCGATGTCTACTCGCTCGCGAAGACGCTATGGGCGCTCGCGTGCGACGGGAACATCCCGCCTCCGGGCCACCAGCCGGCGTCTGCCGCACCACACCGAATCGCCGACTACAGGCCGCACCCGAATGCGGCCCTGCTCGACGAGCTCGTGGATCGTGCGACCGTGCTCGACCCAGCAAGCCGCCCGTCGATGGAGGAGTTGGCGACCGATCTCGCTGTGTGGGCTTCGGTCCAGCCAGATCAAGCGGCGTTCGACATGAACGAGGCAACGTCGGCAGTGCGTTCGGCGCTCAGCGCCGAGATCGCCACGACAGAGCGCATCGCACGCTGGAAGGAGGCCGCATACAAGGCCGTGCGCAGGTTCGACGAGCTGGCTCGGCCGCTCAACGAGGGAATGAAGGCAGCGGACCCGCGTGCGGAGATCAACGTCAATGATCGATATGTCGATTCGAGGCTGAAGCAGGTCGAGTACATGGGCTCGCCGACTGTGCTGTTCCACTGGACGCGAGCGTCGAAGATCGCGGTCGGGTCGCCGATGCTGTACGCCCTGCGTCTGGGGCATGGGATCGAGCTGATCGAGGACGGCACGCTGATAATCACCGCGATGGTGGATCTCGGCCTGGAGGGCGTGATGCACAACGACATCCACTGGACCGACGAACGGCGCGCACCGGTGGGATCGACACAGCAGGAGGCTGCGCTGCAGGAGATCACGGCTGATCTGGCGGAGCAGCTAAAGGGCGGGCTGCTCAAGTTCGCTGAGAACGCTGCTGCCCACTAAGCCTGCGGGGCAGTGGCCGGCTGACCGCAGATCAGGCAGTGCACGGGCTGGTCCCACCCATCGAGAACCTTGACGGGCTCGCTCGGGTGGCAGGAGAAGTCAACGCGCCTCATGTCGTCGCTCTCGGAGAGCTGCGGTTCCTCGGCACGGTCAGCCGGCTTGGACGTGATCCTCACGTGCGAGCTGGACGCTCTTTCCAGCGACTTGCCGAAGTCGTCGAGCATCGGCTTCACAGCCTCGTTGTGAATCTTGGCCTCAACGGCCTCAAGCTGCGCCTTCGTCCACCAAGAATCAGGCGGAGCCTGGACGGCGCAGTACGGGCAGAAATATCCGCCCTCGGGGGTAGGAAGTCCCTCCTCCTCGTCTGGCGTTGGGCGCCACTTCAACTCGACCGTGGCGTCCTGTGTGTAGCGCGTGGCGACGTGGTGCAGCAGCGAGATCTTCTCCAGCAGCGTTCGCATCGGCAACAGCGCCCGCACGTCGAACGGGACGGTGTCCTCGTAGTCGCTGGGGTCGAGGCCGAGTGGCTCGCAGAGCATCGGTGTCAGGGTCACCATCTCTGAGGGCCACTCGCCGCCGGCGTAGCCAGTCTCCAGCAATACTCCTCGGTCCTCCACGGGGATCGCGACGGCGGAGCGAACGACGCGTGGGTAGCTCAGCACGTCGGCACGGTGTGGCGTCTTGCCGCGTCCGGGCTCGCGCGCTGGGAGCCAGTCGATGTCGAGCGTGTGGGCGACGTGCTCGGCGATGGTCTGCAGTAGGCGCTCCCGGCTTTTCGCCGAGTCGCCCTTCGCGGGCTGGATGAGGATGTCGACGTCCTCTGAGAAGCGCTCGATCAGCTCATAGCCCTTGGACAGGCTGGTGCCGCCCTTCAAGACGAACGCGCCGGCGTGCTGGTCGTGCAGGGCGCGTAGCACCTGGGTCACCCAGTAGTCCTTCTCCACGAACAGTGGCGCCAGGCCAAGGCGCTCGGCGGCGCCGACGACGGCGCCCTCGAAGTCGGCTTCGTTGTCGCGTAGACGGCTCACGCCGCCGTGCCCCCGAGCACACGCAGGGCACGGGCGCGAGTACGGGGGTCTCGAGCGGCCGGGACGCGCTCGGCCTGTTCCTCGTAGCCCCCGTGGCGCAGCACCGCGCGCAGGCGCTCGCGGACGACAGGCGGCTCGGTGCGGCTCGCTCTCACAAGGCGCTCGACGCGCACGTCCTCCCGGTCGAGCAGCTCGCCGAAGCGCTCCAGGGCGGTGGCGCCGTCGGCCTCCACGTAGCGATCCCAGCCCTCCAGCGCCTCCAGAAAGGTCACCTCCATGCCGTTGAGCTTGGCCTCGCGGCGTCCCGAGCGCGCCGCCCGGCTCGAGATCTTGACGTTGTGCAGGCCATCCGGCCGGCGATGAGTTACCGCGAGCGCTTCGACGGGGGATACCTGGGTTGACAGGCCAAGGAGATTGGTGGCGTGCCAGCCTGTGGCTCCGATGGCCTCCTGCGCTCCAAACAACTTCTGCACAGCCTCGCCCTGCGAGGCGCCGATCATGCCGAAGCGGCTCTTCTTGCCGCGCCAGTACACACCCCGACGGACACGCACCAGCTCTCCCCGGGAGATCAGGCGACGGAGCTCGTTGTTGACGGCCGACGGGGATCCCTCGAAATCCTCGATCCGCCACAGCCGCTCGTCAGAGCGCAGCACACGACGGCGCACCTGCTGCGCGACACTGCCCTTCCGGTCAAGAACATGGCCCACACGATGATTGTAACGCGATACGAGAAATCGTCACGACTTATTGGGCGGCAAACCCAAGGTATGCCGACTTTGTCCCGTTCTGCCTGGATGGTCGGAGTAGGAAGAGTGCCTTGCTGCCTTCCTCATAGACGTCTGCCGCGGCTAGCTGCTCTGGGGGTGGCGCTGACCTTCGGCTTGGCATTGGCCTTCCGCAAGTATCGACGCTATGCTCTGCGTGTGGGGACAGGATCCCGTCGTTGCTGGCCTTCTGGACCTCATCGTGCAGGGCGACGTTGTGTCTATGCAGATACTGGGCCAAGTCGCCATCGATGAAGAGCATGTACATGGAAGGGACGGTATCCGCTCGGCTGCCTACACTCGCCTCGTGACTTTGGTTCATCTTGTTATCGACCTCGCCGGTCAGGAGCATGGCCGTCGGCGCGCCGAGCGCAACATCGACCTCCCGGCCGTTCCTCGCCAGGGGGAGGTCATCTGGGTGTCCCGCAGCCTCGCACTGATGGTGAAGTCTGTGGCGTGGATGCTCGGCGAGGTGACGCCGTGGCTGTCCTGGGAAGGGCAGAAGGAACGCTGCAAAGCGTAGTGGAGAGTGACGGGGAGCTCACAATGCCTGAGACGTACGTCGACGAGCTGCCCACCAGTGGCTGGACAATCTCCGAGTCCTAGCAGCTCCGTGCCGGGCTGGGTCGCGACGGATGCACGTTAATCAGCTCGGCAATGTCGAGGCGGCGCGTTCGAGGTCGCCGTGATCGATCACGCGCTCCACGAGGAATCCGGCCTGCTCTTGCGCGCTGAAACTGCGCAGCTCGCGGCTGGTAAGCGGCCGGTAGAGCACGCGGTACTCGCCACGGCGGATGCGGAGCCACGGTGCGCGTCCGGTCAGCGGCTTGATGTCGAGGTTCGCCGGATGCGGCTCGGCGGCGAGGTCGCCTTCGAGCAGGTCGAGGAGTCGTTTGCGGCTCTTGTGGTCGATGCGGCGCAGGTCGCGCAGCGCACGCTTTGACAGCTCGACGCGGTACATCGGCTCGCGACGGTGGTCCTGCTACCGATCCTCTGCGGGCCCGTCTGCTTCGAGCTCCGCGCGCGCGTCTGCGAGCGACACGGTCGTTCCGGCTGCCAGCTCGGCGTCGGCTGTCGCCATCCCCTCGATGAACTGAGGCGCGTGGGTGAGCACGAAGTCCTCGAACTCCGCTGAGTCGACCGGGAGCACGTAGGCGACCGGGCGCCCGCGGCGGGTGATCAGGGCCGGCTCCTTGTTCTGCTCGATGTCGTTGATGATCGAGCTTGCGTGTCTGGCAAGCTCACGAACGCCGATCATGCTCATCGCCGTGCTCCTCGCATGTGCATATCGATGTACGTACAAGGATATCATGTCGCGGCTGGCTCGGTGGCTTACGACCTACGTGCGGACGCGATTGGCCCCGATCCGGTCTGAAAGTCGCGAAGCCTAGTGTTCGCAGTCTCGACGAGGAGTTCGGCCAGGCCAAGCCGCTGAGAGCCCGCTCTACGGGGTTTAGGCAGCAGCAGCGTTCTGCTGCCTAAACTCCCCCGAAACAGGCCGATTTCCGGGCAATCGCGTGATGGGGCAGAAGACCATAATCCCTCATGAATACAGGGGATTCTCGGTCTGAGGGGGGCGCTCGGACGGCTCCTCCAGGGCGATGGAGTCAGGCTGAACCTGCGAGGCAGCACATTCGTCAATGCGAAGAATGTTACGAGCGTGACGTTTAGAAGCGTGCCAGATATCCCGCTGAGGAGCTTCGAACTGACGTTTCCCGAGGGAGGCTACTCGGCCTTCGGCACCGACAAGAACCTGTGCAAACAGAAGCTGGCGATGCCGGCGGCGTTGGTCGCCCAGAACGGGGCAGTGCTGCACACGTCGGTCAAGGTGGGGGTCGAAGGGTGCAAGCACAAGAAGGCGAAGCGGAAGCGCCCCAAGACGGACCGCCACGCGAAGAAGCGGCACGTCAAGTAGCCGACCGGCTGCCGCAACCGCCCCGAAGGGGCTGCTTCCCGCCGACTAGGTCCGGGCTCCCGGCGATTACGCTCCGGGCTCAGCCACACCCTTTTCGTCCGCCCCGAGCATTGGTATCCCGAACCCACGGCGACGACCAAGAAGCGCACGACCACTGCGAAACGAACGATCGCCGTCAAGCCCGCATCTCGGGCGAACGACCATTCGGCGTCGAACGGCAGTCGACCGGTCCGGTCGAAGCTTTCTCGCAAGCGAGCCGCGGCGAGCGCTCTGGCTTCGGTTCGCGCCGAGGGCTTGGAGCCGAGCGCGGAGCACGAGGTGCTCGCCGTTCGTTGGGTTGCCGGCGACATCGACAACGCTCAGTTCAAGCGGCTCAATCTCGAGCAAGTTCGTCAGCGCCTGGCTTCGGGTGGGCGGGCGGTCAGTCCCTGACCGGTCTCCTCTTCTGATGACGGAGGATCCGTATGTATATCCAGGCACCGACGTCCTCATCAACAGCCTGGACATTCGTGATCCGTGGCAGCTCGCGGTTGCTGAGGCGGACATTGCGACCGTCGCCTTGGCGACTCTTACCGATGAACCGCTTCCCGGCGACTACGACACCGCCCACAGCAACGCAAGAGCCTCACGCGAAGCTCATCAAGGCGACAACCAGCAACTGAGGAAGCTGCTCGACGGCTTGATCGACGACTGACCCTCCGGCCCGGAGCCATGAGCGTTTGCGCGCCAGCTTTTAAGCTGCCGACACGCTTGACGACATTGCAAAAGGCGTGCAGGCAGCCGGTGTTCACGGCCAACCCGCCAATTGTCCCGGCATCGTCGGTCGTGGGTACGGCGAAGGCTGTGACGCCGGCGCTGTCGGCGGCGATGGTAGGTAGACCCGGCATATTTCGTATCGAACGGCAGGGAATCGTTACCCGATATCGACATCGTCCTGCAAGGGGACGGGGTCAGACTGAACCTGCCCGGCAGGACGTTCGTCAGCCACAAGGATGTAACGAGCGTGACGTTCAGAAGCGTGCCGGACATCCCCTGAGGAGCGTCGAATTGAGCTTCCCCGAGGGGAAGTACTCAGCGCTCGGCACCGACAAGAACTTGCGCAAACAAAAACTGACGACGCCGACGGCGTTGGTCGCCCAGAACGGGGCAGTGCTGCACGCGTCGGTCAAGGTGGGGGTCACGGGTTGCCCCAAACATCGCACGGCGGCGAGGCGTTTCGCAAGAAGCGTAAGGCGAAGGCAAGGCAAAGAAGCTTTGCGAAACGTGCCAACTTTGACCTAAATGTGCCAACTTTGTAACTTCTGGCCGGGACCCCTTGAACCGAACCTGTGTTCGTGTTAGCTTGACCCGACGATGACTTATCACCCCTCAGCTCTTCCTGCGGGACAGGACCGCGAAACGTGGGGCTTGCGCTATGCGCGAGCGGGGCGTAGCATTGTGGCCGTGGCTGTTGCTACCTCCGCTGTCACCACCGCCGACGAGCTCCTGCTCATGCCCAAAGGCCGGATGCGCTACGAGCTCGTGCGTGGGGAGCTACGCACGATGACCCCGGCGGGCTTCGAGCACGGCCGCATCGCCGCGCGGCTCAGCCGTCTTCTCGACGCCCATGTCGAGGAGACCGGGATTGGCGTCGTGGCCGGCGCTGAGACCGGTTTCGTCCTCGCTAGCGATCCGGACACGGTGCGCGCTCCCGACGCGGCGTTTGTCTCGAAGGAGCGCGCCGAGGAGGTCGGCAGAACAGTCAAGTACTGGCCCGGCGCGCCTGACTTCGCCGCCGAGGTCATCTCCCCGAATGACACTTTCCACGAGGTCCAGGCGAAGGCGCTCGAATGGCTCGCGGCCGGCACGATCATCGTGCTTGTGCTCGACCCCGACCAACAGACCGCGACCGTCTACCGCGGCCAGGGTGACACGCACGTTCATCGTGCCGAGGACACCCTCGACCTGAGCGACGCCGTGCCCGGCTTCACCGTCCCGGTGGCCCGTCTCTTCGCCTGACCCGCTACACCGCCTTCTGACGCGGACCCGGCGTGTAGGGCGAAGAAGTGGCGTAAACTGAGCGAGCAAGTCGGTGTCCTCGTCGAAGGGATCGACCACGAGCACAGTCGCGCCTACGGATTGCAACGCCAGCTGTGCTGTGCGGGCCGCGTGCTCCAGCATCTCGCCGCCGATTCCCGGGGTGTCCGCGGCACGCGCGAACTGGGCGAGCAGGATCGCCGGCTGGGTGCGGTAGTGCACGCCGCCGAGCTGGACGCGATCCTCGGTGCCCAAGGCGACCTGGGCGGCGCAGAGGGCGTAGACGCCGGTGATCGCCCCGTGGCTGAGGTGCACGCGGACGGTCGCCTCTTGCGGCTCGCGCAGCGCCCGGTCGGTCAGCCACTCGGCGACGCTCTCCTCGCACGTAACGATCAGCCGCGCGCCGATCCCCATCTCCTGACGGAACTCGCCGCCATGTCAGTCACAATCACGCGCGTGGAGACGCCGCGACGG
>Ga0207933_1002827_pt1 | contig 10806 bp, 15 predicted proteins | sample NGESurdeep092012_4_FD_184488 | JGI IMG/M metagenome (GOLD analysis project Ga0207933, IMG submission 184488) | Arctic peat soil microbial communities from Barrow, Alaska - NGEE Surface sample F53-3 deep-092012 (SPAdes) | ecosystem: Environmental > Terrestrial > Soil > Wetlands > Peat ...
ATCCGGACGAGATTGTCAAGCGTATCGAGGACCTGCATCGGCTCGGCGTGCGCATCGCATTGGACGATTTCGGTTCCGGCTATTCCAATTTGGGCTATCTGCAGCGTTTCCCGCTCGACAAGCTCAAGATCGACCGCAGCTTTGTGATCGCGCTCGGCAATTCCCCCAATGGCGGGGTCATCATCCAGGCCATCGTCGCGCTCGGCCGCGCGCTCGGGCTGACGGTGGTTGTCGAGGGCGTGGAGACCGAGCAGCAGCGCGTGTTGTTGCGGCTCGCGGGCTGCGACGAGATGCAGGGCTATCTGTTTGCAAGGCCGGCGCCGGCTAAAGCGATCGACCGCCTGCTGGCCCAGCATAACTCCGGCGGCCGCGCGCAGGCTGCCGGGGCCTGACAGCCCGACCGCTAAGCGATAGAGTTGCCGCGTATCAACCGCGCCCGGTCGGGGCGCGTGGGAGAACGCGATGATCCCCAACGCCTGGGCGGGCTTTGATTTCGGGCTCGGACCCGATGTCGAGATGCTGCGCACGTCCGTCAACGGCTTCGCGCAGGATCGCATCGCGCCGCGCGCCGCGGCCATCGACCGCGACAACACATTCCCGCGCGATCTATGGCCCGAAATGGGCGCGCTCGGCCTGCATGGCATCACAGCGGAGGAAGAATACGGCGGCGCGGGACTGGGCTATCTCGATCATTGCGTCGCGATGGAAGAGATTTCGCGAGCTTCCGCCGCGGTCGGGCTGTCTTACGGCGCGCATTCCAATCTCTGTATCAATCAACTGTCTCGTAACGGCAATGCTACTCAGAAGAAAAAATATCTGTCCAGGCTGATTTCCGGCGAGCATGTCGGCGCGCTGGCGATGTCGGAGCCCGGCGCCGGCTCCGACGTGGTGTCGATGCGCACGCGCGCCGACAAGAAGGACGACCATTATATTCTCAATGGCTCCAAGATGTGGATCACCAACGGTCCAGTGGCCGATACGCTGGTGGTCTATGCCAAGACCGATCGCACCGCCGGTGCACGCGGCATCACGGCCTTCATTATCGAAAAAAACATGAAGGGTTTTGCGCCTGCGCAAAAACTCGACAAGCTCGGCATGCGCGGCTCCGACACTTCGGAACTGGTGTTTACCGATTGCGAGGTGCCGGAGGAGAACGTGTTGGGCGCGGTCGGCAACGGCGTCAATGTATTAATGTCCGGCCTCGACTATGAGCGCGTGGTGCTCGCCGCGGGCCCGCTAGGCATCATGCAGGCCTGCATGGATGTGGTGATCCCTTACGTGCACGAGCGCCAGCAGTTCGGCCAGGCGATCGGGAACTTTCAACTGGTGCAGGCCAAGCTCGCCGACATGTATGTGACAATGAATGCGGCGAAATCGTATGTGTACACGGTCGCGAGAGCCTGCGACGAGGGCCGCACCACGCGCGAAGATGCCGCCGGCGCCATTCTTTATGCCTCCGAGCGCGCCACCTGGATGGCGCTGGAAGCGATCCAGTGCCTCGGCGGTAACGGCTATATCAATGATTTCCCGTGCGGCCGCCTGCTGCGCGACGCCAAGCTTTACGAGATCGGCGCGGGCACGAGTGAGATCAGGCGCATGTTGATCGGGCGCGAAATCTTTGAAAAGACTCGCTAGTCTTCGCCATTAACTTATTCCCTCTGCGAATCAGCTAGGGCATTGGCCTACATCGACGGCGATGGAGACGAGGCCATGATGCGGGTGCGGCTGAAGGCCGATGGGCGGATCGTCGAGGTCATGCCCGATGGCACCGAGAAAACCGTCGATCATTCCGATCCCGCCGCCTTCGTGCGCCAGGTGCGCGCGCGCTGCGGGCTGACGCAAGCGGCCTTTGCCGAAAAAATCGAAGTGCCGATCGAAACCGTGCGCAACTGGGAGCAGGGCAAGCGCCATCCGCGCGGTCCCGCGCGGGCACTGCTCAAGCTGATCGATAACGCGCCGGATGCGGCCTTCGCGGCTTTAGGTGGGCGACGGCGCTGACGCGCCTTTGGGGTGGCAGACGGCGCTAATCGTTACTCTGCTGCCGCCACGACCCGCGGACGCGACGCTGGGCGCGCGATACGCATCAGCAGGAACATCGCCAACAGCGTCGCGATATAGGTAATGAGCTGCATTTCGGTCGGCCGTTCGGTGTAGCCGATCAGCGTGTGCAGCAGTTTGCCGAACAGGCTGCCTTCCGACAAGATCCAGGAAGTGTTCCAGACCGTGCGGTCGAGCACGACCACCGTGCCGGCATTGTTGAGGAACTGAACCGCCTGCGACGCCATGCCGGCGGCGAGCAGCGCGATCAGCCAACTCGTAACCGAAAAAATGTAGCGGTTCGGGATCGCCAGCAGTCCTAGATAAGTGAGCGCGGTGAAGGCGGCGCCTGCGACCACGCCCAGGAGTCCGCCCACAAGCAAGGCCGAACCAGACGTGCCGGAGGCGAAAATTCCGTAAAGAAAGAGCACCACTTCCGAGCCTTCGCGCAACACCGCAAGACCCACCACGACGGCAAGCGCGGTCAGCGGCTTGGCGCCTTCGCTCACCGCCATGCCAATGGTGCGCATCTCCTCGGCGATCTCGCGGCCGTGCCGCGCCATCCAGGCGTTGTGCCACATCAGCATCACCACCGCGATGCCGAGGATGCTTGCGTTGAACAGTTCCTGGCCCGAGCCTTCGAAGGCCTGCGAGATGGCGCCGGCAAACAACGCCACCACCGCTGCGCCGAGCACGCCGGCAAGTATGCCGAAGCCGATCCAGCGCCCGCGCGTGGGTACGCCGCGCGTCGCCGCCATCACAATGCCGACGATCAGGCCGGCTTCGATCACTTCACGGAAGACGATGATGAGGGCGCCGAGCATGTTTCTATTCCGCGATTACCACGCCCTTGGCGGTGGCTTCATGATATTCGCCGATGAATGGATAGCGGCCGGCCGGTAGCGGACCAATGCGCACAATGCCCTGCGAATGACCGGGGACGACTTTCTCCACCTTGAGTGAGGTGCTGTCGAATTCTTCCGCCGTGTCGTCGTTATTGATCACTGTGATCATGACCCGCTTGTTGGCCGGCACCTTGATCTCCGAGGGCGTGTATTTGTGGTCCTTGAGGGTCAGCGTGAGATTGTCCGCGCGCCCCGAGACCGGGGCGATGACGAGAAGGGCGGCGACGCCGAAAAGAATGACCAAGCTGCGCATGACATATCCATCGTGGGGGTTAGCCCTCACAAAAGCATTAAAGCTGATTGATGCAAGTCCTTATTTTTACTCTTGAATTATTCCAATGTGAGAACCATGCGCAAAAGCTTGAGCCGCCGGGTTTTGCCGATCGTAACGCCAAAATAAAAAAGCATGTTCTTTCGTCTCGCCCCATTCTGACACCAGAGCCACCCAAGGGCTGCCCAAGGGCTGCCCGAGAGCTGCCCGCAGCGGACTGGGTTGGCAGCACGCCGCTGACCGGGCATTCTGCGCGCCCCGCCTAAGAATCATCCCGCGTTTAGGAGATTGTGATGCAATTTGTTGAAGCCCACGGATGCCGTATTCCGCAAATTGGTCTTGGCACCATGACCCTGAAGGGTGACGTCTGTGTCCAAGCGGTCAAGAACGCGCTGCAGGTCGGCTACCGCCATATCGATACCGCATGGTTCTACGGCAACGAAAAAGAGGTAGGCGAAGGCCTGCGCCAGTCCGGCGTCAAGCGCGAGGACATTTTCCTTTGCACTAAAGTGCGCGAGACACACCTGGAGCCAGAAAAGTTCCGTCAGTCGCTTGAGGAAAGCCTCGCCAATCTGCAGCTTCCCCAAGTCGATCTCTTGTTGATTCACTGGAACAACAAGGACATTCCCTTCAGCGTCAGCATCCCTTCACTGGTCAAAGCCAAGAAGGATGGCAAGACTAAACATATCGGCGTTGCAAACTTCACGAGCAAGATGCTGGACGACGCCTGGGCGGTCACCACCGAGCCGCTGGTGTGCAACCAGATCGAAATGCATCCATTCATCAATCAGGACAAAGTGCTGGCCGCCAGCAAAAAACATGGCATGGCGGTGGTCGCCTATTGTCCGATCGCGCGCGGCAAGGTGCCGGGTGCTGATGCACTTGAGCGCATCGCCAAGGCGCACAGCAAGAGCGCCGCGCAGGTCTCGTTGCGCTATCTGGTTCAGATGGGTGCCTGCGCCATTCCGCGCACCGCGACTCCGGATCACCTGAAAGCCAATCTCGACGTGTTCGATTTCAAATTATCGGACGCGGAAATGGCGGAGCTTAAAAAACTCAATGCCACCAACATGCGGGTGGTCAATCCACCACACGCGCCGGTGTGGGACGTTCCTTGATGCAGACTGTGGAGGCCAAGGGCTTCCGGATTCCGATCGTCGGTCTGGGCACCTGGGCCTTGCGCGGGCGCGATTGCGCGCGGCTCACCGAGCAGGCGATCCGTATCGGCTATCGCCATATCGACACTGCGCAGATGTACGACAATGAGCGCGAGGTTGGTGAGGGCGTGCACGCCTCCGGCAAGCGCAACGAGGTGATGGTCACTACCAAGGTGAAACCCGAGTCATTAGCGCCGCACCCTCTCGAACGTTCGGTGAAAGAAAGTCTCGTCAAGCTCCGCCTCGATCATATCGACCTTCTACTGATCCACTGGCCCAACCCGCGCGTACCGCTGGCGGAAACGCTCGATGCCATGGCCAAACTGAAACAAGCGGGGCTGGTGCGGCAGATCGGCGTGTCGAATTTCACCGTAGCCCTGCTCGACGAGGCCAATAAGGTGTCGAGTGAGCCGCTGGTCTGCAATGAGATCGAATGCCATCCTTTTCTCGACCAGGATAAAGTGATCGCAGGCTGCCGTAAACACGGCATGGCGGTGGTGGCCTACAGCCCGATCGCGCGCGGCGGCGCCGTCGGCGACGAGTTGCTTGAGCGCGTCGGCAAAGCCCATGGAAAAACGGCGGCACAAGTCTGTCTGCGCTGGCTGACCCAGCAAGGCATCGTGGTGATCCCGCGCACGAGCAAAATCGAGCGGCTGGAAGAAAACTTCGATATTCTGGATTTCGATTTGTCCGATGCCGAGATGAAGGAAATCGCCGGGCTGGCGCGCAAAGGTGGCCGCATCGTCGATTGGTCATGGTCGCCAAAATGGGATTGAGCGGTGACTGAGCGCCTCACTGACACCGCTCTGGTTTTATTTTCGGGCGGTCAAGACTCCACCGTCTGCCTGGCCTGGGCGCTTGAACGCTTCGCGCGTGTCGAGACCGTCGGCTTCGACTACGGCCAGCGCCACAGGATCGAGCTCGATATGCGTCCGCGCCTGCGCGAGCGCATGGTGGCAATCAAGCCGGAATGGCAGGCGCGGCTGGGCGACGACCACATCGTCAAGCTTGATGCGCTGGCCGCCATGTCCGACAGCGCGCTCACCAGCGATACCGTCATCGAAATGGCCGATAACGGTCTGCCGACAACCTTCGTGCCCGGCCGAAATCTAATCTTCTTTTGCTTTGCCGGCGCGCTGGCCTATCGCCGCGGCGCCCGCCACATTGTCGCGGGCATGTGCGAAACCGACTATTCCGGCTATCCTGACTGCCGCGATGTCACAGTAAAGGCCATGCAACACGCGCTTGGCCTCGGTATGGACCGCAGCATCGCCATCGACACCCCGCTGATGTGGATCGACAAGGCCGCTACTTTCGTCATGGCCGAAGATATCGGCGGACAAGCGTTGCTCGATCTCGTTGTCGAGGACACCCATAGCTGTTATCTGGGCGACCGCACGCAGCGCCATGATTGGGGCTATGGCTGCGGCGCCTGTCCGGCGTGTGACTTGCGGGCAGCTGGCTACAAGAAATTCATCGAACAGAAGCGCGGGACGTGGGAAACAGCATGACGACGGCAAGCAACGATCGGCGCAGGAATATCGAGGGCGGGATTTTCCTCGTTTTGTACTGCGTAACGATTCCGGCGGCCAATTGGATGATCGGCCATGTCGGTACGGTTTGTAGTCCCAACGGACCTTGCGTTTTGCCTGTAGCCCCGGGCCTGATGGCGCCTTCCGGCGTGCTGATGGTCGGCTTGGCGCTGGTATTGCGCGATTTGGTGCAGCGGCGGCTTGGCGTTGAGTTCGGCATCGGCGCGATTTTCGTCGGCGCCGCGATTTCCATGGGATTTGCACCGCATGCGCTGGTGCTGGCCTCGACCTCCGCGTTCCTGATTTCGGAATTGTTCGATTTCGCCGTTTATACGCCGCTTGCCCGCCGCCTCCCGGTGTTGGCGGTGGTAGCCTCGAGCGCGGTCGGACTGATTGTCGACTCTTTCGTCTTCCTTCTGCTCGCTTTCGGCTCGCTCGACTTTTTACCAGGCCAGATCATCGGCAAGTTCTGGATGGTGCTGCTCTCGATTCCGTTCGTCGCTTATTTGCGCCGGCGCGACGAGCGACTCGGCCTGAAACCCGCCTGAGAGTCCACGTCCATGACCTCGACGCTCGAAACGCTGCGCAATGTCACCACCGGCACCATCACCACGATGCTGCTGAAGAAAGGCATTCGCCGCTCCTGGATGGCTGGCGCCATGCCATTCGGATTTAGCGGCAAGCGTCTGGTCGGCCCGGCTTTCACCCTGCGTTTCGTGCCGGTGCGTGAAGATCTCGCCACGCCGGCGAGCTGGTCGAATCCGATTTCCACCCGCAGCGCGATCGAAGCCATGCCGGAAAACTGCATCGTCGTCGCCGACGCCATGGGCGTGACCGGCGCCGGCATTTTCGGCGACATTTTGTGCATGCGCATGGTCAAGCGCGGCGTCACGGCGCTGATCACCGACGGCGTGATGCGCGATAAGCACGGCGTCGTCGCCACTGGCCTACCGGTCTGGTGCGGGGGCGTGGCGGCGCCGGCCTCGGTCAACCAGCTCACTTTTGTCGGCTGGAACGAGCCGATCGGTTGTGGCGGCTGCGCGATTTTTCCGGATGACATTATCGTCGCCGACGACGACGGCGCGGTAGTGATCCCGGCGGCACTTGTTGATTTCGTGGCCAACGAAGGCGCCGAGCACGAACTGATGGAAAGCTGGCTGGTGCAGGAAGTGGAGAAGGGGGCAAAGCTGCCCGGTCTCTATCCGCCTAACGAAGAAAACAAAAAGCGTTACGAAGAGTGGAAGAAGAAACGCTAGCTCACCATCCTGTGCAATCCACAGGGCACTTCATAAATCCGTGATATTCTCAAATCTCCAGGGCGATTCGTGCGCCCGAGTTCGCGTCTGCGTACTCGTGCACCATTGCGCATAGCGCGATGCCACCTTCGAGGGGGATCGGCCCATGGCCTTCGGCTCGCATTCCGGTGCCGCGTCTTCCAAACGGTTCGCCGGCGAGAAGCCCGGCTGGCAGTTCAATTGGGACGAGCGGGTCGTGACTGTGGTTGCCGTCAGCCTCGCGGTGCTGATCGTGGCGACTATCGCCGTTTTGATGGGGATGACGTAGCGCGTTTAGGCTTGTCGTCGGCGAGCTCCGCATCGAAGGCTTTGCGGGCAACGGAGTCGAACTGCCGCCGCCACATCACGATCAAGACGCCAGTGGTGGCGAGCGCCAGTTCCAGCGGACCCAGAAACCATCCCAGATAGCCGAGCGCGAAAAAGAACCCGCGCTGGCCGCGATTGAAATGCAGGCCGGCGTCGGCGCAAAGCCGCGCGGCGCGGTGGGCGAAGGCGCGTGCCGCCGGGCTGTCCTTCTCCGCGGGCAGCGGTGCAGCGCCTACCATGATGGCGAAATAATTATAAAGCCGGTACGACCAGGCGAACTTGAAGAAGGCATAAACGAAAATGATGGCGAGCCCCATGATCTTGATCTCCCACATTTCCGGCGTCGGCGCGACGCCGAAGGGCAGGGCAGCCACCACGGAGGTCAATTGTTCGGTCGAGCGCAGCAGCGTGAGCGCGCCGCCGACAGCGATCAAACTGGTCGATGCAAAAAAAGCCGTACCGTTCTGCAGCGCGGCGGTTACCTGAGAATCAACAATGCGCACATCGCGGGCCAGTAACTGCTTCATCCAATGGTCGCGATAAAGGTTCATATAAGCGTTGAGGCCGCTGCGGCCCTTGGCGGTGTTCTCGATCACCAGCGCATAGCCGATCCAGGCGCCGAGGAACCAGGCGAAGGCGAGCAGGTCCGCTAAGGTAAAGGCCGACATGGTCACGACTCCTTGCACGCATGGTGCCAATTTGACCGGCCCGCTTCAACCGCCTGCTTGAGCGGCCGCCCGTGGTCTGCCACCATCCGCTCAAAGGAGCCCTCAATGCCGCAGACCATTACCACCGGGTACAAGGCGCTGGTTGACGCCGCCGAGCGTGAGATCGAGACATTGCCGGCCCAGGAAGCGATCAAGCTCGCCGGCAACGACAACGTCGTGCTGGTCGACATCCGCGATATTCGCGAATTGCAGCGCGAGGGTAAAGTGCCCGGCGCCGTGCATTGCCCGCGCGGCATGCTGGAATTCTGGATCGACCCCGCGAGCCTCTATCACAAGCCGGCCTTCGCGCAGGACAAGAAATTCGTGTTCTTCTGTGCCGCGGGGTTGCGCTCGGCGCTGGCGACGCAGACCGCGCATCGCATGGGCCTCAAGCCGGTCGCCCACATCGCGGGCGGTTTCGGCGCCTGGAAAGAAGCGGGCGGTCCGGTCGAGGCGCCTGAAAAACCGCCGCAGCCGAAAAAGGCCTAAGCGGCCGATGGCGCTCAAACTGATCATCGGCAACAAGAATTATTCGTCGTGGTCGCTGCGGCCATGGCTCGCCATGAAAGTGGCGGGCATTGTCTTCGATGAGCAGGTCATCCCGCTCTATGAGCCGGGCAGCCGCGAGCAAATTCTGAAATATTCATCCGCCGGCAAAGTGCCGGTGCTGATCGATGGCGAGACCCGCATTTGGGAATCGCTCGCCATTCTCGAATATCTGACCGAGAAAAATCCCAATGCCGGACTCTGGCCGGCCGATGCCGCGGCTCGCGCGCAGGCGCGCGCGGTGGCAAGCGAAATGCACGCTGGCTTTCAGGCCTTGCGCAAGAATTGTCCGATGAATTTGTGGCTGCCGGTGAAGAGGCGCCCGCAACCGGACGACGTCATGGACAATGTGAGGCGGATCGACGCGCTCTGGAACAATTGCCGGTCGCGATATGGGCAGGGCGGGCCTTTTTTGTTCGGCGCCTTTGGCGCGGCCGACGCGATGTACGCCCCGGTCGCCTCGCGTCTTCATACCTATGACATCGCCGTCAGCGCGGTTTCGCGCGCCTTTATCAACGCTATTCTTTCGCTGCCGGCCTTTGTGGAATGGCGGGCTGCTGGGCTTAAAGAAACTTGGGTCATGCAGGGCAACGAGCCTGATTGGCCGCTGGTGCGCGGGGCGTAGCACAAACCAAAATTTCACCAGGGCCGCTCGACCGAATTGGTCACGTGCTCGCGGTCGGGCGACGTGAAACACAGACCGACGCAGAGATAGGGCAGATCGGGATGCGGATTGTGTCCGCGGTGGAATTTGGCGATCGGCTCGGAATAGCACTCGCCGGCTTTGGCCTTCACTAGAACGCCTTCCTGGAAGTGGGCTTCGAACAGCCCCTGCAACGCGACGAAAAACGCCGCGCCGTTGTGGCAATGCCAATTGGTGTAGCCGCCGGGCACGATCTCGGCATTGTAGATTTGCACCTTCACCTGCGGATCGCGGGGTAGCGACGCGTAGAGCGCGTCGAGCAGCAGATTGCGATGAAAGCCTTGCCCCGGCGGCACCATGCCCTCGAGCTTGAGTTTCAGGTCCTTGTAATTGTCGGGCGTGGCCTGCATCGGATACCTCCGCTAAATATGCCGGAGCCTAACGCAAGATATCGAAAAACGAAAAGCCCGGACATGGGCCCGGGCTTTCCAATTCCACTTCCGTGATCGACGCACTCAATCGTCCACGGCTTCCTTCACGGCATCCTTGAAACCGCCGACAGTGTTCTTGATCTTGCCGGCCACCTGATCGGACTTGCCTTCGGTCTCAAGCTTGCTGTCGCCGGTGACCTTGCCGGCGACTTCCTTGACCTTGCCCTTGGCCTGTTCGGCCGAGCCTTCGATGCGATCTTTGTTCATTGTATGAGTCCTCTCTCATTTTATGATTCAATCGCAATGATAACGGCTGAGTGGCGACAAACGTTCCACAGCAAAACGGCCGGGATGATCCCGGCCGTCGCCGATTGTCATTTGACGTAACTACGCATCGAGAATCGCAACGATCTCGTGCGAGCGCGGATCGATGACGAGGACCTGGTCGCCGACCATAATGTAATCATACCCGCGCCATTCCGGATAAATCACATAGACTTGTTCCGGCAGCGGATAGAAATGCACGCTCTCCGGCACGCGGGTACCGACGCGCACGGAAACATTGAGATGCGTCGGCGTTACGCGATGTTGCCGGAAGGCAGTGCTGATCTTGGTGCGTTGTTCGCTCGACAGCTTGGCGGATCCAGCCGCGGCACCCTGACCCGTTGTCGTGCCATGCTCCGTGCCGTTGTGCTCTTGAGCGGCCGATTTACCTGCAGGCGCCATCTTGTTGTTCTCGGCGGCATTGTGCTCATTCTTGCCCTTCATGTCCGCACTGCCGTGCTCGTCGGATGAGCCCTTGATCGCGGCGCGCGGCTCGTTCTTGCCCACCGGTTCGGTTTTGCCCATTGGTGCAGTTTTAGCGGCATCCGGCTCCTTCGGCGCAGCCTGACCCGTGGTCTCGGGCGTCTTGCGCTCGGAGTGCAGTGCCGGCGCGATATGCTGGGCCGGCGCGATCTTCTCGGCCGGCGCTTTT
>Ga0207933_1002828_pt1 | contig 10805 bp, 4 predicted proteins | sample NGESurdeep092012_4_FD_184488 | JGI IMG/M metagenome (GOLD analysis project Ga0207933, IMG submission 184488) | Arctic peat soil microbial communities from Barrow, Alaska - NGEE Surface sample F53-3 deep-092012 (SPAdes) | ecosystem: Environmental > Terrestrial > Soil > Wetlands > Peat ...
GCTAGCCGTAGCAACAAGCTCTCCTAACATCGTGTGGGCTGGCACGGGTGAGGCGTGGGCAATTCGCGACATCGATGTGACAGGCGACGGAGTTTATCAGTCGATCGATGCGGGGAAGACGTGGAAGAACATGGGGCTAAAGGAGACGGGCCGCATCGGGCGGATCGTTATCGACCCGAAGAATGCGGACAACATCTACGTATGCGCCCTTGGCCGCCTTGCCGGTCCACACAAGGAGAAGGGTGTTTACCACACTACAGACGGCGGTAAGACCTGGGTGCAGTCGCTGTTTGTGAATGACAACACAGGTTGCTCGGGTCTCAATATGGACACGCATGACTCGAACACGCTGATCGCCGGCATGTGGCAGGTGGAGATGCACACATGGGGAGAGTTCAGCGGCGGCGAAGGCAGCGGAGTTTACATCACGCACGACGGCGGAGCGCACTGGAAGCGAGTCGAAGGGCACGGCATGCCCAAACCACCCGTCGGGAAGATCGATGTAGCGATTGCACCTACGGATCCCAACCGCATGTATGCTCTCATCGAGACCAAGGACGAGGGCTCCTTCTGGCGGTCCGATGACGGGGGAGACAACTGGCGTCTTACCAGCTGGGATCGGACATTGATCGGCCGCGCTGGATATTACATCCGCATTGCTGTCTCCCCCTCCGACGAGGACAAGATTCTGCTCTCTAACAGCGGATTTCACGTCTCAGAAGATGGAGGCGAGACCTTCAAGGAGGTTCCATGGGGAGGTGACAACCATGACATCTGGATCGATCCCACGAATTCGAACCGCTTCGCCTTCACCGATGACGGCGGCCTGAATATCACAACGGTCGATGGCAAAGGATTTCAGCGAGTATCGCTTCCCATTGGGCAGATGTATCACGTTGCGGTCGACGATCAGATTCCGTACTACGTCTATGGCAACATGCAGGACAACAGCACGATGCGCGGACCCAGCATTCCGACTGGCGGAGGCAGAGGGTCGGATGCCGGCTGGGACCACGGCATGGGTGGATGCGAGTCCGGCTTCACGCTGCCAGACCCGACTGATCCGAACATCGTTTGGGCTTCCTGCTACGCCGACGAGGTGACGCGTTGGGATGCGCGCAGCCACATGGCGCACTCTGTAAGCCCGTATCTGCATACGCTCGATGCGGCGCCGAATCAGGTGAAGTATCGTTGCCATTGGACCCCGCCGTTGGCGATCGATCCTTTCGACCATAACACGGTCTACTACGGCTGCCAGGTGGTCTTCAAGACAACCAACAGTGGACAGAGCTGGACGGTCGCGAGTCCTGACCTCTCGACGCAGGACCCGAGCAGAATTGTGTCCTCGGGTGGATTGATCGGCGACAACCTGGGGCAGTTTTACGGAGAGGTAGTCTTCGCAATCGCGCCTTCGACGATTCAGAAGGGTCTGATCTGGGCGGGCACGAACGATGGCAAGGTCTGGTACACGACCGAGGGCGGCGGCAAGTGGACTGACGTCACGAAGAACATCGGTATGCCGGTGTGGGGAACGGTGACGAGCATCGAGCCGTCGCACTTCCATGCGGGCACGGCGTATGTCTCGGTTGACTATCACCTGGTCGACAACCGCGATCCGTACATCTACAAGACGACGGACTTCGGAAAGACATGGACAAAGATCAGCAGCAATCTTCCCACAGGGCCGCTGGCCTATGTGAGAAATGTCTCCGAGGACCCAAACTGCGAGGGACTGTTATTCACGGGAACCGGAAATGCGCTGTATTACTCGCTCGATGACGGCGTGAAGTGGACGCAGATCAAGACTGGACTGCCGCCCGCTCCGGTAACCTGGACCGTGGTTCAAAAGCGCTTTCATGATCTAGTGGTCTCGACCTACGGCCGCGGCTTCTACATCCTGGACGACATCACGCCGCTGGAGCAGATGGCGAAGGAGAAGTCGACGGCGGATGTGCGGTTGTTTGCTCCGCGCAATGCGTACAGGCTGGGTAAGTACGATCGGGCGATTATCAACTACGAGCTCAAAGACGCTCCCCGAGGCCCTATCCGCTTCGAGATTCTCGGCCCGGATGGAAAGCTTATTCGCAGATTGAACAGCATGGGACATCCGGGAATTAACCGCTTGACGTGGGATATGCACTACGACGGACCGCATGTCGTCGAGCTGCGCACGATTCCGCCGCAGGATCCTCACATCTGGGAGGAGGAGCGCTTCAAGGGTAAAGATGTGCGTGGAATTACTCACTGGGGCATGCCGGTGGAACAGTCAGGACCGCTGGCCGCTCCCGGAAAATACACCGTCAAGATGACGGTGGGCGGGCAGACTCTCCAGGAGCCGCTGGAGGTTCTGATTGATCCACATAGCAGCGGAACGCAAGAGAGCATAGAAGCTACGCTGAAATTGCAGCTTCGCATCAAGGATGACGTGACTCGAACGGCAGACATGGTCAACCGTATCGAGTGGATGAGAAAACAGCTTGAGGGTCTGGAGTCGATGTACGCGGCCGATCCTCATGATGCGGAGATGCTGAAGTCCGTGAAGGCGACGGATCAGAAGATGCAGGATGTGGAGTACACCCTTGTGTCGAAGGAGAATGTCGCCAGCGACGATAAGATTTACTCCTCGGCGTACAAGGTTTACTTCAATCTTCTATGGCTGAACGGCGAGGTGGGGCAGGGCGCAGGCGACGTTGCCGGCGCAGGCGACTACGGGCCAACCGATACAGCGCTCACCTTGATCGAGCAGATCGAGCAGGATCTCGCTCACAGCGAAGCAAGCTACAAGGAGCTAATGTCGACGACTGTGCCAGCGTTCAACCACTTGTTATCCAGCAAGGGGCAGATGCCGCTCGCAAGCGCAGCTGCGGCTGCGGCAGGAACGGGAGCGGAATAACTCGCAGCAGGAACAAATGGATCGTTACTGGAGTCGGCGAATGCCGGCTCCAGTAACATGTGCCGTGTTGAATTGCCCAATTTCATCTGAGGAGCTGAATGACTAACCGAACACAACCGATGAGAACCCTCATCCTTGGCATGGGTGATTTGGGAGTCCGTATCGCTCAGAGAGTCATCGAAGGCGGTTTCTCTTCGGCGTGCATGCTGGCGGGTAAGAGTGATGTTGCAACACAGTGGGCTCGGCTCCTTCATATCTCGAGTGGCCGAGAGGTCTCAGCTGCGCGGGTCAATGGTCAGGATGCTGAGGCGCTCAAGGCGTTACTCACACGGTTCGAGCCAGAGCTGATTGTGCAATGCGCCACGCTGCTCTCTCCGTTCGCGCTGCGGGATGTGCCGAGCGGCGCGGCGCAGGCGGTGCTCAAGGGCGGCTTTGCGCTGCAGCTTGCGGCGCAGCTTCCGGTTGTTCGCACGCTCATGCAGGCTCTGCGCGAGCTCGGCATGCAATGCCCGGTGATCAACTGCTCGTATCCGGATGTGACTCATCCGATTCTGGCGGCGGAAGGGTTGGCGCCCACCATCGGGATCGGCAACGTGGCGATCATGGCGATGTGGTATGAGCGTAACCTTGCCGGAGCGAGCGAGGCTACGCTGCAAGTGGTTGGTCAACACGTGCAGCTCGGTCCGTGTCTCGCAGGAACGTTTGCTGCGCCGGCGACGCCAACTCCGTTGGTCTACCTGAATGAAAAGAAATTGCTCCCGGAGCAGTTGCTGTTCGATGCAGGCCTGAAGGGCGGGGCGGCGATGAATCATCTCGCGGCCGCGACGATCGTGCCAATTCTGCGCGGACACACGGAGCGCGATGGAGTGGTTGAGACACACGCTCCCGGAGTCTTCGGGCTGTCGGGCGGATATCCGGTGCGATTTGTGAACGGTGAGCTGGAGTTGAGACTGCCGGAGGGGCTGACGCTTGATGAGGCCGTGAGCTTCAACAGTCTTGCGGCGAAGGGAGAGGGCATCGAGCGTATTGGCGACGATGGAACACTCTTCTATACGGAGCAAGCGCAGCAGAGCGTCGCGGAGTTTTGCCCGGAGCTCGCGGAGCCTCTTCGTCCACAGGATGTCGAGAAGAGGTTTCAGGTTCTACAGAAAGTGGCGCAAGCGGGAGGCTGAATCCCGCTCACTTACTGACTGTTGGCGTTTGGCGAGAAGACGGTGCTCTCTCCTCCTTCGGGAATGTTGCGCGGATCGGGCTTTACGGTGACGGCTTGCGTGAGGGTCTGACCGTCGACTGTGAGGCGGACGGTGTACTGACCGGGCCTCAAGCCGGCTTCGGTGCGTGGTGGCCGATTACCTCGCTCACGCGGCTGAGGGTTTTGAGGGGCCGCAGCAGTGGGGTGGCAGGCGTCGACCGGTGGCGGCGCGGCTGGACGACCGAAGCCTCCGCCGCCGCGCGCGGGGCGAACATCGAGCGAGACACGGTGCGTGCCGGCCTGGTTGGAGGGCGGTGGAGGTTGCACCTCCCAGATAGCCTGCACGTTGATCGCTTCGGTGTCGATGGGTTTCACGGAAGTGTCACTGGCGAGGCAGGCGCGCACTTTGCCGCTGGCATCGACGAGCTCGATCTTAAGGGGTGTAGTGGCGTTCTGCTTCAGGAAGTAATAGGCGACGACACCGCTGGGAGGATTGAGTTCCTGCGGCTCCTCGTGCGGGATCGGCGTGCCGTCCATGCCGCCCTGGCGGATGGCGAAGGACTCACCGGGAGCAAAAAGGTAAATGTTGGATGCGGCGATCTTCTGGCCGTCGGCGGCGATCTGCCGGAGGGAACTCATGTCGTCAAGCACCCAGAAGCCGCGACCGTAGGTGGCGACGGCGAGGTCGTCGCCGTGAACTACGATGTCGCGCACGGAGGTGACGGGCATGTTGAGCTGGAGAGGCTGCCAGTTGTCGCCATTGTCGAACGAAATATACATGCGGAGCTCGGTGGCGGCGTAGAGGAGGCCTTGTTGTTTCGCGTCTTCGCGGATGCAGTTGACGAAAGCGCCGTCAGGGATGCCGTGTGCGATGTCGGTCCAGGATTTGCCGCCGTCGTGCGTGCGATAGATATAGGGACGATCGTCGGCGAGGCGGTGCCGGTCGACGGAGATGTAGGCGGTCTGCTTGTCGAAGTGTCCGGCTTCGACCTGCGAGATCTTGCTCCAAGCGGTGAGAGCCGTCGGCGTGACGTTGTTCCAGTTTGCGCCGTCGTCGGTCGTGACGTGGACGAGACCATCGTCTGTGCCGACCCACACGAGCTTCGCGTCGAGCGGCGAGGGACTGATGGTGTAGACGACGCCGAAGCGATTCGTCATCGGCTGGTCGATGTCCTTTGCGGTGACTGGATCGAGGTTGGCAGGCACGGCCGGGTTGAGGCGTGTGAGATCGGAGCTGATCTTCTGCCAGGTCCTGCCGCGATCGCGGCTGCGGAAGACGAATTGATTAGAGTAGTAGAGAGCCTGATCGGCTGGGGAGAAGACCTCGGGAAGCGTCCAGGTCTTGCGGTCCGGGTTGCTCGGATCAGCAGCGGGAAGCTCGCCCGAGGGCAGGGCGATGTTAAGTGACTGATCGCAGCTGCGGCCGGCACCGTAGAGGATGCGCGCATGCTTCGGATCGGGATCAGGAACGACCGTGTTGCTCTCGCCGGCGAGGCATATCGGCTCCCAGTCGCGGAAATCGAGCAGGCCAAAGCGTGACCATGTGTCGACACCTACGGCTCCGGAGTCCTGCTGGGCGCCGTAGAGGTGCCAGGGCCAGTCGTTGCTGGCGGCGATGTGGTAGATCTGCGCGGTCGGCTGGTTGTACCAGGTACTCCATGTTTGCGCGCCGTCGACGCTGACGACGGTGCCCTGATCGGTGGAGAGCACCATACGGTTGCCGTCGCGTGGATTGATCCACATCTGGTGGTCGTCGTCGCCGCCGGGAGAGCCTTTGACGGGCACGAAGGTTTTGCCGGCATCGCGGGTCTCGAAGGTTCCGGTGTTGCTGACGTAAGCGCGGTCGGGGTTGGAGGGATCGACGGCTACGGCTTCGAAGTACCAGCCGCGGCCCCAGAGACGCTGCTCGCTGTTGACGAGCTTCCAGGTGACGCCGGCGTCGTTGGAGATGTAAACGCCGCCGCCGGTGTTGTGGGGCGGCGCCGTCGACGCGCCGCTGGGACGGATCGGTTTCGCAATGGGAGAGCCGAGGTCGTCGACGACGGCCCACAGGCGGTTGGGATTGCTGGGAGCGACAGCAATGCCGATCTTGCCAACGAAATCATCGGTGGGTAGACCGCCCGTGAGTTTCCGCCAGGTGTTGCCGCCGTCGGTGGACTTGTAGAGCCCACCACCGGGCAAGTTGGCGGGAGCATAGACGGCCCAGGGCGGGCGGCGGGTGCTCCAAAGCGACGCATAGAGCGTGCGGGGATGGACGGGATCAATGGCGAGGTCGACGGCGCCAACGTCGTTGGGCCGCTGTGCATCGAAGAGCACCTTTTTCCAGTGTGCGCCGCCGTCGGTGGAGCGATAGACGCCGCGGGTGGGATTCGCGTCGTAGACGTGGCCGAGTGCAGCGACGTAGACGAGATTTGGATTGCGCGGGTCGACAACGATGCGGCCGATCTGGCTCGAGTCCTTGAGTCCGATGAAGCTCCAGGTCTTGCCGGCGTCTGTGGATTTGAAGATGCCGATGCCATAAGAGTGCTGGCTGCGGATGTCGGGCTCGCCGGTGCCGACATAGACAATGTTGGGGTTCGACGGGGCGACAGCGATGGCTCCGATGGAGCCGATGGGAATGCCCTGATCGCTGATGGGGAACCAGGTGCGGCCCGCGTTTTCGGTCTTCCAGACGCCGCCGCCAACCGAGCCCATATAAAACGTGTCGGGTTGACTGGCAACCCCGGCCACGGCGTAGCTGCGGCCACCCCGCATTGGACCGACGTCACGCCACTGCAACCCACCGAGCAGCGCGGCGGAAAACTGACCGGCGGCGGTCTCCTGGGCCGGGGCTGCGCTTAGCCCTCCCGCCAAGTAAATGGTCGAGACAACCGCGAAAACAAAAGGACACAAACAACGACCTGCAACCCGCATTCCGGCTCCTGATAAGGGCAGTGTGGCGTGAAAGAGTAAATTACCGACTTACCATCCTAGACGAGATGGGACGGATGTGAGTCGCAACACTGGGCTCAGGTGGCGAATGACCGTTTTCTTTGCTGTCAGGACAGTTCTCAGAAGCCGACGAGCCTGGCGGTGAACTGAATCTCACGGGGACCGCCGAGGCGTGTGACGCCTGGAGAGAACAGAGGCATCCCGGCGGAGAAGAGCGGATGCGCGGTGTCGCCGAAGAGGCTGACGCCGCTGGGACCGAAGATTCGGTTTTGTGAGCCGGCGATGTTGAAGATGTCCATGAAGAGGTCGAGGTGGTGGCCTTCGCCCTTCAGTGTGAAGTCCTTGACAACGCGCAGATCGAGATCGCTAAAGGACGGCTGCCGAAGTGTATTGCGTGGAGCCATGGAACCGTTGAGAATCGCGCGGTCATTCCAGTCTTGGCGTCGTTTTGCGTGTCGAAGCCGACGATGGGTGTGTAGGGGATGCCCGAATGTGCGGTGAAGAATGGGTTCAGCTTGAATCCGACCGGAAGGTCGAAAATGGCGTTCAGGTTGAAGTTCTGGCGCTGGTCGAGCGTCGAGTAAGCGCGTTCCGCGGCGAGGTTGAAGGGATTGACTGCGGTGACAGGGCTGTACGGGCCCGAGCTGGAGTCGTCGTCCTGAGTGCGTGAAAGCGTGTAGTTTGCCAGCAGAGTGGTGCGGCGGGAGATGGGAGCGCTGAGGCTGATGTAGCCGCCATGATAGGTGGAGTGTGCCGTGGATTGCTCGACCAGCAGGCGGCCGACATCGGCGATCGGCCGCGACGACCCAAAGATGGGAGTGCCTGCGGCCGTAAACGCGACCGGAGGGAACAGATTCTCATCGAATCGCTGCTCGAGCCGCCAGGCGCTCGAGTAGATATATCCTGCCGTGAGCTCGAGCTTGGCGGTGACACGATGATCCAGACTGAGAGCCGACTCGAATGAACGCGGGTTGCGGAAGTTGGGTGCGAATCCGACAACGATCGCATGAGGGATCCGGAGACCGGCCGGCGGAGCAGACAGAGCGTGTGGCGTTGAGGTGCCGGCGCCCGCGAGGGTGAGCAGCGAGGGATCGAAGTAGCTGTCCGCCGTTACGGTCTCGACTCCGTTGTCGGCGATGACGCGATGGAAGAAGGTTGCGGGTGTCGGCGAGGTGAACAGTCCCGCCGAGGCGCGCACGACTGTACGCGGATTGACATCCCATGCGAGCGCCACGCGTGGCTGCCACTGGCTAAGGTCGTCTGGAGTGTGCTGCGTGACAGTCAGCGCGGGATTGCCAGCACCGGGCTGTGGATTCCACCGACCTGCCCAGCGAAGGCCTGTGGTCAGCGACAGATTCGGTCGCAGTTTCGTGTGCAGATTGGCATAGAACGCGAGCTCCGCCACAGTGCCGCTATAGCGGACGCCGCTTGTGATGAAAGTCTGCTGGAAGCGGCGTGGCGCGTTATTGAGGAAGTCTGTCAGTGAGTCATAGTCGAAGCGGCCGTTGAGGTTCTGCTCCTCCTGCTCGTAGGCCGGATCGACTGCCAGACGTCCACCGACGGCGAGCTCGTTGCGTCCGAGCGTCAGGGTGAGGTCTTCACTGAGCTGCAACTGTCTTGAGGTGTAGACGTGCTGGCCTGCGGCGTCTCCGCCGAATGCGCCGAAGCCGTTGATGAACTGCTCGGGCGCGAAGGAGTTCGGCGTGCGGTCGCGGTGGTCGCTCGACCACGCGGCTGCGAAGGCGCTGAAGGCATGGTCGGTGAGGACCGTGCTGAGGCCGAGGCGCGATGTGATGCTTTGGCCGGCGAACCTTCCGGCGAGGCCCACCGTGTCAAGAGAACGAGTAAGCCCGGCGCCGTTGTCCTGCGCGTTGGCTCGACTCTCGTGGTCGTAGCCAAATTCCGCATTCAGGGTGTTGCGCGGCGAAAAGTTTGCATCCAGCCGAAGGAATATGGCGGTGGGAGATTGGCTCTCGATGATCTGACCCTGCTGCGTGGCCAGGCTGTCAGGCATAGTTGTGTCGGGAGACTGCGGGGCGAACTGTACAAAGTACGGCGCGTGCACAAAGTCCTGTTCGACGCTTGCGAAGTAAAAGACCTTGCCCTTGCGGATGGGCGAACCGTAGCCAAATCCGAAGGCATTCTGCACACTCTCCAGCGAGTTATCGAAGGCGTCGGCAGAGGTGAACTGTGGCGGGCGACCGGTGTAGAAGGCATCACCGCGCGCGCGGTTCGCGCCGCCCTTAGTAGCCACGCTGATGAGACCCGCCCCTGTATCGCCGACGCTGGCGTCGACGCCGCTGTGCAGCACCTGGAACTCGCGCACTGCGCTGAGTGGGAGGAGGATGGCGCTGTCTTCCGCGCCGCAGCGGCCGCCGAGCAGCGGATCCGCGAAACTCGTTCCATCGACCTGAACCGCGAGGGCACGGCTGCGCTGACCGGCGATGCTGACACCGGTCCCTTCGGCATCGTCCGCGGTTGCCGCCGCCTGATTGGTGAACTGCGTGAAGTCACGGTCGCGGCTGGGCAGGTAGGTGACGGTCAGGCCGGGAAGGAAGCTGCCGACAGAAGCCTCTGCTCTGTTCGGCGGCGGGGCGATGGTGTTGCCTTCGACTGTGCCGCGGCGCGCAGCGACCGTCGTGGACTGTTTCACGGCGGCGATGCCGAGGGGAAGCGTGATTTCCATGCTGCTGCCCAGCGTCAGGGTGAGATGGACGGGTGCATGTGTTTGCAGCGAGCCGGCCCGGGCCTCCACGGTGTACGCATCGGGGATCAGCCCGGCCACCCGGAAGCTTCCGTCACTGCCGCTGGTGAGCAGGCGGGAGGACGCGACGTCGGTGTTGTGAACTGTGATGGTCGCTCCGGGAATGACTGCCCCCTGCGGGTCGACGACACGCCCGGCTAGAGTTGCCATGTTGCTCTGCGACCGTGCGGGAGTCGGCAACAACAGGGCACCGAGAGAGGATGCAACGGTCACCAAAGCAGCTAGCGCACGAGGTCTCCACATCAGAAACTCACTTGTGCGGAGAACTGCATGAAGCGCGCGGGAAGCTGGCTGGTGACGCCATAGGTTGGAGCACCGAAGCCGTGTCCGGCAGATGTGCCGTCGCCGTAGGTTCCGCTGTGGCCGACGAAGTTCGGGTGATTGAGCACATTGAAGGCTTCGGCGCGGAGCTCAAGTTGCGCAACATCGTGTGCGAAAGAAAAGGCCCGGCTGATGTTGGGATCGAGCGAGTAGACTCCATTGCCGCGTGCTGCATTGCGGCCGACGACGGCTCCGTTGATCACAGGCCGGTCGGTGGTTCCGCCGGTGTCACCGCTGTTGGTCGTCCCGGTCACGATGTTGTATGGAAGCCCGCTCGCGAACGTGGCGATGCCGCCGATCTGAATTTTGAAGGGCGCGATGTACTCGCCGCTGAGGACGAGGCGGTGACGCTGGTCGTAGATCGCGGGGCCGTACTCCTCGTGCTGTGTGAAGTTAGGATCGTTCGGATTCTGCTGGGTGGTGTCGGGATCGACGTTGTCCAGTGTGTGCGCCCAGGTGTAGCTGGCGAGCATGGAGAAGCCGTGGCTGAAAATGTGCCGCAGGTTCAGATCGAGTGCGTTGTAGTGCAGGTAGCCGTCATTTACGTCCGTTTCAATCACTGAGTATGGCGGTGTGCCGCCCGATGTGTTGCAGCCGCCGCCGTTTTGCCCGTACCAGTAAATCCAGTAAGGACGCGTGCAGTTGGCGGCCTGTGCGGTTCGGATGTTACCGGCCCCGGTGCCCGTCACTGTGCGGACGAAGGG
>Ga0207933_1002829_pt1 | contig 10804 bp, 11 predicted proteins | sample NGESurdeep092012_4_FD_184488 | JGI IMG/M metagenome (GOLD analysis project Ga0207933, IMG submission 184488) | Arctic peat soil microbial communities from Barrow, Alaska - NGEE Surface sample F53-3 deep-092012 (SPAdes) | ecosystem: Environmental > Terrestrial > Soil > Wetlands > Peat ...
GCCGGCGAGAACGCTTCGATTACGTGCCATTCTTCTGGACCGAACAGTATGATTTCGGCATTGCGTATGTCGGGCATGCGGAGCGCTGGGATAAAGCGGAAATCGACGGGTCACTGGACAGAGACTGCACCGTCACCTATCGGCGCGCTGGCAAAAAGCTGGCAGTCGCTGTCGTTCACCGCGACCTCGAAGGGCTCCGCGCCGAAGTCGAATTCGAACGGGTCATGACCAAGAATAGCTCAGTTGCCGCCCAGCCGTTGCAAGGCTCAGCGTCACGGGCGCGCCAAGGTCAAGCGGCGATGAGAGGTTCATGATGCTAGAACGGTTCAGCGTCGGCGATCGCGTGACCTGGAACTCGGGAGCCGGGCACGTCAGTGGCACCATCATCAAGGTACACACCAAAGATTTCGACTACAAAGGCATACACACCACGCGAGCGAGGACGATCCGCAGTACGAAATAGCGACGCAGATGAACAAAAGAATTACAGCGGACAATGTCAGACTCAAACGAGCGTGCGAGCGCCCGGCTGCGGGAGATGGCACTCGGATATTGATGGACCGGCTGTGGCCGCGTGGCGTCAGGAAAGCAGACGCCGCGATCGACCGATGGGTCAAGGATATCGCGCCGAGCACGGTCTTGCGAAAATGGTTCCGTCACGGTCCCTACCGATGGGCGGAGTTTCGCCGTCGGTACGCCGCGAAGGTCCACCAGCATCCCGAACAGCTCAGCAGATTGCGGGTTCTGGCAAGGCAAGGCTCGATCACCCTCGTGTTCGCTGCACACGGCGAGGTTCATAACGACGCAGTCGCGCTATGAAATTTCCATTTGGGGCGACCGACGAAACGAAATGCTGAGGCGACTCGTCGATAAGCGCCGTGAGGAGAGCGAAGCCTATGACCGACTCAGTGAAGATCGAACTGCCGCCCCACGATCCGATCGCGTCGACCCTGACCACCGCCGACGATCGTATTGTCCTGAGCGACTGGACGCCGCCACGCGAGGGGATCGTTCCTCGCATTCGAATCGGACGTCGCTGGATCAGCATCTTGTGGGCGATACCGATCGGAGCCGCGGCGCTCGTTCTCGTGATTACGTTCGCGCAGAGCTTGCGGGAGCTTCAAAGCGTGCAAGCCTTCATCAAAGCCTACCCGGGTATTGCGCAGGCTGCGCCATCGGTCGATTCGGGCTTTCCGTGGTGGCTGCAACTGCAGCACTTCCTGAACATGCTTTTCATGATGTTCATCATCCGCGCCGGGATTCAGATCCTGGCCGATCACCCGCGGCTCTATTGGAGCCGTGACTGTACGCCTGGCACGGAGTGGTTCCGCTTCCAGCGCGCAGTTCCCGAGGGTCGGATTTGGACCGCCAAGGACGACGCCGTGACGATGCCAACATGGCTCGGCATTCCGGGGCTGCGCCACACTATAGGGCTCGCTCGATGGTGGCACTTTTCGATCGTGCTTCTGTGGACGATCAACGGCGTCGCCTTTTACGTGCTGGTCTTCGCGACCGGTCAATGGCTTCGCTTGGTCCCGGTGACGTGGGGCGTGTTCCCAGCTGCACTCTCGACCGCCATCCAGTATGCGTCGCTGAACTTTCCGATTAACGATAGCTGGACCCGCTACAACGGTTTGCAACAGCTGAGCTATTTCATCACGGTGTTTATTGCTGCGCCGGTCTCGATCACCACGGGCCTTTTACAGAGTCCAGCAATTTCCAATCGACTCGGCTCGTTGAAAAGAGTGCTGAATCGACAGGCGGCCCGTTCCATCCACTTCGTCTCGTTCTGCTGGTTCGTGCTGTTCATCCTGGCGCACGGGATCATGGTGTTCATCACCGGTCTTAGGGAGAACACCAACCATATGTTCGCTGGCGTGGAGAACCACTCCTGGACCGGGTTCCCACTCTTCGTCTTAGCAATGGTGATGGTCGGGCTGTCTTGGTGGCTCGCCTCACCTTTCACGATCCGGCATGCGCGGCTGGTGCAACGAATCGGAGAGTTCATGGTCGGTGGTATCAAGAGCTTTTCCGAGTGGTGGGACCCGAATGCGCAACTCACCGAACAGGATATCTCTCCGCACTTTTGGCCCAACGGAACCATGCCGAATTCCGCCGAGTTTGACGCCCTCGCAGAGAGCCAGTTCGTTCACTGGCGCCTACGCGTCGATGGGCTGGTGGAGGCGCCTCGCGAATTCTCCCTCGCCGATCTCCGGGCCCTGCCTAAGCAGGAACAAATCACGACGCATTTCTGTATCCAGGGATGGACCGGCGTCGCCAAGTGGGGCGGCGTCCCGATGCGCGATATCCTCGATTTGGTGCGGCCTACGCCGGAGGCTCGATACGCCGTGTTCTATTCGCTCGCAGACGGCGACGATGGTGGTCGTTACTACGACGTGCACAAGATCTCCAACATGCGCCATCGCCTGACTATGCTCGCCTACGAGATGAATGGAGCACCCGTAAGCGTGCTGCACGGAGCGCCGCTGCGGCTTCGCTGCGAGAACGAGTTAGGCTTCAAGATGGTCAAGTGGATCGCTGCGATCGAGTTCGTTCACGACTTCGCGGATCTTGGCGCTGGGGAGGGAGGCTACAATGAAGACCATGAATTCTTCGGTTACCGCATGCCAATTTGATGGCGGGAAACGACACTTTCAGATCTCTGGAATCAAGGGAGTCTCCGATGCGTACGCCAGCGAGCATCTTCAAGCACCCCATCCATCCCATGTTGATCGTTTTTCCGATTGGCTTGTGGATTTTCTCGCTCGCCTGCGACTTGATTCGTCTGGCTGGCGCCACGGCAGAGGCGTGGACGACCGTCGCCTTTTTCAGCATGATCGGCGGTCTGATCGGCGCGCTCTGCGCCGCGGTCCCGGGATTCATCGATTTGCTCTTTTATAAGGGCGGCGCTCCACCCGTGAAGAAGATCGCTCTGACCCACATGGCGATCAATCTCACGGCGGTCGTGCTGTATGCGATAAATATCGGACTGCGCGCCACTGATCCCGCAAATTTAGGCGTGAGTCCGGGCGTTCCGGTGGTGCTTTCGATTATCGGAGTCGCACTGCTCTTCGTGTCAGGCTGGCTCGGCGGTCAAATGGTGCATGTCTACGGCGTCGGTGTCGAGGGGCGGGAATGACGATGAATGTTCGCACGCCGTCTCCTTCGAAGAACCGTCGTCGAATAATTCATCGCGTTAAAGGCCAAGGAGAGTTCGAAAGAGCGCAGCGTCTTCTACAATGCTTCTCGATCCGACTTGGACTTAACCGGAGAAATGAATGTACGTCTACCTCGAAGGAGAGATGTTATGGCTACTAAGAAAAGGACGTTCAAGACAATCCCCGTTGGTACCAAAGTGTCATGGCACTACCGTAGCGCCATCGGCCATGGCAAGGTCGCTGGTGTGTCCAAGATGGGCACCAACGCAGACAACACAATGTACAGCGTGCGCGAGACCGACCATCACCCGGGCGAACCAGCCGTCGTGCACCACTCGGGCAAGGCACTCAGTCGCGCATGAGTTCTCCCAGCGCCCACGCCGCGCGGTTTTTGCCGCCCGGGCTTAAGCAGGCGCGCCAAAGCCGCGCGTCGCTAGACTCACGCGTTGAGCGCCCGCTCTTGCCCGGGAACTGTCCGAAGCGCGGCGCTCGCGGATGCTAATCGGGAGAAGAACACCATGAGACTCCAAAAGAACTCATTTGCCGCCATGAGCCTCGCCGGTGTGCTGGCCGGCTTAGCAGGAATTTCCATGGTTCAAGCCGAAAACGCTGACGTGACCTACAAAGCCGAACTGTCGCCACTCAATTCGAAGACGACCGGTTCCGACTCCAGCGGAGAAGCGGCCTTCACGATTTCCGACGACAAGTTGACGATTCGCATCACAGCCAAGGGCGTACCCCCGAATATGGAACACCTTCAGCATTTCGACGGGTTTACCAAGGGTGATCGGACGTCCGAATGTCCCACAGCCCGCAACGACAAGAACGGCGATGGGATCATCGATATTGTCGAGACCGAGCCAGTCGCAGGAACGACCATGGTGCCGTTCGATGCTGATCCAATCGGCATGTGGGCCGTCAACGACACTTTCTCGCGGACCGGGGCGGATGGCTCCTTTTTCGTATGAGAAGACAGTTTCACTCAAGTCTCTGGAAGCGGCATTCACCAAGAAATTCCCCACTCAGCGGTTGGATTTCGATCGGGTGTGGTCTTCCTGCACGGAATCCCGGCATCAACGAAGCTTCCCGCGACGACCGCTTCGCTTGACCACATCCCGGCGCAGGTGGTGTTGCCGATCGGATGCGGCGCGATAAAGAAGGTTAGAGATTAGCTGGTGTTCGCCGAAGCAAAGATCAAAGCGGAGAATTGGGATGAACGTAGCGCCTTCTAGAATGCCTGCCGATCCTGCATTGGATAATGAGTGCATCAACACTCTGCGCTTCCTCTCCGTGGACGCGGTGCAAAAGGCCGACAGCGGCCACCCGGGGCTGCCGATGGGCGCCGCGGCGATGGCCTATGTGCTGTGGACCCGGTTCCTCAAATATAATCCGGCCAATCCCGGATGGTTTGACCGCGACCGTTTCGTGCTGTCGCCCGGGCATGGTTCGATGCTGCTGTACAGTCTGCTTCACCTCACCGGCTACGATCTTCCGCTTGAGCAGATCAAGCAATTTCGCGAGTGGGGCAGTGTGACGCCGGGCCATCCCGAGCGTGGCGTCACGCCAGGCGTCGAGACGACCACCGGACCGCTCGGTCAAGGCTTCGGCGACGGCGTCGGTCTCGCGATGGCCGAAGCCCACCTAGCGGCGTGTTACAACCGGCCCGGCGCGGAGATCGTCAATCATTTCACCTATGGGATCGTCAGCGATGGCGATCTGATGGAAGGTGTGTCCTCGGAGGCCGCGTCCCTAGCCGGCCATCTGAAGCTCGGTAAGCTGATCTACCTCTATGACGATAACCGTGTGACGCTATCGGCCGGGACCGACATCACATTCACCGAGGACCGCGCGCGCCGCTTTGAGGCCTATGGCTGGCACGTCCAGTCGGTTGCGGACGGCAACGATCTCACGGCGATCGATGCGGCGCTGCGCACGGCTCGCGCGGAGACGCAGCGTCCATCCCTCATTCTGGCGCGGACCCATATAGGGTATGGCGCGCCCGACAAGCAGGACAGTTTTGAATCGCATGGGTCGCCCTTGGGCGTCGACGAGGTGCGGCTGGCGAAACAGAATCTGGGCTGGCCGACCGAACCGCTATTTTACATCCCCGAGAAGGCAGGCGAACATTTTCGCAAGGCGGTCGAGCGTGGAAAGTCGGCCGAGACGGAGTGGAGCGAGAGATTCTCGGCGTACGGCCGGGCGTTTCCGGATCTGGCGAAAACTTTCGAACAGATCATGCACGGCGAATTGCCGGCCGGCTGGGACAAGGACATTCCTGCCTTCCCCCCGGATGAAAAGGGCATGGCGACCCGCGTCGCTGGGGGGAAAGTGATGAATGCCGTGGCGTCTCGATTACCGGCCCTGATCGGCGGTTCGGCGGATTTGAATCCATCGACCCATACCGCGCTCTCGGGGTTCGGAGATTTCGAGCCCGCCGGAGTGACCGTGCGCGACAAGCAAGGCGCGGTGGATGGCGTCTGGAGCTACGCCGGTCGCAATCTCTATTTCGGCGTACGCGAGCACGGCATGGGGGCGATCCTGAATGGTTTGGCGGCGCACGGCGGCGCCGTGCCGTTCGGCGCGACATTTCTGATTTTCTCCGACTACATGCGGCCGCCGATCCGCCTCGCGGCGATGATGAAGCTGCATGTGATCTATGTTTTCACCCACGACAGCATCGCCTTGGGGGAGGACGGATCGACCCATCAACCGGTGGAGCAGCTCGCCGGCTTGCGCGCGGTTCCCGGCCTTACGGTCATCCGCCCGGGCGATGCCAACGAGACGGCTGTCGCTTGGCGGGTCGCGCTGGAAGCGGTCGACCGCCCCGTTGCATTGGTTCTGACGCGCCAGAATGTGCCGACGCTCGATCGCAGCCAATGTGCCGCCGCAGACGGTGTGCGACGCGGTGCATACGTCCTGGCCGATGCCCCGAACGGCCGACCGGACGTCATCCTGATTGCAACCGGGTCGGAAGTTGGCTTGGTCATGGCCGCTCGACAAGCGCTGCAAGGGCGAAACGTCATGGCGCGTGTTGTCTCCATGCCGAGCTGGGACCTGTTCGATGCGCAGCCACGGAGTTATCGGGACGAGGTGTTATTGCCTGCCATCCACGCGCGGCTTGCTGTCGAGGCGGGCGCGTCGCAGGGCTGGCATCGCTATGTCGGTGATCGCGGTGATGTATTGGGCGTGGACCGCTATGGCGCCTCGGCTCCGGGCGAGGTCGTGATGCGGGAATATGGCTTTACCGCCGACAACGTGTGTAAAAGGGCCATGGCGTTGTTGGGATAGAAGCGTATCCGGTTGTTCATCGAGCAGATGGAGAAATACCTCGCACCGTTGTCACGTCAGTGTCTGCATCTTGAGCCCTCATCCACCGGGTTCGCTGAGATGTATGGGCGAGAAGAAGCGCACCGGCTCGAAGTACGCGCGCTGCGGGATGCCGCATTGAAGGATCGCGTGAGAGCCGAGGCGGTGTCATCTTCCGCGGCACGTCACGCGGGAAGGCCGAAAATACGGATGGTGGCATTCGGACACGCCAAAGAGAAAGTTGCAGGATTTCTCGCCTTGCCTCGTGATCCGGGGCGTCATCGAGCGATAATCGTCATTCATGAATGGTGGGGTCTGAACGAATGGGTGAAGGAACAAGCTGAAAAGCTCGCGGCGAATGGGTACGTCGCGCTTGCGGTGGATCTTTACGACGGCAAAGTCGCGGCCGATCCTTCTGAAGCTCGCAAGCTCAAGCGCGGTCTTCGGCAAGATCCGGTGATAGGCGACCTGAAAGCAGCATTCGACTATCTCGCCGGCCGCCCTGATGTAGACGCCGAGCACATTGGCTCGCTTTGGTGGTCTATGGGTGGAGGCTTGGCGGTTCAACTCGCGATGCATGAGCCGCGGCTCGCCGCTTGCGTCGTGAATTATGGTCCCCTGCCGACGGATATAGCGGACATTCAGAAAATCGATGTCCCTGTGCTAGGTATGTTTGGCGCTCTCGATCACGGAATTCGTCCCGATAAGGTTCGGGCGTTCGAAGCGTCTATGAAGGCGGCTGGAAAGCGTGTCGACATCCGAATTTACGACGGCGCTGGTCACGGGTTCGAAAATCCAACCAATCAAACCGGCTATCGACCAGCGGCCGCCGCCGATGCATGGTTGCATACGCTTGCGTTTTTGAGGCGATCGGAATGGTGACGGCCTCCTCTTTCACAGGGATCTTGCTTCTGCTGAACGACGATGGAAGTGACGAAATCATTGCGACGGCAAGCGCGTGGTGCGGATGTAGCCGGCATGCGTTTTTATGATGGGGTTGTGAATGTCGCTGAAGCGCGTATTGCGCGATGTTCGCGCGTGTCGGATATGTGAGGGAGAACTGCCGCTTGGTCCTCGGCCCGTTGTGCAGGTGGCGAGCACCGCGCGACTTCTGATCGTCAGTCAGGCTCCTGGAAGCAAGGTCCATCGGAGTGGTATCCCTTGGGACGACGCAAGCGGCGATCGCTTGCGTGATTGGCTGGGGCTGGATCGTTCGACTTTCTTCAATGACGCGAAGGTTGCGATTCTTCCCATGGGATTTTGTTATCCAGGAGCTGGAAAGAATGGGGGTGACAATCCGCCACGTCCAGAATGCGCGCCGACGTGGCACGAACGCTTGCTCAAGCATCTTCCGAACCGAGAACTGACGCTTTTGGTCGGTCAATACGCGCATCGATATTACCTGGATGCAGCGCGGAAGATTTCTATGACCGAGGCCGTGAGGACGTTTTCGCAGTACCTCCCCGAATTTTTCCCGCTGCCGCATCCGAGTTGGCGAAGTGTCATTTGGATGCAGAAAAATCCGTGGTTTGAGGAGGAAGTAATTCCCGAGCTGCGAAAGGCCGTGCGAAAGTTGAGCTAAGGGCTGGCAAATAGGCGTGTACAGGTGCCTCGTCGACCAGTGTGCGTGTGGAGATGCGATGCCTTGATCGGCCCTGTCCAAGCTCAGAAGAATGCGCCGCGAACAAACTGAAGCAGATCGAAGCGAAGCATGCGGCAGTTCGCCGTGGTTGGGCTATCTGAAACGCACTCTGGTAATAAGCGCGATGGGTTGAAGGGCATCACTTCGAACTCATCGATGTCTTGACGCGGAAGCTTACCCGCCCTCATGGGCCAAGGCCAATTACGACGGCATCCGCGCCTCGCCGACCCAGACTTGGCTTCGCGGGGCAGTCGGCGGGGTTTGACGCTGCCTAGCTACTCATCCGGCTGGTTCTCGAACCGGAGTTGACGCATGGCTTGGTAAGTCCTGTCGGTTTGCGGCTTGACGAAGAGGGCAACAATCTCGGGATGAACTGCCCGGACTTTTTGCTCGATGGCGATCACCTGATCTTCAATCTGCGGCGCCCGCAGATCGTCGACGAACTCAAGGCTCAGCGCCGCGACGATTTGGTCTGGGGCGAGTTGTACCGTCAACAGCCCGTTTGCTCGTGATACTGCGGGCTCGGCAGTTGCGATGGCGAGAATCGATCTCGACAGGTGCGGGTCGGCTTGCTCTCCTATGAGGAGGCTCTTGCTCTCGCGTGCTAGCAGAACGGCCGTGGCGCCTAGGATAAGGCCGATGACGATTGAGGCTATGCCATCCAGCACTGGTAGTCTCAAGGCGGTCGCGGCGAAGGTTCCGAGGCCGGCGACGACGATGCCGAGAAGTGCGGCGCTGTTCTCGAAGAAGAGCATGAAAGAAGGTGGATCCTTGCTGCGTCGGAAAGCCTCGTAGAACCCGAGTTCGCCCTTGGCGGACCTAAACTGCCTGAGGGAAACAAGCCACGCCCACCCATCGATGATGAACGCCAAGAGCAACGCCACGTAATTGACCGTCGGGTCGTGCATTGGCTCAGGGCGGCGAATGTTTCCGACTCCTTCATATACCGCGACTGCCGCGCCGAGCGCGAACAGCAGCAGAGCGACGATGAAACTCCAGAAGTAGAGTTCGCGTCCATAGCCAAGAGGATGCTCGACGTTGGCGCGCCGGCCGGAGCGACGGATGCCGTAGAGAAGCAATACCTCATTTCCGGCGTCGACAAGCGAGTGGATGGCTTCGCTCGTCATGGCCGAACTGCCGGTCCAACCGGCCGCGGCCGTCTTGGCGACGACGATCAACAGATCCCCGAAGAGGGAGGCGTAGACGACTGGGGTGGACGATCTTGCCTTCGACGATCGGTGTCGAACGAGCCCTTTCTTCATCCCCCGATGATCCTGTTTAGAGGGGTTACATTTATCCCAAGGATTTACTTGGTAGCGCGTTACAACCATCGCGCGGTGGCTGTGGCATAGCTCTTTTTGGCGATAGCGCCCGGATCGCCCTTCAGGGTCTCGAATCGCGTGGTTTCGTCGTCGCGCCAGAATCGCAGATCGAAGACATTTTTCCCGACCTGAAGATCTCTGACAGTGAGTTCCGGGAGCCAGACGGGCAAAGTGGGATCAATGTATAGCTTGCCGGCCGGCGCGTCGGGCTGAAAGCCGACGATCATCTGGAGCATGGCAAAACATGATCCTGCTGCCCAGGCCTGCGGCACGTTGGCACCGAGGTATTGGACTGGAAAGGTGGTCGGATCGCGCTGCATGCCAGAATAGAGTTCCGGCATCTGGTGGCACATGAAATAACCAGCGGCCCCGCTGATGTCACGGGCGATGCGGGCCGCCTCTTCGACGAATCCGTAGCGACGAAAGCCCAGCGCAATGATACCGTTGTCGTGCGGCCATACCGCGCCGTTCTGGTAGGAATTGGGATTAAAGGAGGGGTTGTCGGCCGAAAGTGTCCGGATGCCCCAGCCGCTCCACATGTCCGATTTCATCAGCCGCTTGACAACCTTCGCGGCGCGGTCGGGAGGTACGATGCCCGACCACAGACATTGGCCGGGGTTGGAGGCGACGCTCAGAACCTGCTTTTTGTCGCCATCGAGGCAGAAAGCGTAGAAGCCTGACGCTTCATCCCAGAACGCGTCGTTGAAGTGGGTGAATAGGGCTTTGGCCTTTTCCCGCAGAGTCTGGGCCCGGGCCGATTTGCCCAGGGCGTCGTAGATCTGCGCCATGCGTAACCAGGCGTCGTAGACGTAGCCCTGAATCTCCACGAGCGCGATTGGCGTTTTGACGATCGACCCGTCGGTATTGACCAACGCCTGGCCGGAATCCTTCCAACCTTGGTTGTAGGCGCCAGCCTTGGACCGGCTCTGATATTCTTGGAATCCATCGCCGTCGAGGTCGCCGTATTTGTCGATCCAAGTCAGGCATTTCTCCGCGACAGGCATATACCGAGCCAGCAAATCGGGATCGCCGGTGCAGCGCCAAGCGTTATGCAGCACGATCAAATAGAGGATGGTGGCGTCGGCGGTCCCGTAATAGGGCGTGTGCGGAATAAGCTTGAAGTGCGCCAACTCGCCGCGACGCAATTCGTGCATGATCTTGCCGGGTTCCGCGTCGCGATAGTCGTCGCGCTTCTTGGCTTGGTAACGGCTCAACACCTCCAGCGCGCCACGAGCGAAACTGGAATGCACCATGGCGTTCTGCAGCGAGACGATGAGGCTGTCGCGACCGAACAAAGCCAGGAACCATGGAACCCCGGCCGCCGGCACGAACTCCAAGTGGTCGGTGCCATCGATGGGAAGTCGCAAGGCGGCAAT
>Ga0207933_1002830_pt1 | contig 10803 bp, 13 predicted proteins | sample NGESurdeep092012_4_FD_184488 | JGI IMG/M metagenome (GOLD analysis project Ga0207933, IMG submission 184488) | Arctic peat soil microbial communities from Barrow, Alaska - NGEE Surface sample F53-3 deep-092012 (SPAdes) | ecosystem: Environmental > Terrestrial > Soil > Wetlands > Peat ...
GAGGGGCGCGGCGAGGAGCGCGGCGTGGAGCGCGGAGAGCGCGGCGTGGAGCGCGGAGAGCGCGGCGTGGAGCGCGGAGAGCGCGAGGAGCGCGGCGAGGATCGCGAGCTATGAAAAAATGGCCAACAAACTTATTGAATTATTGGAGGCCGCATGAAAGTCCGCACCCTTTACCTTCCGGTTCGCACCCGTGCCGGTGAGATCACCGACAACACCACCTGGGCCTTCACCAGCCTGCTCAAGTCGCGTGGCTATATGTGGTGGCAGGAAGCCCCTGTGTTTCGGGGGCGCGATGTCTCTGACACCCTGGCCCATCCTGTCGCTGTCATGGTGACCGACAAGCAATGGGAAGCCGTCTTGACGGAAGCCTTCAAGCTATTTGGCGACCAGGAGCTTCTCGTGGTGGTGAATGGCGATGGCCGTTATGTCTCGGTGGATAAACCATGAGTCTTCCCCAGACCAACACTGGCTGGAAAGCCACGCTTGCTCAAGCTTGCAGGTTGAACAAGAACGAAGGCGAAAGCCTCATCCTTGCCATCCTCAATATCTCACCAAGACGTGTGCCAGCTTTTGCTGACACCGCAGCGATCACTGAAGAAGGTATGGTGGTCTGTGGCTTCAAGAAACGCGATGGTCATTTGATCCCCGCTATCGCCATAGGCTCGGTGGATTGGTGCCGTGACCAGGTGCGCCGCATCGCCGACCGTGAGAAGCTCAATGATGTAGACCGCTTGGCACTGTTCATCGAGTTTCAGAAGTGGATCGTGGTGGACCTGCGCGCCGCCGGGAAGGCCAATTTGCAATGACCAGCTATTTACTCGCCAGAGACAATTTGCGCCGTCATGAGAACCACGGCACCCATGACACCAAACAGGTTTGGGCATTAAAGCCCGATCACCCCGCAGTGATTGAGGGCCGCACCATCTTCACCTCAACAGTGGTTAATGCCGATGATGCACCACGCCTGTTTGTTCAGGGCCGCAATAACCGCAAGATCGGTGACCAGGTTCAAAAGGGCGACTGGGCGGGGATGCGGATTTACACCCTGACACTGGAAGAACGCGCCACATGCCCCAGGTCATGCGAGCAATGGCGATCATGCTATGGCAACGCCATGCACATGGCCAGGAGACACCGCGCGGGCCCTGAGCTGGAAGCCCGCATTGAAAAAGACATCGCCGCCTTGGCGCTTAAACACCCAGAGGGCTTTGTAGTAAGGCTGCATGTGTTGGGCGATTTTTACTCACACCGCTATGCTTTCATGTGGCTGTCGCTGCTACGCAATCACTCCCAGCTTCACATCTTTGGCTACACTGCGCGGGTGGGTGATGAGATCGCGGCCACCATAGCGCGCATGAACAAACACTATTCTTCACGCTGTTTCATCCGAACCTCAACGCCGGTGCCCGCACCAGGCAGTGCCACAGTGGTTATGAGCGACCAGCGGGTCGATGGCGCCATCATTTGCCCCGCTGAGCTGTCACAGACCCAATGTTGTTCGACGTGTGGCCTGTGCTGGGCACCATCAGCCAAAGATAAAGCCATCTTGTTCATCCTGCACGGCAATGTGCGCTCACGGAAACCCCGCGCATGATCGCCATCCTTTGCACGGCCTTAGGTATTCTAGCGCCATTAGTCTTGCTGGCCGATCATACCCGCAAGCGCCGTGACAAACGCTAAACCAGCGACCACATCAGACGATTACCCTGTGGCCGCTGGTAAGCACTAAGCTTGGTCTTGGCCAAGGCCTTGAGCCTGCGCTCGGTGATTGAGGCCACCGCCATGAAGTCTTCCTCAGTGTCAGTGGGCAAGCGTGGCGTGAGTTTGCAGGCCAGCACATGAGTGGTGACAGCCCCCTCAGTCTCAGTGGCTTTCAGATCACGCAAAGCCGCACCAACTTTGGCCGCATCGAACGGATCATCTTTGCGGGTGAGGGCCGCAACCTCTTTGGCTGAGAGGTCTTGCAGCACCAAGGCATCTGCCACCACCTTGGCCTCGAATAACCAGGGTGCTTCTGGCGCATCCCAGTCCTTGTGGTGTTCACAAAAAAGTGATGCGATCTTGGTTTCCTTATCGTAGCCCATCAGAAACCGTGAACTCATATTGCCCGCAAAGGCGGCTGAGCCTCTATGCCCCTTCTGGGAATCCTTGCCGGTGTGGCCAAGGGCGAGAATTGGTGCATTGAACTCGGCAAGAAGTTGGTCACAAAAGCCGGTAAAGACACCCGCGTCACGTGAAGTGGTGTCATCCAGCCCCATCATGCACTTGGCGATTGTATCGAGGATGATGAGGGCTGGCGGTTCACCCATCTCTTTCTGCTTGGCGGCTATGGCTTCACCAAAGGCTTGCATGTCATCATTGTCGCGCACCAAGGGGGCGGTGGAGACGAAAAAAGGAATCGGCCGGTCTAACCCATGGGCGATGCGCCACGCTGGACGGCGCTTGCGCATGAGACCAAAGCGGCCTTCCAGGGTGGCATAGAGAACCCAGCCGCTGCGGTTAGGGAGGGTTCCACAGACTTCAGTGCCACTGGCGATGCTCAAGCCAATATCCAGCGCCAGCGTGCTCTTGAGGGCCCCAGAGGGGCCATAAAGCAGGATGGTCGAGTCCTCTGGGATGATCCCCGGCACCAACCACTTGGGTTCTGGGGCCCGGTCTTGCTCGGCTTCCGTGTAGAGATGGAACTTTTTAGGGGTTTGCGCCGTTTGTTCAGGGGTATCCGCGAGCTTTTCTATGCTGGGGCCAAAAACTTCAGCACTCGGGCTGACCGCATCCACACCAGCGTGCTTGTTCTGGGCAAACTCCCAAGCGTTGTTGACTTTTAAGTCAATCCAATCCTCGGTCCACTCTTGGGGCGGCAGGCAGTAAGGCATCCAATGCTCAACAATGAGCTGGCTGGCCACTTCTGGTTCAACCCCGAGATCGCGCAAATCGAGTGCCACGCGCAAAGTGAGATCATCCGAGCCTTGGCCAATAATGCCAATGGTGCCAGTTTTAACTAGAGTTTGAAGGTAAATGCGGCCCCTGGTGCGCGCCGCCTCAGGATCAATGTCATCGGGAGTGTCTTGGCGGATTGATGGCGCTGGACGCTGTGCGTCAATGATCCACTGCGGCAGATCAGCGCAAGGGCTGTCGTCGATGATCTCATAAACCTGACCCCCAAAGCTGCTTGGCGGCAAAAGGGCGTAGCCTCCAGTCCCTCTGAGGTCGATGGCGTGCTCTCTCCCAAAGGGGCGGATACTACTACGGGCGGTGCCTTTGAAATAGTAGTGCCTACCACCACTTGCGCTGCGCACGGTGAAGGTTGGGGTGGTTGGACCGTTCAATTTGGCCCAACTTTCAGGGCCACCGCTGTGGCTTTCGACGTCCACAATGGTCCAGCCAGACGTGCCCGGCTCAAAGCCGATGTTATAGTCTGGGTCCTGTGCCCACCAGCTTTCGATCACCTCAGGATCGGTGGTCGCAAGTTCGAGGTTGTTTTTTATTGCGGGCATCTTACTGTTTGAAATAACAGGAAAAATCCGCATCCCCGCCGCCGCGTAGCTCAGCGCGGCCTCACGTTTTCCCAAAATTGTCATTGATTATTTTCTTCCCGTATGCTAATTATGTAAGCCTGTCAGCCTCAGGCTGTCAAGGATTGGGAAGCGCAAAACTGATGCTGTTGGACTGGAATGCCCATAAAGACACCTATGTCCTGCGGGTTACACGTGGCGAGTGGGATGTGCCCGAGCTGATGAATGACTATGGCTTCGATCTGTCACTGCCAGCCTCCACCCCCTCTGAAGCCGTGCTGTTCACCAAGGAGCCTTATGCGGCGGTTTCATTTATTGACCGTGCGAATTCAGCCGCCAAAGAACGGCTGGTGCCCCTGGACACCGAAATCCGTGCTTCCTTCAGCTTGGAGGGCGCTGGCCACTATGATGTGCCAGCCGACAAGGAACTCTGGCCCTTTCAGAAAGCCAACTTGGCCTATGCGCTGCGCCGTGAGCATTGCCTGATTGCTGATGAGCCTGGCCTGGGCAAGACCATGACGGCCATTGTCTATGCCAATGAAATACGGGCCAAGCGGGTGCTGGTGGTATGCCCAGCCGGTCTCAGGCGGCAATGGGCACAAAAAATTCGTGAATGGTCCACCATGGAATGGGACTACCACACGCATCTGGTCAACGCTGGGCGCCATGGCGTGCATCCAACGGCGGAATGGACCATCGTGTCCTATGATCTCTGCCGCACCATGGCAATCGGTAGGGCCTTGGCCCGGGCTAACTATGATCTCTTGGTGCTGGACGAGGCCCATTATCTGAAAACCCAAACGGCTGAACGCACCAGAGCGATCTTTGGTGGCGGGCGCAACCCGATGTTTGAAGCTCTGGCCTCACGCGCCAGGCACATCATGGCACTGACCGGCACGCCTTTGCCCAACCGGCCAAGGGAAGCTTACTCACTGGCGCGCGGCCTGTGCTGGGATGCCATTGACTGGGCCTCAAATGATGTCTTCTGCAACCGCTTTAACCCCTCACGCATGATTGAATGGACTGACATCGACGGCAACACCAAGCGCCGCATTGATGAGCGTTCGGGGCGTCATGCCGAACTCCAGAACCGGCTTCGGGCTAATTTTATGTCCAGGCATTTGAAGCGTGACGCGATGCCGCAGCTCAAGATGCCGGTCTTTGACCTGATCCAGGTGGATGAGACCTCAGCGGTGAAGCAGGCTTTAGCCGCAGAATCTTTGCTCGGGATTGACCCAGAGACGCTGATCGGCGTGGACATGAGTGCCATGGGCCATGTCTCGGTGGTGCGCAAACAGATGGGGCTGGCGATTGCGCCACAGGCGGCGGATTACGTCGAGGAGCTAATTGAAGGTGGCGAAGAAAAGCTGGTGGTCTTTGGCTGGCACAAGGAAGTCCTTGATATTCTTCAGACAAAGCTGCACCATTTGGGGGTGGTGCGCATTGATGGCTCAACCTCGGCTTCCGCGCGCGAAGTGGCCAAGAATATGTTCATCAGAGACCCTGACACCCACATCATCCTCGGCAACCTGCAAGCTCTTGGCGTGGGCACGGACGGGCTTCAGGCGGTGTCAAACCATGCCCTGATCGTGGAGCCCTCCTGGACCCCCGGGGATAATGTCCAAGCGTTTGACCGGCTTGATCGTGGTGGGCAGACCAGGCAGGTGCAGGGTGAAATCTTCGTGGCCCCAGGTTCGTTTAGCGAGAAAATCCTCGGTGCGGCCCTCAGAAAGTCGAAAGTGACCCACAAAGCGCTTGACAGGCGCCAAGAATTAGCATATAGATGATAATTATTTGGAGGAAATGATGCCAGCTATCACAAACGGAAAAGTTGTCTATGTGCGTCGCCTGCGTACCGGGGACTTTGAACACCGTGAAGCCACGGTAGAATTAGCTTTCACTATTTCTGAGGAAGAAGACCCAGGGCTCGCGCTTTCCGGCGTGGCAGAACTTGCGCGCCATCGCGCTGAAGCCATGGTTGTTGCCAAGGATGCTCCAGCCGCACCACGCCCAGCCAAGCCCCCAGGCACTGTGGCACCAGAAAAGATGGTCTCCGCCAACATTGCAAAGGCCGCTGAAAAGCCAGTGCCTACGGTCAACGCCGCTAGCATGGTGGATGTTGAGGGCGTGCCATCGATTGAGAAGATGGTGCCCACGAAAGCTGAAACGGTGGTCGAAGATGCCGCCCCTGAGATTACCGATGCCCGAATGCTGGAGCATGTCACCCATGCCAACACGGGCGGAAAAAATATCGTGGCGATCCGCAACCTTATTACTGAGTTCGTAGGTCCACCGCCAGCGAAGCTCCGTGATCTTCCACAAGATCGCCGTCAGGAATTTATCAATCGTCTGCCCAAGCCTTAACCAATTTTACGCAAAACTGGGAGCTAATCATGTTTGACATAGACACAACTCACTCGCCGGTCGGTGCTTCTGGCGCCGAGCGCTGGATGAATTGCCCCGGCTCAGTGCGCCTGCCTGGTGGGGCATGGATGGAGCCTGAGGAGGCCCCTGAGTATCAGACACGCGGCACTGCTGCCCATGAGCTTGCGGCGCAATGCCTCAACTCCAGCGCTGATGCCTGGGAGTTCATGGGCCAGAAAATCCTGGGTGTCGAAATCGACCAGGAGATCGCTTCGGGCGTTCAGGTTTACCTTGACGAGATCAAGCGTGTGCGAGCTTGGGCGGAGAGTATCTCCGTCCCAACAATTGAGCTCGTAGAAGCCCACAGGATCGCCAAGGATCATCCTCTATGCTATGGCACTTTGGATTTCGCGGCTATTGCAGGCAGCTATGCTTACCTGCGCGACTACAAGAATGGCGCGGGGGTCACAGTCGAGGTCGAGGGCAACCCACAGTTCCTCTACTATGCCTATCTGCTGCTCGATGCTTACCCTCAGATCAAGGGAATTCAAATTGGCGTGGTCCAACCCAATGCCTTCCACCCTGACGGCCCTGTGCGCGTCTGCGAGGTCTCGGCTCCAGAGGTGCTGCGCTGGGCGCGCAATGAGATGCTGCCAGCCTTGGCCAAGGCGGTCTCGGAAGCCGCTGAGCTTGAACTGCTGCCTGGTGAATGGTGCCGCTTCTGCCCCAAGAAGCTGGGCTGTCCAGTGCTCCACGGGCTTTACAAGACCGCAGCAACCACTGATGTGGAGAAACTACCTCAGCTTGACACACCAGCCCTTGGCCGTGACTACGCGCTGTTGCCGCAGGTCAAGCAATACATCAAGGCGGTTGAGGACGAAATCTTCCGCCGGTTGAACTCCGGTGAAAAATGCGAAGACGCCAAGCTGGTCTATAAAAAGACCGACCGTGTGTGGAAGCCTGATGCTGAAAGCGTGTTTATTGCAGCCTTGGGCGACAAAGCATTTTCTCAACCAACGCTGCTGTCACCAGCACAGATGGAAAAAGCTGGCCCCGACGCCAAGGATTTGGTCAGGGAATATGCTTACACCCCGGTCGCAGGTTTGACCGTGGCCCTGCGCACTGACAAGCGCAGCGAGGTCACAGTGCGAACCTCAACTGAGGTTTTTGGCGAAGCCGCAAAGGAGTTCACATGAAAGCTGCAACCTGTGGCCAATGCGCTTGGGCGCTCCCACATCCAAATGGTGACTTACGATTGCGGGCTTGCCATGGTGGGCCACCACAAATCGTGGCAACAATAACCCCGAAGGGGGTACAAATTTCACAATTCTGGCCACAGGTGACAACCACCGACCAGACGTGTGGGGTGTTCAAGCTGAAGGGAACAGAACCACTTCCGTTCAACATGCTCGAATAGGATTTAAATGTTTCAAAAAGGACAAAATCATGGCTACAATTGTTGATCTTTTCACTCTTACAGAACCTGTGCTGCTCTCACATCCAACACTCTTTGAGGCCCAGCGCTTCAAGGACCCCCGTACCCAAAAAGAAACGGGTGACCCTAAGTTTTCTGCCAACTTTGTGTTTGAGCCAGGCAGCGCGGATTTAAAAGCGCTAAAGCAGGCCGCAGCCGCAACGGCGCGGGCAAAATGGCCCAGCCGCGAGCTCCGCACTCTGGTGTTTCCGTTCAAGGATGGCACCAAGCTTGCAGATGAACGCAAGGAAAAATGCCTCAAAGCTGGGCGTGAGCCTGACGGTGAGTTCCAGCGTGGCAAAGTTATTCTGGTGACACGCTCCAAGTTTCCACCACGCTTGTCCTATATTGAAGGCGGCAAGATCGTGGATGTGGATGATCCACTTGAGAAGGACAATGCCCATGTCATCAAGGCCAAGAGCAAACTATTCTTTGGTGCTATGGTGTTGGGTCAGTTCCGCTTTGTGACACATGAAGTTGGCTCCAATCCTCCAGGCGTCAACTGTTATCCACAGATGATCTTGGCCACTGGCAAGGGTACACGCCTCAGTTCACGCCAAGCTGGCTCGGAAACTTTTAAGGGTTATGTGGGCTCGGCCTCGGCTGATGACCCAACTGGCATTGACGACGAAATCCCGTCCTGATCCTCCCTAGGACGGGTTATAACCGGCTTGTGTCTTCACCTGCACATACCGGGGGTGGTGCAGCAGAACCATGCACCACCCGCTTTTAAGTCTCGGTAGCTCAATAGGATCAGAGCACCGCCTACGGGCGGGGGTTGGTGGTTCGAAGCCTCCTCGGGACAAGGGTGGCGTGATTGCCGATTGCGCCACCCGCTTTTTACAAACTGGGAAACGAAATGAACAACTGGGTCATCATAGATTTTGAAACCACAAGCTCCTGCGATTTGAAAAAGGCGGGTGCGTGGCGCTATGCTGAAGACCCAACGACGGATGTTCTGTGCCTGTGCTGGGAATGGCGGGACCTCGTAAGTGGCGTTTGGCTTCCGGGGACCCCGACGGCACGAATGCTCGAATGGGTAAGTGACCCCGAAACGGTGGTCATCGCCCATAATGTAGGCTTTGAGAAAGCCATCTGGCGCCAGCATGTGATGCCCCTTTACGGCCTGCCCGACATTCCTGACGAACGCTGGCACGACACCATGGCGGTTTGTGCCATGAAGACCCTGCCTCAAAAGCTGGAAGACGCTGCCAAGGCACTGCGGTTGAACGTAGAGAAAGATTTAACGGGTAGTCGTCTGGTGATCGGGCTGTCGAAGTTCAAGAAAGGTTATGCCCCTGCGGTGACCCCAGGCTTGCTGGAGCGGGTTGTGCAATACTGCCAGACTGATGTGGCCGTGGAAGCCGCCTTGCACCGCAGGCTCAGTTGGTTGCCGCCTGGTGAGCGCCGCATCTGGCTGCTCGATCAGAAGATCAATGCGCGTGGTGTGGCGCTCGATTTAGCTTTCGTTGCGGCGGCTCAGAAGGTGGTGGCGGATGCCACGCGGCCTTTGGCCAAGGAATTTGAAGACCTCACCGGCGGCTTGTCCTTTACCCAAGGCATGAAGCTCAAGGCTTGGTTGAAAGACCGTGGCGTGGAGCTGCCCAACCTGACCAAGGAAACCATCGCCGCTCTTGGGATCGGTGCTGATGAAGATGAGGACGACGATGAGCCGAGTGACGACTGGGAAAACTATGTGGCGGCAACACCCTTGCCGGATGATGTGCGCCGTGCACTGACAATTCGTAGCCTGATTGGGAGCGCCTCGGTAAAGAAGCTGAAGGCCATGGGCCGCAGTGTTGGTGCTGATGGTCGTGTGCATTATACTTTGCGCTATTATGGTGCTGGCACTGGACGTTGGACAGCCTTGCTTCTTCAACTGCATAATTTTCCACGCGGGACTTTGAATGCCAATGACCCAGAAGTCTTGGTGAATGCCATCATGACCGGCGATGCTGGCTATATTGAAACAGTAATCGGACCACCTGTTGAGGCAGTGATCTCCGGCTTGCGTCATGCCATTGTTGCAGCACCAGGTCACAAGCTTGTGGTTGGCGACTTCGCCCAGATCGAAGCCCGCATCGTGCTGGCACTCGCTGGCCAAACCGATAAAGTTGAACTGCTGGCGTCCGGGGGTCCCGTCTATGAAGACATGGCAGAAGCGATCTTCGGCCACGCGGTCAACAAGAAAGACAATCCAGAAGAACGCCAGCTCGGCAAGAACACGGTGCTCGGCTGTGGCTTCGGGATGGGCCATGCAAAATTTCGTGACCGCTATGCCCGCGACAAGTCGGAAGATTTTTGCAAGAGCATTATCGACACCTACCGCAAGGAATGGGCACCAGAAGTGCCGAAGCTTTGGTACGCACTGGAGCGTGCAGCCTTGGACACCATGCGCGACCGCACACCGCACACCGCCTATGGTATCACTTACACCCTTGATGGGGCGTGGTTGACCGCACTGCTGCCATCGGGGCGTGCGCTTTATTACTATGAGCCCAAGCTCGACCGCAAGGCGATGCCTTGGGATAAGACAGATATTCGTGAGTGCTGGTCTTACTCAGCCAGGAAGAACGGCAAATGGGTGCGGGTCTATGCCTATGGTGGCCATCTGACAGAGAATGTGGTGCAAGCCCTCGCGCGTGATCTGATGGTCAGCGCCATGCTGGCGTGTGAAGCGGCTGGGTTGCCAATCGTGCTCACCGTGCATGATGAAATTGTGCTGGAGGTTCCAGAGGCACAAGCTGATGCAGGCTTGCTCAAGAGATTGATGGAAGACGCACCACCCTGGGCGCGGGACTTAGGTATTCCAGTTGCAGCAGAAACTTGGACGGGAGAGAGGTACAAAAAATGATGAGCTTTGAACTCACGGAGCATCAGGTGCTATTGCGGGTGCGGGCCAAGGGCGTCTTTCGCATGGTAAATTTGTACCAGCTTGATGGAACATTATATTTTCAAGTGAAGGCTGGGGAATTTGGGCGGCTCAAACCAGATGGGGCCACTACCATCCCCGAAGTTTATTGGGCGCAAGCGTGGTGCAAACCTGGCTTTGCGTTGGAGCAAAAGGGGCTAACAGACATGGTGGCAAAGAAGGTGAAGAAATGACAATCAACTCGCGCAACAAAGGCAAGAACGGTGAACTTGAGCTTGCAGCTTTACTGCGCAGTTTTGGCTTTGACAGCCTCAGAGGCCAGCAGTTCAAAGGTGGTGGTGACAGCCCCGATGTCACAGGGCTTGCGGGTTTTCACATTGAGTGCAAGCGCGTCGAGAGCGGCAATCCTTATCACTGGCTGGCGCAGGCCAAACGCGATGCGGTGGACAATACCCCTGTGGTGTTCCACCGTCGCAACCATCAGGACTGGGTGGTGGTGATTGACGCAAAAGATTTCTTGGGGCTCCTGAAAAGCTACGAGATGTTCAAGGCCGCATATCACTATGGCGACCCAAAGAGAC
>Ga0207933_1002831_pt1 | contig 10801 bp, 11 predicted proteins | sample NGESurdeep092012_4_FD_184488 | JGI IMG/M metagenome (GOLD analysis project Ga0207933, IMG submission 184488) | Arctic peat soil microbial communities from Barrow, Alaska - NGEE Surface sample F53-3 deep-092012 (SPAdes) | ecosystem: Environmental > Terrestrial > Soil > Wetlands > Peat ...
CAGTGATCATCATCCCCCACGACGTGCAGGCAATGGATATGGTCGACCCGGAAGCCGTCACATGGGTTTCACGGTCCAGCGCGATCGCCCCCTCCACGGCCATCCTTCCGCCCGAAAGCGAGATCGCTAAAGCCGCCGCCATCATTAACGCTGGTTCGAAGGTAACGTTCTTAGTTGGCCACGGATCTAATGGGGCCACCGATGAAGTCCTCGAAGCGGCGCGGCGTGCGGGGGCCGGCATTATCACAGCTCTTCGTGGCAAACAGGTGGTGCCATCGGATGTTCCACATCACTCTCAACAGTTGGGTCTGCTCGGTTCATTGCCCAGTTTGCTTCAGATGCGCGACTGCGACACCCTCGTCTTGCTCGGCACGAATTATCCGTACAGCCAATTCCTACCGGAAACCGGACAGGCACGCGCACTCCAAATCGACCTCAAGCCGGAACAGATGGGTCTGCGCTACCCCACGGAACTGAATCTTTGGGGCGACGTGAAAGCGACACTCACTGCACTGATCCCACTGCTCGAAACGAAGAGCGACCATTCGTGGCAAGACGGGGTGGCAGAAGGTATGCGTAAGTGGGAGTCAGAGATGGAGGCTCAAGCACTGCTGGAATATCCCGACGGCGTCAATCCTCGTCGCATATTTCATGAATTGAACAAGCGACTTCCTCCACGGGCGATCGTTACCGCCGACGCGGGTACGACTGCCGATTGGTACGGTCATCACATTCGTCTTCGACGAGGAATGATGGGCGATCTCTCGGGCCGACTGGCTACGATGCTCGCCGCAATGCCGTATGCGGAAGCCGCAAAATTTGCCTTTTCGGACCGACCAGTGATCTGTACGATTGGTGACGGAGCGTTCCAGATGTTGGGCATGAACGAACTCATCACCATCAAGAAATATATGAAGGAGTGGGTCAACCCTCAATTCGTTATTGTCGTGCTTCACAATAACGATCTTGCCCAGGTCTCCTGGGAGATGCGAACGGAAGACGCTAACCCGGTGTGGAGCACCTCCCAGGATGTTCAATCAATTGATTACGCAGGTTGGGCCGAATTGTTGGGATTCACTGGCATTAGGGTGACGAGTGACAGCGAGGTTGGCGATGCCTTTGATCAGGCATTTTTGATGCAAGGCGTCACGCTCATTGATGCCTACACCAGCAAGAACGTGCCACCGTTACCGCCACATATCTCGCGAACGTTCGCATTAAACACGTTGAAGGCGTTGTTGAAGGGTGACCCAGATGCGAAGGATGTCGTTCGGGACTCGGCCGAAGCTTTGATCTCGGAGGGAATCGAACGTGTCAAAGGGGTATTTCATCTGAAAGACCAACACGATTCGGCGAAGGATTAGGATGCGCGTTGACGTGTACGTCGTGTCGACTACGTTCGTCGCGCCGATGTAGTGACTCTCGACGCTGACGTAACTCTCGGGTCGTACGAAAACGAAGCCCCAGTGAGTGGGGTCGAGGAGAGCACCACAGACAGGTAAGTCATCGAGCGAAGGAAGTACCCACCAGTCGACTTGGACAACGAGCGCGAGGAGAGCTGATGTTCGACCATCCGAAACCACCGCGTAGTCGGCGAGTTCCGCAAAGCCGTCGATTCTCCGACTCGCGGTCATGCGTGCCAACTTCCATGTGACACGGGGGTCGAGTTTGTCGAACCCGTCGTGAGGAATTTCTCTCGGTCGTGGCTGCCCGCAACATAATGAAATGATGGCGCCGAGATACGAACATTCACGTCGCATTTCGCAGCGGGTGGTGGGAGATCTCCGGTTCCCCACCACCGCACAAATTCCTTACAGGTCACGCAAACTTTCAGTGGCATCGAGAGTCTGCACAAGAACTTGACGTCACGATAGGTCGCGTAGTTTCGTCACTTGCTCGCAGCGACGGCAACTATTGGAGCGAACACGGCCTCTTCGCATCTGCCGATTACACGCATCGACTCCAGCGATTCTTCATTCAGTGTTCCCCGTGACATCTCGAGTGCTCGACGACCACCCTAGCGATCAAGTAAGTCACGCCAATTCAACTATGTGTAAATTTCTGTGCGTACGTCAAGTTGTCAGTTCACATCCAAGAAACGGTGGACGTCAGTTGGCTTGTGGGTGCTCGTGTCGCCCGCTATGCGTATGTGGGAGCACAAGACTTCTCTTCCAAGTACGTGACCGGCGCACGTAGTGGCGACCACAGGAGTCATGAAGCCGAAATCACGATTGAATAATTTCTCCTTCCGACAAGTACGCTGCCAATGACGACTACGCTCCCACGAGATCGTTGCATGGTGATCTTCGCGATAGGAGTGACTTCCAGAGGAGTGCTGATGGCAGAACAACGAAAAATTGTGGTAATTACCGGCGCGTCAGCTGGCGTCGGACGAGCGACCGCCCGATTGTTCGCCGAAAACGGATTTGACGTTGCCATTCTTGCGCGGGGTCGTGCGGGTTTGAAAGCAACAACGAAAGAAGTAGAAGAAGCGGGCGCGCGATGTCTGGCGGTCCCGACCGACGTCGCGAACTTTGATGAAGTGGATCGTGCCGCGACACGCATAGAAGAAGAACTCGGCCCGATAGACGTATGGGTCAACAACGCAATGACGACGGTGTTCGCTCCCTTGCAGGACGTTATACCTGCCGATTTCGAACGCGCGGTGCAAGTCACCTTCTTCGGACAAGTGTGGGGAACAAAGGTGGCTATAGCACGAATGCGCCCGCGTGATCGCGGAACGATCATCAATATCGGATCCGCGCTCTCGTTCGTCGGAATACCTCTGCAGTCCGCCTACTGTGCATCGAAGTTCGCCTGCCGTGGTTTCTTTGAAGCAACTCGAGCCGAATTACTTCATGAAGGGAGTGGCATCCATATGTGCATGGTGCACCTTCCCGCGGTGAATACGCCTCAGTTCGATTGGTGCGAGACCACTCTTACGCGCCACCCTCAACCGGTGCCGCCGATTTACCAACCCGAAATTTCGGCTCGTTTCATTTTGGAGGCCGCGCTCGACGGGAAACGATCGAAGATTGTGGGTTCGTGGAACAAAATGCTCGTATTGGTGGATAGCCTTTTCCCTTCCGTCGGCAATCAGTACGCGGCGCTTGGGGCGTGGGACAGCCAATTGACCAACCAACCGGTCTCGAAAGACCGACCATCGAATTTGCGCCAGCCCGTTGACGCCAAGAAGGACCACGGCGCGCACGGTATCTTTGACCACAAAGCTGACGGAGTGCTGTCACCGTCCTTCCTGCGCAGCCTCCCCAAAACGGGAATCACGTTCGCCACGGCGTGCTATCGCGCACGTCGAGAGTACAAGACTGTTCGAGCGTCACGTGCGGCTCGATCAACGACACGACTAGTCGTGACGCCGGTCAGTCCGCGCGTGAAAAGCGACTGATCGGTGCGTCCGCAAATTTTCTAGGTAAATCGACGTCTCCAGCAATTCGCGGACCATCCATGGCCGACGATGCGTCGACGTCGTGTGGGAAAGTTCGCACCATTCCGAGCGCCCGGGAAGACCACAAGATGGCGGTCCACCGGTACTGGGATGTTTAGTCATTACGAGTGTGGCGCGAAAGGATGTACGCGTCGCGCGTACATCTCGGCAACGGGAAGCTGACTCGATACATCTTAACAGCCTGCGAAATAGCCTCGCTTTTCTACCTGAATGTTGACGTCAAACTTGAGCGATCGTGACGTGATAACCATCACGTTCACCTCGCCAATCTCGCCAATCCGCCACGGTGTTTCTCACGGATTCTTCCCTCTCGTCATTCGTTTTCACTGTGGTGACGCGAACTACACCAATGATTGACTCCAGACGATCTGTGGAGTTTTTCGTCCCGCCAATACGACGGTGGTAGTGGCCAGTAGTACGAGTTAACGACGCCACGACTTCGCCTCTTTCTCGACTGACATTTGCGAGTAATGGAGCGAAGGGATTCGAAGTGGGTGACTCCAATTTTGTGCTCACGAGTATCGCCCCATCGACGTTTCCACTCGCTCTCCCGAGAACTATCGGTGCTGAAAATAGTGGCCTCCACGTCGTCCGATGGCCGTCCGAAGTCTAAGCACAACAATCCGCTCGTCGACAGGAGTTCGCCACCCCCTGTCGACGGCGATGACGAGCCGTGAGGTGAAAAATAAGGTGGCCTGCGGTGGGATGAGGCGGTAGTGGACCTTCGGCAATCGAAAACGACTGTGCGGTCGACGTTGCGCTCACCCTTGAAAAGCGCCCTCCTATACTCACGATTAGGTTGATTGTCCACGTATTTCGTTGTATTCATCCTGAGGAGTTCATATGCCGCCCACGGCGAAAAATACGCCTGGCGCGTTGCCCATCGGTGTCACTTCAGGTCCAGGCGAATCAGGTGCAATCGAAACTCGGAACGCAGGTACGGCCTCGTCGTGAGCGATAATCCATTTCTCGCCGAACCCGTCAGTTCCAACGATCACTCGCGCGGACCCAATGACGCCTCCCTCATCATCGTGGAATACGGTGACTACCAGTGCCCCTACTGTGAAGCCGCAAACGAGGTGATCGACGAGTTGCTCCAAAATTTCAGGGAGAGCCTTCTCTTCGTGTTTCGACACCTTCCTGTCGCCGAGACACACCTTCACGCAAAGAAAGCCGCCGAAGTGGCCGAAGCGGTTGGTTTACAGGGAAAGTTTTGGCAGATTCACGACGTGCTCTTCGATAACCAGTGGCAACTCGACGACGATGCATTGGTGCGGTACGTCACGCAAGTTGGCGCGGACGTGGATGAGGTGATGGCGGAGTTAGGAAAGGGGCCCCAACGGCGTGTTGAATCTGATTTTGGTAACGCCCTTCGGAGTGGAGCGACGACCACGCCGACATTCTTCGTCAACGGCGTGCGCTACGACGGGTCCTGGGAGTACGAGCCATTTTCCCGCTATCTACAAGAAATCCTTGATCGACAGGAGATGCTGGGCGAGGAGGTCGCCGCCCCGGAAAACTGGTGAGTAGGAGACACACAATTCAGTCATTCAATTTTGACTGCGAGAGCCCAGGATATAGTGTCCACCTTCGCCACCACCCCCAGTCCGGCCGGCGCATTAATGCGATGCTAAGGATACCTGATGCGTACCGCGAGTGACAACGTGACGGCTCGACGAGAATCGAGTGCACAGTCGAGCGAACGCACGTATCTCGCCCTTCGTCCGGCCAACAAATCTGGACGCTGATGAACGTCCTTGGACGTTCTGGAAACACTCTCAAGGCGCCGGGATCGAGACCCGGGCGGCCCTCCATAGGACTCTGAACGTTCACGCTCGTGGTTCTCAACTGTCGCAATATTTACGGGATGGAAAGAAATTCCATCTCCGCCCTCTTGGTTGATCGATTTACCAGCGCAACCCGTCTCGCTGGAGGTTGACGCAGGAAGGTCCGAACAGGTCGGCGAGTCTCTCAAGTGAACAAACTCGAAGTCCTCGATCAGTCGACGGATTCGATGGCTGCCGTCACGACAAGGTCCTTTGGATCGTCAGGGTCGGGTTCAACGTTCGCCTCGAAACGCGACTGGTTCAGTGTCAACATGGGGACGTTTCTGCGATTGACCAGCGAGACAGTCGGCCCATCTATGCCCCGATCGGCCATGTCGAACATCGCCGCAGTCTTGAGCAAGGTCCCGATTCCCCGCCGACGGAACTCTTGGCGCACGCCGAGGGCAGCGATGAAGGGTCGCGTCTCTTGATTGAGTTCCACACCTATCGCTTGAGCCCGGTAGACGACTACGCCCACGACGCCGGCATCGGGAAGTACGGCCACGGCAATCCACGCCTCGACGTCCGAATCAGAAGCAATCTCATCAGGGGCCCTGCGGATAACACGCTGTGCGTCCCTCGTGAAATTCTGGCCTGGGGTCTCGCACCGGAATGACCGCGCCGCACCACGGTCGCTCTGCTGATAAGCCCGGACCTCAGCGACACCGCCGAGGGAGGACCAATCCAACTACTTGTGAAGTCGTAAATTGGAAGGAACTTTGACGACCCGAGTCGTTGCCACCATCCGGTCAATGACCACCTTGCGGGCGTCAGAGAACGCGGCGTCGGACTTCTTCTTCGCGTTACTGGAAGTTGCCTTCATCAGTTCTCCTTGTTTCTCAGTATATGGGCCGTACCGGTGACCATCCAGCTACGTGACGTCCCCCAACCGCAACTCGAACCCCTCACCAACGGGCTCTCGAAATTGAATAGTGACTTGACCCTGAAACGAGCCCTGGTCTAGCCAACTGTCTAGGAGACTGTTGAATAATTCGCCGCGAAATGCCGGACTTCGTGGAGCGCGGCGTCGAGAATTGATGCATGCAAGGACTCAGCGAACTCAACCGTGAACTACTCGACGCGTCGGCGCCGCAGCACAACAAGTTGGCGTGCAACGAATTGTGGCGCAAAGCTTCGCCCCTTACCGATACGCACGCGAGGGCGGCTGGGTCAAGACTGAGGACGATCCACTCGATCCCGCGCCGCCCCCCTCCGCGCGCCAAACCTTTGCTGCTATGAGTCACCTCGAACGCGCGGTGATCGATGCGGGCGGGATCGCACTCCGCTACGGCGGCCTCTACGGACCGGGAGACGAGGGGTTCACCCGCGCCGTGCGGAAACGTCAGACCCCTCTCATCGGCGATGGTCAGGGCTTCATGTTGTTCGTCCATCTCGAGCATGCCGCAGCGGCTGCCGTACTGGCACTCGACCACGACGGACCAGCCATTTACAACATCGTCGACGACGAACGCGCTCCGACGAGCGACTGGATCCCCGTGCTCGCCCGCGCTCTAGGGGCCAAGCCACCACGCCACTTCCCGACCTGGATCGCCCGGCTCATTGCTGGTCCGGGCCTGACTATGTTGACCGAGGCGCGCGGGTCCTCGAACGCCAAGGCCCGACTCGAACTTCACTGGCAACCCCGATATCCCAGTTGGCGTGACGGCTTTGCGGCCGCTTACGGCCAGCAACCGAGCGGACCTGGCCGAACGTAATCCGAGGTGCAACGTTCTGGGCGAATTGAAGCCTCACGCAGTTGACTTGTGGCCGACCATTTCTTGTCTGTTGGGGGCCGACAGCGGTATCAGTTTTGATTTAATGACGATACGCAAATCGGGTCGTGCGCTCAGAGTGCTCCCGTCACAGAAGGCGTCGCGGCGACAGTCCTTCTTCCCTGGCGTCACTGTCAAGTGGCACCTGGACGTCAGTCATCGAGGACACCGAAGTCAAGTTGCTGAAGCCGTTGCGAGTCAGCAATAAGGTCGATCTCCAATATTGCGTTACGGGTGAGATCGAACACAAAGATTCCCGCCATCAAAAGTTTTCCCCAAGGAGCCACCACGACACCGACCTCTCCGTTGACGAGCGCGAGCTGCGTGAACGGTGCCCGTCCTGAAAACGCGACTGCCTGGCCGGCAACGTTGCGTGAACCACGAATCTCACTTTGTGAGCCGTTCGGGACTACAGACGGATCCACCCTGAAGATAATGTCCGGATCTAGGACTACGAGAAGAGCGTCGAAGTTGCCCGATCGCGCCGCGGCTAGGAAGGCGTCCACCAACTTACGTTGACGGGCGAGGTCTGTGGGCGCTTTCGCTGGCTTTCCTTGCACGCGCCGTCGCGCGCGACTCGCGAGTTGTCGTGTCGACGTTGGTGAGCGACCCACGATTGTGGCAAGTTCGTCGAACGGCACCGCGAACATGTCATGAAGTACAAAGGCGAGGCGCTCGGCGGGACTCAGCGTATCGAGTACCACAAGGAGAGCGAGTCCGACCGAATCGGCCAAAATTGCTTCGTTCTCGGGTCCAGATCCGTATTCTCGGTCCGCCTTCTCCGCTTCCTCGACGGCTACTTCTCGTCGCACTCTGCGTGCGCGAAGTACGTTGAGGCACACTCGCGCTACCACCGTCGTCAGCCACCCGTCAAAATTCTTCACATCGCTCGTATCAGCACGACTGAGGCGAATCCACGACTCCTGGACCGCGTCTTCGGCCTCGCTGAGCGATCCCAGCATTCGATATGCAATATCGCGCAATCTCAACCTATTCTCTTCGAATCGATCGCTCAGCCATTCATTGTCGTCCATCAATCACACTCTTTTTCGACGCTTACCTATATTTGACACGTAAAGGACAGGAAGTGTGACTCAAAGATCGAATCGAATTTCATTTTGTTCGGCAATGCTTATGTGATGTTCTGAACTGAACTCAGTCACCAAGATGGCCACGACGCCCATGCAAACTCACGTGCACTCGGGCAAAACTCGTCGTGGCTTGCTTCCAACAAACCTCATTTTAGGCGTCATATTTCGGCAACACCACGAAACGAGACCGACTCAGAACAACACATCTCCTTTAAAACAATCGACTCAAACAGCCAAACTGAATCGGATCGGAAAAGGTGGGGAGTGAATCCTCTGAGACTTTCTACTCCTCCTCCAGCCGCAGCTCAAACCCCTCACCATCGGTCTCTCGAAATTGAATCGTGACGTGACCTTGAAACGAGCCTTGGTCTAGCCAACTGTCTAGCCACGAGGTCAAATGTGAGAGGACGTCAGCGGACGTTGGTGGACATTGCACATCGTCCGGCCAGTAAATCTGGACGCTGATGGACGTCCCTGGACGATCTGGAAACACTCTCAAGGTGCCGGGATCGAGAACCGGGCGGCCCACCAGAAGACGTGCAACTGACAGACACCGGTCACACTCCGTTCGTCATTTTCTGTTCTAGTCGTGCCGACGGAGGTAGATGATCTTGTCCACCACCTCGCTCTGGGTTGCGTTGGGCGAGGTCAGGGGCCGGCGCGAACGCTCGCGGGGCCCCTCTTCACCCTCCTCTTCGTATCGACGCAGCCAGGTGTAGAAACACTGGCGGCTGAAGCCGTAGTAGCGACACGTGGCCGCCACGTTCCCGGTCACCTCGTCGGCGTGACGAATTATTGCCAGTCGACGTTTGATGATGCGCTGCTGTTCCTTTTCGGTCATGGATTCCTCCTTTCGAGGAAGCAAGACTGTCACCGATGTCCGTCAGTTTTAGATCCGTTCGAAACACGGGCGTTAACATCTTCATTTTGGCGATGAGGGCTTCTTGATCGGCTTTGTTGAGCGGTGGGGGTGGATCCGTTCGAGTTGTGACCGGGACGCCCACTTCGGTGAAGATCACTTCCTGCCCGGGAGGGGAGCACATGCACAGCAATCGTGTTGGCGCGTCAGCAGTATTACGAAAGCCGTGAGGCGCGTTGGCGGGCACATTGATGTTCTCCCCCACTTTGGCGACCAACCTCTCATCGCGGAACGGGACCGCGACCTCGCCCTCGAGGACGCTGAACATCTCTTCGAGATCATGACCATGAGGCGAGGGCCACCTCCCGGCGGGACGTGCATGTCAATCAATGTGTATTTTCCAGTTGTGTCTTCACCAGTAACGAGGATGGTGCAGGTGTCGCCCACGAGACCAAAGTGTGGGAGTATCGTGTCTTCGTCCGGCAGGGCGACCGTCATGTGTCGCTACGAATCGTCAGAAGGTATTGACGGTTGTACTGACGAAGATTCTTCAATCATGGCGTGCTCCTAACATGACGCGGCGAGCCCGCACGTCAAAGCGATGGTGCCCCAGGTCACGCCGTCACACCCAGTTGCTTAAGAACGCTGGTGTTGTCCGGTTGCACGTACTCCTCGATAATCCGGCCCTCAACGTCCATGCGAAAGATGTTGAGCAAACTGAAGACGACACGTTTGCCGTTTGGTGCCACCGGGCCAACCGGGGACTGCGTGAATTCGTGGACGAATGTGCCTTCGATCCAGGTCTGGCAGGCAATATCACTACCCTCTACGATGGTGATGCCTCGGCGGATCGAGCGATCGTCGAACGCAGCGCGTATCGACGCAAAGTAGGAGGCCAAGCTGGCATAGTCGGCCTCCCAACCGCCAGCACCGTGAAACTTGTAATCCGGAGCGAAGTAGTCTCCGACCTCATCCGGGGACTCTCCGGAAACTTCGAGTTCGCCGGCCCTGACCAGTCGTGCCACGAGATCATCCCGGCCGTACTTCGGCGTGTCCGCGCCTTTCCCTTCGGCTGAGGATGTTTGGGCTTGGCTCATCGTTTCACGGCTCGGCAACACGCATAATTCATCGCCCTAGTCCCTTTTATGGTGCCGATGGGATTCATAGCTGACGCCTACTTTCCAATCTCACCGACACATTGCGAGATGAGTAATGAGGCGGGTTCTGGGCGTCCTAGGTCGCACCACAATAACCCCGGTTTCGACGCCAATGCTTTCAACCTCGGTAGGGAGTTAAGTTCACAATTTTCGAACCATTTCGCGAGTGCCACGCTGGTACGTGGACGCTCCAGGACTTGAACCAAGAACCTTACTGAATCTCGACGGGTTTGTTGGTCGCAATATTGTCTGTAAAAAGGCAAATTCGTCTTCCAGCGGCAGCTCAAAACCCTCACCATCGACTTCTCGAGATTGGATAGCAATCCGACCTTGAATCAGCCTGGGTATTCCGTTGACATTGTGACAACGTGGGTGTGTTCCCTCATGCTCCCATGTCCGTCAAGTCACTGGGCCGACGTGCAATATCTAATTCCTGTTGCGATCGTGGACCTGATCAAGGAGGGTTGGCGGGCTGACTCACACGATTGGCGAATTGAACCGTGGTGGCCTTGACCCCGTTCAGTGGACACGGGTTAAGCGGCCTTCTTAAGGGCCGCGGTGTTGGTTAAGTATTGCATTTCAAAGGTGACGGGTGAGACCTGACCGAGCGAGGCATGCCGGCGACGACGA
>Ga0207933_1002833_pt1 | contig 10797 bp, 7 predicted proteins | sample NGESurdeep092012_4_FD_184488 | JGI IMG/M metagenome (GOLD analysis project Ga0207933, IMG submission 184488) | Arctic peat soil microbial communities from Barrow, Alaska - NGEE Surface sample F53-3 deep-092012 (SPAdes) | ecosystem: Environmental > Terrestrial > Soil > Wetlands > Peat ...
ACACATAACCCTCCGGCAGCACTGGCACCTTGCTCTTCTTCTGGCCCGACTGCTTCGGAGCCCCGGTCGTATCAAGCTGCATCGTTCCCTCGTAGCCGGTCCGCGCTAGTTCAAACTCAACCATAACCCTGGTCAAGGGCGAGTTCGCAGTTTTGTCAATGTATACAATTTTGAATTTGTCGCGATATGATTCGACGATTCCACTTGAGGAGATCCCGTTGTGAGCGAAGCAGCCCCCGGTTTCAAAGACAACTCCCGCCGCCGTTTTCTGAAGGGTCTTACAGCAACGCCGGTGGCAGCTCTCGCCGCTGGAGATTCGCTTCTCGCTCAGGTGGCCAAAACGGCCGAGGGCGCCGCCGCGACCGCACCGCAGCCGCAGAGAGCTTCGGCAGTCTTTCCTCCGCCGGGCAAGAAGTTTGTCGCGATTCAGATCGGCGCGCGGTCGTTCGTCGACGAAGGTGTCGACGCCTGTCTCGACACCTTGCGCGAGAAGGGCGGCGTGAACGTCGTCATGGCGACCGTCTTCACCTACGGCTCCGGCCTTGCGGGCAGACAGGTGCATGGCGAGCCGCTTCCCGATCATGGCGTTCAGGAGTACGACAGGGTCCACGGCGGAAGCTATACCAAAGTTCATCCCGAGTTCTACGACGAATCTCCGGTCAAAGACATCCGTGCGCCGGAGTTGGGGGAGTTCGACATTCTCGCCGACGTCATTCCGAAGGCGAAGTCCAAAGGGATGCAAACATATGCGCTCTTTGAAGAGGCCTACAATCCGCGCCTGATGCCCAACTTCGAAAAGGTTTGCGAGGTCGACGTCTACGGCAGGCTGGGCCGCGATACCTGTTTCAACAACCCGCATGCACGCGCCTTCCTTGCCTCGATGGTGTCGGACTGGGTCATCAGCAATGAGATCGACGGCCTCATGTGGGAGTCGGAACGTCAAGGCCCCCTGAACAGCACCCTCGGAGCGCACTTCGGCTCCATCGGAAGCCGCCGTTCCATCTGCTGCTTCTGCGACTTCTGCATCGCCAAAGCAAAAGACGTCGGCATTGACGGCCAGCGCGCGCGCGCGGGATACATCGCCCTCGATCATTGGGTAACCCGCACGCTCAGCAACCCTCGCAGCGCGGACGGCGCCTTCATCAGCCTGTGGCGGCTCTTCGTCGAGTACCCCGAGATCCTCGCCTGGGAGCGCTTCTGGTACACCAGCCAGGAGCAGATGTACGGCCTCATCTACGGCACCGCCAAGGCGATCAAACCTCGCCTGCAGGTTGGCTGGCACATCATGCACCTGGTTACGATGAGTCCCTTCTATGCGGCCGACACCAACTACGCGAGACTGGTTCACGTCTCCGATTTTCTTAAGCCATGCCCTTACAACAACTGTGCCGGTCCTCGCCTTGCGCGCTACATTCGCAACGTTCAGTCCACCATCTTCCGCGACATGACGCCGGAGCAGGTGCTCAACATGCACTACGAGTTCTTCGGCCTCCAGAACGAGCCCACGCTCGACCAGCTGCCGACCTCCGGCCTCTCCGGAGCCTCTGTGGGTGTGGAGACGAAGCGCGCTCTCGCCGACGTCGACGGCGCCATCCCGATCTATCCGGGCATCGACATCGACATTCCCACCGGTCTCCACGAGAAGCGAACGCAGCCTTCCGATGTAAAGGCCGCGACTCTCGCCGCCTTTCAGGCCGGAGCGCCCGGCGTGGTTCTCTCCCGCAAGTACGCTGAAATGAAGCTGACCAATCTTGCCGGCGCCGCGGACGCCTTAAAGCAGCTCGGCTTCTATTGATGAATCAATGAAGAATTGTCCGGATGGAGGGGCAGCAAACCAGGGTCGACCTTGGCCCAAGCTGGCCATGAGTTCGCCATCTACGTCTATGCATTTTTTCGCGCAGCTTCAATCTTCGGCCGCTCCGGAATCGCCGCCTCCAGCTCCTGCATTCGACTCCACAGTCGCCGCTGCACGTCCGCATACTTCGGATCGCCATAAAGATTCTGCGTCTCCTCGGGATCCTTGCTCAGGTCGTACATCTCGAACGCCTGCGGCTCCAGAACATAGTGAATGAGCTTGTACCGTTCGGTGCGAATGCCGCGATGCGGGGGTACGGCCTCAGGATTCGGCCACTCGTAATAGTGGTAGTACCACTCTTTGCGGAAGTCGGCATCGGCCGTCTGCGCCAGCGGGAGAACGCTCTTCCCCTGCATGTGCGCCGGTGCACGCACGCCGGCCAGGTCAAGAAACGTCGGCGCAAAATCCGTGTCGAGAATCATCTCATCCCGCACCGTTCCCGCCGGAATGCGCCTCGGATAGCGAATCATCAACGGGATCCGAATCGACGGCTCGTGCATCAGCCGCTTGTCGAACAGCCTCCACTCGCCCAGAAAATATCCATGGTCCGACGACTGAACGATCGCCGTCTCGTCGAGAAGGTGATTCGCCTCCAGGTAGTGAAAAACCTTGCCAATGTTATCGTCCACAGCTGTCAGGCCCGCATAGTAGTTCTTCGCAATGCCTTCAAGAGATCCGCACGCCTCATGTTTCGGCGTCGTCCCAATCTTGTTCTGAGCGGCAATAAATCCCGCCGGCTTTCCCGGCCATCCCTTCAAATCGTCGTCGAAGGTCGCAGGCTTCGGAATCACCGCTCCGCGAAACAGATCGAAGTGCCGTCGCGGGCGAAAGAAAGGCTCGTGCGGAGCCACAAACCACACCAGCAGGCAGAACGGCTTGTCGCTCTTCCTCGACTCCAGCCACGCGACCGCGCGGTCCGTCGCCAGATCATCGGGATAGCCTTTGTACTGCCGCTGCTCCCCCACCTCGCCGTCGCGTCCTTCCTTGAAGAACGGCCTCACATAATTATTGCTGGCGTCGTTGTGCCCAAAGTAGTAGTCCCAGTGCCGCTCTTCAAATCCGTTATGCGCATGCACCTTGCCCACAATGGCGATCTCATACCCCGCCTCGCGCAGCAGATCGGTAAACAGCGGAATGTCCGCCGGCAGCGGAACACTCATGTTCTCGTTTGAAAGCGCGCCGGTCGAGCGTGAATACATTCCCGTCATCTCCGTCGCGCGTGCCGGCGCACACAGCGCATTCGTGCAGAACGCATTGCGAAACCGCATGCCCTCTCGCCCAATGCGGTCATGGTTCGGCGTCTTCACAATGGGATTGCCCGCGATCGAAAGCGCGTCCGCGCGCTGTCCCTCTCCAAGAAAGAAGACCATGTTCGGTCGCTTCGCCGGCGTCGCCGCTTCTGCCCTCTGTCCGCTCGCCTGCGAAGCCAGCAGCGTTCCCGCCACAGCCAGCGTGCCCTGCAGAAACTCGCGCCGCGTCGCCCTGTTCGGCAGCTCTGCTGCACTTCCCGCTGGGCCACCCGCCCGCGCCTCGAACCCTGACTCATCCGCCATCTCAACTCTCCTTTGCCGGCTTGAACTGCTTCGTTCCATCGTAGCCTTTACGGTTCTTCCCTACTTCTGAGCGCACCCCCACAGGACCAAACAACCGAATCGCCGCTCCAAAAATTTGTGATCCTGACCCCAACCGCAGCTGACGGGGGGAGAATCTGCCTTCTTTTAGTTGTCATCCTGAGCGCACCGGGGTCCCCGGCGAGCGCTTTTGCTCGCGGGGGTGGAAGCGAAGGATCTGCTTTGCTCTTGTCTTTGCCGTTCCGAGGCGCGAACGCGCCTCTGCCTCGCATAAGGGCACGGCTGGTAGCCCTCGGATCTCCGTGCCATAAAAGCCCAACGGAAAGGGTCTGGTAGCCGTGGGCTTAGCCTACGGTCTCCCCTGGGGTACGTTTGGAAATCTCCCAAATCTTGTCAAGCCCTCAAACCATCTAAATCAAACAAAACAAAGAGAAAAATCGCTGCACATTAATTCCACTCAACTCTCTATAATGGATATAGAGATCAAAACCCACAACAAATCTGGGTGCCCCCTTGAATCCGGGTGGCCCGTTCATGACGACGTCTCATCGTCGGCATGAGCGGGGTTCAAGGAATGCCGAAATCTGGACAGAACTAGCCGCAACCCACTCATTCCAAAGATTTTCCACACAAAATCTCTGGAATCAATATTTTGCAGCGAGAAATCGCCGCAAACCTCACATTCTAAAGACTCGGCTTCCGGAGAGGGAAGGGGGACCCCCTCGCCAGCTGACCTCAGCGCAGAACCGTTAGCCGGAAGCTAGTGCGCCGCGAACGCAGCCACATTGACATGCTTCACGAACCGCGCATCCAGCACCTGGCCTCCTGCGGGCAGCGAAGCCTCCTGCGCTCGCAGCGCTTCAATCCGCGCAGGAAGCGGCGGATGCGTGCTTCCCCACAGGCTCAACTGCCGCTGACTCTCCGGAGTCTTGGGTGCATTCTGCAGAAACGTAAGAAACATCCGCAGCCCATCCGCTTTATACCCCGCTGCCTGCGCTAACGTCACGCCAATGCGGTCCGCGTCCGTCTCCTTATCGCGGCTGTACTGCTGGGTCAGCGACCCCTGCGCCACATTGCCCGCAATCTGCTCCAGTTGCGTCGAGGTAAATCGCGCCGTCTGCTGGCGCAAAAAAGTCATGGAACTCTTCGAACGGATCTCCTTCTCCAGATGCCGCTCGTCAACATGCGCAATCTCATGCGCCAGCGTGCCCGCCAGCTCCGCCTCGGAGTGCATGTTCGCCAGCGCCCCGCGCGTAATAAAAACGTAGCCTCCAGGCACTGAAAGCGCCGTAATGATCTCCGTATTCAGGATGCCGAACCGGTAAACAACCGGTCGTTGCGTATGTTGCGCGACCGTGTCCCCCACCAGGTTCACATACCGCACCATCTCCGGATTTTCATACAGCCCGAAGATGTTGACGATCGTCGCCGCCGACGCCTCGCCAACCTGCTGCTCCTGCTCCGGGCTCCACGGCGTATAGATGTCCTTGGCTTCCCTGGCTAACTTCGCCTTTTCCTCGGCCTGAGCTGCCTTCTCCTTCGCCTTCTGAATCAGGCTTCCGAACTGCGCGCTGCAGGGCAGCGCCATACCCGCCGTCAGAGTCGCCGCGCAGAAAACCACAAGCGCCCATCGCATTCCTCTCTCCGCTCGCATCGTCTATTTCTCCTGGCCCGGTTTCACAACCGGCGAGCTGGAAGTCAGCCCGCCCTCGCGTTGAAACTCCGCAAGCTCCGCCGCGCTGGGCCGGTAACTCGCCATCGCCTGCACCTTCTTCTGGCTGTCCGGGCCGGGCGAAGCATTCAAGAGCGCCTGCTGCACCTGGCCGTTCGGGTCCACTCCGTTGAATCCCAGCGCCGTGCTGTCCGTGCTCTGCGTCGATTTCTTGATGCTCAACGATCCGCCGAACAGAGGCGCGGGCTTCTTGGCCGGTTTCGCTCCGCACCCATTATTGGCTCCGTTTGCCTTGTTCGAGGAGCTTCCATTCGCTCCCTGTTTCGTCTGGCCCGTCTTGCACGGCTGCGATCCCGGCTGCGACCCCTGCTGCGGACTCTGCAGCTCGAGCACATTGCCCCCGCTCGCCGGCACACTCCACCACAACACCGCCACGAGCATCCACGCTACCCACCCGCCTCGATTGGACACTCGGCCCGACCTCATATCAGGAACTCCTTCTCTACATAGCCTCTCTGGTTATTACGCGTCCAGAGCATTCCAGGATTGCAACTCATGCACTGTCGTCTCTACGGTCTTGCCCTTTACCTTGTATCCGCCCAGCGCGCGCGTTGTTGCCTGTCCGGCAATTCGCTCCCGCGTACACTCGCTGACAATAATGGAAGTCTTGAACTCCTTATTCAAGCCTTCCAGCCGCGACGCAAGATTAACCGCGTCGCCGATAACTGTAAACTCAATTTTCTTCCCCCGCCCGATATTTCCGAAGATCACCGGCCCCGTATTCAACCCCACGCCGATCGCAATCGTCTCGCGGCCTTGCTTGGTCCACTCCGTGTTGAGCTCCTCCACCCGGGCCAGCATCTCCAGCGCCGCCTGCGCAGCCTCCGCCGCATGGTTCACCTCCGGCGTAAACGCCCCCCAGTAAGCCAGAATGCCATCGCCGATAAACTTATCGACGATCCCGTTATGGCGAAAGATAATCTCCGTCATCGCCGAAAAATAGTCGTCCAGCAGCGCAATCAGCTTCAGCGGCTCTGATCTCTCGGTCATCGTCGTAAAGTTCCGCACATCCGAGACCAGGATCGTCAGCTCCCGCTTGTCGCCATTCAGGCTCAGGCTGCCGATGTTCGACATCACATACTCCACCAGTTGTGGCGACATATACCGGTTCAGCATGCCGCGCGTCTGTCGCAGCTGCCGCCCCGTCGTGATATAGCGCGCCGCCGTCGAGGCTCCGAAGGACAACACCAGCGCCAGGCACGGCGTCACGATCGGCAACGCAAAGTACGCCTTGTCATAGACCCAGAAGGCCACCCCGACGTACGCCGCCATCACCGCAATCAGCAGCAAAGTAGCCCCCGCCAGATTGCGCAACCGGAACAGCATCACGCCGCCCGCGATTGCCATCGACACAACCAGCAGCGTCAGCATCCATTCCGGCGCCTCGCGAATCGCCACCCCATTCAGCAGGTTGTCGACGGCCGTCGCATGCGCGATAAACCCGGGCGCCGCCGTCGCAAACGGCGTCGGATGTGCGTCATAGCTCGCCGTTGCGCTCGCCCCGATCAGCACGATCTTGCCGCGAAAATAGTCGGGTGGAAACTTCTGGACCCCGGCGGGACACTGATCCGGATAGATCGAACAGATCACCTGCCACAGGGGCAGCCTCGGATACACCGTAGATCCGCCGTGCCAATCCAGTAACATCCGTCCCTGCGCATCGACCGGAACAGACCGGCCCCCCACCTCGACAAAATGTCCACCCAGCAGCCCCCGCCTATCCTGCCACGACATCGTCTTCTTCTCTGCCAGCTCGACCGTGCGCAGATCGAGCGAATCGTAAGTCTTCCCTGCATAACGAAACTGCACACCCACGCGGCGAATCACTCCATCCGGATCGGGCAGCGCATTCAATGCCCCCAACCCCGCTGCCGCGTTAGCTAACACTGGCTCAGGAAGATTCGGGAAGAACTGCGCCGCATCCACCACCGAGCCAAACTGGCCCTGCCCCGCCTGATGCTCTTGCAACGCACTCAGCTTCTCCGCCTCATCGTTGCCAGACTCCTCCATGTGCGTCGGAACAAACGTGAACCCGAGCACCGTGTTCCCATTCTGCTTCAACACATCCGCGAAGTCCGAATCCACCGCATCGCTCTCCGCTCCACTGAAGATCGCATCGATCGCGACCGCTTTCGGCTGTCCCTGCGTGACATACCGCACCACCTCCGTCCACACACGCCGCGTCCACGGCCAGCGGCCGAGCTTGTCCTGCAGCGTCTCGAGGCTCGCATTGTCCGCATCGATAATCACGATGCGCGGATCCGCCTGCGCCGGCGACGCCGCGAACTGCGCCTGCGTATCCAGCATGCCGCTCTCCAGCCACCGACCTCCGCGGCTGTGCGCCAGCAGCAGCATACCGACGGCCGACAACGCCACTGCTACGCAAACGCCCACCGCGAACTCACGCTGCGCCTTGCGGTCCACAGTCATCCGTCGCCTCCAAATGACCTCTCTAAACCTTCCAGCTCTGTCTCGTATTTCGTTGCAAGCATGCTAACTCACTCGCAAAAAGTAACGTCACTTTAGTTCGGTCGGCGCCCACAAACGCCGCAGCAGAGCTTGCCAAACGATCCGTCCGCAGGGCTATAATCAGCGCCAGAGAGGGGTTTCGCTTATGTCGACACCTGACCTTTCGGTAATGTTTCTCCGCAACAGCGGGAGCAACCCAGGAACCCACAACTTGGTGCGTGTGCGCCGGTGCGTTCTCCCCAGCAGCATCCGTCCCAACCTCTTTTCCGGCGACTAACGCTCCCTTCGCGCCTCAGCTCCTCGTTCTCAGCAAGCAGCGGCCCGTGACTTACGGAGCCTTCCTGCTGCACGCCGCGATAACGGGGGCAACAGCCACGTACGCCAATTCGAGAAAAGAGGCTCCCATGACTGCACTACTGCAGGAGATCGCGCGCACCGCGACTCCCGAAACCTATGCCCGCTTCGGTCCGAAAATCGTCACCGCCCTGCCCGGCCCACGCGCGCAGAAGGTCGTCGCCAACGACGAGAGCCTGATGTCGCCCAGCTACACGCGCAGCTATCCGCTCGTCGTCAAACGCGGTTATGGCTGCCGCATCGAGGATGTTGATGGCAACGAGTTCCTCGACTTTACCGCCGGCATCGCCGTCAACTCCACCGGCCACTCCCACCCCGAAGTCGTCAAAGCCATCCAGGAGCAGGCCGCGCAGTTCATCCACATGTCCGGCACAGACTTCTACTACGACCTGATGCCGCAGCTCGCCGATCGTCTCTCCGCCGTCGCGCCCATGCCCGGGCCACACCGTTTCTACTACGGAAACTCCGGCGCCGAGGCCATCGAGTGCGCCATAAAACTGGTGCGTTATCACACCGGCCGCCAGAACATCGTCAGCTTCTTCGGCAGCTTCCACGGCCGCACCATGGGCGCGCTCTCGCTCACCGCGTCCAAGACTCAGCAGAAGCGCCGCTTCGCCCCCTTCGTCCCCGGCGTCACGCACATCCGCTACCCCAATCCCTACCGCGACTGCGACAACACTCCAGAGGCGCAAGAGGAACTCGGCCTCTCCTGCGCGCGCTTCCTCGAAGAGAAGGTCTTCAAGACGATGCTGCCTCCTGAAGAGGTGGCCGCCATCTTCGTCGAACCCATCCAGGGCGAAGGCGGCTACATCGTTCCGCCCAACTCCTTCCTCGAAGAGATTCGCCGCATCTGCGATCGCCACGGCATCCTCATGGTCGCCGACGAGATCCAGTCCGGCGCCGGCCGCACTGGCAAATGGTGGGCCATCCAGCACACCGGGGTGCAGCCCGACATCGTTTGCATCGCCAAAGGCATCGCCTCGGGAATGCCCATCGGCATCTGCATGACCAAGGCGGAGATCATGAACTGGGTTCCCGGCTCGCACGGCAGCACCTTCAGCGGAAATCCGCTCTGCCTCGCCGCCGCGCTCGCCACCATGAACATCATCGAGCGCGAAGTCATGGCCAACGCCGCAACCGTCGGCGCGGCCGCGCTCACGCGTCTCCGCACATGGGTTGGCAAGCATCACATCGTCGGCGACGTCCGCGGTCGCGGCCTTATGATCGGCGTCGAAATCGTAGAAGACCAGCAATCCCGCAAACCCGCGGGCGCACTCCGCGAGCGCATCGTCGATCTGGCATTTGAGCGCGGCCTGCTTCTACTCGGTTGCGGTGAAAACACCGTCCGTCTCAGCCCTCCGTTAATCGTCACGCAGCAGGAGACCGACATCGCACTCGACATCCTCGAAGAGTGCATCGCACTCGCGACCCGCTAATCACGAAGGGCTCTAACGAACTTCAATGAAGGAGAAATGAGATGCCAGCCACACAAGGCGCACTACAGAAAACGCTCGAACAGGTCATCGGCGCAGCCCGCGCAGACCGTCTATTTCAAATACTCAACGTTCCACAGGGCCTCATGGAAGAGACCGGCGACGCCCTCTCCCGTGCCGGCGTCGCGCAGGCGCTGAACATGATGCTCTTCGAAGACCTGCTCACCCGCGTCCCCGACGCCAAAGCGTACGCGGAAGACTGTCTTCGCGACCATCGCAAGATCATGCACGACCACGGCGCCGTCCGGACCGTCGCGCTCAGCGGCATGGGGGAGTTACCCGCTGGCGAAGAAGCGATCACGCGCATCCTCCGCCCGCTTGGCTACGCGCTCAACGGCACCTATCCGCTCGAGCGTCTCAAGATGACCGGCCGCTCCCACGCACAGGCGGAATACCCCGAAGAGCTCGCACAATTTTTCATTAGCGAGTTGCACCCCGAAAAATTCTCCGAAGAGTTCCAAGTCACCGTCGCGCGCGTAACCTCAAGCTCCCGCGATCCACTTACTCCCGAAGCCAAGTCCTTGCTCTTCGAACTGGAACAGAGACGCTCCCTGCCCATCGAAAAGGCAGTCAAGCTTCTACCCGTCCTCGTGAAAGTTTTCAGCCGCCAGCATGACGAGGAAACTCTCGCCGACTACGAAACCCTGCTGCGCGAATCGGCCGAGATGGCCTGGATCTCCACAGAAGGCAACGCCTTCAACCACGCCACGGACCGCGTCCCTGATGTCGATCAACTCGCCGCGGATCAAAAAGGGCTCGGCCGTCCCATGAAAGCCACAGTTGAGACCTCGCAATCGCGCCGCGTCCGCCAGACTGCTTTCCTCGCGGCTCGTGTCGAGCGCCGCTTCCGCGACAACAATGGCAAACTGGTAGAGCGTGAAGTGCCCGGATCGTTCTATGAGTTCATCACGCGCCTTCCGCTTCCGGCTGAAGAAGGAAAGACCGGTCTCGACCTCAGCTTCGACAGCTCCAATGCGCAGGGCATCTTCAAAATGACGGCCAACGCCCAGAAATAGCTGCCAATGTCAGATTCCAAATTCGATGAAATGATGGGAGCGGACATCGACACAATGCCCGCCTCGCCGTTCGTTCTTCTCCCCAGCTCCCACGCCCGCTCACGCGATACCTTCGCCCGCGCAGCGGACCTCGAAGCGCAGCTCCGCGCAAAAGTCCGCGGTGAAGTTCGCTTCGACGCAGCCTCCCGCGCCGCCTACTCAACCGACGCCTCGAACTATCGCAAGATTCCCATCGGCCTCGTCCTCCCTCGGGACGAAGCCGACGTCATCGCCACGGTTGAAATCTGCCGCGCCTTCGATGCGCCCA
>Ga0207933_1002834_pt1 | contig 10793 bp, 11 predicted proteins | sample NGESurdeep092012_4_FD_184488 | JGI IMG/M metagenome (GOLD analysis project Ga0207933, IMG submission 184488) | Arctic peat soil microbial communities from Barrow, Alaska - NGEE Surface sample F53-3 deep-092012 (SPAdes) | ecosystem: Environmental > Terrestrial > Soil > Wetlands > Peat ...
CGGAGCTGTTCGAGCCCGACTGGCGAGGGGCTGCGGGCGACGCGGGCCGCATCCTGGATCCGGGCCACCACTTCGAATGGGCCTGGCTGCTGGAGCAATGGAGCTGGGTCTGCGGCCGCGCGGAGGGGAGCTTGGCGGCCGCGCGGCTGTTCGAGGCCGGCGAGCGGGGCGTCGATGCGGCGCGGGGCGTGGCCATGGACAGCCTCTGGGACGACTTCACTCCCCGCGAGCGGACCGCCAGGCTGTGGCCCCAGACCGAGCGGCTCAAGGCCGCGCACCTCTTGGCGCGGCGCGCCGGCCCCGAACGGCGCGAAGTCTATGTGGCCGCCGCGCGGCAGGCGGCCGCGGCGCTCGGCCGCTATCTGGAGACCCCGCTGCCCGGCCTCTGGCGCGACCGGATGGACCCCGACGGCCGCTTCGCCGAGGGCCCGGCCCCAGGCAGCTCGCTCTACCATATCGTCGCGGCCATCGCGGAGCTGGGCGAGCTGCGCATCGCGCCGGCGCCCGATCCCCAGATGAGCCCATGCGCATCCTGACCGCGGCCACGGCGGCCCTGGCCCTGCTGCTGGCGCCCGTCGCCGCCTCGGCGCTGCCGCCGGTCTGGGTGGTCAAGGATCACGACTCCACCATCGTGATGTTCGGCTCGGTGCACCTGCTGCCGCCGGGCACGGACTGGCGCCCCGCCGCCTTGAAGAAGGCCATGGCCGAGGCCGACGACGTCTGGTTCGAGGCCCCGATGGACGCGGGCGGCCTCTCGGCGGCGACCCAGGCCGCCCTGGCCCACGCCTTCCTGCCCGAGGGCCAGAGCCTGCAGGCGCTGCTCTCGCCGGCCGGCCGCAAACGCCTGGCCGCGGCGGCCCAGACCGTGGAGGTTCCGGTCGAGCGCCTCGACAAGCTGCAGCCCTGGTACGCCGAGCTGATGATCCAGAGCGGCCTGTTCGAAAAGCTGGGGGTCAACGGCTCGGACGGGGTCGAAGAGCAGCTCTGGGCCGGCCTGTCGCCGAGCGCCAAGCGCGTGACCCTGGAGACGCCCGAGCAGCAGATCGGCTTCTTCGCCGACGCGCCGGTCAAGGAGCAGGTCGCCTCGCTCGAGCAGACCCTGAAGGACGTCCCCCACGCCAAGCGCGACTATCAGGAACTGCTCGAGGCCTGGCTCGGCGCCGACACCCGCACCCTGGTCCGACAGGTGGTGGCGCCCCTGAAGAAGAGTTCGCCCGGCCTCTACGACCGGGTGGTGACCCAGAGGAACGCGCGCTGGATCAAGGCCATCGACCAGCGGCTGAAGGGTTCGGGCGAGACGGTGATCGTGGTCGGCATGGGCCACCTGATCGGGCCCGACGGCCTGCCCACGCGACTGCGGGCCCAGGGCTACGCCGTCGAGGGGCCGCGCTAGGGCGTGTGCTCGTAGGGCAGATAGTCTCGGATTACGGGCGTGATGGCGACGGCCGTGTTTGACCCTGAGCTGACTCCGCCCGGATCGTAACTTGTCACGGTGGCCAGTCGCTCCGTGGTTCGCCCTTTCGGATGTCGTCCGACTTCAATGCGCGGCCGTCTCCAGTGTAGCAGGGGAGCGGTCCGAGCTTGGTTCCATATCCTGGCCCTGAGACTGGCTTGAAACCGGAAGCATCAAAGGGAAGAACGCAGCCGAGGAGGTCCGGCCGCCGGGCCAGCCTGCGGGCCTCGACCTCCGCGTTGTACATGGCGAGCTTGTCGGCCCGGATCGGGGGACCCCAGGACACATTGGAACCGGCTTCTTCTACCAGCTGGTCGGCGCAGCGGGCGCGCTCGGCGGCGGTGAGCTGCAATAGGCGTTCATGGCTGCAGCCGAGCGCGGCGCGAAGGACCGCACGGACCGCCGCACCGTCGGCGTGCTCTTCCATCGCCGGGACCGGTGCGGGAGCTGCGGTCGAGCGCGTCGCGGCGGGCGTGGTCCCTGGGGACCCTTCGGTTGGTACGGCCGCCGGTAGAATTTCGGTCAGGGCTTGAACGGCGCGCTCAGGCTGTGCGCTCTTCAGCGACAACCAAGGGACTAAGACTACCCGCAACGCCTTAGGTTCGGGCTGTGGATCCGGTGTCCTCAGGCTCCAGGCCAGAATGGCTATGAAAATGAGGTGCGCCGCAACCGACCCGGTCGCACCCAATAGCCTAGACCGGTTGATGTGCGCGGCCATCAGCGCCCCCGGAGGAACGGGACGGTGGAGATTTAAGGTGGCGCAAATGCGGCAGTCGCACTCGTTACAGCGACCGCACGCCACCCTTCCCGGGCGTTCGGAACGCCGGCTTCTCGAAGGTCGATCCGCCCAGGCCCCGCCGTGACCGAGGCTGCTCCAAGGCGATCTGCGACAGGGATAGCCCTCACTGGCTTTGCTCCAGGATGTCGCGCAGGAAGTCGAGGTGGCGTTCAAACGCGCGGCGGCCCTCCTTGGTCAGGCTGGCGCGGGTGCGCGGCTTCTTGCCGACGAAATCCTTTTCGATCACCACATAGCCGGCCTTTTCCAGCGTCGCCAGGTGCCCGCCGAGGTTGCCGTCGGTGGCGCCGGACAGCGCCTTCAACCGCTTGAAATCGAGGCGCTCATTCCTGGTCAGCGGATAGAGGGCGGCCATCAGCCGCAGCCGGGTCGACTGGTGGATGATGTCGTCGGGCTCCATCGCGCTCACGTCCGCCGCAGCCACAGGCCGCCGAGGATCAGCGCGCCGCCGCCGGCGCCGGCGATCCACAGGTAGAAGTGCGGCGGATGCAGCAAGCCAGCGGCCAGGGAAACCACGGCGATGATCAGGCCCAGGACGAAGAAGCGCGCCCCACGCCAGACGCCCCAGGCCATGTAGGCCCCGCCCACCCCCAGGGCGACCAGGGCCGTCAGGGTCTCCACCGACCGGATTTGCAGCAGGTTGACGGCCGCCATAGCGGTGGCGATGGCCACGCCCGCCGTCGCCAGATCGCGCCATCTCCCGGGTCGGGAGCCCGTGAAGCGGACGCCGATGACGGTCGTCCCCACGATGCCGACCAGGTCGCCCGCGCCCCACAGCAGGCCGGCGTGCTGGGGCCACCGATCGCAGCACACACTGACCACGATCCACACCAGCCCCCACAGGATCAGGGCGGGGGTGGCGGCGCGATAGTTGCGCAGGGCCGATGAGCGGCCGGCGACCTGCTCCACATCCTTCAGCGCGCGGGCGGCGTCTTGCGGGGAGACGGTCATGCCGGCGCTCCCAGGCGGGCGCGGCGGCGCCGGCTGCCGACCAGGGTGGCGACCACGAAGGCGGGAACCAAGACCACGAAGACCATGAGGACGGCGCCCTGGGTTTCGCCGATCACCTTGTTGGCGAAGAAGCTTGACCCGATCATCTGGTGCAGGACGCCGACGCGCAGGAACAGCTCGTTCACTCCGCCTGCGATCAGCATGTAATAGCTGAGCAGCATGGCGGTCAGGTGGAGATAGATCCAGCCGCGCCTCGGCCATTTGCAGCGCGCCGCACTCCAGCCGACGCCCAGCAGCACCAGGGTGGCCAAGGCGTCCCAATGCGGAAACCAGAACCGGTGCTGCTTGTAGATGCCGAGCGCGCTCACGCAGACCAGTATCAAGGTGATGGTGAAGGCGTCGCCCACCCGTCTGTGCAGCGCCGTGCCCTTGGGCGTGACGATGTTGAACAGCCCGCTGGCCAGCGCGATCACGCAGCCCAGGCTGTGCAACCATCCCAACGGGGACATATCCAGGTTCATGACCGCCCTCCGACCTGTTGAAGAGTACTCTGTATTACAGAGGACAATGAGCTGCAAGGGCTGTAGGGCCCATGGGCGAACCAGCAGGATCCGGGTCCGTGCTCGCGGATCGGTAAGGCGACCGCCGGCCAGCCGCGTGATCATGAGCCGATGGGTGGTCCGCTTTCGGGCCTCCGCCACGCCGCGTCCCAACGGCGGCCCGGCCCCGCCACCGTCCTTATTCGTACACTGCCCGGGCGCTAGGCCTGCGCCGGCTCGCGCGGAGTCGGCTCGGCGCCCTCGCCGGGTTCGGCCACCGGTTCGTCGCGGCGGTGGGCGCGCAGCGGCAGCTCGGGCAAGAGGGCGATCAGGATCAGGCCCACGAGGGCGATGACGCCGCCGACCCAGAACAGGTCGACGATGGCGCGGGAGAAGGCGGTCCTGAGCAGCGGATCGACCACCAGCTTGCCGGCGCCGTGCATGGTCTGGGCAGCGGCCAGGGCCTGCAGCTTGTCGAGGCTGACCATGGCGCCGGTCGCGCCGCCGTCCTTGGCGACCTCGGCGGCCAGGGCCTGGGTCATCACCGCTCCGAACACGGCGACCCCGACGGTCGAGCCGATCTGGCGGAAGAACTGGCTGGAGCTGGTGGCCACCCCCAGCCGATCCATCGGCACGGCGTTCTGCACCGCCAGGGCGAACAGCCCCTGGGCCGGTCCGAGGCCGACCCCCAGCACGAACATGCGCCAGGCCACCCCGCCAAGCGTGGTCTGGGGCGTCAGCCGCGTCATCAGGAAGACGCCGATCAGCATCATCACCGCGCCGAACAGCATCATCGGCTTGTAGCGGCCGAAGCGGGTGACCAGCCGGCCGGAGATGGTCGAGGACAGGATCAGGCCGAACATCATCGGCAGCATGGCCATGCCGCTCTGGGTCGCCGAGACCCCGATGCCGAGCTGCAGGTAGAGCGGCACGAAGGTGAGGGCGCCGAAGAAGCTCATGGCGATCACGAAGGCGGCGGCGTTGCCGAGCGTGAAGACCTTGTTGCGGAACAGGTCCAGCGGCAGCAACGGCTCGGGGAAGGTCAGCTCCACCCGCACGAACAGGGCCAGCGCCAGGACGGTCACTCCCAGCAGCCCCAGGATGGTCGGCGAGGTCCAGGGGTACTGGTGTCCGCCCCAGCTCAGGACCAGCAGCAAGGGCACGAAGGCGGCGACCACCAGAAGCGCGCCCAGGACGTCGATGCGGCCGCCCTTGCCCGCCTTCAGGATCGGCGTCTTGGCGATGATCATGAACAGGGCCAGGGCCGAGAGCGGCAGGTTGACGTAGAACACCCAGCGCCAGCCGGCGATGTCGAGGCCGCCCAGGTGTACCGTGCCGTGCTCGGTCAAGAAGCCGCCGACCACCGGCCCGACGATGCTGGCGAGGCCGAAGACGCCGCCGAAATAGCCCGACATCTTGCCCCGCTCGCGCGGCGGATAGAGGTCGGCGATCACCGCGAAGGCCGAGGTGAACAGGGCGCCGCCGCCGATCCCCTGCAGGCCGCGGAAGGCGATCAGCTGGGTCATGCCGCCGCCGAGGATCGGCAGGTTGCCGAATTCGCCGGAAAGGCCGCAGAGGGCCGAGCCCAGGATGAAGATCGAGACGCCCCAGATCAGGATGATCTTGCGCCCGTAGAGGTCGCCGAGCTTGCCCCAGATCGGCACCATCACCGTCGAGGACAACAGATAGACGGTGGTCACCCAGGCGTAGAGCGACAGCCCCTGCAGCTGGGCCACGATGCGCGGCATGGCGGTCGACACGATGGTCTGATCCAGCGCGCCCAGCAGGAGCACGATGACCAGGGCGATCACCGTGATGCGCCGGGCTTCCCGTTCGCTGTCGTGCGCCATCCCAAGTCCTCTCGGTGCGCCAAAGGCCTTTTCGCGCGCGCTTCTATAGCCGCTGGCCGGGGCTGGGCGCCAATCTGAATAGGGGCCGATCTTGGCGCTGCTGAAATATGGGTCGGCGCCGCCGATGCTAGCGTCAGTTCGCCCTCGCCCACGGGGTGGGGTGGCGGCGCCCCCCCAGTACCCAAAGTCGTCGCCACCCCTGCCCCCGCCATCGCGGCTGGCGGCTTCGGTTGCGGCTGAGTAAGGTGCGTGTTATCAGGCGCCCGGCTTTGGGCGGCAGGGCTGCGAAGCGGCTGCGGCCCACGTGCTTTCCTAAGCGCTTTCAAGCCTTTGACCCTATGGCGGGGCGACCGCCGTCGGGGACAGCAAAAACGTATCGGACGGACCGGTGGCTGACGACTCCAAATCCACGGACGTAGGCGCGCGCTACGCCCGGGCTCTTTTCGACCTCGCCAAGGACGCGGGCCGGCTGGCGGCTGTCGAATCGGACCTGAAGTCGTTCAAGGCCATGCGCCAGGGCAGCGCCGACCTGCGCCGGCTGCTGGGCTCGCCCGCCTATGGCGCCGAGGTCAAGGCCAAGGCCCTGACGGCGATCGCCGAGGCGGCGACGTTCGACGCCATCTCCCGCAAGTTCCTGGGCTTCATGGCCCACAACCGCCGCGCCGCGGCGATCGGCTCGGCCATCACCGCCTTCGAGGCCCTGTCGGCCGCCGAGCGGGGCGTGGCCTCGGCCGAGGTGACCACCGCGGTGAAGCTGACCTCCGCGCAGGAGAGCGGCCTGAAGGCGGCCCTGCGCCTGGCGCTGGGCAAGGACCCGGAGATCGAGACCCACGTCGATCCCTCCATCCTCGGCGGCCTGAAGGTGCGGGTCGGCTCGCGCCTCTATGACGCCTCGCTGCGTTCCAAACTCGATTCCCTCCGTTTCGCCCTGAAGAGAGCGTAAGACATGGACATCCGCGCGGCCGAGATTTCGGCCATCCTCAAGTCCCAGATCGAGAGCTTCGGCCAGGAGGCCGACGTCTCGGACATCGGCCAGGTGCTGTCGGTCGGCGACGGCATCGCCCGGGTGTTCGGCCTCGACAATGTCCAGGCCGGGGAAATGGTCGAATTCCCCAAGGCCGGGGTGAAGGGCATGGCCCTGAACCTCGAGCGCGACAACGTCGGCGTGGTGATCTTCGGCGAGGACCGCGAGATCAAGGAAGGCGACGAAGTCCGTCGCCTCGGCGAGATCGTCGACGTGCCGGTGGGCCGCGGCCTGCTCGGCCGGGTGGTCAATCCGCTGGGCGAGCCGATCGACGGCAAGGGCCCGATCAAGGACATCGCCGAGCGCCGCCGCGTGGACGTGAAGGCCCCCGGCATCATCCCGCGCAAATCGGTACACGAGCCGGTGCAGACCGGCCTGAAGGCCATCGACTCGCTGATCCCGATCGGCCGCGGCCAGCGCGAGCTGATCATCGGCGACCGCCAGACCGGCAAGACCGCGGTGGCCATCGACGCCATCCTCAACCAGCGCCAGATCAACGCCGGCGACGACGAGAAGGCCAAGCTCTACTGCATCTACGTCGCCATCGGCCAGAAGCGCTCGACGGTGGCCCAGATCGTCAAGACGCTCGAGGAGCGCGGCGCGCTCGACTACACCATCGTGGTCTCGGCCACCGCGTCCGAGCCTGCGCCGCTGCAGTTCCTGGCGCCCTTCGCCGGCTGCGCCATGGGCGAGTGGTTCCGCGACAACGGCATGCACGCCCTGATCATCTATGACGACCTCTCCAAGCAGGCCGTCGCCTATCGTCAGATGAGCCTCCTGCTGCGCCGTCCGCCTGGCCGCGAGGCCTATCCGGGCGACGTGTTCTACCTGCACTCGCGCCTGCTCGAGCGCGCCGCCAAGCTCAACGACGACAATGGCTCGGGCTCCTTGACCGCCCTGCCGCTGATCGAGACCCAGGCCAACGACGTCTCGGCCTATATCCCGACCAATGTGATCTCGATCACCGACGGCCAGATCTTCCTGGAGACCGACCTGTTCTACCAGGGCATCCGCCCGGCCCTGAACGTCGGCATCAGCGTCAGCCGCGTGGGCGGTTCGGCCCAGATCCGCGCCATGCGCCAGGCCGCCGGCCCCCTGAAGGGCGAGCTCGCCCAGTACCGGGAGATGGCCGCCTTCGCCAAGTTCGGCTCGGACCTGGACGTCTCCACCCAGCGCATGCTGGCGCGCGGCGAGCGCCTGACCGAACTGCTCAAGCAGCCGCAGTATTCGCCGTTGCAGGTCGAGGAGCAGGTGGCGGTGATCTACGCCGGCACCCGCGGCTATCTCGATGGCGTCCCGACCAGCGCGGTGGGCCGCTTCGAGGAAGAATTCCTGCGCCGGCTGCACAGCCAGCACGAGGACATCCTCGAGGGCATCCGCACCAAGAAGACCCTGGACGAAGCGCTGGAGGCCAAGCTGAAGGCCGCCCTCGATGCGTTCGCGGCGTCCTTCGCCTGAGATGAGCCGTCCCGCCCCCAACCGCGCCCAGGCGCCGAGGTAAGCCGTGGCCAGCCTCAAGGACATGCGCAACCGCATCGCCTCGGTGCAGGCGACGCAGAAGATCACCAAGGCCATGCAGATGGTGGCGGCGGCCAAGCTGCGCCGCTCCCAGGACGCGGCCCAGAACGCGCGCCCCTACGCCCAGCGCATGGCGGCGGTGATCGGCAACCTGGCCTCGGGCGTCGAGGGCAAGCCCGGCGCGCCCGAGCTGCTGGTCGGCACCGGCCGCGAGGACCGGCACCTGATCGTGGTCGCCACCTCCGACCGGGGCCTGGCCGGCGGCTTCAATTCCACCATCGTCCGCGCCGCGCGCGAGCGGATCAACGAACTCGTGGCCGCAGGCAAGGAAGTCCGGCTGGTCGTCATCGGCCGCAAGGGCCGCGACCAACTTCGCCGCCAGTACGCCGGCCGCATCGTCGAAGCCTTCGACATGTCGGCCCACAAGACCCTGACCATCGCGGCGGCCGAGCCGGTCGGGCAGCTGATCCTGACCCTGTTCCGCGAGGGCAAGGCCGACGTGGTCACCCTGTTCTACAGCCGCTTCAAGAGCGTGGTCAGCCAGATCCCGACCGCCAAGCGGCTGATCCCGGCCGAGGTCGAGGCCGGCCAGGTCGCCGTCGACCTGGGCGGCGGGGCCTATGACTACGAGCCGGACGAGGAGGAGATCCTGCACACCCTCCTGCCGCGCAACATCACCGTCCAGATCCTGACGGCGCTGCTGGAGAACCAGGCGGGTTTCTATGCCTCGCAGATGGCCGCCATGGACAACGCCACCCGCAACGCCGGCGATATGATCAACCGGCTGAAGATCATCATGAACCGTACACGCCAGGCGAAGATCACCACGGAGCTGACCGAGATCATCTCCGGCGCCGAAGCCCTTTGACGAGAGACGAGCATGGCTAGAACCGCCGCCAAGAAGAAGCCCGAGGCCACCGCCGCCGCCCTTCCCGAAGGATCCAAGGGCAGGATCGCCCAGGTCATCGGCGCCGTCGTGGACGTCGAGTTCGACGGCGCCCTGCCGGCCATCCTCAATGCGCTGGAGACCTCCAACCGCGACCAGCGGACGGGCCAGCCGTTCCGCCTGGTGCTCGAAGTCGCCCAGCACCTCGGCGAAAGCACCGTGCGCACCATCGCCATGGACGCCACCGAGGGCCTGGTCCGCGGCCAGGAGGTGGTCGACACCGGCGCGCCGATCACCGTGCCGGTGGGCCCCGCCACGCTCGGCCGGATCATGAACGTCATCGGCGAGCCGGTGGACGAGGCCGGCCCGATCGAAAGCCCGCACCGCCGCATGATCCACGCCGAGGCCCCGGCCTTCGCCGACCAGTCGACCTCCAAGGAGATCCTGGTCACCGGCATCAAGGTGGTGGACCTGCTCTGCCCCTACACCAAGGGCGGCAAGATCGGCCTGTTCGGCGGCGCCGGCGTCGGCAAGACCGTGACCATGCAGGAGCTGATCAACAACATCGCCAAGGCCTATGGCGGCTATTCGGTGCTGGCCGGCGTCGGCGAGCGCACCCGCGAAGGCAACGACCTCTACCACGAGATGATCGAGTCCGGCGTGAACGTCGACCCCAGGAAGAGCGGCTCCAACCAGGGCTCGCGCTGCGCCCTGGTCTACGGCCAGATGAACGAGCCGCCGGGCGCCCGGGCGCGGGTCGCCCTCACCGGCCTGGCCCAGGCCGAGTATTTCCGCGATGAGGAGGGCAAGGATGTGCTTCTCTTCATCGACAATATTTTCCGCTTCACGCAAGCAGGTTCGGAAGTGTCGGCCCTGCTCGGCCGCATCCCCTCGGCGGTGGGCTACCAGCCGACCCTGGCCACCGAGATGGGCCAACTGCAGGAGCGGATCACCTCGACCAACAAGGGCTCGATCACCTCGGTCCAGGCCATCTACGTCCCGGCCGACGACCCGACCGACCCGGCCCCGGCCACCGCCTTCGCGCACCTGGACGCCACCACCATGCTGTCGCGCGACATCGCCGCCCAGGGCATCTTCCCGGCGGTGGACCCGCTGGACTCCACCTCGCGGATCCTCGATCCGCTGGTGATCGGCGAGGAGCACTACAACACTGCCCGCCGGGTGCAGGAGATCCTGCAGCAGTACCGGGCGCTGCGCGACATCATCGCCATCCTGGGCATGGACGAGCTGTCGGAAGAGGACAAGCTGACCGTCGCCCGGGCGCGCAAGATCGGCCGCTTCCTGTCCCAGCCGCTGCACGTGGCCGAGGCCTTCACCAACCAGCCGGGCGTCTTCGTCCAGCTCGAGGACACCATCCGCTCGTTCAAGGCGATCGCGGAAGGCCAGTACGACCACCTGCCCGAGGCCGCCTTCTACATGGTCGGCCCGATCGAAGAGGCGGTGGCCAAGGCCGAGAAGATGGCGGCGGAGGCCTAGGTGGCTGAGCGGCTTCACTTCTCGCTGGTCGCCCCGGAACGGGAGCTGTTCTCCGGCGAGGTGGACCAGGTCGACGCGTCGGGCGTCGAAGGCGACTTCGGCGTCCTCTTCGGCCATGCGCCGTTCATGACCGCCCTGAAGGAGGGGCCTGTGACCGTGCGCGACGGGGCCGCGATGCGGGTCTATCAGGTGCGCGGCGGCTTCGCCGAAGTCACGCCCAAGGGCCTGACCATCCTGGCCGAGCACGCCATCGAGACGGTCTGAACGAGATTGGCTATT
>Ga0207933_1002836_pt1 | contig 10775 bp, 14 predicted proteins | sample NGESurdeep092012_4_FD_184488 | JGI IMG/M metagenome (GOLD analysis project Ga0207933, IMG submission 184488) | Arctic peat soil microbial communities from Barrow, Alaska - NGEE Surface sample F53-3 deep-092012 (SPAdes) | ecosystem: Environmental > Terrestrial > Soil > Wetlands > Peat ...
ATCTGAGTGAAAATGGCCTAGTTACTAGGCTGGTTGGGTGAGTTACCCCGTCGACGACCTCGAGAGCGTCCGAATTGAACGTCCCGCCGCCGGCGGCGGCGTCGGACACCTGAGCGACGGACGTGTCGTCTTCGTGCGCCACAGTCTGCCCGACGAGTTAGTGCGCGTCACCGTCACGGAGGAGACGTCCAAGTTTGCCCGCGGTGACGCGGTCCAGATACTTGAAGCGAGTGCGCAACGTCGAACGCCCAGCTGCGTTTACGCACACCCGGGCGGTTGCGGCGGGTGCGATTTTCAACACGCCTCGCTGGAGGCCCAGGTGTCCTGGAAGGGTGCGCTCGTGAGTGAGCACCTGCGACGAATTGCTGGGGTTCAGCGCGACGTCGAGGTGATCACTTTGTCCCAGGGTCTGCACACTCGTACGCGCCTTCGCTGCGCGGTCGACGCGGAAGGCCACCTGGCACTGCGTCAGGCGCGCAGCAACGAACTCGTGACCATCGCCAGTTGTGAGGTGGCCGATGAACGGTTCACCGAGGCGTTTGACACGCCGTGGCACTCGGCTGAAGAAGTCGAACTACGAGCGATCGGTGACGGTGAACCTTTTGCGCACTTACGTCGTCAGACCGATCGCGGCACGATCTTTGAGCTCTGTTCTCTGTCGGGAGGATCCGTGGAACCCTCGACGCATTCACGCGTCGCGGTCGACGGACACTATTTCTCGGTATCTCCGCGATCATTTTGGCAATCGCACCGCGAGGCTCCCGAGACGCTGCTGCGCACCGTTCTCGAGTTCGCCGACGTTAGTGCGGGGGACCATGTGGTCGACTTGTTCAGCGGCGTCGGGTTATTTTCGATTCCCCTCGCTAAGCGAGTTGGCCCTGGCGGCAAAGTGGTGGCGGTCGAATCTTCGCCCTACGCCGTTCGCGACGCCCGCACCAACGGTGACGGCCTCCGCCAAATGCGTGTGCGAGAGTGGTCCGTGACCCCACGCGCCATCAACGACGCTGTGTCTCCCGGTGACGTAGTGGTGTTAGACCCGCCGCGCAGCGGACTCGCCAAAGGCGTGGCCGCGGCGCTCGTTCGACGTTCGCCACGTCGTTTGGTCTACGTCAGTTGCGACGCGGCGACGTTCGCCCGAGATCTCAGTGTCTTCTTAGGTTCGAGTTACGTCCTGCGTGACCTGCGGGTATTCGATCTGTTCCCCCTGACTGAACACGTGGAGGTCGTCGGCGTCCTTGACTTCGTGGCCTAGAGGGTGGAAAGTGAAGGCGGGGACGGAATGTTTTCGCACCCGTTGATAGGGGGTTGACTATGTCGTTCAAGTTGGATCACCACCACCGCATTACCGCCCAGAAACTCTTCGCACACCCTCTTTGCCATAACATCCAATGGATTGACGTGTGTTCATTACTCGGTCGTTTCGGAGAAGTTCACGAAACGCACCGCGGTAACTGGGCCGTGACTGTGGAGGGGGAGACCATCTCCTTCGGCTCGACGAGGACTCGGGATTTGACCGAGGACCAAGTCATCAAAGTTCGTCACTTCCTGGAGACATTCGGCGTGAAAGCGGGAGTACTGGCCGCGTAACGCCGCTACCGTGGGTGGCGTGAGCAGCCCCTCGTACGTCTTGCTGCCGCCCTCAGAAGCCAAAGAGCCCGGCGGCCGCCCCGGTGCGGAGCCGGGTCTCTTTGACGACTCGCTCGCGGAGCCGCGGGCGCAGGTACTTGTGGCGTTGTCGTCACTGGTGCGGGGTGCGTCGTCGCTCGAGGTGGGTCGCATTATGAAGGCTCGCGGTGCGCTGCTCGAGCGCGCCCTCGACTCCACTCGACGCCTCGCGGACGGGAGCGCAGCATTATTGCCGGCGTGGCAGCGCTATAGCGGTGTTGTCTGGTCCCACCTCGATGCGACGACGCTCGACGACGAGACGCGCCGTCGCGTTTTGGTCCCGTCGGGGATTTACGGACTCTCCTGTGCCACCGACGCAATAGCGGATTATCGACTCTCCATGAACGTGGGACTGGCCGGCGTCGGCAACGTCGCCACCTTCTGGCGCCCCTGCGTGACGGGTGTCCTTGAAGCGATGTCCAATGCCACCTTCGTCAGTCTCTTGCCTAAAGAGCACGCGGCGGCCATCGCGCAGTCGACGAAGTTGGAGGATCGTCTCGTGACCGTGTCGTTTCTGCGCCACGGGGGCGCCGGTGTCGCGGGTCACGACGCGAAGGCCGTGAAGGGAGTCGTGGCTCGTCGAGTGCTTCTTCACGGAGTCGACTCAGTCGACGGGTTTCGATGGAAGGGCTGGCGTGGACGGCTTCATCACGATGCGTACGAGGTTCGGGCCCCGCGTATCGCGCCGCGCCCGTAGAGAGGCTGCGAACACGAGCGCAACCTCCGGGAACGATCTCGAAGGCCTCGACTTCTACGTGGAGATGAAGACGGGTGACGTGAAGGAATACCACGTAACTCTTCGCGACATCGGCGAGCTCGTTGAAATTGTGTCGGCTGGCGGTCTCGGTGACAATGGTAGGAGCCCGATCGCGTAGCGATGATCACCACAGCGATGGCCAAAGTGCGCACGTCGATGGAGCGAACAGCGCCGTTTGGTTGGCGCTGCCTCGAAGACGACTACAGTTCGCACCTCTCACCGTGGGAATTCGACGTGAGGGATATCACGTTGCGGGTCGTGATCTTGCAAGGGGGCCTCGGCGGCAACGTCCCGCCGGGACACGCGCGGTGGTTGGTACAGTATATCCCTGACGCGGAACTACGTTTCTACCCCGACGATGGCCAGGTCTCTTCGGCCTTTTCGTACCGCGACGAAATCCTCGCTACGGCGCGCGGACCCCTCCGCGAGGGTGCTGGACCCCGCTAGATCGACGTCCGCGATGTGCGAACGCTTCTCCGAGCGCTACAAAACGGGGGAATTCGAGAATCACCAGCGCCGTCGGTACCGAAATCCCGGCGACGAGACTGCCGTACGCCGTCGGATTCTCAACGTCTCACTCGGCCGGACGTGAACTGACAAACTGTCGGACAGTGGACGTCACCTTTTCTCCTCCCATTACGACGATGCGACTCGTCCTGCGCGAGATCACCGAGAATGATCTAGAGAACCACGCACGACTGTTCTCGAATCCCGACGCGGTGCGCTACCTCTACGACGCGGATATGACCACCGAAGAATTACGTGCTCACCTGACTCGTCGGCTGTGGCACGGTGTCCCGATCGAGGGAGCATGGTGCAATCTCGCCGTCGAGCACGACGGCGTCTACGTTGGCGAAGTGGGACTGGGTACGCTCAGCACCGTTCACCGAAGTTTCGAGCTGGGTTACGTCTTTCTCCCGGAGTACCAGGGCCTGGGCTTCGCCACCGAGGCCGCTCGCGCGATGACCGATGTCGCCTTTCGAGATTTGCGCGCGCACCGGGTGATCGCGCGCCTCGACGCTCGCAACGACGCGTCGCGCCACCTATTGGAGCGATTGGGGTTTCGACACGAGGCGCACCTCGTGTCGAATGAGTTCGTCAAAGGTGAATGGTGCGACGAACTCATCTTCGCAATGCTCGAAGATGAGTGGGTCATCTCAAGCGGATGAGCGAAAACTAGTTTTCGCGAGTTTGCCAGTACGGCGCCGACGTCTCCACGCGCGCGAGAGGTGAATCGACCTTGCCGAAGCGTCCGTCGTTATCGCGCCACGATTCGTAGGCGACGTCGATCTCGGCGCGAGTGCGCGCTACGAAGTTCCACCACATGAATATCGGGGAATCGAGGGGCTCGCCGCCGAGCACGATGACCGTCGCACTACGTCGCGTGTCCAGACGAAGTTCGTCGCGACCCGGCGCCACGTATCCCATCGTGCCGGGTCCGAGTTCGCGGCCGTCGATGTCGATGAGTCCTTCGAGGACGATGACCCCGTATTCGAAGGAGGTGTTCAGTGAAAACTCGCTCGTGCCCCGCAGACGAAGGTCCGCGCCGACCAGCGGCGAGTCGGTTCGTGCCGGGCTGGTCGCGTCGTGAAAACGGCCGATCAATACGGTGGCGGTGGCCTCCCCTACTTCCACTCGTGGGAGATCGTCGTGATGCTCAAAGCCCGCAGCCGCTTCGCGCGTGGCGTCGTCTTGGGCAATCCATAATTGAATTCCTTGGAGAACGCCACGGTAGTGACCGGTCGCTTCTTCGGCGTGTGACACACCGTGTCCGGCGGTCATCAAATTCAGCTCGCCCGCACTGATGACCTGTTCGCTCCCTAGCGAGTCGCGGTGCAGCAACTGCCCGTCGACGAGCCACGTGACGGTCTGAAGTCCGGTGTGCGGGTGTGGTCCGATGTCGAGTCCACTGCCCTCGGTGACGTCGGCCGGACCCATGTGATCGGCGAAGCACCACGCACCGACGGTTCGTCGAGCGCGCTGGGGAAGTGCGCGACGCACCGTAAAACTCCCCACCTGCGCGTGGTGTGACGTGAGCACGTCGAGCGTCGATCCTTCGTTCTCATCGAGTGTCATGGAACCTCCGATCTCAAATTACCCACTGTCGCGCCACGTCGATACGCGCCGTGGGTCTTAGGGGCGTATCGACGGTGGGGTGCGATATTCGTGATGAGGGGCGATCAATCGAGGGGTCACAACGGCGCCGACCAGCGACCGGTCACGGCGCTGAGTACGGCGAGGGCGGCGCTCATCTGTACTTCGTCGACATCGCGCGCCACATCGACGTTCATAGCCGCCGCCACTCGCACCAGTACTTCGGCGTAGCGTTGTCCGTCGTCACTCAGAACGACCAGTGTTCTGCGCGCATCGTGCTCGTCGCGCGTCATTTCCACGTACCCGCGTTTGTGAAGTCCTTCCACAATCTTTCGCGTCGCTTGCCGTGAGATACCGATCACGTCCCTGAGATCGACCAGGGCGGCGGGACCACTTCGCAGGCGACGCAGCACCACGGTGTCACTACGTTTAAAGTGCTCGTAGCCGAAGGCGCTCACGCGGCGCTGGGATTCTTGCACCCAGCGCCGTCGTGCTTGGGCAAGCGCGTCACCGAAGACCAACTCGCGCGTAGAGGCGTCCATACGCCACTGTACTTTAGGCAACTAGGTTGCCTACATGGAACAGTGAGTGGCGACGGGCGTGACGACGGCGTTGAATTATTCAGTAACGATGCGTGGCCCCACGGCGACATCGCGCTTATCGGGCATCGCCACCGGTTGGGCCATCGAGAGTGCAGCGGGGCCCGTCAAGATTTTTGAATTTGTCGCTATCTACTACGTTCTACGTAGTAGAGTGATCCCATGAAGAAACGTGCGATATCAGCGGGACTGCGACGGTCGAACGATCCGTCGTTCCTTATCTTGACGAGCCTGGCGCAGGGCCCCAAGCACGGCTACGCCCTGGCGAAGGACATTGAAGAGTTCGCGGGCGTGGTGCTGAGTCCCGGAACGCTCTACGGGGCGATCACGCGACTCGAGGAGAGTCAACTTATCGAACCCGAGCCCGAAGTCGATCGTCGTCATCCCTATCGAATTACCGCGGCGGGCTCGACGGCGCTGGCCGAAGTGCTGGCCGACATGACGCACCTCGCGTCGGTGGGAACGCAACGACTCAAGACCCTCACCTGGAGGCCAGCGTGAGGAGCGACGCGACGGGTCACCGCCGAGTACTGCGCTGGTATCCCGCGTCGTGGCGTGAGCGCTACGGCGACGAATTGATCGACCTGCTCGACGATACGTACGGTGACACGCCGCTACCGGTGCGAGCGCGTTGGGCCATCGTTTGCGCGGGCCTGAATGAACGTTGTCGCGACGCGGGAGTGGTCGGGGCAACGCCGCCGCGAGATGACCGAGTACGCGGGGGTGCACTCATCATTCTCGTTGCGTGGTCCCTTTTCGTGGTGGCGGGCTCGGGTTTCGCGAAATACAGCGAGCACTGGTCCGCGGTGACGCCGCACGCGGATCAATTGGTGCCCACCGTCGCCTTTGACATCGTGCAGGGAGCCGCCTACGTGGCGACGGCGACGTGCGTCGTCGCGGCGTTCATTTCGTGGCCGAGTTTTTGGCGTTTCGCGCGACGAGAGGGGATAGGACCGGTTCTGCGTCGCGTTCGCCCCGCCGTCGTGGCGGTGGTGGTGTCCGTGCTCTCCACCGCCGTCATCGTCGTGGTGGCCCACCACCTTGGCGCGACGAATCGTAATGCCGCCGGACCGTACGGGGTGTTCGCCCTCAGTTGGGCAGCACTATTGGTGCTGTGTCTGGGGACCGTTGTCGTGACCATCGGTCGGGTGGTGTTGCGACTGGACTACTCCACCCGTCAACGTCGGTACGTGTCGATGGCGGCGTCGATGGCGATGTTGGCGATGGTCGCGATCTTCGTCTCGACGCTGGTCTGGTGGATCGCGATCGCCCAACACGCCAGCTGGTTCTTTGCCTCGGGAGTTGTCGGTCGTCCTGGAATATCGGCACCCATGGCGATGGTGGTGTGCGCGAGCATCATGTTGGTCGGCGTCGTCATTGCCATCTGGGGAGTGCGTCGATTGTCTCTCGGGGCGCTCGGCGATCTATTGACCTCGTAATTTGTGAAGATCTTGCGCAACGACACGACGGAGAACTCCACGAAATTGCAGTGTCGTCTTGATCTGAGTATTCGTCTAGTGGTGTCCCCGTTCACGGGCTGCATCAGCGAGTATCGGCCACCAGTGAAGGTCCCTGAAGGAGACTGGTGAGATGGAGAGTCGACAGAGAGGGACCGCACGGTGAGTTCGTCGAAGAAACTGGCGAAATCAAAGGAATTTCGCCAGGAGCGCCGCGCCCTCAGTCTTTCCATCGTCATGGGCATGGCGCTCGCCGTCGTGGGAATTTCGATCGGAATTATTGGCGGCTCGCAGATCGTTCTCTTTGACGGGTTCTACACCTTCTTGGGTATCGGCCTGACGTGGATGGCCATGCGTGTGTCACACCTGGTCGAAGTGGGCCCGACCATTCGTTACCCCTATGGTCGCGAGGCCCTGGTGCCGCTGATCATCGGTATCGAAGGTATTGCGTTACTCGTCACTTGCGCGTACGCGAGTTTCAACGCCGTGCTGTCGATTATCGGCGGGGGCAGCGAAGTGCCCAATGGCTGGAGTCTCAGTTACGCCGTCATTGCCCTGGTCATTCCCGCGTTTATTTGGTGGCGTCTGCGTCGAGTCGCCCAGAAATCCGAATTGGTGCGAGCGGAAGCGACGCAGTGGCTCGCCGGAGCGGGACTCGGCCTCGCAATCTTTCTGGCCTTTGTCGCCGCCAGACTGATGGTGGGAACGAGCTGGGCATTAGGCGCAAAATATGTCGACCCGTCCCTCGTCATCGCCACCTGTTGTCTCTTCGTGATTCCGCCGGCGGGCATGGTGCGCACGACATTTATCGAACTGATTGAAGGAAGCCCCGACAGCGAACTTCAAGAAGCCGCGCAACTCGCCCTCGACCACGTGGCGTTTCAATTCTCCCTGACTGATCGACACATGCGAATGACGAAAATTGGACGAAAATTCTATGTAGAGATTGACTTTGTCGTCGATCCGGGGTGGACGGCGGCACAGTCCGATCAGGTTCGCCAGGTGCTCTTTCGCATGCTCAAAACCATTCCGCACGATTTGTGGTTGACGCTTGAGTTCACGGCTGATCGAGCATTGGTCGACTAAAACCCGCGTTCATCAGCGCGAGGAGCCCCGCAAGGTTTTAGTAATTTCGGTATTTCTAAAACCATGGATAAGATTGGTCCATGGACAACTCCCGTACGAGTCAACCCCTGTACGTCGCGAAAGCCGAACTCTTTCGTTCGCTGGGCCATCCCGTGCGCATCCGTATCTTGGAGTTACTCGTCGATGGCGAGAAACCAGTGAGTGTGCTACTCGGTGAACTTCACGTCGAACCTTCGTCCTTGTCCCAGCACCTGAACGTCCTGAAGCACACGGGTCTGGTGGTCTCGCGACGCCAGGGCAACGGCGTGACCTACGAAGTGACGGACGCGTCGGTGAAGGAATTCCTCGCTTCGGCGCGAGCAGTGCTCTCGTCCACTTTGGGTCGTACGCGCAGCGCACTGGAATCGCTCGAAGCACCACGATGATCTTCGCGCGACGCTCGCGGGTGCCCTCACCCTTTCGCCTCCTCTTCTCGCGAGCGGTCACCGAGCCGCGCGAAGAGCGACCTCCCCAGGTTGCGGGTGTCCATCTCCACGGGTCACTACAGCTACGCCACGTGGACGTGGGCTCGTGCAACGGTTGCGAAGTCGAGATTGCTTCGGCACTAGCCCCCCACTACGATGCCGGCCAATACGGAATTGGCTTGGTAGCCTCACCGCGCCACGCCGACGGTCTATTGGTCACTGGCGTCATCACACACAACATGGACGGTCCGTTGCGCCAGACACTGGCAGCACTCGCGCAGCCCACGGTAATCGTCGCCTGTGGTGACTGCGCGGTGGACGGCGGAATCTTTCGCGCTGCCCCGGGGGTGAGTGGAATTCTCCAAGATGTCGTCATTCCTGACGCGGTCATACGAGGGTGTCCGCCGCACCCCGATGACATCGTGAGGGCGTTGCGACGAGTCAGCGGACGCTAGTCAATGGGACTCTTGGGGTTGGCGGCGGGTTTCTGCGCGGTTGCGGCCATGGCCGCCGCCTTCCTGGCGCGACGCGCTCGCGTTGTCGTCTCTTCATCGCTGGGCGCCCTGGGGTGTCTTCTGGCCGGTGCCAGTGCTCTCGTTACCCTGATTACGGGGACGACATCGACCTTTTACACGAGCCACCTCTTGCCCGGCGCAGGTCTCTCATTAACCCTTGATCCACTCGGTGCGATCTTTATCCTGGCGACGTCATTGGTGGGCGTCGCCGCGTGCGTATATTGCGTCAGCTACGCCCACGGCCCCATGGCGTCTCGCGCAGCCATGACATTGTTCATGGTCTTTGTTCTCACGCTGCTCGTGGTCCCCGCGGCGTCGAACGTTGTCAGTTTCATGTTTGTGTGGGAGCTCATGGCTTTGAGCTCGCTGTTGTTGATCCTCACCGACCAATCGCGCAATGACGACTCGCGTAGTGCCGCTCTCTGGTACGGCGTTATGACGCAGCTGGGTGCAGCGTCCATCCTTCTGGGTCTTTTGCTGGCGTCGCGGGGGAGCGCATCAACCTTCAGCGCGATCTCTGCTCACGCGGCGCAACTCTCACCCAACGTTCGTTCGTTCGCCTTTGTTTTGGTGCTCCTGGGGTTTTCGTCAAAGGCCGGTGCGGTACCGCTGCACGTGTGGCTTCCTAAGGCACACCCGGCTGCACCGAGTCCAGTCTCGGCTTTGATGTCGGGCTCGATGGTCGCCATGGGCGTCTACGGCATTATTCGTGTTGGTCAGGGACTCCTGCATGGCGGGACAGTCTGGTGGTGGGTCGCGGTTGTTACCCTTGGTGTCGTTTCAGCTTTCTACGGCGCGTTGCACTCGACTACCAGTACTGACCTCAAGCGTTTATTGGCGTACTCGACGATTGATATTCAAGGGCTCGTTCTCATTGGCGTCGGCGCCGCCGGCGTCCTCGGGGACAGTGGTCAACCATTCATCGCTCACCTGGCAATGATGGCTGCGCTCATGCTCGTGGTGGCTCACGCTGGCTTTAAGGGGGCACTCTTCCTGAGCGCCGGCGCCGTCGAGCGCGCCACCGGTACGCGAGACCTCGACCGACTCGGCGGCCTCATTCACACGATGCCCGTGACAGCGTTCGTGGTGGCGATTTCGGCGTGTTCCATCATGGCGGTACCGACGTTGAGTGGTTTTTCCAGTGAATGGTTGTTACTCCAGGGGCTCTTACATGGCTTTAACGATTCGTCCACGCCCGCCATGATTGTGATGCTCCTAGGTGTCATTTCCCTCGCGTTGACCGGTGGACTTACGGCCGTGGCCTTCGTCAAGGCCTTTGGTATCGGATTCCTTGGTCAACCCCGATCCACCGGCGCTGCTCAGGCGATTGAAGTGCCCCCAACAATGAAGATCGCGATGCTCTGGTTGGTCCTGCCGAGTGTCGTGTTGGGACTGGTGCCTGGAGAGTTCGTCGGTCTGGTGAACCGAGCGGCGTCGTCAGCCCTGGGAAAGACCTCCCTGGAACCACTCGATCATGGCACCGGATTGGTATTGGCCCAACTGCGCGGCGCCGTCCAACCCGCCGAGCTCTTTATGGGTGTCGTGGGCGTCTTGCTACTAGTGAGCGCCGCGAACCGGCTGCTCGAACAGCGCCGAGCTCGGCGAGTGGACGCGTGGGGCGGCGGGCGAGATGTACAGACCGCTCGGATGCAGTACACCGCGACGTCCTTCGCCGAACCGCTACAACGAGTGTTCGCCGACGTCCTACGCCCCGACACCGATGTCGAAGTCACACACATTGCTGAATCGCGATATTACGAACAATCACTGATGTATGACAATCGGGTCAACGACGTGCTCGAACAGCGAGGGTATCGACCCGTCATCAACTTGGTGCTCCGGGCCGGACGACTTGCTCAACGCTTGCAGAACGGCAGTATCCATCGTTACCTCGCCTTCGGCTTCGTCGCGCTCTTAGTGATCCTCGTGGTCTTGGCGTGAGTGCGACGATGACGTCTCCCCTGTACAGCGTCATCGTGACGTTGGTGCAAGTCGTGCTCGCCGCCACCGGCGGTCCGTTGCTGATCGGACTGATGGCCAAGGTGAAGGCCCGAGCCGAGGGGCGAGTGGGCGCACCGATCGTTCAACCACTGCGCGATCTGAGGAAGTTGATGCGCAAAGAGAGATTGCACGCGCAA
>Ga0207933_1002837_pt1 | contig 10771 bp, 7 predicted proteins | sample NGESurdeep092012_4_FD_184488 | JGI IMG/M metagenome (GOLD analysis project Ga0207933, IMG submission 184488) | Arctic peat soil microbial communities from Barrow, Alaska - NGEE Surface sample F53-3 deep-092012 (SPAdes) | ecosystem: Environmental > Terrestrial > Soil > Wetlands > Peat ...
AATTTCCCTATGACGGAAGCTGGGGCTACCAGGGATGTGGTTATTATGCACCGACATCACGGTTTGGGATACCCGAAGATTTTATGAAATTGGTAGAGGCTTTTCATAATGAAGATATTGGGGTTATACTGGATTGGGTTCCCTCACACTTTCCTCATGATGCGCACGGTCTATTCAAATTTGACGGAAACCATACTTACGAATATGCCGACATGAAAAAGGGTTTTCACCCGGATTGGAATTCTTACATTTTTAATTATGCCCGGGGAGAAGTAAGGTCATTTTTAATAAGCAATGCCCGTTATTGGTTTGATAAATATCATGTAGATGGCTTGCGCGTAGATGCGGTAAGCTCCATACTTCGGCTTGATTATTCAAGAGAAAAGGGCGAATGGGAACCCAATGCATATGGCGGTAATGGAAATATAGAAGCCATTGAGTTTATAAAAAACCTGAATGAAATGGTTTACCGCGATTTTCCAGACGTTCAAATGATTGCGGAGGAATCTACAGACTGGCCCAAGGTTACGGGGCTTACTACTCATGATGGCCTGGGCTTTGGGATGAAATGGATGATGGGATGGATGCATGACACACTTGATTATTTTAAAGTGGATCCTCTCTACAGAAAAGATAACCAGGATAAATTCACGTTTAGCATGGCTTATTATTACGATGAAAATTTTGTTCTTCCATTGAGTCACGATGAGGTCGTGCATGGGAAATCCCCCATGCTTTATAAAATGCCGGGGGACGACTGGCAGAAATTTGCTAACCTGCGTGTATTGTATTCGTATATGTACACCCATCCCGGAGGAAAGTTGTTATTTATGGGAAACGAATTCGGACAAACAACTGAATGGAATTACACTACAGAACTCGATTGGCACTTACTAGTTTACGAATCACATAAAAAATTACAACAATGCCTGATTGATCTTAATAAATTATACACTTCTCATCCTTCGTTTTATGAATACCAATTCGATCCGAAGGGCTTTGAATGGGTTGACCTGGATCATCGTAATGAATGCGTGATGTCGTATATGCGCAAAGGGAAAATTGAAAAAGATAATTTACTGGTGGTTTTCAATATGACTCCTGTAGAAAGATATGATTGGAAAATAAAAGTAAAGACTAAAACGTCGTGGAAACAAATTTTTTGTAGTGATGATGAAAAATATTGGGGCACAGGAAAATTCAGTAAGCAGGAAATTAAAACCATTGAGTTGGATAAAAAGGACCATTCATTTGAAATCACCCTTAATCTGCCGGCCCTGAGTGCGATCGTATTAAAGTAACTTTACAGAATAATATTAATGTCTACATGAAATTGCCATCAGCGATTTAGCTAATTGTCATATTATCAATTCATCATTAGCACATTTACGCTTCTTTGCAAAATATTGAAAGCGATTTCAGACATCAGGTTTTCTTTATCAAGCGTAGGGTTTACCTCTGTTATTTCAAAGCAACATATTTTTCGGTTTTGCATAAATTTACTTACCAGATCTTCTGCTTCTCTTTCGCGCAATCCATTACTGACCGGTGTTCCGGTTCCTTTTGAAATTGATGAGTCCAAACAGTCTACGTCAAAACTCACATAAATGTCGGTACAATCAGTCAGGTACCTGATTGCAGATTTTACCACGCTTTCAGGGCCTTTTCGTCTTACTTCGTTTGTAGTAATTACTTTCATTCCATATTTATCGATTAGCGCTTTTTCTTCTCTTTCAAAATCGCGAAGTGAAATAAAAACGATATCTTCTCCCAAAACTTTTGGTTTTATTTTGCAGAAATTTTTTAAATGATCCCATTCCCTTTTTGTCTTCTCATCAGGTTCGTGCACTTTATTGTCTTCGTTGTCTTCGTCGATTGATAGGGATAAAGACATACCGTGCAAATTACCGGAAGGTGTAGTGTAGGGTGTGTGAAGATCTGCATGTGCATCAATCCAGATTACTCCAAGCCGGCTATCAGGCTTCGCCATCTTTATTCCTGCTATTGTTCCTCCGGCGATGCTATGATCGCCACTGATTACCACCGGAAAAAAATTATTTTTAATACTTTCTTTCACCGCTTTTGAAACGCGGTCATACATAGTTGTTACACCACTTATTCTTTTTGCATAGGGAGATTGTATCGGCTCAAATAAGAGATGGTTTTCTGTTTCTACTTTTTCCGAAGGAAAATGAACAAAAAAATTGCTCATAAAATCGAGTGCTGCTATTTTGATAGCATCTATTCCGAGGCTGGCTCCGCGCGTTCCGGCGCCAATTTCACTCGGTACTTCTATCAGCTTAATATTCTTCATAAATATTTTTAAGATGATCTGTTTTCACTTATCTTTCTTTTGCTAAGGCAAGTTAAAACTTATAATAGTCATCTCAAACTCAAAGTTGAAGTACGCTCAAAGTTAATCCGATGACGAAATAATTTTTAAATGCACACCTTTTGCTTTCCTTCTCATCTCTTCATTTTATTTAAAATGCGAATGAACATCCCTTAGCAGGTTTGCTCTCGATTTATTATAAAGCAATAACGCCAACACAAACGATACTCTCATCAATTAAAAAAGCAAGGTCGTAACGTTTGTAGTTACGACCTTGTCTTTTATACATCGGCGTCCGTAATCATATTAAATCATTTCGGATTCGAAAAATCTGAAGCGATCTACCAAAGAGGCTTTCCTCCATAATAATCCAGTACTTTTCCTCTTAAAACAAAATCATATTTGGCAGTGGTTAAATTACTTTGCGCGCGATTAAAATTATTTTTTACAATCAAATAATCTACCGATGTAATTGCTCCTGCATTGAAGCGAATTTCTGCAGTACGAAAGGATTCTTTAAACGCATTTACCTGGTCCTGGAGTAATTTATATTTATCTCGTGACGAATTCAGGTTTACATAAGCCTGTTCAATATTTTGCTGCAATTGTGTTTTTGTACTTTGCTCAATTAATTGATTGTTTTTATACCCAAGTGTAGCCAGTTTTACCTGGTTTCTTATCCTGTGGGCGTTGAAAAGGGGCACAGTAAGCCCAATGTTTAAGGTGTAATAGAGATTATTGTTTACCTGGCTCCCGAACATAATTTTTTGTGAGTTATAATTATCCTGTTTTTGTATCACAGGGTAATTGGCTCCATCTACTGTAACATAATTTGAAGATGTCACGTCAGTAGTATTTACATAAAAATCGCGGTTAGCCGCACTTGAATAGTTGGTATTGATGTTGCCATTAAAACTCAGTGTCGGAAACAGTTGCCCTTTCACAGCGCGTATATTCTTCTTAGCGCTTTTTGTTCGCAGTTCAGTTGCTGTTACTTCTGCAAATTGTTGTAAAGCTGTGGCGTATATTTGATCAGGCTCATCAGTATAATTATTGTTGAGACTGCTATCAGCAATTTTTTCCAGCTCCAGGTTTTTATCGTAAGGAATATTTAAGAGCTGTGACAACGATACTTTTGCAGTTTCCAATGAAGCTTTATTTTCTACAATCGTTATTTGGTCTGAGGCCAGTTGACCTTTCAGGTCGTAATAATCCGAGGGCAATATACTGCCGGAATTGTTTAATACTCCGAGCCTGTTAACCTGCTCCTGCGTAACCTGGGCAAAGTCTCGTGACTGATCCAGGATCTCATCCGCATTAAGAACCTGCAAGTAAGCAAGAATTATCTTGATGGTAAGATTGTCTTTTGCCTGTTGCAATTCCAACCGCGATGCGTCATATCCAAGCTTGTTCGATTTGACTGCGTTTTGCAATGAGAAGCCGTTAAACAACAAAACATTGGTGCTTGCGCCATAGTTTACATAACCCACACTTTGGTCGATATAACCATTTGTGTAGGGGTCAATGCTTCTTCCAAAATTTATGCCCTGGTTAGCCACGGCGTTTAGATCGGGTAATTTATTTTCTCTTGATTGATTTAGCGCTATGGCTGCTTGTTCCATTTGCAGGCCGGATTGTAACACATCCAAATTTTTTGAAATTCCGATTTCAATTGCATCCTTTAACGTCAGCTTTTTTTGCGCCGATGTAATTATAGTAAAAGATACAAGCAACACGATTAAAAAAAGTGATTTCATGGCCTCTCCTAAATCCCCTCCAAGGGAGGGGACTTTAGAAGCCTTCAATAGTGAAGACTTGTATTTCATTTGATATTCTTCTTTGTATTCTATTAATGATTGTTTATACTCCATCTCGATTTTTTTTTAGTTCTTAGACTAAGGCTTTCTTCATCATTGACTATTGACGATTCACCACTCACATCAAAACTCTGCCATCCAGCAAATTCACAATCCTTGATCCATATTCCGCATTTTTTTCTGAATGGGTTACCTGGATGATCGTTACTCCTTCATTATTTAATTCCTTGAAAACATCCATGATATATTCGCCCTGTTTTGAGTTCAGGTTGCCCGTTGGTTCATCAGCAAGAATCAATTTGGGCTTTACAATCAATGCCCGTGCGACACCTACTAACTGTTGTTGACCGCCGGAAAGTTGAGAAGGGAAAAGATCTTTCTTTCCAACAATTTGAAAACGATCAAGCATATCTGCCACCATTGATTTTCTTTCAGAGCCTTTGATGTTCTGATAAATCAACGGTGTTTCAATATTTTCATAAACGGTTAGCTCATCAATTAAATGATAAGCCTGGAACACAAATCCAATATGGGTTTTAAACAAATGGGAACGCTGTTTTTCTTTCAGCTTAAAAACATCTTCGCCCATAAAAGTATATTCGCCTTCATTAGGATCGTCAAGCATTCCAATCACATTCAGGAGTGTTGACTTTCCAGAACCTGATGGCCCCATAATAGAAATAAATTCACCTTCTTTTACATCGAGATGAATGTCTTTTAAAACAAATGTGCGGTTAACACCATTGTTGTACCATTTGTAAATTTTCTTTAAAGAGAGCATGGTTATTTTGTTTATTGGTTATCCCGATAGTCTATCGGGAGGTTTATTTGTTAATTAGTGGAATCGGCTAATTGGCTAACTTCAATACTGTTTGCTTAAAAAACCAAGCCACATATTTTGGTATTCATTTTCAATACATTAGATTTTAAAAAAAAATATAAGTGTTCGGTTTTGATACAGCTTGTGTGTCAGTTTTGATACACAAGAAATGGGGGGATAATTAGAAGGCTTATTAATAAACCTTGTTTGGGAGTTGAATTGAACACAGCAAATGAAAATCTTACTTTTTTCTTCATTTATTAGCGATCTGAAAAAATGGTAAATTAATTTTCTAAATCGTCGCCATGTCTCTTTTATGTTGATGGTCGCTTTCGATAACGCCGTCTCTGAGGCGTATGATCCGGTGGGCGTATTCTGCAATATCTTCTTCGTGGGTTACTAAAATTACTGTGTTGCCGTCTGCCTGTATCTTGTCAAAAATATGCATGATCTCAACTGAAGTTTTGGAATCAAGGTTTCCGGTGGGCTCATCCGCAAGAATGATAGAAGGATTATTTACCAATGCCCGTGCAATGGCCACGCGTTGGTTCTGGCCTCCCGATAATTCATTGGGTTTATGATGGCTTCTGTCTGCCAGACCTACTCTGTCAAGCATTTCAAGCGACAGTTCGGTTCTTATTTTTTTGGAAGTGCCGTTATATACTAAAGGAAGCGCCACATTTTCAACGGCAGTTAACCTGGGTAGCAAATTAAATTGTTGAAATACAAACCCGATCTCTTTGTTGCGCACATCAGCCAAATCATCGTCCTGCATTTTACTAACGTCTTCGCTATTTAGGATATATTTACCGGCCGTAGGAGAGTCAAGGCATCCCAGTATGTTCATCAAAGTTGATTTGCCACTTCCGCTCGGTCCCATCAGGGCTACGTACTCATTTTTGAATATTTCCAGCGTGATGCCTTTCAGCACTTTTAGCTCCTGCTTGCCGAGGTAATAACTTTTCTGAATGTTGTCCAGGTTTATGATTGATGACATAGTTTTTATTTTAGCCTTCAGCTTTCAACATTGGGCAATTTTCAAATTTGCTAATTCGTTTTCTTAATGACCTTCGGTACTTTAAAAAATTCATCATTATGTAACGGCGCGTTTTTAAAAACATCTTCTTTGCCTATCTCCGCCTTTACTTCGTCTTTTCTTAAAATATTTACATTTTCGCTTACATGCAGCAAAGGTTCCACGCCGGTAGTATCCAACTCATTCACTTTGTCAAAAAAGCCAATCATGTTTTCCAGATCGCCTTTTATTTCCTCTTTTTCCTCATCATTAAATTCAAGTCTCGAGAGATGAGCTAGTTTTTCTATTAATGCGTCATTCACTTGCATTCGGCAAATATAACAGGTTTCGGGATTTATTGCCAGTCATTAGCACGCACATTATTCCGTTTATCACATTTTTTTTAAACTGAAAAACGAGAAGTAAAATCGGAATAGCCCTTATTTCTTTGTTTACTGTGGCTATTCAATATTAATGAAAATCCAAATTCTCTTTATCTTCGCCGCCTTATGGAAAAGGAGAAAGAAATAGTAATGAGCGGCATACGACCTACCGGATTTTTGCACCTGGGAAATTATTTTGGCGCGATTCGTAATTATGTGAAAATGCAGGAAGATTACGAATGTTATTTCATGGTGGCCGATCTGCATTCCCTTACTACGCATCCGGATACCAAAGACCTGAAAGCCAATGTTCACAGGGTTTTGGCAGAAAATATCGCGTGTGGGCTGAATCCTGAAAAGGTAGCCTTGTATTGCCAGAGTCATCTTTATCAAACCGGAGAACTATATCTTTATCTGAACATGCTAGCCTACAAAGGGGAATTGGAAAAAACACCCACATTTAAAGATAAAGTCCGCCAGCATCCGGATAATGTAAATGCGGGATTATTGACCTATCCTGTGTTGATGGCGGCGGATATTTTAATCCACAAAGCAAAATACGTACCCGTGGGTAAAGACCAGGAGCAACACCTGGAGATCGCCCGCAATTATGTTAACAGGTTCAACCACAGATACGGAGAAGTTTTCCCGGAGCCTTATGCCTTTAATTTCAACAGTGATTTGGTAAAAGTACCTTCTCTCGACGGTAGCGGCAAAATGAGTAAAAGTGAAAACCAAATGGCCACCCTATTTCTTGCTGATGATGATGACGTGATCCGGAAAAAAGTAATGAAAGCGAAGACCGATAGTGGCCCAACGGAAAATAAAGCAGTAAAACCGGATTATATTGAAAATCTATTTTTGCTGATGAAACTAGTGAGCAACGCGGATACTTTAAAACATTTTGAGGAAAAATTCGATACTTGTTCTATTCGCTATGGTGATATGAAAAAGCAACTGGCAGAAGATATGGTGCAATTCATTTCGCCGATCAGGCAAAAGGTGAACGAAATTTTGAATGATGAAAAATATTTGCAAAAAGTAATGAAGCAGGGTGCCGAAAAAGCAGTAGCTCACGCGGACATAACCATGCGCGATGTGAGAAATGCGATGGGGCTGAATTACTTTTAAACGTGCAGGGCTAAATGCTTAACGCTAAAAGCTGAAGGCAGAAAAACCTAAATTTTTTCTTATTGATTTTATAGTTACTTTTAATTGCCTGCCAACGCGAAAGGCTTTAAAATAAATTTGGCACATAAAAAGCACACGAATGGCAAAATCAAAAAAACCAAAACACATAGCAATTGCGGGAAACATCGGTGCAGGCAAAACGACCTTGACAGAACTTTTGAGCAAGCATTATAAGTGGATTCCGCAATTTGAAGATGTGGACCACAATCCTTACCTGTACGATTTCTATGAGGATATGCCCAGGTGGAGTTTCAATCTGCAAATATATTTTTTGAACGGCAGGCTTAATCAATTGTTGGAAATTCAGAGGGGGACTGAAACCGTAATACAAGACAGGACGATTTACGAAGATGCCAATATTTTTGCACCAAACCTGCATGATATGGGATTGATGGACAAAAGGGATTTTACTAATTACTATACTTTCTTTGAAACGTTGAAAACAATGGTAAAGCCGCCTGATTTGTTGATTTATCTGAATGCTTCTGTGCCTACATTAGTAGCCCAGATCCAAAAACGTGGCCGTGAATATGAAGAAAATATTCGTTTGGATTATCTAAAAAAGCTGAATGAATTTTATAATAAATGGATTGGAACTTACAAGGAAGGACCGTTGTTGATCATAGACGCGGATACCAATAAATTTGCAGAGAAGGAAGAAGACCTTGGAATTATTATCAACCAGATAGACGCGCAACTTTACGGGTTGTTTTAGCAAATTTAGTTGAGATGAGTTTAAATGGTTTAGATGATTTTAGAGTGGCCTCAGTAAACAAACAAATTTCGAGGATTTTGATTTAATAAGAGTTAATTTTTCTAGTTTCTATTCGTGAAAATTCCTGTATGAATGAATTCCATAGGGCAGAAACCCAATCTGCTATATCGGTTTATGGTAGTTTTTCAACTTATTTTATTCAAAAAATCATTGAAGGTTTGCCCTGAAGGGATTTGTAATTTTTTTCTTAAACGGTATCTGCTTATCTCCACACCCCGCACAGAAATATTCATTAACTGTGCGATCTCTTTTGACGAAAGGCCGAGTTTCAGATAGGTACAAACTTTTATATCTGTATTTGACAAAACCGGAAATTGCAACTTTATTTTTTTTAAAAAATCATTATTTACTTCGTCAAAATGCTTAGCAAATTGCTCCCAGTTAGCGTTATTTTGTTCTACGTCTTTTAACAGTAACAGCGTTTTCTTTACGTCATGATTGTTGCCGGTTTTCTTGTATAATTTTTGTAATTCATCTTTTACTTTGTGCAATGCGCTGTCTCTTTCTACCAGGTGCATGGTGGCGCCGGCGAGTTCTTTATTTTTAAATTTCACTTCATTGGCAAGCTTTTCATTTTGCAGCTTAATGATTTCTTTTTCGCTTTTTTCCAATTTTAGCTGGTGTAATTCCTCCATCCTTTTTTGCTCTTGCTCAAATTTTAGCTGTTGCTGGTTCAGGTTTCTTTTCTGCCATTTGTATAAAAAGTATAATAGCAAAATAAACAACCCAAAGTATAGGGTATAAGCCCACACTGTATTGTACCAGGGTGGCTTTACAAAAAACTGATAAGAAATTATATCCGACACATGACCAAGGTTGTCATGGGCTTTTATAAGAAAGTGATATTCTCCCGCCGGAAGATTGGTGTAGTCTTTCTCTGTTTTTGGAGACCATTCGCTCCATTTATAATCATATCCCTTTAGTTGATAGCTATATTCAATATTTTTTTGAAGGCCATAATTAGGCGAACTGTATTCAAAATGAAATGAATTATACCTATTGGGCAAATGAAAAATTTCATCTTCATTCTGTGTGGATATTGGTTTAGTGCCCTGATGAAAATATCCACCGAAAATAAGGCTGTCGGTTTTTCCGATAGCGGTTACTTTCCCCAGCAAAACTTTTATTTGTAATTTTTTGGCAGCGTATCTCAAATAATTGAGATGAATGATTCCTTTTTCCGAAGAGATGAAAATATTTTCTTTATTGTAAGGGTATATATTTTCAAAACCTGATAAAATCTGCCCTGTCAATTCAGGAAACCAGGTGATTTTGAAAGGCTGATTTGAGTCAGAATTATTAAAGATTACAACGCCTACTTTCTTACCGCTGCAAAACCAGATATCTCCATCACTATCTTCCTTTAAATAGCGGGTGTCCATATCATGGAATACCGGTGATAAAAATGGAGAGGGTGAAAAAATATTTTTTGCTGCGTTGAATTCATAAATTCCTTTGGATGTGGCAAAAACCACTTTATTTTTTATTTTGAAAACATAATTTTCTAAAGTGGAAGGCAATCCATCCTTTTCAGTAAATAAGCGATAGGTAAAACTTTTATTATCGGGCGATAAATGTAATTGATAGATGCCCCGGTATGGATGGGATGCCCAAATGGTGTTATCATTGTCAATAGTAAGAAAACGGAATGATTCATAAAGTCCATTGATTTTTCCTTTATCAATAAAATGACCGTCTGAATATTCGAGCATTTTTAGTCCTGTATATGTTCCTACCAGTATATTTTTTGCAGGCATCACCGACGACATAGGTTCGAAGAGCCACGAGCCGGTACCCTTCGCCAGGGGAATACTTGCATCATTCTCTATAATAAACGAACCCTCATTGTGGCCCATTAATAGGTGCTCGTTAACTTCTTCTATTTTCCACACTTCGCCGGCTGAATTTTTTATGAGCGTGAAATTGCTTTTGAAAAAGCTATAATCTCTGTTTGACCTATATAGCGGCGCAACATAAGCTCCGTCTGAAGTACCGACATATAGCTTGTTATTAAAAATGATTGAGGAATATCCCGACAATTCATTTAACTGATTGGGTTTTATGTACTTGATAGCTGAATTATAGGCGATAAAGCTGATACCGTTATTTAATCCTGCCCAAAGATTATTATCCTTGTCCAAAAAAACACATAGCACATTACTATTTTGTAACCCTTCTGTACTGGAAATTTTTTGCACGATGTTACCCTTAAAATCCATGAAAAGGCAACCGTTTGAAACAGTAGCTGCTACCATTTCCGACGGATTCATTTTTAAGGAAGTATAGATTTGCCTGGTAATATCGGTTTTGGATTGAATATTATAATGGCTTAACGAATCTTTCTCAAGAAAAAAGAAACCGTCCTTCTTTGTAGTTAGCAACAAACTGTCTTTACTAACATTTATTACACCTGAAAGTATAGCACCTTCCAGTATCTT
>Ga0207933_1002838_pt1 | contig 10771 bp, 6 predicted proteins | sample NGESurdeep092012_4_FD_184488 | JGI IMG/M metagenome (GOLD analysis project Ga0207933, IMG submission 184488) | Arctic peat soil microbial communities from Barrow, Alaska - NGEE Surface sample F53-3 deep-092012 (SPAdes) | ecosystem: Environmental > Terrestrial > Soil > Wetlands > Peat ...
GAACATCACCTCGCTCAGGCTCTCGCAGAGCCGCAGCACCGGGGCGCGCTTGGCCTCACTCACCGTCGCCAGCGCAATCCCGAACAGCACGGCAAACACCGCAACCTGCAGAATCTGTCCCTCAGCAATGCTCTTGGCAAGATTCTCCGGAAAGATATGCAGCAGAAAATCGCTCCAGTTCGTCGCCGGAACAACGCCAATCTGCGCCGCATTCACCGACGCCGTAACGTTCAGCCCCACTCCAGCCTTCGTCACATTGATCGCCACCAACCCAATCACCAGCGCGAGCGTCGTCATGCCTTCGAAGTACACCAGCGATTTGATCCCAATCCGACCCACGCTCTTCAGGTCTCCATGCCCCGCAATCCCGACGATCAGCGTCGCCAGGATCAGCGGCGCAACAATCGCCTTGATCAGCCGCAGGAAGATATCCGACAAGACCCTCAATTGCACCGCAACGAGTGGCGCATCGAACCCCAGCTCCGCTCCAACCACCATCGCCACAAAGATCCACGGCGTAAGGCTCTTCCGCCGCCACGCAAACACCATCAGCAACGCCAAGCCGATCCATCGTACTGCCAACGCAGCCGCATGCGGTCCATGCAGCGCCTGCAGCGCACCGCCGACGCACATCACCGCAACGCCCAGCGCAACCAGCAGCAGCTCTCTCTTCGGATCACCTTTGTCCATTGCCCGAAGCATATCAGTCGCGTCCCCGCCGAAGTACAATCTCCCCATGAGTCGACTCGCCCAAGCCCTTCTGCTCTGCGTCGCCAGCGTCCTCGCGCCCGCATCCATGCCCGCCCAAACCACCGGCCAGAGCATCCCTCCGCCCGTGCCCGCAGGTCAGCCTCCAGCCCACGTCTTCATCCCCATGCCAACGCCCAGGCTCTCTCCAGGAGTCCTCGAGCTCCTCAAGCTCGAAGGCGAGTTCTCCGCATCCGTCACCGACGGCGGAGGCAAAGCCTTCAGCTCCTGGTTCGCCGACGACGGAATGACCCTCAACAACGGCCAACCTGCCGTCATGGGCCGAACCGCCATCGCCGCCAGCGCCAACTGGGATCCCGCCCAATACAAGCTCAGCTGGTACGCCGAAGGAGCACAGATGGGACCCTCCAACGACACCGGCTTCACCTGGGGTCATTACGACGCAACCACCATCGCCAAGGACGGCAAATCCACCACCCTCACTGGACGTTACATCACCTTCTGGAAGAAGGTAGGAGGCAAGTGGAAGGTAGCTCTCGACGCCAGCGCCAACGAACCTCCACCCACCAACGGCCTTCCCACCCCCTGAGCGCAACCGGTGAACTGAACCCTTACGCTACGTCAGCGTATTCCCACCATTCACCGCGATCTTCTGCCCCGTAACAAACCCCGCATCCTCACTGGCCAGGAACGCCACCACCCGTCCCACCTCCTCCGGCACGCCCATCCGCCCCAGCGCCACACCCCGCGCATACGCCAGCTTGTCTTCCTCCGTAGCCGCAAACGCCCGCTCCGTAGGAATCCATCCCGGAGCCACGAGGTTCACCGTAATCCCCGACGCCCCCAGCTCCCGCGCCCACGACCGCGTCTGTCCCAACTGCGCGCCCTTCGCCGCAACGTAGTTCGCAAACCACGCATTCCCCAACTCCACAACCTCGCTACCAATCTGGATCACCCGCCCAAACCCTCTGGCCTTCATCCCCGGCAAAACCGCCTTCACCACCAGCAGCGGAGACTTCACGAAGAACTCCATCTGCTGCAGATAATCCTCCCAGGTCTGCTCCTCAATCGACAGCATCGGCTGATGCCCCGTAGCATTCAGCACCACAATCTCGACCGCTCCCAGCGCCGTCTCCACCTCCCTCACCAGCCGACCGACCTCAGCCTCCTCCCGCACATCCGCCTGAAACGCCTGCGCCACAAGCCCCCGCGCACGAAGCCCCACACAAAGCTCCTCAGCACGATCCGCACTAGCAAAGTAGTTGACAGCAACCCGATGACCAGCCTCAGCCAGCGCCACCGCCATCGCCGCTCCCAACCCCCGCGAAGCTCCCGTAACCAACGCCGTCCGAACCATCCGTTCCCTCATAGCATCCAAGTCCCCAACCCACGCACCCACTCACTTCCCAGCCACTTCCTGCTTCCTACTTCTACTTCTGCTTCCTACTTCCTACTTCCTACTTCCTACTTCCTACTTCCTACCCGACAGCATAAGCCCCAACTACTTCGCCGCATCCTGATACACCCGCACATAATCCACCAGCATCTCCACCTTGGAAGCCGTCGTCGCCGTCGGAGGTCCCGGCCAGTCGCCGCCCATCGCCAGGTTCAGCAGCACAAAGTATCGCCCATCATCGAACGGCCACACTGCGCCCTTCGGCAAATTCGCCCGCGTATACGTCGCATACGGATGCCCCGGATCATCCACGTAATACTGCACCTTCCCCGGAGCCCAGATCACACCATACGTATGGAACTCCGCCGCGTAATCCTTCCCCGAAGGCAGCTCCACCGCCGTCCCCAGCGACGTCCCCGTAAACCCCGTCCCATGCACCGAGCCATGAATCCTCCCCGGCTCCTTCCCGATATTCTCCATGATGTCGAGCTCGCCACACGCCGGCCACGGCCGCGCATCAATGTCATCGCCCAGCATCCAGAACGCCGGCCACACACCCTCCCCCGCCGGAATCTTGATCCGAGCCTCAATCCGCCCATACTGAAAACTCTTCAACCCCTTCGACGTCAACCGCGCCGAAGTCCACTTCCCCGTCACCTTATCCCGCCGAGCCACCACATGCAACAGCCCATCCTTCACCACAGCATTCGGCCACGCCGCCACACAAGGAGCCAACCCCGACCCCGGCGCGCAATAAGTCTCCAACTCCCCATTCCCCCAACCCCCACCTTCAACCTCATAAGTCCAGCTAGCCGCATCAGGCACCACCCCCACCCCCGAAAACTCATCCCCCCAAACCAACTTCTCCCCCGCCCCAGCCTGCCCCAGAGCAACGCCCTTCCAACCGACCCCAATAAGCATCACCGTCCCAACAACGAAAGCCAGCCTACGTGATATTCGATCAATCCGCTTGAACCATGACATCCAGTGAGGATAGACGGTCACGGCAATATTTGTCTGCTGGCGGTCGTTCATGGTATGAGCGCTTCGAAGGACAATAGTGGGTATTCAGAGGATTGAATCCTCCTACACTATCAGTTGGAAGTAGCTGTCAACCCATGCTCGATGGCCGCCTTGCGGATATCCTCTGCTAGAGGAGCGAAGTTATCAAAGGTATGCATTGCAACATTGTGTTGCTCAAAAATCGCACCAACCTTTGCGCGGGCACTCTCGCTGGTCTCATCCGCAAACTTCGCTACCACCACAAGATGGAGTGCTCCTAAATTAGGGTCAGGGGTCTGAAATAGCTCTTGTCCTTCGATAGCCTTTTCTCCGGCTTTCGAAAAGATATCTCTTACATCTGCGGCGAACTCAACGGGTGTAATCAGGTTGTAGCGCCCGTTTCGATACGCATATGGAATCCGTATGCTTTGATCAAATGATGGAATGTCAACGCTAACTGCCTTTTGAACAAATGTCTCCACACCAGCTTCAGACAATTTTTCGCCCAAGTATTTCTGAATAAGCGGCTTTCGTTCCTGCCTTTCGCCGACCAGTCGTTCGAATAGTTGAGTAAGATCTTCAGCGATATTATTGATCTTCAAGGAACGAAGAGGCCCCAACTGGACTGCGTTAGCACTGCGCCCGATATAGCCCTCGAGATCTCCAACCGTTCCGAAGGATTCCCGCTTCAGACTTTCTTCAAGCGACTTCTTCAGTCGATTTATGAAATGCAGGTCTTGCTTTCCAAAAACTTGACTCAATCTACGGTTATCAGAAGCGAATCGAATACTCACTTGCTTCGAGACGGGAGAATATATCGCCACCCCAACGTTCACGAATTCTTGCCGAGAAGAGTCAGGGCAATAGCGAACCAATGAGTAATATCCATTCGTCAAATTCATTGCGTTACTCCTAAAATCGTAGGTCCTCTGTTTCAGGCCACAACCTGCTTTCGATTGTGTCTGCTGTGAAATGCGCTCTATCAACGAGAAACTTCTTCCAAATGCTGCGGGTTCTTGAATCTACCTGCCATTCCATCGGTACATTTGCTAAGAAACTTTCGGCGGCAACCATGTCAAAACTCTCCAGATGCCTTGCGGACGCAATCACGTGATCGCGCGACAAATGGTTTCTAAACTCAACGAAACATCCGAATACCGATGGATCCCGAATTATCTCAATATTCCCAAGTCTGCGATCAAGAGGATTTCCGCATGTGAAAGCGTGCGTGAAATCCATCGCGATCAACTCCAGTATCCGCTGCGGTTGCGTCCTCTGTACTAGAAAGACGTTATTGAGATTGATTCGTCTTCCATCTGGCGAGTGCCTGTCGCAATTTCGTATCCAACTATCCAAGACAACAAGTCGACTAATATCCTCCCTGTTAGATAGCGCTGATAGAGTCTGGGAATCCCCTCCCCAGGTAAAACCCATATTTTCTGCTCTACTGATGAAGGCTGGACCGGGCTGCGCCCAACTCCGACCCTCTAACGCGACATCTTCCGGATCCGATATTTCAATTAGCGCGAAATCAAAGGTCTTTAAGCCCAGCCATGCCGCAGCGAGACTGCCCACAAGCTCACAAGCTAACGCGTGCGGCCCCTCTGGATTGCCTAACGCTTTCAGAAAGCCTTCGCCATGGTCCGTATCAACACGAATCGTCCGTGTCGCGGTAGCGTAGCCCTGAACAGCACGAACAATCGTATTGGGATTCCAACCATTTCCGTTTAGTGGCACAAGTCACTCTGCGAGGTGCCAAAATTCTAGCGCATATCCAGCTGAATGCAACACAGGGCGGCCCAATGAGGCCGCCCCGTGTCTGGTTTGATCGGCAGCTTACTCCGCGGCCATTTCTTCTTGTTCGCCTTCCATGCGCATCTGTTCCAGCTCGCGCTCTTCCGCCTCGATCGCCGCAGTAACTTCCTGCTGCACCTGCGCCGCCGCCTCCTCCAACTCCGGAGAGAGCTGAACATTGCGGTAGTAGGCCATGCCGGTACCGGCAGGGATCAAGCGGCCGACGATGACGTTCTCCTTGAGCCCGCGCAGCGTATCGACCGAGCCATTAATCGAAGCCTCGGTAAGCACGCGCGTTGTCTCCTGGAAGCTCGCCGCCGAAATGAAGCTATCGGTCGAGAGCGACGCCTTCGTGATACCCAGCAGCAGCGGACGTCCGATGGCCGGACGGCCACCTTCGATCAGCACGCGCTGGTTCTCAGCGTTGAACCGGAAGCGGTCGATCTGCTGCTCGAGCAGGAAGTTGGTGTCGCCAACCTCTTCGACCTTCACCCAGCGCAGCATCTGGCGAACAATCGTCTCAATGTGCTTGTCCGAAATCGACACGCCCTGCAGACGATACACTTCCTGAATCTCATTCACGAGATACTGCTGCAGCTCGCGCTCGCCCAGCACCTCAAGAATGTCATGCGGGTTACGCGGTCCGTCGATCAACGCATCGCCAGCGCGCAAACGCTCGCCTTCCTGCACGTTGACATACACACCACGAGGAACGCTGTACTCCTCTTCCTGGCCATTATCCGCAGTCACGTAAACCTTACGCTGACCCTTGGATACATCGCCGAACCGCACCACGCCGTCGATCTTCGAAATGATCGCCGGGTCACGCGGCTTGCGCGCCTCGAACAATTCCACCACGCGAGGCAGACCGCCCGTGATGTCCTTCGTACGAGTCGTCTCTCGCGGAATCTTCGCGAGAATGTCGCCCGGTGTCACTTCATCGCCGTCCTGCAGCATCAAGTGAGCACGCGATGGCATCAGGTACCGCTTCGTGCCCTTCGCGCTCTTGATGATGATCGCAGGCTGCCGCTTCTCATCTGAAGAATCGCCAACCACCAGCCGCGAAAGCCCGGTGACTTCGTCGATCTCTTCGTTGAGCGTGACACCCTCCTGCAGGTCCTTGAACTGAACCGTGCCGGCGATCTCCGTCAGGATCGAGAACGTGTAAGGATCCCACTCGCCGATCACGTCGCCGAGTTTGACCTCTTGCCCGTCCTCTACACGCAACTTCGCGCCGTAGACGATCGCATACCGCTCCTTCTCGCGACCCTTCGAATCGATGATGGCGATCGAGCCGTTGCGATTGAACGCTACCAGCCCGCCTTCCTTCGACCGAACCGTAACGAGATTGATGAAGTGGATCTTTCCAGCATTCTTTGCTTCAAGGTGCGAAGCATCCTGCACACGCGACGCTGTTCCGCCGATGTGGAAGGTACGCATCGTGAGCTGTGTTCCAGGCTCGCCGATGGACTGCGCCGCGATCACGCCGACAGCCTCGCCCATCTCAACCATCTTGCCCGAGCCGAGGTTACGGCCATAGCAAAGGATGCAGCAACCACGCTTGCTCTCGCAGGTGAGCACAGAGCGAATCTTCACTCGCTCGATACCCGCTGCCTGAACCGCGGACGCCTTGTCTTCGTCGATCTCGTCATTGATCTCGACGATCACCTTGCCCTCGAAGTCCTTCAACTTCTCAAGCGATACGCGCCCAATAATGCGGTCGCGCAACGGCTCAATCGTCTCTCCGGCTTCGATGATCGGCGTTACATAAATGCCTTCAACCGTGCCGCAATCCAGCTCGGAGATGATGACGTCCTGCGCCACATCGACCAGCCGGCGCGTCAGGTAACCCGAGTCCGCAGTCTTCAACGCCGTATCCGCCAGCCCCTTACGAGCACCGTGCGTCGAGATGAAGTACTGCAGCACCGTGAGACCTTCGCGGAAGTTCGCCGTGATCGGTGTCTCGATGATTTCGCCAGAAGGCTTTGCCATCAAACCACGCATCCCGGACAGCTGACGAATCTGCTGCTTCGATCCACGAGCACCAGAATCGGCCATGATGTAAATCGGGTTCATGGCTCCTTCCTTGTCGGCGCGCTTCATGTTGTTGAACATGTCATCGGCAACGCGCTCGGTAACTCCAGACCACATTTGCGTGACCTTGTTCGAACGCTCCAGATTTGTGATCGATCCGTCCAGATACTGCTGCTGCATCGCGATCACCTGCTTCTCAGCCTCATGCACCACGGTGTACTTCGAATCCGGAATGACCATGTCATCCAGCCCGACCGAGAGGCCAGACTTCGTCGCGTAATGGAAGCCCAGCTCCTTGATCTTGTCGAGAGCCTTCACCGTTACCTCAAGCCCAAGATTCAGATAGAGGTAGTTGATCAGCTGACCAATTCCCTTCTTCTTCATCAAGCCATTGACGAACGGCATGCCCTCAGGCAGCGCATCGTTCAGAATCGCGCGACCAACGGTCGTGTTGATGAACTGCTTGTTGAACTCAACACCCTCGGTGTGCAGGATGTCCTGATCGTCATACGCAACGGTCATATCGAGCACAGTGCCCGTGTAGCGCAGACGGATAGGTGACAACGTCTCGACCTGCTTGGCCTCGAGCGCCATCAGCACTTCTTCGATGTTCGCGAACACGCGCCCTTCACCCTTCGCGCCAACCTTCGCCTTGGTCAGGTAGTACAGACCAAGCACGAGATCCTGCGTGGGCACCGTGATCGGCTGTCCGCTCGCGGGCGAGAGAATGTTGTGCGACGCCAGCATCAGCACCGAAGCTTCGATCTGCGCCTCAGGCGACAGCGGAATGTGCACTGCCATCTGATCGCCATCGAAATCCGCGTTGAACGCCGTGCAGACCAGCGGATGAATCTTGATGGCCTTGCCTTCGACGAGCACCGGCTCAAACGCCTGGATACCCAGCCGATGTAGCGTCGGCGCGCGGTTCAACAACACCGGATGGTCCTTGATGACCTCTTCCAGGATGTCCCACACAATCGGATCCTGCTGCTCAACCATCTCCTTCGCCTGCTTGATGGTCGTGCAATGGCCCGTCTGTTCGAGACGGTGATAGATAAACGGCTTGAACAACTCAAGCGCCATCTTCTTCGGCAAGCCGCACTGGTGCAACTTCAGTTCGGGTCCAACCACGATCACCGAACGTCCCGAATAATCCACGCGCTTGCCGAGCAAATTCTGACGGAAGCGACCCTGCTTGCCCTTCAACGTATCCGAAAGCGACTTCAGCGGACGATTGTTCGCACCGCGAAGCACGCGGCCACGGCGGCCGTTATCGAACAACGCGTCGACAGCCTCCTGCAGCATGCGCTTTTCATTGCGCACGATGACCTCAGGAGCATGCAGGTCCATCAGCTTCTTCAAGCGGTTGTTGCGGTTGATCACGCGACGATACAGATCATTCAAATCCGACGTCGCAAAACGTCCACCATCCAGCGGCACCAACGGCCGAAGCTCAGGCGGAATGACGGGGATCACATCGAGAATCATCCACTGAGGCTTGTTGTCCGAGCGGCGGAACGCCTCAACAACCTTCAGACGCTTCGCATACTTCAGCTTCTTCTGCAGCGACGTCTCGGTCTTCATGCGTTCGCGCATCTCGATTGCGAGCTCGTTGACCTCGACGCGCTTCAGCAATTCCTTGATCGCCTCTGCGCCCATCATGGCCTTGAAGCCAGACGGACGATACTGCTGATCGAGCTCGCGGAAGCGATTCTCGTCCTTGATGACCTCGCGCTCCTTCACGGGCGCGTCGCCTGGATCGACGACAACATAGCTCTCGAAGTACAGCACCGCCTCGAGTTCGCGCAGCGAAATATCGAGCAGGTGACCAATGCGCGACGGCAGGCCCTTGAAGAACCAGACGTGCGAGCATGGCGATGCCAGCTCAATATGGCCAAGGCGTTCGCGCCGAACCTTCGACAGCGTTACTTCCACGCCGCACTTGTCGCAGATCACGCCGCGGTGCTTCATGCGCTTGTACTTACCGCACAAACATTCCCAATCGGTGATCGGTCCAAAGATGCGCGCGCAGAAAAGCCCGTCGCGTTCAGGCTTGAACGTGCGGTAGTTGATCGTCTCCGGCTTGGTGACCTCACCATGCGACCACGAGCGGATCTTCTCGGGCGAGGCAAGCTGAATCTTAATCGAGTCAAAGTCCGTGATTGGACCGGTTGCTTCAAAGGGGCTGGAGCGGAACATGTTTTTCTCTCCGTATGCAGTGCTTAGCTCGATACCAACTTTTCGCTTCGCTCTTACACTTCAAGAGCTTCCGTTGCGAGCTTCGCTGCTGTCTATGTAGCCTGAAAGCGGCTTCTTGTTCTTTCGCAATGAACCCGATCTTCCGGCCTCACCACGTCTATCTTTGGTCTTCGCCTCTGCTGTCAGCTCCTGCCGTTACACAAGCTCGGAGCTGACAACAGTCGCGAACAAATCAAGTACCTAGTCCGCGACAGCAAGCTCAGGCAGCGGCACAACCTCTTCCGCCACGGCTGGCTTCTTGACCAGTTCGACATCGAGGCAAAGCGACTGCAACTCGCGGATAAGAACGTTGAACGACTCGGGCACGCCCGGCTCGATCGCAGCCTCTCCCTTGACGATGGCCTCGTAGATCTTCGTACGGCCATAAACGTCATCGGACTTCGCGGTCAACAGCTCCTGCAGGATGTAAGCGGCGCCATAAGCCTCAAGCGCCCACACTTCCATCTCACCAAACCGCTGTCCGCCGAACTGCGCCTTACCACCCAGCGGCTGCTGCGTGATCAACGAGTACGGTCCGATCGAGCGTGCGTGAATCTTGTCATCGACAAGATGCGACAGCTTGAGCATGTAGATGTATCCGACCGTAACCGGCTGCTCAAACGACTCGCCTGTCATGCCATCAAACATCTCGCTCTTGCCCGAGCTCGGAAGTCCGGCCGCTGCCAGCAGCGCCTTGATCTCCGACTCCTTCGCGCCATCAAACACCGCCGTTCCGAACCAGATGCCGCGCCGCATTCCAGCCGCAACACGCATCGTCTGCTCGTCATCCAGCACCAGCAACTGATTCAATGCAGCCGTATTCTTGAAGGCTTCCTTGAAGATCTCCTTCACTTCGCTTGCCTTCTCGTGGTTGGCAGCAAGTGCAGCGATCTTCGCGCCGAGCTCATGTGCAGCCCAGCCAAGATGCGTTTCGAGAATCTGACCGACGTTCATACGCGATGGCACGCCGAGCGGATTCAACACGATCTCCACCGGCGTTCCATCCGGCAGATACGGCATGTCTTCTTCCGGAAGGATGCGTGCGATCACGCCCTTGTTACCGTGGCGTCCGGCCATCTTGTCGCCGACCGACAGCTTGCGCTTCATCGCGATGTACACCTTCACCATCTTGATGACGCCAGGCGAAAGTTCATCGCCCTTCTGCATCTTGCCGATCTTCTCGTTCGTGATCTTCCGCAACACATCAATCTGCCGAGACGTCATCTCCTCGATCTCGTCGATCTGCTCGTTCACGCGAGGGTCCTTGTCAGCATAGCGAATACGCTTCAAGTTACGCGTCGAGATCAGCTCGATGATGTCGCGGGTAAGAATGTCACCCTTGGTCAGCAGCTTCTTGTTCGTGCGCTCGTCGTGCAGGTCAGCCAGCACTTCCTTCGTGCCAAGAATGTTCTCAAGCCGCTTCAAGCGCTCGTCGGTGAGAATACGAATCTCATCCGCCAAATTCCGCTCCAGCTTCTCGATCATCTCCTGCTCGATCTGCAGCGCGCGCTGGTCCTTTTCCTGACCCTTGCGGCTGAAGATGCGAACATCCACAACCGTGCCTTCGATACCCGGAGGGCACGTCAGCGAAGCATCGCG
>Ga0207933_1002839_pt1 | contig 10770 bp, 10 predicted proteins | sample NGESurdeep092012_4_FD_184488 | JGI IMG/M metagenome (GOLD analysis project Ga0207933, IMG submission 184488) | Arctic peat soil microbial communities from Barrow, Alaska - NGEE Surface sample F53-3 deep-092012 (SPAdes) | ecosystem: Environmental > Terrestrial > Soil > Wetlands > Peat ...
GTGTATCTGTTGTGCCGCCAGGTGCAGTGCAGAGTAGCTATGTACGGATAGGATAAACGCTGAAAGCATCTAAGCGTGAAACCAACCTCAAGATGAGTTTTCTTTTAAGGGCCGTCAAAGACTATGACGTTGATAGGCTACAGGTATAAAGGCAGTAATGTCAAAGCCGAGTAGTACTAATTGCCCGTTAGCTTTATTTTTTTTTTTATTAAGTATTACAACTTTCCCTTTATGTTAATTTATTAGCGGTTTGCTTTTGCCTTAAGCTTTTAGCTTTTTGCATTGAGCTTATTGCCATCTTTTTATGGTGGTTTTGCCGAGGGTGTTCACCTCTTCCCATACCGAACAGAGAAGTTAAGCCCCTTATGGCCGATGGTACTACACAAAAATGTGGGAGAGTAGGTAGCTGCCATATTTATTTTAAGCCTTTCAGTTATTACTGAAAGGCTTTTTTATTTTTAAAAATTAATCTTTCCCCAGATTATTAATTAAAAAATATTTTTGGGTAAAATTGGATTTCAAAAACTTAGTAAGAAAGGTTAAAGGTTCTTTCTCTATTATTCAAAACTCTTAATTTTTTAGGGGGATATTTTGATTGGGAAATTAAAATGATTGTAAAGAGATTTGGAATTTTTTTTTAGAAAGAAAATAAAAATCTCATTTTTTTCTTTGTTTACTATAAATCCCAATCCTTATTTATACTCCCTCATATCAATTCTTTCTTGGCAAAAAGAATATTCTTTTTTATCGTTGCTGCTGATAATTAATAAACGGTTATTGCAATATTTTTCAATCAATTCATGATACAATAAAATTCCTGCCTCATCTAGATTGGTAAGTGGTTCATCTAATAAAACAACCGGAGTATTACTAAAAATGGCTTGTGCCAGTTTTACTCTTTGCTTCATACCGCTACTATAATAGCGAATTTGTTTATGGGTTGAGGTTTCCAAAGATGATAAATAAATGATTTCTTCGGTACTTAAAGAAGGAAGCCAGCCTTTCATGATACTATGAAAAGAAAAAAATTCAGCCAGCGTCATTTCTTCAACTACTTCGAGATATGGGGCAGAGAATGATATTTTCTCAAAAATCTTTCCTGAATCAAAAGATTTTTGTTTTTCAGAATAATTAATACTTCCTTCATTAAATATTGTGGAGCCAGAAATAATTTGTAAAAGGGTTGATTTACCTGAACCATTTGGACCGGTAATTGCATAATGTTTTCCTTCTTCAAATTGAAAATTGAGGTTTCGGAAAATCCAATCCCGGTTAAAGCGTTTACCAAGTTTAGTTAGGTTAATTTTCATCCATAACTTCTTTGGATGAAGCCTTCAGAATACCTCGTTTACTATCTTTGATAAATTTCAGGATTTCTGTTTTTTCTTCTGAATCGGGAAGCTCTTTTTCTATCATTTGGGTTGCCTGGCTAATGTTTAAGCCACGCAGATAAATATTACGATAAATTTCAGAAATACTATTTATTCTTTCAAAAGTGAAGCCTCTTCGCTGCAAACCCACAGAATTTACACCTACATAACATAATGGAGAGCGGCCAGCTTTTATATAAGGAGGAACATCTTTTATAATTTCAGTACCGCCCGCAATGTAAGTGTGCGCACCAATTTTGGAAAACTGAATAGCTGCTGCCATTCCGCCAATAATGGCGTGGTCACCAATTTCTACATGGCCGGCAAGTTGAACTGAATTAGCAATAATTACATGGTCGCCCAAATGGCAATCATGGGCAATGTGGGAATATGCCATTAACATGCAGTTACTTCCAACTACAGTTTTCCATTTATCCTTGGTGCCCCGGTTGACGGTAACACATTCACGAATGGTAGTATTATCGCCTATTTCAACAATGGTTTCTTCACCGTCAAATTTAAGATCCTGAGGAATGGCACCAAGAACTGCACCCGGAAATATTTTGCATGACTTACCGATAATTACTTTTTTCATTATGACGGCATGAGACATCACGTGTGTTCCGTCTCCTATTTTTACTTCACCTTCAATTACGGCAAAAGGGTCAACAATAACATCCTTACCTATAGTTGCATTTGGATGGATATGTGCAAGTGGGCTTATCATATTATGGAGTAGGGCGTTTTACTATTTGAGCAATTAATACGGCTTCAGTTACTACTTTATCGCCTACATAAACAGTTCCTTTCATTTCGCAAATACCGCGTCTGATAGGATGTAACAGTTCCATTTTCAAAATTAGCGTATCGCCAGGAACTACTTTTTGTTTGAATTTACAATTATCTATTTTTAAAAAATAGGTGTCATATTTATCTTTAGAATTCTGTGGTATGGCTATAAAGCCGCCGGTTTGTGCAAGTGCCTCAGCTAATAATACTCCCGGCATAACTGAATTTCCAGGAAAATGGCCCTGGAAAAAAGGTTCGTTATAAGTTACGTTTTTTATAGCTACTACATGGGTTTCAGAAAGTTCGATAATTTTATCGACCAACAAAAATGGGTAACGGTGTGGCAATGTTTTTTCAATATCCTGGATATCCAAAATCGGTGGAATATTTGGATCGTATTTCGGAATATCCTGCCTGTATTTATATTTTTTAATATGCTCCTTAATTTTTTTAGCAAACTTGATATTCGATGAATGGCCAGGGCGGTTTGCTATGATATGAGCTTTAAAAGGATATCCTACTAAAGCAAGGTCACCTACTACATCCAGTAACTTATGCCTGGCCGGTTCATTAGGAAAACGGAGCGTAAGGTTATTTAGAATTCCCGCTTCACTCACTTTAACATCATCCTTGTGAAAAATCTTTGAAATTCTTTTTACCTGTTCATCATCAACTGGTTTATCTACCACCACAATGGCATTATTAATATCCCCTCCTTTTATAAGGTCGTTCGCAATCAATTGTTCTAATTCGTGAAAAAAACAAAACGTACGGCTTGGAGCTACTTGTTCATTAAAATTATCGAGATTGTTAAGTGCAGCATGTTGAGTACCTAAAATAGGAGAATTAAAATCTATTAACGCATTGATTCGGTAACCATTATAAGGCAATGCTACCATCTCTACCTTCTTTGCTTCGTCCACAAATGTTATATTATGTTGTATCTTATAATATATTTTTTCAGCATTTTGCTTCTGAATTCCCGCTTTGGAAAGATGGTCAATAAAAACCTGGGAGCTTCCATCCAGAATAGGTACTTCTTCGCCATTAATTTCTATCAGCGCGTTATCAATCTGCATTCCCATTAAAGAAGCCATCAGGTGTTCTATAGTGCCGATTCTTGCACCGTTAGCTTCTATTGTTGTACTTCTGTTGGTTTCAATAACATTATCAACGTCAGCTTTAACAACTGGTTTCCCCGGAAGGTCAATTCTTTGGAAGTTAATTCCAGTACCAGCTTCGGCGGGTTTTATTACTATGGTTACCGATTGGCCTGTATGGATTCCAGCTCCGGAAATAGTAACTTCTTCTTTTAGGGTATGCTGGAAATGAATCTCCTTTGAATTAAACGGTTGCTCCATGAGTACGAAAGTAAGAAAAGAAATTCTTTAATTTATCTATATGACACAAATTAAAACATCATCATGATGTTAAATCTAAGAGTTTGTTTATTCAGCCATAATTTCTTTTTTTAGCATCTCAATAGTTTCTTCGAGATTTTTAATTCTTTTTTCTAATTCAGGAAGATTCCTGGTAATTATCTGGCTGCGAAGCGCTAGGGTATAATCGTATGCAGGTGAGCCCGTAACCGCAGTGTTAGGTTTTTTGATTGATTTACCAACACCACTCTGGGCGTTTATTTTACTACCGTCAGCAATATGTATGTGGCCAACAATTCCTGCCTGTCCGCCTATCATTACATTCTTGCCAATTTTTGTGCTGCCACTTACTCCTGATTGTGCTGCAATTACAGTGTTCATCCCTATTTCCACATTGTGAGCGATCTGGATAAGATTATCGAGCTTAGCTCCTGACTTTATTATAGTTGAACCTATGGTTGACCGATCGATAGTAGTATTAGCGCCTATTTCCACGTAATCTTCGATTAATACATTACCTATTTGTGGTACCTTCTTAAAACTTCCATCATTTTGAGGAGCATACCCAAAACCGTCTCCGCCAATAACACAGCCAGCATGAATAGAAACATTTTTACCGATCTCACAATCATGATGAATTTTAACTCCGGGATATAAAATACTATTATCGCCGATAGACACTTTATCTCCTAAAAATACTTGTGGATAAATTTTGACATTGTTGCCAATTTTTACCTCATTACCGATATAGGTAAATGCACCAACAAAAACATTTTCTCCCAATTTAACCGAAGGAGAAATATAAGATGGTTCCTGAATTCCGGTAAGATTAGCTTTCGCAATTTCTGAATAGGCTGTTAAAATAACTGCAAAAGATGAATAGGCATCCGGAACCCGAATGAGAGTAGCATTTAGTTTTTTCTCTAATTCTAAAGATGTGTTAACAATTATAATTGAAGCATTTGTTGAGTATAAGAATTCTTCATATTTTGGATTGGCTAAAAAAGCAAGCTGCCCTTGCGTTGCTTCTTCCAACTTTCCGAAAGACGAAACAGCCACTTCAGGATCTCCTTCAATAGTTCCATTAATTAATTCAGCTATTTTTTTTGCCGTAAACTGCATCACCTTTCTTATTTTTTTAAAAAAATCAAAAATAAACTATAATGTGAATTCCATATTTATAAAACAAATGTAAAATTTTTTTACCGTGCCTGACAAACTTTGATTGATTAGCGCATTATCCACTTCCGAAATATCTTTAATCGTTCCATCTTTGAATAAAATATTGATGTGTTCTATTTTATCGTTATAGGTTTTTATTTCACTTTCACCCGTAAAAACAAGGTATGACACCTCATTCCTGCTAATGTTTAAATGATTTATTGCCAAACTTATTTTTTCTTCCACTATTTTTTTGGGTATTGGCTGTGATGAATATTTTACTTTTAGCAATCGCCGGTTGATAAGATTTTTGCAAAGCATGGATAAAATAATATCAGGATGATGAATCCAGAATTTGATAGAAAATAAAATATCATAATCATCTAAGGCACAAAAATCATCAAGGAGCCTTTCTATTTCATCACCTTTAAATTTCTTATTCAGAAAAATATTAAAAATGCCGGAAGGCGAAACTGCCTTAATTTTCCGGGCACGTTCAATTATTTTTTCTAACATTTTTTCTGCCCCTAAAACAGTTTTATGTAAGTAAACCTGCCAATACATAAATCTTCTGGAAACTAAGAACTTTTCAATAGAATAAATTCCCTTTTCTTCGATCATTAATTCGCCTTCGTGTACAGTTAGCATTTTAATAATGCGGTCATAACCGATAATTCCTTCGGTAACTCCTGTAAAAAAACTATCGCGAATCAAATAATCCATCCGGTCAACATCAAGCTGGCCGCTTACTAATTGATGAAGAAATCTTTTTGAATAATTATTAGTAAAAATTTCAATAGACATTTGCAATTTTCCGCCTAACTCTTTATTCATTTTTTTCATCAGCAATAAAGAAATTGTTTCATGGCTTACCTCTTTTATCAAAATATTTTCAAGTGCGTGAGAGTAAGGCCCATGGCCAATATCATGTAAAAGAACCGCAATTTTAGCTGCCTGTTCTTCTTCGGCGGAAATTAGAACACCTTTACTTTTAAGTTCATGAAGTGCGTTACAAATTAAATGGTACGCACCCAAAGAATGATGAAATCGTGTATGAACCGCACCCGGATAAATCAATTCTGCAAAAGCCATTTGATGAATCCTGCGTAATCTTTGATAATAAGGATGAGAAATTACATTATAAATAAGTTCATCATCAATGGTTATAAAGCCATAAACCGGATCGTTTATAATTTTTCTAAAAGGCATTTCTTCGGAATTGTTAAAAACATTTGCGTCAGCGGCAAAGATAAATTTTGGGAAGGGAATAAATTATATTTGTACCCAACGCGAAAGAAAATTTGATTTACCAGAAGAGGCAGGAAAAATAATAAAAAATGAACAAAGTAAAAATTTTATGGGTAGATGATGAAATGGAAAGTTTGAAATCGCAAATAATGTTTCTCGGTAATAAAGGGTACGATGTAAAATCATTAAGCAATGGGCATGACGCGATAGATTATGTAAAAGAAAATATCGTTGATGTCGTGCTTCTCGATGAAAGTATGCCGGGTATATCGGGCTTGGAAACTTTACAAAAGATAAAGGAAATCAAATCGCAAATTCCCATCGTTCTTATTACCAAAAATGAAACGGAAAATTTGATGGATGAAGCCATTGGTTCGCAAATATCTGATTATTTAATAAAGCCGGTAAACCCAAACCAGGTATGGCTTTCATTAAAGAAAATTATTGACAATAAAAGATTGGTGGCTGAAAAAACAACCTCTGCATACCAGCAGCAATTCCGCGATTTATTTATGGCGTTGAATGATAATCCGGATTACAACGGTTGGATGGAAATATATAAAAAGCTGGTTTATTGGGAGCTTGAAATGAAGAAGAGCGACAGCCCTGAAATGAGGGAAATTTTTCAATCGCAAAAAAATGAAGCCAATCTTGAGTTTTATAAATTTATTTCAAAAAATTATTCCCATTGGGTTACCAATCCTTCTGCGCAGGCGCCCATTATGAGTAATTCGCTTATGAAGTTTAAAGTCTTTCCTCATTTGGAAAAAGGAACACCTTTGTTTTTTATTTTGATTGATAATTTGCGTTTCGACCAGTGGAAAACGATTCAACCTTTATTTGCGGAAAATTTTCGAATCCAGGAAGAAGAAACGTTTTATTCAATATTGCCAACTGCTACACAATACAGCCGCAATGCGATATTTGCCGGATTATTGCCAATAGAGATTGAAAAGCAATTTCCCGTAGAATGGAAAAATGATGATGAAGAAGGAGGTAAAAATTTATATGAAGAGGCTTTTTTTAAGGCTCAATTAAAAAGGCTTCGTAAGGAAGATTTGAAATATTCCTATACAAAAATTACCAATCACCAGGATGCGCAAAAACTGGTAGATAATATTCATAATTATCTGAACAATGATATCAATATTATCGTTTACAATTTCGTAGATATGCTAAGCCATGCAAGAACAGAAATGGAAGTGTTGAAAGAGCTGGCAGCGGATGAAGTAAGTTACAGAAGCCTTACGGCATCATGGTTTGAGCATTCTCCGCTTCGGCAGGCGTTAAATAAAATTGCAGATAAAAAAATTAGTTTAATTGTTACGACAGATCATGGAAGTGTACGTGTAAACACTCCACAAAAGGTAGTTGGAGACAAACAAACGACTGCGAATCTTCGTTATAAACATGGGCGCAACCTGAATTATGAACCAAAAGAAGTTCTGGCATTCCGTGATCCTCGGCAGGCAGGATTGCCGGTTCCAAACGTAAATTCTTCTTTCATTTTTGCCAAGCAGGATGGTTATTTATGTTATCCTAATAATTTTAATCACTTCGCTAATTATTATAAAAATACTTTCCAGCACGGAGGTATTAGCCTGGAAGAAATGATTATCCCGATAATCAGGATGACGAGCAAATGAAATTAATAATCAATTAAACTAAAACAAGAATCTGCGGAATTTGTTGTTTTACTGAATAAAACTGAAAGGTCTTCGTTCCTCAACGAAAATACAAATCTTGTTTATTTCTTTGTTTACTATCATTTTAGTGCCATCATCCTCGCAACATATTTTCCTAAAATATCAAACTCGAGATTTACGGTATCATTTGTTTTTAACAGATGAAAATTTGTGTGTTCGAATGTATATGGAATAATAGCGATTGTAAAATTATTTTCAGTAACGTTAAATGCCGTGAGGCTTACGCCGTTTACGCATATCGAGCCCTTTTCTATAATCAGCGCTGCAAATGATGGGTTATATTGAAAAGTAAATTCAACACTTCCATCTTTTTGTTGATTATTAATACAAATTCCCGTTCCGTCGACATGCCCCTGAACGATATGCCCATCAAGCCTTTCATTCAATCTCATCGCTTGCTCAACGTTTATTAAATCTCCTTTCTTCCATTCTCCGGCATTTGTTTTTTTAAGCGTTTCTTCTATCGCGGTTACTTTATAAACATCATTTTCAATGTTTTCAATGGTTAAACAAACGCCATTGTGGCTAATACTTTCATCAATTTTCAATTGAGGCAGCAATTCACTTTTAATAAAAAATATTCGGTTTGAGCCGGCATTAGAAATCTCTTTAATCTCGCCAAGCGCTTTTATAATACCTGTAAACATGTAACTATTTTAAATTTTTAAGGAAATTACTACTTTTTAAATTCGATAGTTTCAAAAAATATTTTATCTTCGCACTCCTTTTAAAAAAAACGTAGAATATTTATGTTAATAATTGATTCAAAAGATTGCGAAAATATTGATAAAGCGCTTAAAAAGTACAAGAAAAAATTTGAAAAAAGCCGTACTCTTTTAGAGCTTCGCGATCGCCAGGCTTTCACAAAACCGTCCGTTAGAAGGCGCGGTGAGATTAAGAAAGCTGTTTATAAGCAACAAATTGCCAGTGGCAAAATTGAAGTATAATTAGTCGAATACACACTTTTAATATTATTTCCGGTTAGTTTAAGTTAGTAACTTTACACTTACCGGATTTTTTTATGCCCTCAACTGAAACATCGCCAATACAGGAATTTTTAAATTATCTTACTTTTCAAAAAAGATATTCGCAGAATACAATTATATCTTACCAAAATGACCTTACAGGTTTCTTTTCTTTCGCGTTACTTGAATATAATATTGTTTCTGTAAATGAAATAACCGCGGCAATAGTGCGTACCTGGCTTGCCTCTTTAAAAGAAAATAAATCATCTTCCAAAACGATTAACCGAAAAATTTCTTCACTTAAGGCATTTTTTAAATACCAGCTAAAGTTAAAAAATATAACTGTAAGCCCTATGGCATCTGTTTCTTCTCTTAAAGTAAGCCGCCGGCTGCCGTCTTTTATTGATCAAAAAGATATCAATACATTATTAACCCACGATTTTTTCCCGGATACATTTGAAGGAAAAACCAATTTTCTAATTTTTGAAATTTTATATCAAACCGGTATACGGCGGAACGAACTGATCAATTTAAAAGAAAAAGATGTCGACAAAAGTTCCGGAACCATTAAAGTATTAGGAAAAGGAAATAAAGAAAGGTTGATTCCTGCGAATAATGAGTTACTAAAAATGATAAGGGAATATATTACTGAAAAACAAACTGAATTCCCTGGCCTTTCGGAAAATTGGCTTTTGGCCAATAAAAAAGGTAAAAAGCTTTATCCAAAATATGTTTATAATATAGTAAAAACTAATCTTGGAAAAGTATCTACTAATCAAAGAAAAAGCCCGCATATACTACGCCATAGCTTTGCAACCCATTTAACAAATAACGGGGCAGAAATAAACGCGATTAAAGAATTACTTGGCCACAGCAGCCTTGCCTCCACTCAAATTTATGCGCACAATACAATCGAAAAATTAAAGAAAGTTCACAAACAAGCGCATCCCAAATCATAGTAAACGAATAAAAAATTCATATTTTCATTTTGAAAAACCGTTTGAAGAATGTAACTTCATACCGGTAAAAATTTATTTCAATCTGAAAATTTTGCTGACTTGAATACCCTCTGTTTTTCTTCCGTCAAATTCTATTCTTCACTTAATAAATATGAGTACTATGAACGTAAAAATTCAAACGCTTCATTTTGAAGCTGATTCTAAATTGGTAGAGTTTATTGAAAAAAAAGTTTCAAAGCTTTCTCAATTTCATGAACGAATAACGAAAGTGGATGTTTTTTTAAAGCTGGACAATGTAGCGCACAAAATCAAAGACAAGGTTGCAGAAATAAAAGTACATGTTCCCAAGCATGATTTATTTGTAAAGCATTCTTCAAAATCATTTGAAGAAAGTTTTGATGTGGCGCTTGATTCGGTAATTAATCAAATAAAAAAGAAAAAAGAAAAAATGGTTGCTTGAATAAAAAGAACATTCTTTAAAATTGAAGCCTCCTTTACTTCGGAGGCTTTTTTATTTTTAAAAGGATTAATTGGTAAATATTGAGCATATTTTTGGAATAAATTTTTCTTTTCAAAATTTTTCCATTAAACAATTTCCATTACCTTTGCCTTCCCAAAAAATAACCCTTTTTGGAATTTAATTAGGGAAGTTCATTGTCAGGCTGTATTTGGGCAAAATTGCCAGTGTAGCTCAGTTGGTCAGAGCAGCTGATTTGTAATCAGCTGGTCGGGGGTTCGAATCCCTCTACTGGCTCATACAATTGAGTTTTTTGATTTTTGGATTCAGAATTTGAAGAATGGTATTTCCAAAAATCAACTAGGGCAGATGGCCGAGTGGTTAAAGGCGACAGACTGTAAATCTGTTCTCTCACGAGTACGTAGGTTCGAACCCTACTCTGCCCACATAAAAGATAAGTTTTTTGAAATAGATTGTTGACTTCTTTCAAGCTGTTGTAGCTCAGGGGTAGAGCACTTCCTTGGTAAGGAAGAGGTCGTGAGTTCAATTCTCATCAACAGCTCATTTGAAAATTGAATGAACGAAAAATTAATTAAAGCGGAAGTAGCTCAATTGGTAGAGCGATAGCCTTCCAAGCTATAGGTCGCGAGTTCGAGACTCGTCTTCCGCTCAGGAAAATATTCATTTTTAATCAAACAGATGAATAGATGTATTTAAAATTTTTAAAATAAAAATT
>Ga0207933_1002840_pt1 | contig 10767 bp, 7 predicted proteins | sample NGESurdeep092012_4_FD_184488 | JGI IMG/M metagenome (GOLD analysis project Ga0207933, IMG submission 184488) | Arctic peat soil microbial communities from Barrow, Alaska - NGEE Surface sample F53-3 deep-092012 (SPAdes) | ecosystem: Environmental > Terrestrial > Soil > Wetlands > Peat ...
TGCGTCGTGATCTGATTCTGCTGCGCCACGCGAGCGATCGCTTCGTCAATCTCCTTGCTCGTGATCGTGATCTTGGCCTGGATAGCGGCACGCTCCTCCAGCTCTTCGTCGACGATCTTGTCGAGCACGCCTTTGTAGACTTGCGAGATGGCTGCGCTGCGCTGCGCGCCCGGCTGCACGGTTTGCGTGACTTGGACCAAGAACGGGTGAGCGCGCGTCTTTAGGTCGCTGAGCAGGATCGCGCGGTCGCCGATCACGGCCACCACTCGTTCGATGACCGTGGCTTGCGCCGAGCGATCGGCCAGCGCAAGCGCGGCGCAGCCGACCAGTAGAGCGGCCCAAGGGCGGGTGAGAGGAGACAGACGGCGACGCACCCGGAGCTTCTAGCACTGCACCGGAAAACGGGTCCACCGCGCTTGACCGAGCCCGAATAAACCCGGAAAATGCCCAGCATGGGGAACCTGTCCTGGGCTTGTTTGGGCGTGTGCGCGACGACCGTGTGCGGTCTGGCGGCTGCGCAATCCCCCGCGCAGGCGGCCTCCGCACATCCGGCGCCCGTTGCTTCAACGGCATTTCCGGTAGCGGCAGGGTCGGCGGCGCCGCTGCCTCCACCTCCAGCCCCTCCAGCGTCGTCCGCCTCGGCGTCAGCTGTCGCGCCGGCCCCCGTTACTCCGGCGCCCCCCGCGGCCCCGGCGCCGCTGCCCGCTGCTCCGGCGCCGCCGCCTGGTGCCGCTCCGGCGCCCTATCCCGGGTATCCGCCGCCTCTCCCGTACGGCTACTACTACCCGCCGCCGTTGCCGCCGCCATTGGCCAAGCCACGCTTCCCCGACGACGCGGCCGTCACGACCTCACCGTTCCTCGACGCCGTCGTCGGCGGCGTGTCTTGGGAGAACCGCATCTCACAACCGCTGAACGTCGGTGCTCAGGCGGGCGTGTATCTCGGCGGGCTCGTGCGCCTAGTCGCACGTGCGGCAGTACCCGCGAGCGACAGCACCGATCAACCCGGGTTCGATTCGTCGTTCGACTCGAGCGGTTACCAGCGTCGCACTTCGGACACTCCGGCACTGCTCTACGGAGCGAGCGCGGGCGTCGTGGTCCACAGCACGCCCTACTTCGCGCTCGCGCCGGGTCTGGCCTTCGCGCGCACCGACGTGTCGGATTTCGGTACGATGGTCGCGGCCTCCGCGCCGTTCGACTGGGTGATGCCGAGCGGCTTACGAATGGGCTTCGAAGTCCAGCTCGGGCAAGCCTTCGGCGGCCGCTATCGCTACGCTTGCCAGGACACCAGCGGTTCGCTGTGCGGCGGCCCGCCACAGATCACTCGCGATCGCCCGTCAGGAACCGCGTTTTTCATGCAGTTTCAGATCGGGTTCGGCTTCAACCACCCGGCGCCGCTGCCGCCTACGGCTTCTCCCTCAGCAGCGCCGCGCTAGCGCGTCATGTGCGCAGCGTCCGCGGTGGTGACGAAGAAGTTGCGCGGCCAATGCCGATAGTAACTGACGCGCAGCACGGGCGTACCGTCGTCGTGGTCGACCTCGTCGCTCAGCTTGCCGATCACCCGCAAGAGGGAACCCTTGCCGACGCTGTACTGACCGACGTCGTCTTCGCTGGCTAGCTTCAGGTTGGCGTGCAGCGTGGCGTGCTCGTGCTCGCTGACGGTGACGCGGCAGGTGTCTTCGTCGAAGTCGTCGCACAGGTTGCGGTCGCTCAGCGTGCGCATGCTGAGCGTGAGATAGGCGCCGCCGTCTTTGGCGGGCGCCCGGCTCTTCACCACTGCAAAAAGGCTGATCGTGGCCTTCTTCCAATCGTCTTTGTCGCGCTCGGCCATTACCGGATCGTATTCGCGCGCACCGTCGGCGGCTTTGTCCTCCGCGCTGAGCGGCTGATAGCTGCGGCTATAGCCGTACTGGCCCGCGGAGTGACAACCGAACAGCGATAGAGCCAGTAGCGACAACAAGACCGTGGAACGCATGACGCCGTCGACTATCACGCCGCGTCCCAATAATCACGCGCCGCCAACAGCCGTGTCGGGGATTTCGGAGGCGAGTTTACTAGGGATCGCAAATTCCAGCAGATGACTCCACGGCCTGCTGGTCGTCTGCTGAATTGCACTCGTTTGCGAGGGCAGCGAACTGCAACTGCGTCGCGCCGGATGGCAGAACGATCGGCGAGGTGACGCTGCCCGGCGCCATATTTGCCCTTCGCGAAAACAGCAGTAATAAGTGGCATGCCTCACCCCGAGCTCCTGCTGCGCGCCCGGCTCAAGTCCGCGCTCGCGCGTGCCTTCGGCGCGGAACATCAGGACACCGACCCGCTGCTGCGTCGCTCTGACCGTGCCGACTACCAAGTCAACGTCGCGATGAGCCTGGGGAAATCGCTCCGTCGCCCGCCGCGTGAGGTCGCCCAAGCGCTGCTCGCCGAGCTCGACTTGAGCGACTTGTGTATCGACGGCGGCGTCGAGGTCGCCGGGCCCGGCTTCATCAACTTGAAGCTGCGCGATGACGCGCTCTCGCAAGCGCTCACGGAGCTGCTCACGCAAGCCGACGTCGGCGTGCCCAAGGCGGACGCGCGCGATGTGTGCGTGATCGACTACGGCTCTCCGAATATCGCCAAGGAGATGCACGTCGGGCACCTGCGCTCGTCGATCATCGGCGACACTTTGTGCCGCGTGCTCGAGTTTCGCGGCCACACCGTGATTCGCCAAAATCACATCGGGGACTGGGGCACGCCGTTTGGCATGCTGATCGAGCAGCTGGTCGACTTGCAGCAAGAGGGCAGCGCCGGTGGTTTGGATCCGAGCCTGCTCAGTGATTTTTATCGCGCGGCGCGCGTCAAATTCGACACCGATCCGGGCTTTGCCGACCGGGCTCGAGCGCGTGTGGTGGCGCTGCAAGCCGGCGACCCCGAGACCCTCGCGCTGTGGCAGCAGTTCGTGGACAGCTCGAAGCGCTACATGGCGGCCGTCTTCGAGCGCCTGGGGGTGCAATTGGTGGACGCGGACGTGCGCGGTGAGAGCTTTTTCAACCCGAAATTGGCCGAAATCGCCGCTGATCTGCAAAGCCGCGGCATCGCCGTCGTCAATGACGGCGCGCTCTGCGTATTCGCGCCGGGGTTCGTCGGTCGCGAGGGCGAACCGCTACCACTGATCGTGCAGAAGAAGGATGGCGGCTTCGGTTACGGCGCGACTGACTTGGCCGCGCTGCGCTTCCGGCACGAAAGTTTGGGCGGCACGCGGCTCTTGTACGTGGTTGGTTCGACCCAACAGCAACACCTGGCCATGGTGTTCGAGGTCGCCAAAATGGCAGGCTGGCTCGCGGCACCGGTGCGCGCCGAGCACGTCGCGTTTGGTTCAGTCTTGGGTGACGACCGCAAGATGCTAAAATCGCGCAGCGGTGAGAACATCAAGCTGATCGAGCTTTTGGATGAGGCCGTAGAGCGCGCGCACCAAGCAGTGCTCGAGAAGAACCCAGATCTGCCCGAGGTCGAGCGCCTGCAGGTCGCACGGCAAGTCGGCATTGGCGCGGTCAAGTACGCCGACTTGAGCAGCGATCGCATCAAGGATTACGTCTTCGATTGGAAGCGCATGGTCGCCTTCGAAGGCAACACGGGCGGCTACCTGCAATACGCGCACGCGCGCATTCAGTCGATTTTGCGGAAAGCTGCCAGCGATGGCGGCGCGGGCGCGGGTCCGCTGTCGATCGCGGCTCCCGCAGAGCACGCCTTGGCGCTCGAGCTATTGTCCTTCGGCCGCACCTTGGTCGAAGTCGAGGTGACGCTGGAACCCCACAAATTGTGCGGCTACCTGTACGCGCTGGCCTCGAGCTTCTCGAGCTTCTTCGACGCTTGCCCAGTGCTCAAGTCAGAGGCCCACGAGCGCAGCTCGCGCCTGACCTTGTGTGAGCTGACGGCGCGCACGCTCGCGACCGGCCTCAACTTGCTCGGGATCGAAGCGCCGCAGCGGATGTGACGCCGCGCTCACGCAGCGTGCGGCGCAGCACGCGCAGGCCGAGCTCGAGCGCTAACAGCGCGAGCGCGACGAAACCGAGCTCTGGCGAGGCGTCCACGCTGCCGGCGTTGCCGCCGGCGCGAGCTTGAGCTGCGTTGCTTGGCGGCTTCTGAGAGAGAGCCGTGATTTCGAGCGGGTCCAGGGTCACGACGCGCTCCTCGTGCTGGTCGTCGATGCGCACTGCGTAGCGGCCGGCCAAGGCCGGAGTGGCGGCTTTGTGTGAGCCTCCGGCGGGCGCGCCGCGTTCGTGCACTGCTAGCGGCCCGCGCGGTCCGTCAATCGCGACGCTCGCGCCGAGCGGAAATTGCCATTCGCTGCCGGCCACGCTTTGCGTTGCGCCGCGCCGCGTACGCGCTTCGTCCAAGAAATGATCGAGCAGTGCCAAGAATGCCGGGCGAAGCGGGAAGTTGCTGTGCTCGACCGAGGTCGAGAGCGCGACCGTGAACAGCGCGCCGCGGCCCAGCGCACGCTCGGTGAGGAATGGCTGATGATCGGAAAAGGTGGCTAAAATACGGGCCCCCAGCAGATCAGTCGTAGACAACCCGGCGCGGCCGCGCAGTGCAAGCCCGTGCAAGCTCGCGGCTTCCGGCCCGAGCCACGAGAGCGAGCTCTCGTCGATGTCCGAGGGCGTCTGAGTTTCCCAATGCACGGCTCCGTGCACGAAGGGCTCGAGCGTGGCGCCGAGCGGCGTTTGCTCGGCACGCGGGCCCAGGAAGGCCACCGCGACGCCACCTTGCTCGACGAATGAAACGAGCGCGCCGCGCGCCTCCGGGGTGATGCCACCTGGGTCGTCTAGGAGCAGCAGCGCGTTGCCGTGGAGCTCATTCGGATCGTCGGGCAGGAGCGCGATCGGGTGCACCGCGGCGTTGCTATCCAGAGCGCTCAAGGCTTGCTCGAGCACCGGTGGCCCGCCCGTCTCGGCCGAGGCATTGCTGGTATCGGCTGCCACCAGCACGCCGAGCGCGGCTGATTCTGCGGCGACCGCGGCGCGGTCGTCACTTTGCAGCGCGTCTCCGCCGGTCAGCTGCAGCTCGGGGTGCTCGAGCTTCGCGGAGCTGTCGAGGCCGATTTCTTGGACGCCTGCGCGGACCGCGAGCGGCACCGGCTGCATGCCCTTGGAGTCGACTAGAGTCAGCGCGCGGCCCGCGGCGGCGGCGGGCGAAGTGCACGCCACGTGCGCCGAAATTCGATGCCCGCGCAGTTCGGCGCTGTAAATGCCACAATTTTCCAGCGGTTTTGTCAGCTCCGGGACGGGCGCCCAAAGCGCGGGCTCGCCCTCGGGAAGCGCGTCGCCTGCTAAGTCGCTGAGCAGGACCACGCGCTTGTCGTGGTGCGAGAGGCTCGCGATGCTGGTTCTCGCCAAGCCCACCGCCACGTCCAAGTCCGTGCTGCGATCGCTCTCGCTGAGCTCGTTCAGGGAGCGCCGCGCCGCGTTCAGATCCGTGGTCGCTGCCAGCGCGAGCCGCGCCGGCTTGCCGGCGAGCACGATGGCAATCGCGTCGCCTTCGCGGGCCGAAGCCAGCAGCTCGCGGGCCGCTCGTGTGGCGCGCTCCCAGCGCTGACCGTCGGCGCCCTGCGCGCGCATGCTATGCGAATCGTCGATCACGAGAGCGAACGCGACCGACGCGCCGGCGCTGCGCGTGAGCGACAAGCGCGAGCAGCGCACGAACGGAGTGGCGCCGATCACGGCCAGGCACAAGATGAGCAAGCCGCGGATGGCCAGCAACGCGCGGTCTTCCAGAGTGGCTCGCTCGCGCGCCACCGAGCGCGCTGCGGGCACTAGCGATGTTGGCGGGAAGGCGCGTTCGCGTGCTTTGCCTCGGCGCAGCAAATGCGCGGCGATCGGCATGCCGATCAGCAGGCCGACGCCCAGCGCTGCCGCCACCAGAAAGCTCATCCGAAGCCTCCCAGCGCATCGAGCACTTTTCTCACGGCTTTTATCGGGTCATCGGCGGTGCTCAGCGGGACGAGCGAGCCACCGCGGTTCAAGAGCCGCTCTGACCAGCCCTGCGCTTGAGCCTCGAGCGCGGCCAGGTAGCGCGGCCGCGCTGCGGCCGCGTCGGTTTCGACGCGCGCCTCGCCTTCCATGGCGCGCAAGTGGAGCGGGCCGCTGAACGGGAAGCTGAGCTCGTCCGGATCGAGCACCCGCGCGACGGCGAGCGTCTTGCCGCGGACGCCGAGCGAGCTCAGCGCATGCTCGGCGCCGTTTGGAAGGTCTAACAGATCACTCAGCACGACCACACTGGCGCCGCGCAACGCGCGCCGTTCGACGCGCGCCACTGCGCGCTCGAGCGCGGGCAGATCACCGTGCAGATCCGCGCTCGGTTGGGCCGTTTCGAGCGCGCCGACGACGCGCTCGAACGCCTCACGTCCGCCGGCGGTCGCCAGCTCCACCGTGCGTTCGCCGCCGAACCAGTCCAGCGAGACGCGGTCTCCGGAAGCAAGCGCGATTTTGCACAACGCTGCGGCTATTAGCGCTGCAAATGCGTATTTTGCGGCCGGCGCGCTGTCGCTCTTGTAGCTCATCGAAGCGCTGGCATCGACCAACAAGCACAGCGTGCGGTCGGTCTCGGTTTCGAATTGGCGCACCAGCAGCTCGCCGTGGCGGAGCAGCGCGTGGCGATCGATGAAGCGTAAATCGTCCCCCGGGACGTAGCTGCGGTGACCGCCAAATTCGATGCCGGCACCACGCCGCCGACTGCGGTGCCCGCCTGCGTACACGCCGTCGGCCACGCTCTTGGCGCGCAGGCGCAACGGCGCAAGCTTGCCCCAATCCAGCGCTTGGCGGAGCGCGCTCACCTGCCTCCGCGCGCGCACGCGGCAATGATCTTCGGGCTCAGCTCGACTGGATCGAGCGTGGCGTGCTTGTCGCGTTTGCGCCACTCGGTACACGCTTGAGTCGCGAGGCCGGTTGCGTCGAGGGCAACGTAGGCTTCTAATAGCTGACGGTTTACGATCGCTTGCTCGGGCTCGGTGAGCGCGCCGGAAGCCAAAAATCGGCTGCCGCGGCTGGCCGCATCCACATAGCGCCCGCCGTTCACGTCTGCGATCAGCGCCGGGATTTCTTGCGAGACTTTGCGTTGCGCGTCGCGCACGCCGCCCATGGCTTCGGAACACGTACTGCCGGCTGACTCTTGCGCCGCCTTCTTGCCTTGGTCGCTCAGCGGCAGATCAGTGAGCGGTACGAGCACGACGTCGTTCGGCTCGATCTTATGGCCGTTCAGGCCGTTGTAGCGGTCTAGCACCCAAGCCTTGTTCATGTCGCCGTAGTACTTGAAGGCGATCGTGACCAAGGTCTCGTTGCTGCCCGAGACGAGCACGCGCAAATTGTACGGCACAATCAGCTCTGCACCTTCCTCCGGCGTGAGCCAAGGGTTCGAGCCGTTGGCGATCGACAGCACGTCCGAGCGGTTTCCGGCGCCGAGCAGCTCGGCGGCGAGTGCCTCCCAGGTATCACCGTGTTTGACGGTGCGGTGGCCGACCGAAGGCACTTCGAGCCGCATGCCTTTTACGATCGGCGAGCCGCCCTCCAAACCGAGCAGGTTGGCGTCGACGAGGAACTTTTCGTATTGGATCTTGCCGTAATACTTTTCGGCGATAGACGCGAGCGTGTCCCCTTGCACGACCACGTGCGTGAATGCGTTCGCGGTGTGCGGAGCTGTACCCAGGCCAAGGGCGATGACCAAGGCCAGACCGGTCCGAAAGCTCTTCATAGCGGGCGAGCTCGGAGCCTACCCCAGTCGGCCTGGTCGGCGGCGGTCGATCTCTCGCGTCCGACGGCCATCTCGCCGCCCGTCGTGCTCGGCCTAGCCCTGCTAGGCCTCGGCGCGCCGGACGACGATCTGTCTCGCCGGCCGCTTCGGCCTCGACCACCCCCTCGGGCGCCCGACTGGGATAGGCTCTCCCTCAAACCGTGCGTAATGGATCTGCGTCTCGCTGCGAAACCAGCACCTGAAGCTCGCCCGCCGAAAGCTCAGTGATCCGCTTGGCGAGCTCCGGCAAAAAGCCGCGCTCGGTGTGCGTGTGCTCGGCCAGAATTACGCTGGAACCTGCTCTGGCCTTGGCGAGCACGTCGTGGTGACGCATCTCGCCCGTGACGAACAGATCCACGCCGCGAACATTTTCGAACAGGCTACCGCCCGAGCCAGCACACAACGCGACGCGCGACAGCTGGCTTTCGTCGGTGTGCGCCTCGGCTTGCGCCAGCCGAAGCGAGCCGACACCGAGGTGCGCTTTCAAACGAGCTACCGCTTCGCCGAGCGTGACCGCTGATTCGAGCTCGAGCAGGCGCCCCGCGCCGGCATCGGGGTGATTCGGAGGGCTTACCAGTGGGTACAAATCCCAAGCGGGCTCTTCGTACGGGTGGTGCGCCGCGATCACGCGCGCGAGATCTTTGACGGCGCGCCCGGGGCAGCGCATCTCCAGCCGAGCTTCGGCCACGAATTCGAGCTTGCCGCACTCGCCCAGCGCGGGCGACGCCTCGTCGTTGCCGAGGAACGAACCTTGCCCGTCGAGCTCGTAGCTACACTCGGAATAGTTGCCGATGACGCCTAAGCCGAGCTCGCGCGAAAGCGCCTCGCGCAGCGCGCCGAGATGCGAGCGCGGTACGAACACCACGAGCTTGAATTCCGCGGTGGCTCGCTTGCTCGCGTGTGGGGCGAGCGGTGTGCAGCGACCGGGGCCAACGCCGCGCGCCAGCCAATCGTTCACGCCACTCGGGGTGGCGTCGAGCGCGGTGTGTGGCGAATACACCGCAATCCCGGCCTCCAGCGCACGCACCAACACGCGCTCCCCGTGCGCCGACGCTCGTACGCGCGTCAGGCCACGGAAGATCGGCGGGTGGTAAGCGAGCACGAAATCCGCGCCGACCTCGAGCGCTTCAGCGAGGACGCTTTCGCTGAGATCGATGCACAAAAATAGCCGACTGATGTCGCGCTCTGTGGCCCGGCTCGGCTCCACGAGCAGGCCCACGTTGTCCCAATCCTCAGCCAAGTCGAGCGGCGCGATGCGCTCGAGCAGCTCCAGCACGGACGACAGTGTTCGACTCATCCCTGGCAGCATAGCCCGCGCGTCGTGCCGGCTTGCTAGATTTCCGGCTATACTCATTTGGCCGGAGCGCTTCGGAACCGTGGCCAGTTATGTGAAGGCGCAGCAAAAACGCTGACGCGCGAGCTCAGTCACCGAAGCGGATGTTCGCGGACGACGACTGCGTGATGCGCTGACGCGCTACCGACTGCGGATACTCGGAGAGCAAGCCGGCGATCGGGATAGCGCCGAGCAAGCGTTCGAACTCACGCGCCGACGGCGGACGCTCCGCGGCGCGCTTCCTCAAACACAGCATCACGGCCGCGTCCAGCGCTTCGGGGATGTCGAGATCCGGTCGTGCCACGCGCATCGGGCGCGGGATTTCGCGCTGGTGCAATTCCAACAACTCTCGACGATTGCGACCGCGAATCGGTAGATCGCCGGTCAGGGCTTCGTACATCAGCACGCCGAACGCATACAGATCCGTGCGCGGATCGACCGGCGCGCCAATGCACTGTTCGGGCGCCATGTATTCCGGAGTGCCGAGCGTGTAGCCGTCTTGGGTCAAAGACTCGGCCTCACCCAGCTTGCTCATGCCGAAATCGAGCACTTTGATGCTGTTGTCTTCACAGATGAAAATATTGCCGGGCTTGAGATCGCGATGCACGATGCCGAGCGCGTGCGCCGCACTGAGCGCATGGCAGACCTGGATGAACGTCGGGATAGCAAAGCCTGGAGCGATCGGCCCCTGCGACTTCAGGCGCTGCGCCAGGCTCATCCCATGCAGCAGCTCCATCACGACGTAGATGGAGCCGTCCGGCATCTGATCCAAATCGAGCGTGCGAACGACGTTGGGCTGCTCGATGGAGCCTTGCACGCGTGCCTCACGGCGCAGACGCGCGATCTCGGAAGCGTCCACTGCGGCCGCGCCGCGCAGCACTTTGATCGCCACTTTGGCGCCGATGCCCATGTGCTCGGCTTCGTACACCGCGCCGATCCCGCCCGAGCCGATGCGGTGCAAAATGCGGTATTTGCCGCCCAAAGTTTCGCCGGCCAAATCCCCCGCGGCTTCCCGGAATTGGCCGCGTGCTTCCAGCCCGCGCTCCAGCGCCGCGATTCGGTTCTTCTCGAACACGCGCGAGGTGCGCTCTTCTTCGACGCGCTCGGTGAGGCGGCCAATGGCGCCGCCCAGGGTCGCGCCGACCAGGGTGGCGATGCCTGCTGCGAGGACGCTACCGGAGGCCAGCACCGACGCGCCGCAGGTAACTCCGCCGAGCGCCGTGCCCAGCGCGACGCGATGCCGGCGTGGCGCGTGCCAACGCACGCGATAGCGACACTCAGTCCCGCCCTTGGCCAGGCATACGTCGTGCTCGATGGTGGCTTCGCCCAAACCCCAAATACGCGGGACGCTGGCGAGCTCCGCGCGCCGGAGCAGACACAGCAGTGGATCGCTCTGATCGGCGTCCAGCTCGGACCGCGGGCGATACACGAGCTCGGCCTCGCCGTGCTCCGAGTGCTCGAGCTCGTACGAGCCGATGCGCGTCGACTCGGCCGAGTTGGCAGCGAGGTAGCGATACGCGTCTTCCGGCAAGGACGCTACGCGCAGCAAACGAACGTAGGCGCCCAGCGTTTCCGGGTGGGTCATCCAAGTACCGCGGCTGGCTAGCGCGTCTTCGCCGAGCGCGGTGTTCAACGCGGCTAGCGTCCGGCGCGCGGCTGCCACCGACAGCCAGGCC
>Ga0207933_1002843_pt1 | contig 10750 bp, 13 predicted proteins | sample NGESurdeep092012_4_FD_184488 | JGI IMG/M metagenome (GOLD analysis project Ga0207933, IMG submission 184488) | Arctic peat soil microbial communities from Barrow, Alaska - NGEE Surface sample F53-3 deep-092012 (SPAdes) | ecosystem: Environmental > Terrestrial > Soil > Wetlands > Peat ...
CATCTAGCGCGTACATATTCCAATCGGCCGCTTCTGCCCCATCGCCATTTCCGCGGCGGGAGAAAAGCGTCTGGTGGCAGAAATTTAAGCCAGGCCTAGATAGGCCTCGCGTACGGCCGGGTCCGCGCTTGAGCTTGACGTTTGCGGCGGGCACTTTCGTGGTCATCCCGTTTCTCCGAAGCGCGATTACTTCGCAGCGCGCTATTAGTGATCGTGATAATAACGCGCCCTAGGCGATCGCAAAAGCCTGGCCGACCTCCAAAGCGCCAGCCCTGCGTTACCAGGCCTGCTGCTCCGCAACGCGGTCGAGGACGCCTTTCATCAGGATGTCGCCAAGCGATCAACGGATCGCCAATCATCTAGCGCGTACATATTCCAATCGGCCGCTTCTGCCCCATCGCCATTTCCGCGGCGGGAGAAAAGCGTCTGGTGGCAGAAATTTAAGCCAGGCCTAGGTAGGCCTCGCGTACGGCCGGGTCGTCGATCAAGTCCTTGGCACGACCACTGCGCACGATTGAGCCGGTGTCCATGACATAGGCACGGTCGGCGGCAGACAGTGCGAGGTTGACGTCCTGCTCTACCAAAAGAACAGTAACTCCCTCTTTCCGGATCACCTGCAGAACGTCCATCAACTGTTCAACTACGACGGGGGCGAGCCCTAAGCTCATCTCGTCGATCATCAATAGCTTCGGCCGCGCGATCAGTCCCCGCGCTAGGGCGCACATCTGCTGCTCGCCGCCCGACATCGATCCGGCAAGTTGGCTGCGCCGCTCGCGCAACCGCGCGAACAGGTTGTACACGCGGTCAAGGTCACGAGCGATTGCTGCTTTGTCGGCGCGCCGATAGGCACCCATCAAGAGATTATCTTCGACGGTCATGCGGTCGAACAATTGGCGACCTTCCGGTACGTGGACGAGCCCGGTGCGGAACACTTCGTCCGGGGTCATCGGCACGAGGTCAAAGCCATTGAAGTTAATTGTGCCGGTGCACGGAATAACGCGCGAGAGCGCGCGCAGCAGCGTGGTCTTGCCAGCTCCGTTCGACCCAACAAGGGCGACGATCTCGGCGCGCCGCACCTCCATTGAGATGTTTCGCAAGGCCGGCATGCCGCCATAACCGGCGCCGAGGTCATGGACTTCGAGGAGCTTCTCCTGTCCCGCAGGTTCGCTGGTCATGCGCGTCTCCGGCCAAGATACGCCTCAATGACCGCGCTGTTGGACAGCACTGAGTCTGGCGGCCCGTCGGCGATCTTATCGCCGTGATGCAGCACGAGCAGGCGGTCTGACAGACTCTTGATCGCCTTGATGACGTGCTCGATCACGACAATGCTAATGCCGCTCTGACGAATGTTCTTGAGTACGTCGATGACTTCGTCGATCTCCACGAGGTTCAAGCCAGCCATCACTTCGTCGCACAGCAGCACCTTAGGCTGCATGGCAAGCGCCTTCGCGAGCTCGAGCCTCTTGCGGTTGGGCCCTCCGAGTTCTTCGGCGCGCTGGTCCACGAACCTGCCAAGGCCGACAAAGTCGAGCTGCGCGCGCGCCTTCTCACGCGCTTTGGTCAGGTCGCGCTCGCCATTGCCGTGGCCGAAAAGGGCGCCGACCACGACGTTGTCGAGGACCGACAAGCCTGGAAACGGATGCATAATTTGAAACGTGCGGCCAATGCCAAGTCTGGCCCGTCGGTATGTCGGAAGATTGGTGATGTTGTTGCGTTCGAAAAAGATATCTCCAGAACTGGGTCGCAAGGTTCCACTGATCAGACTGACCAGCGTCGTCTTGCCGGCGCCGTTCGGGCCGATCACACCGAGAATCTCTTTTTGGCCGAGCGTGAAGCTCACATCGTTGACGGCCACCAGCCCGGTGAAACGACGCGTAACATGGCTGATCTCGAGGATTGCGCTCATATGCGGTGCGCCCGTAGGTTCTCGATGAAGTAGCGCCAGCCTGAGCTACGAAAGTGACGCATCACATCCGCGATACCTCGCGGCATCAGCACCACGGCGGCGACGACCACCACGCCGAAGAACAGGCCGGCGACATTCGTGACTTCGCTGGATAGCACCTCCGATATCGCCGATAGCACGAACGCACCAAAGACCGGCCCAATCAATGTACCGGGGCCGCCGAATACAGTCATAATGATCATCTTGACGTTCAGACTAATGTCGAAAGCGCTCTCGGGGTCGATGAATGTGATCCAGTAGGCGTGGATTCCACCGGCCAAGGCGGTGAACAGGCCTGACAGCGCGAAAGCGAGCACCTTGTAGAGGGTGGTGTTGACACCCATAACCGCGGCACCTTCCTCGTTCTCACGAATGGCGATCAGGCCGAAGCCGAAGCGGCTGCGCGTGAGCCAGGCTACCGTCAGTGTGGCAATGATCAGAAGACCGAGCGAGAGTTCGTAGAATAGGTAGTCATTGTTGAGCGGCGGCAGCACAAGGCCGATGTTTTGACCGGCGATGCTGACATTGGAAACAATGGCGCTCATGACCTGCGCCAGCGCGAGCGTGGCGATGGCGAAATAGTGCCCCTTAAGCCGCAGGACCGGGATGCCGAGAAGGAACGCAAAGGCGATGGCAAGGACGCCACCCAAAATCAATCCGGCCGCGAACGGTAGGTTCCATTGCACCATGGCGATCCCGACGCCGTAACTGCCGAGGCCGTAGAACACGGAATTTCCGAACGAAGCATAGCCGGTATAGCCGCCTATGATATTCCAGCCTTGCGCTAGTACGGCGAGCAGAAGGGTGTTGATGCCGAACTGGATTAATACGTCGGAGCCGAAAAGCGGCAAAGCCGCCAGTACCACCGTGACCGCGAGGATCAGCCCAATCCGAAGCACCCTCATGCGGTTTTTCCGAGTAGGCCGCTGGGCCGGATAACGAGGACAAGAACCAGGATGCCAAAGCTGGCCACGTCGCCAAAGGTCGCGCCGACGTAGAGCACTGTCAGAGACTCAATGATTCCGAGAACGAGGCCGCCGACCAGAACACCTAGCGGATTATCGAGCCCGCCGATGATCGAGATCGCGAAGCACTTCGCCGTGAGCGTCGCGCCGATATAAGGGTTGATCTGGGAGACTGTGCCATAAAGACTGCCCGCGGCGCCGGCGAGCCCAATGCCGATCCCGAAAGTAACGGCATAAAGATGCCGCGGCGCGACGCCATAGAGCCGCGCGGCGACGAGGTTCTGTGCTGTCGCTCGGATGGCGCGGCCGAGCTTCGTGTGCAGCAAGAACAACCACATGCCCAACGTCAACACCAGCGCAACGGCGAACGCCATCAGCCGCACCAGCGGTACCACGAGCGGACCAATGGCTATGCTGTTGCCGGCATAAGGAGGATTGATGGTGCGGAAGTCGGCCGAGAAGAAGAGCTGCGCCAAATAGGTCAGAACCACTTCGAGGCCGAAGGTAATGAGCAGCGTGTTGAACATCGGCGCCCGCACAATGAGGTTCAGCAGGCTACGCTGCATGACGTAGCCGAGGCAAAACATCACGATGGCAGTCAGCGGCAGGCCAATGAATGGATCGATGCCGAGATACGCATAGAAGTACCAGGCAAGATAGGCGCCCAGCATAATGAAGGCGCCATGAGCAAGATTGACGATGTTAAGAACGCCCCAGACCAGGGCGAGCCCTAATGCCATTACGGCATAGAGCCCGCCCAGCAACACGCCATTGATTAGAACTTGCGCGAGCAGGTCCACGCGTCACCCCGTCCGCCGCCGGTAACCAGCGATTAACGCGCATCCCATGCAGGCATGGGATATTTTGGCTTTTCGACGAAGCCGCTGCCGCCAAAGATCGCTACTACCTTTTCGCCTTGGACCTGGATGACCACTTGCGGCAGATCGATCTGGCCGTCCTGCGCAAACGCGATTGTGCCATAAAGGCTTGGAAAATTGAGCTTGGCAATGGCGTCGCGGACCTTTTGCGGATCGACCGAGCCCGCATTCTCGATGGCTTGCGCTAAAGCCTCGACGTCGGCGACGCCGGATGCGGCGTGGTAGTCCGGATCGTAGCCGTATTTTGCCTTGTAGGCCGCCGCGAACTGGGCGGCGTCGCCGAACCAGCGATCCTTCAGACTGGCGTTGGGCAACCAGGCGGTCATGCCGAATGCAAAGTTTGCGTCTTTGCCAAGAGCTTTGCGGAAGTCCTCGCTTGGCACGCCCACAGTGAATGAATACATTTTCGGCGCCACCGCGAGGCTCTTGGCCTGACGCACGAAGTTCAAGATCTCGGTCTCATGGCCGGCGACCAGAACGGCATCAGCATGGACGCTCTTGATTCGCGATAATAGCGAATTAAAGTCGGTGGCATTGGAGGAATAGCGCTCGTCGAGAACGACGTCTAGGCCGGCCTTCTTGAGCAGCGATCGGGTGCCCTGCGCAACGGAGACGTCGAAGGCGTCGTCGGCATATAGCAACGCGATTGTCTTCGGTGCCGGATCCAGCTGCTTGAGCATGGCGACTGTCGATCCGAAGTAGTTGCTGGCCGGCGCGAGCGTTCCAAAAATATATTTGAACTTACGTGAGAATATCTGGTCCGAAGCGCCGCCACCTTGCACCATCGGAATCCGGTATTTTTCGGACACAGCAGAATCAGCAAGCGCAAAGTTGCTGGCAAACGGACCGAGCAACAGGTTCACCTTATCTCGTGAAACGAGTTGCGTGTATTGCCGCACGCTGAGATTTACGTCCGATTGGTTATCGTACAGCTTGAGCGCGAGCTTGCGCTTCTCGCTGCCGATCTTGACGCCGCCCGCTGCGTTGATCTTGTCGACTGCGAATTCGTAGGCATCCTTGTAGTAGCGGCCGGTGTTCGCGACCGGACCGGTGAGCTGCACCGACGCGCCGAGGACAATGTCTTGGGCAAATGCCGGCGCGCTGACGAGCGCGACGGCTGCAGCCAAAAGCGCGCCGCATGCGCGCAAGGTATTCCGTGCCATCTAAACCTCCATGTGCAATATCCGCGGCCAAAAAGCCATCGTTCCATTCAGAAATGGGCCTTGCCATTACTGGCCCGCGGCTAAGCACTTTGTCAACGATACGGCGACGCAGGCTGGTAATGGCGCCCACCTATGCATGGCGAGCGCTGGAACCACGCTCACAGGCATTCCGTTGTCTCTTTTCACGTGGCGCATGCAGAAGCGCTTCGTACATGCTTTCAAAGCTTCCGTCTGACATTTCGCCGAGCACAAGTCCCTTCTCGGGCTAAAGGTGTCACTCGATCGAATCCATGATCCCGCCCTTTGTGCCCCAAAACAATGATGACGACCGGAATCTCTCGACCAAGCGGCCAGATCGCAAAGGCCGACAAACCCCTCCGCAAACGGCTCGGACCATTCAAAGTGTTCAGGCTCGAAGCAACAAGTGAAATTAGTTGGGGCTTTGATACAATTTTTTTGCGTTATGGTGTCGGAGCAGAAGGCGCACACTCTGCCGATCAAAAATTGTACGCCGCGAGACGGCGTAAGATCACACAAAGAGGTATTGACAGACGAAAGTTCGTGCCCGCTGTTAAACGCTCATAGCGAGCTGATAATCCGCACCTAGCTGAATGCGTCTATTCGAGCAAACTATTACTATGGGCTCGTCAACAAGGCGGATGCCGCCGCCGGCTCAGGAGGAAAAGCATGTCGGAAACAATGTATCCCCAGTGGACCAACGAGCTCATCAAGAGGCGGGCCGAACTGGCGCCCGACGCCGAAGCGGCGTTCCAGAAGTTCAGCCAGGCGGTGTTCGCCGACGGCGCACTTCCCGCCAAGATGAAGCAGATCATTGCAGTGGCGGTCGCGCATGTGACGCAATGCCCGTATTGCATCACGGGTCATACCAGGGCCGCGCTTCGGCACGGCGCCTCGGAGCAGGAGTTGATGGAAGCGATCTGGGTAGCGGCCGAAATGCGCGCCGGCGGCGCTTTTGCGCATTCGGCCCTCGCCCTCGAAGCAATGGGGCACGCGGCGAAGAAGACGACCTGATCCGGCGGCATCTTGCCAAGCAAAAGAAACGTGCCGCACGTTGAGATCTCGGATTTGCGGCGCGCCTCACTCTGCAGGCGCGGCGTTCGGCCGGAGTGATCCCATTGCAATCGCTGTCGCTTGTTGTCTTTGTCAACGCGTGCCGCTTGAGTTCACCGAACGAACCGTCGACGCATAGCCGTTGATATTCGGCGCGCGGCAGCACCTCCGTTCGACATGGTCGCGCACCCCGCAATCGATGCGCCGCCCAGCGCCCCGGCCGAGTGATCCGACGCGTGTAAGTCTCTTCGCTACACTCCGCTACGGACATCCGTCCGGCTAATCCTCATGCGGCGCGCTGCTCAAATGCCGCAGCTTGTCCGCAACGCCGTCCCATTCTTTCGCATCAGCCGGCGGGTTGCCTTTGACGGTCAGGTTCGGCCATTTGGCCGAGAATTCCTTATTGAGGTGGAGCCAACTCTCAAGGCTTGGCTCGCTGTCCGGTTTGATGGCTTCGGCGGGACATTCCGGCTCGCACACCCCGCAGTCGATGCACTCGTCCGGGTGAATGACCAGCATGTTCTCGCCGGCGTAGAAGCAATCGACGGGACAGACCTCGACGCAATCCATGTACTTGCATTTGATGCAGTTGTCGGTGACGACGTAAGTCACAGCACACCCTTTCGCGTGTAAACTCCCGGCAACTCCTGCTAGCGGTCCCGCTAGCGGCAAGCACCGCGAGGGCACCTTATCTAGGAGGTTTCATACCAAAGAACTATACGCAATATATCTTTTTTGAGATGATCCCCCTGCATGGCAGCGCAGCATCAACGGTTCGCGTGCCGACTCAGCCCCGGCGGCTCACGCCGCTGACTTGAAGCCAAAGTCCTTCGGCCTGAGCAGTAGATCTTTGAGTGTGTAACTGTCGAGAACTCGAACGAACGCGCTTAGGGCCTCCTTCAATACACCGCGTAGGCGGCATCGCGACGTGATGATGCATTGATCTCCAGCCGAGAAGCATTCAACAAGCGCGAAATCCGGTTCGGTCAACCGTATGACATCGCCGAGGCGAATCCTTTCCGGATTTCTGCCCAGTTTCAGCCCTCCCGATCGCCCGCGCACAGCCGTGAGGTAGCCAGCCCGCGTCAACGCGTTGGCGACCTTTCTCAAGTGGGCCCGAGAAATGCCATACACCGCCGCGGTCTCTTCTACCGTAATGAGCCGGTCGCTTCGTGCCGCCGCGTACATCAGGACGCGCAGCGCGTAGTCGGAAAAATTTGTCAGTTGCATGGATGCTCGTCTCTGAACTGTGCGTGAAGCACGACCCGATTTTGAAGGTAACTTGAAAAGTCATCATTTTCAACCATTGACGGCGGCTAAAAAAGATCTATTAACGATATATCTTTAAGATTCCATAGTGCCACCTAGCAAGGCAACAGAGGAGGCCCGTCAAATGGGCATCCACATCAACCCCCATGAGATCCACGGAATTGTGCGTCGAACCTGCAGCGCAGTCGCGCGCACGGTCGACACGATAGCCAAAGGTGCGAGCGACGCTCGCCATATGCGCCGGGCATATGATGAACTCAGCGCATTAAGCGATGTCGAGCTCCAGGATATCGGAATGATCCGTTCCGATATCCGAGCAGCGGTGGCTGGCACGTATCGTCCCACTGCCCACGCATCCAACGTGCTTTCAATCGACCAGCGGGCTCGGCCGCGCTCGCCTGGCCGTGTGACGCAACAGCGCGGTCGCAGGAGTAAACAAATGTCCGAGACCGAAGCGAAAGTCGTCGATGTGCGCAGTCTCGTCCCTGCCCAACGGCACACCAAAATCTTTCAGCTTGTGAACGAGCTAGGTCCTGGATCGTCCTTCATTCTCGTTAACGATCACGACCCCAAGCCGCTCTATTACCAGCTTGAGGCGGAGTATCCGAAGCAGTTTTCCTGGATCTATCTGGAGCGGGGCCCAGAAGCCTGGCGCGTCGAAATCGGCAAACTGGCCAAGGCTGCCTAGCAGGACGCCTACGTGACGGATTGCACCGGAGCCAGGAGGCTTCGGTGCAATCCAGCAAGGAGTTTCGCCTTGATCGGCGTATCGTTATCCCGTTGGACCATGTCGTATTTCGCAACGGCACTGCTCGCACTGATCGTTGCGGAGCTTCTGATGGCCGTGGGATTTGGCTTTCCCAGCGCGACGATCGAGTCTCCGAAAACTCTGGTTCTTGTCCATCTCGTCGCGCTCGGCTGGCTCAGTCTGCTGATGTGCGGAGCGCTGTTTCAATTTGTTCCGGTTCTCGTCGCCCGGCCGTTGTTTAGCGATTTTCTTCCACTGCCGACGCTGGTCTTGCTGGTCGGCGGCATTGTCGCCTTGTTGTGCGGTTTCCTCCATTTAGACAGCAGTATCGGCTCGGACCTGCCCCTGCTTCCGCTTGCCGGCGCGCTCCTCGGCGCGGGCTTCTCCCTCGTGCTTTGGAACCTGGGCCGTACGCTCTGGGCGGCCCGGCCGTTGCCGCTTCCGGCCCGCTTCGTGGCAGTCGGCCTGTCTAGCCTTACCGCAGCGGCAGCATTGGGCATCGTGTTCACGCTCGCGCTGAGCGGGGTCGCCTCCCAATCGATCTCCAATCTCACCGCGTTCGGTCTACCGGTTCATGTGATCGCAGGGCTGGGGGGTTGGCTCACGTTCACCGCGATGGGGGTGAGCTACCGGCTGCTGTCAATGTTCATGCTCGCGCCTGAAGCGGACAAGCCGACGACCCGCGTCGCCCTTTACACCGGGGCGGGCGCAGTAGCGGTTGCAGTCATCGGCGGCACCACGGCGATCTGCCTGGGCAGCGGCAATATCGATTTCATCCTGCTCTCCGCCGGCGTGCTCGGGCTGGCAGCGGTCGCTCTCTATGGCGCGGACATCGTCCATCTCTATCGTGCACGCAAGCGCCACAATATCGAGTTGAACAGCCGCATGGCCGTATTCGCGCTCGTCTCGCTTGCCGCGGATATCGCGTTCACGATCGTCGCTCTCGCTTTTGGCAACCTACCGGGACAAATTGGTCCCATCGTCTTTCTGTTCGCCTTCGGCTGGCTCAGCGGGCTCGGACTCGCGAAGCTGTACAAGATCGCGGCCTTTCTGACCTGGCTCGAATGCTATGGTCCGGTGTTGGGCAAACAACCGACGCCGCGCGTACAGGACCTCGTTGTCGAGCGGCGGGCAAGCAAATATTTCTATTTGTATTTCATGGCCGTTTGGGCTGGCACCGCCGCACTCGCGATCGGTGTCACGCCCGGCTTCCGCGGGGCCGCCGCGCTGATGGCGCTTGCAACTCTCGGCATCGTCCGAGAACTGCTCCGCACCCGCAAGCTCGCGGACGTAAAACCCGCTCTGCGCTCTCCGGAAGGGATGCACCGCCCACGACTTTTGATCTGCTTGCAAAGAACCTGACAAAGGAGACGACAGATGACGATGGCATTCGTGGAGTTGGACGTGCGGCCGGTCCTGCGGGACGGAGGCGAGCCGTTTGAAAAGATCATGCAGACGGTGAGCAACTTGCAGCCGGGCCAAGGGCTTCGCCTGTACGCCACCTTCAAGCCTACCCCACTGCTGCATGTGCTCGGCTCGAAAGGCTATACGCACCAAGCCACGGAACTAGATGGTGGCGAGTGGGAAGTGCTATTCACGCCATCCGACGCGGCGCGCGCCCCGACTAGCGAGGCGGCGGCTTCGCCGGGGGATGACTCTACTTGGCCTGCCCCGGCCACGGAGATGGATAATCGCGATCTCGACCCGCCCGAGCCGATGGTCCGCATCCTCGCGGCGACCGAATTAATGAAGCCCGGCGAGGTCCTGTCCGCCCTGCTCTGCCGCGAGCCCATCTTTCTGCTTCCCGAGCTTGCCAAACGCGGCCACAGTTGGCGCGGCGGCTTCGAGCTCGACGGAAGCACTTACAAGGTGCTCGTTCGTATTAAAGGACAGGGAGCGGTGTCATGAGCGAGGCGCGCGCCGCTGACATGCTGGTGGCCGATATCAAAACGGCGATTCAAGGGGTGATTGATCCGGAGCTCGGTTACAACGTCCTTGACCTCGGCCTCGTTTACGACGTGAGCGTCGAAAGCGGCACGGCTGCACATGTGATCATGACGACTACGACGCGAGGATGTCCCGCCACCGCGTTCCTCAAGCAGGGCGTCTACGAGAGCGCCGCAGCGGTCCCGGGCGTCACGTCCGTGGACGTGACCCTGACCTACGATCCCCCATGGACGCCGCAAATGATAAGCGCAGCAGCCAAGCAATTCCTTGGCATTGGCTGAACCCGCAACGATGTCACCCAAAACCTCGTTGGACGATGCGCAAAGAGCGGAGCGGTTGCTGGACATTCTGCTCCGAAGTCTCAAATTTCTGGCAGATCACGGCGAGGTTGAACAGGCTTGCCGGCTCGCCGGCGAAGCATGCGTGACGCTCCACAATGTCGATTGTCGTTCGGCACGGCGCTTCGATGCCCTTCTGCACCGGCTGACTAAAGTCGAGCTCAACTAGCGTTTGATCGCTGGCACACCCGCCGAGCCGCTTGAACTTTGCAATAGAAGGTTGAGGTAGTACAAAGACGGCGCTCTCCGGAGAGGGCATATACCTTTCGCACGCGCATGGACGGCTGGTTCGCGGTCCGGATTTGGTGCCAAGTCGCTACTGCAAGGAGCTTCTAAAAGATGGAAAAAAGCATGTCCGGATCGCAGGTGGAACGGGCTTTGGTTCTATTCTTTCGTCTGGCGATGGCGTGGACGTTTTTATACGCG
>Ga0207933_1002844_pt1 | contig 10747 bp, 7 predicted proteins | sample NGESurdeep092012_4_FD_184488 | JGI IMG/M metagenome (GOLD analysis project Ga0207933, IMG submission 184488) | Arctic peat soil microbial communities from Barrow, Alaska - NGEE Surface sample F53-3 deep-092012 (SPAdes) | ecosystem: Environmental > Terrestrial > Soil > Wetlands > Peat ...
GTTCTGACGAAAGTTATTTCGGCTCGCGGGGACGCTCGCCCCACTATTTTGAAGCTGGCGTTGCATTTTCTACCGCCGCTGGTTTTAATCTGCGCGTGCAACAAACCGGCAGCGACAATTTCGCCGACAAACTTTTCACGCCGTGCCGCTTTGGCATTTTGCTCGCCTTGCTGGTTTTCGCCGCGTTTCCGCAAGTCATCCTCGGACTGCAAACCTTCGTCGTCCGTGACTACGGATTTTTTTCATATCCTCTCGCCCACTTTCAACGCAACTGTTTCTGGCTCGGCGAAATTCCGTTTTGGGATCCTTACAATTTCTGCGGCGTGCCGTTCCTCGCGCAATGGAATACCATGCCGCTCTACCCACCCTCGCTGATTTACCTGGCTCTGCCACTCGGCTGGTCGTTGAGTTTTTTCTGCCTGCTGCATCTGTGGTTCGCCGGACTCGGAATGTTCTTCCTTGCGCGGCGCTGGACTAAAAATAATTTTGCAGCCGCGTTCGCCGGAACCATTTTCTCATTCAACGGCTTCACTCTGAATTTAATCATGTGGCCGAGCCATCTGGCGACATTTAGTTGGATGCCGTGGGTCGTGCTGGCGGTTGAACTTGCGTGGCGCGAAGGCGGACAAAAAATCATTTTGGCCGCGTTCGCCGGCGCGATGCAAATGCTCGCCGGCGGGCCGGAAATCATTTTTCTTACCTGGATTTTCCTGCTCGCACTTTTTGCACAACAATTCGCGAACAGCGAATCTCCGCGCAAAAAGATGCTCTGCCGGTTTCCAATCGCCGTCGTCCTGGTCATTGCGTTGACATCAGTTCAACTCCTGCCATTCCTCGACCTCGCCGCACATTCGCAGCGGGAATCCGGCTACGCGGATTTGCGCTGGTCCATGCCAGGCTGGGGCTGGGCGAACTTTCTCGTGCCGATGGCCTTTGGCGGCACTTGGGACATGGGCGTGTTTTTCCAATATGGACAGAACTGGACATCATCCTATTATCTCGGCATCGGCGCGCTGTGGCTTGCGCTGCTGGCATTGTGGAAGGCGCGCGACCGTCGCGTCCGGCTGCTCGGCATCATGGCGGTTGCCGCCGTGATTTTTGCGCTGGGTGAAAACACGCCCGTTCTTCCGACCGTCCGAAAAATCATCCCGCAGTTAAGCCTCATCACTTATCCAGTCAAATATGTCCTGCTCGTCGTTTTTGCCGCGCCATTGCTCGCCGGGTTCGCCCTAGCAAATCTGCAAGCCCTGAAAAAACACACCGCCGTTGTCGGGACGATTTTATTTTTGCTGCTGGCCGTGGTTTTATTCTGGGCGTGGCGGTTTCCGTTCCCGACGGACGATGTCCGCACAACATTGCTCAACGGATTGTCGCGCGGGGCATTTCTGCTTGTGACCGGCGGCGTCCTGCTGCTCCTGCTCCGCAAAGATAATTCAATCGCCGCAAAATTTTCGCCGCTCCTGCTGGTTCTCGTCGCGTGGCTGGATGTGTTGACGCATGAACCGTCGCAAAACCCGACCGTGCAGCCGAACGTCTATGAGCCGGACATGGCGCGCGACACCTTGAAGATGAATCCGCAGCCCGCGCTCGGGGAAACCCGCGCCATGATGACCCCGGCGGCGTTTTTCAAGACCCTCCGTTTTGCGGCGAACGATCCAGGAACAAATTATCTCGTCAACCGGCTCGCCTATTTTTCCGACTGCAACCTGCTCGACGGCGTTCCCAAGACCGACGGCTTCCTCTCGCTCACACCGCGCGAGGCCGACGAGCTCAACTCCCTGCTCTACGGCTCGACCAACGCGGATTTTCCGCGTCTGGAAGATTTCATGGGAGTCTCGCAGACCAGCGACCCGGAAAAAATCTACCAGTGGCATCCGCGCGAAACCTTCCTGCCGCTCGTGACCGCCGGGCAGAAGCCGGTTTTCCTGGACGACGCAAAGGCGTTGCAGGCATTGGCTCAAAATGATTTTGACGGAGGCAAAATTGTTTTCCTGCCGGCGCAGGAAAAAGAATTCGTGACCGTGACAAATCAAACCGTCGCGAAAATTTTGAATTCAAAATTCACCGATCAATCCGTGGACATCGAAGTCGAAGCCGCCGAACCGTCGCTCGTCGTCATCGCGCAGACTTATTATCACGACTGGGACGCGCGGATTGACATTGACGGCCGGCAGCATCCGTTGCTGCGTGCGAACGTCGCATTCCAGGCCGTGCAGGTTCCGGCGGGAAGGCACAAAATCCATTTATTTTACGAAGACCGCGCGTTCCAGACCGGCGCAGGAATTTCAATCACCGCATGGCTCGGCTGTCTCGCCTGCCTGCTGCTGTTCAAATCCAAACCGCCAGCCAAAGACCGTTAAAATAAGGAAGGCAGAAATTGAGGAATGATTTCTGTTCCTGCCTTCTTTCATTCTTGATTAACCCCGCTTGGCGTCTTGGCGGCACACTCTAAAAATTCGAGCGGCAGTCGGCATTGATTCCAGCGCGATTTAGGCTGCTGGATTGACCCGGCGGATTTTGTCTGACGTGGTCTCGCTTCATTTCCAAAATGGACACTGCTCAAAAGTCCTTCGATGCTGCTTCATTGCGGCTTCGAGCTGCTCTATGCAGGCCACGCTGGCGGCAACCGCGAACACGGAGATGCTTATGGTCGTGGAAAAGACATACGAATAACACCTAATGGCAGTGGCCGGTGAGCGCAAGTAATCTTACCCGTCTGAAAAATATAAAATCCTCCGGAATGGAGGGAGATAGCTAAAATATAGAAAACAATTAACAAAAACATGAAAAAACAAAAAATAGCAATTATCGCAATCGCGGCCGGACTGGCCGTTTCAGCGACCACAAGTCAGGCCGCCTTGAGCTTGAGCTTCTCAAACCAGGGGCTTAATACTGGAATCCAGTTTAACGGGGCGTCGTCCTCGTTCCAACTGGATCCGTCCCCGGGATCCCTGGGTTCCCCTCAGTTCGCGGTCACCTCGGAAACCGGCGGCAGTTCATCCATCGGCCTGGTCGGCTGGATTAATGGCAGTCCGTGGACCATCGGGTCAATCACCACCTCCGGCACGATCCAGTCGGCTGCGGTCACCGGCTTGGGAAATCTGTTCATCAGTGACGGGTTGGGCAACGATCTGACCGGCACTGTCGGCTGGATGACCATTCAGACCGATCAATCCGCAGGTTTCATCAACTCCGCGCTGGATCTCAATATCACGGGTCTGGCCTACTCCGGGGCGAACGCCGATTTGCTGGCCTTGGTCAACGGCGGGAGCGGTTCCATGAACTTGACGTTCCAGTTCGACCCGGGCGAGACACTGGCCCAGCTCACGACGGGCAGTGATCAAATCGGTTCCTACTCGGGAGCATTCGCGGCTACTTCCGTTCCCGAACCTTCGACAGTGGTGGCCGGAGCGCTGCTTCTGATTCCTTTCGGCATCAGCACTGCGCGCATCCTGCGCAAGCACAAGCAAACCACAGTCTGACCGCTGGTGATTAAAGCACAAAATCATAACTGGCCGGCAAGTTGCCGGCCGGTTTCTCTTCGCGGTTGCGGTGGAAACAGGCCAAGCAGGCCGGGGGATAAGACTCGCGTCCCGATCAAAAATCCTTGTTGGCGGGATGGAACGGATGCGGGTCTTGCCATTAGTCTGGCTGCGCTGAACCGAGTTGCGATCCGTCTCCAAACATTATTTGCACAGTTCGAAAAACGACCCAGTCAGTTTTAACCAATACAATTTATGAAAAAAAAATTCGCGATAGGTATCAAGATGGTGGTGTGCAGCCTGCTGGCCATGGCAGTTCCGTCGCTGGCACAAGGCGAGGCCTTTAGGATTACCACCTGCGCCGTGGGGACCAGGCCGGATGGCGTTGCGGTGGCGGATGTCAACGGCGATGGCCGACCGGACTTGATCAGTGCCAACAACCAGGCCAACACATTGACGGTGCTGACGAACAATGGCGCGGGCGGTTTCGGTTCCAATGCCACCTTCGTCGTGGGCAGCGGACCTTATGCGGTCGTGGCGGCGGACATCAATGGTGACGGAAAGCTGGATTTGATCTGCGCCAACAATCTGGCGAACACGCTGACTGTGTTGACTAACAATGGCAGCGGCGGTTTCGGTTCCAATGCCACGCTTAACGTGGGCAGTTATCCCGTCTTCGTGGTTGCGGCGGTTTTGAACGGGCACGGAAAACCGGATTTGATCTGCGCCAACAACGGCACCAACACATTGACCGTGCTGACCAATAACGGCAGCGGTGGTTTTGGATTCAAGTCCACGCTGACCGTGGGCAGCCGGCCGTATGGAGTCACTGCGGCAGACCTCAACGGGGACGGGAAACTGGATTTAATCAGCGCCAATTTTAATGACAATTCGTTGACGGTGTTGACGAACAATGGCAGCGGCGGTTTCGGTTCCAATGACACCCTCACCGTGGGCAGCGGGCCGTATGCGGTTGTAGCGGTTGATGTCAACGGCGATGGAAAGCCGGATCTCATCAGCGCCAACTACAACGCGGGCACATTGACCGTGCTGACGAACAATGGCAGCGGCCGTTTTGGCTCGAACGTCACGTTGACGGTGAGCGGCTTTCCCGATGCCATGGTGGTGGCCGACATCAATGGCGATGGCAAAATGGATCTCATCAGCGCGAATTTAAGCGTCTATCCCAACGCCGGCACGCTGACCGTGCTAACCAACAACGGCACCGGCGGGTTTGGCTCGAACTCCGTTGTGAACGTCGGACTGCAGCCTTTTTCTCTCGCGGCGGCGGACCTCAACGGCGACGGCACAGTGGATTTGATCAGCGCCAACCATGGTGACAACACGCTGACCGTGCTGATGCAAACCGGCGGCCTCTTGACCTCGACGACCGGTGGGGGCGGAAAGTTCAGCTTCAACGTCGCCGGAGCCGCCGGGCAATGGTATGTCGTGCAAGCCTCGACCAATCTGAAGGCTTGGATTCCCGTTGTGACCAACATGGCCCCGTTCACCTACACCGATACCAACACAGCCGCATATCATCAACGGTTCTTCCGGGCGTTGCTCACCGTATCGTCGTCGCCGTCGTCGGCCAGCCTGAGTCCGCCAACCATTGCGGACGGCCAGATCAGCTTCACCGTGTCGGGAACGGTCGGCCAATTGTATGTCCTCCAAGCGTCCACGAACCTGGTGAATTGGGTTGCCATTGAAACCAACGCGGTGCCGTTTACTTTTTCGGCTCCGGTCACCGCCGCTTATATTCAGCGATTCTTCCGGGCCTTGGCCTGGCCACCTTGAGCGCGGCGGTCAAGCCCCGCATGAGATGGTCTTCTTCCTCTCCGCTCCTTCAGAAGGAGGGGAGAGGGTCGGGGTGAGGTGAGGTTTAAGAACATTGAGAATAATCTTTGACAGAAATTCGCAAATCCGCTTTCATAAATCCATGTTAGCAAAGCCGTGGCAAAAACAACCATCCACGCCCTGCGGTCGAATCATTGTTAGGCATTATTCGCACGTCATGGAAAATACAACGCCAAAGATTGGTTGGGTTAGAGCGACAGTCGCATTATTACTTGCATTCTTTGATCTCGCGATTCTCATTCCAAGCATGGGCAGGATTGTCGTTGACCACTTGACGAAACCGGCGACTTCGGCCATCACAGAACTGCCGCAGCAGATTACGATTCTTGCGGCCATTTTGCTTGTTGGACTTGCAGGCATTTATTTTGGAGCACGTCATTTACGTTTTTGTTGGTTGGAGCCTGCTGGCTGGATTATCTTGACCGGCATATTGCTCATGGCCATGAGCGAATGAGTATGACCATATTTTCTAACACAACGCTAGAGCCAACGCCGGTTACGTCTGGCAGTTATCGCTTCGGATTTCCGGTTGGCGGGACTCACCGGCGTGGCTCATCTTTTGGTCGTTTGGCATCACCATGCGCCCGTTGATTTTCAAATGCCCTTTTTGGATGCTGGGACTGCTTTTCGCCGGTGCCATTGCGCCGCTTGTTCTTGTTCCTTTGGTTCCGACGTTGGGCTGGCCGTTGATAGTTCAGTGGATTCTGACAGGCGTCGCTGCCTTCATAGTCGTGTCTGCACTTACTCTCATTCCGACCAAGCTGGTTTTATCCGACGATGGGCTTTGGCAGAAGTTGTTGGTTTCGGAATTGAGGCTTCGGTGGGAAGATATGGTTGAGTGGCGATATACCATCGGTCCAGAAGGAGACTATTTGTGGGTTAGCAGGCTGTTGAAAAAGCTATGTTTCAAAAAATCGACCATCAAAATCATTTGGGTTTTTGCATAAAAAATTGTGCAAAAGATAGTTTTTCAACAGCCTGTTAGAGACCGCGACGGTAGAAAGCACCAGCCGAAGCGATGGTTGGTATTTGGGCAGCGCATGGCAGATTTTGCAGCGGTTCTGCAAGAGCGAGGGATCAAAGGTGAGATACAAAATTTGAGGAAGTGATGCCTAACCCAGCGAGAGGCCGTGTAAAAACCTTTCGGCGGGCAAAGGCCGTGGTGGCTGGGGGGTGCCTTTTTTGAACTTTGGTTTGAAGTGATCCCTGAAGCCACTTCGTCCGCCGACCATTCTGACAGAACTTATCCCGGTCATAGAGACAACTTGGATGGTTTTTCCGCGCGCGGTTCCGCGCCGGAGGCTTTTAACCCACCGCCGCCATCAATTTCTCGAAGCTCACGTCGCGAGTCGGCGGTGGTTCAGCTTCATACAGCAATCAGTCCTCGGCTTTGAAATTAATCGTTTCCGCCCTCATCCAATTCCGGCGCGGCAGGCGCGGTTCAGAGTCTTCCGGCGAAGTTCACGGCCAAATCTTCGCCCAATAAAACCGCCGGCTGAATGAACTGTTGTTGGTTTCGGCGGATTGAAACGCCGTGGCATGCCATGAGCCGGAATTGTGCTGAAAACTTTTGAACGGTTCGTCGCAGGTTGACTCCAATCATCAGGACAGAAGGAGACTGATGAAGAACGCAGGGGAATCATTTTATGCGACACACCATCCATTCGACGACGACGCGGACACAGGGCTGGCAGGCGGATTGTTGGAACTGGGCCAAGGCCAGAATGCCGTTTGAACTTTACGGCATCCAAACACACCATCTGGAGTTTTGCCGCGCGCTGTCATCGGCCTGTCGCCTGCAGTTCCATTCCCGCCGGTTCCGCGACGAGGCGGTGGCCATGTTCGAGCCGGCATTCACCGGTTGATGCCAGAATGCGGCATTAACATTTTTTTGTCCTCAAATTTCGCGGATTATCGCAGATGGAAAATAAACATGGTGAACCAGAGTAATCTGCGGACCGAATTATTCCGGGAATAATTTTGTTGCCGCGCGTGAAACTTGTGCGATTGGTTTTACGTCTGTTGTTGTATGCTCAAACCGCTTTCAAAAGATCGCTGGAGCCTGGAAATGGCGGCGCATCTGCTGAACCGCGCCGGGTTCGGCGGGCCGCCGGCGGAGATTCAGAGTCTGGCCGGCCTAGGCCATGACCAGGCGGTTTCCTCGTTGATTGATTACGAAAAAATCTCCGACCCCACGCTCAATCCCGACTGGGCAAAGCCCGATCCGGCGCGGCAGTTGCAAATCCGTGACACCAACCGGACGGGCACGCCGGAGCAAAAGAAGGCGTTGCAGCAGGAGCAAAACCAGCTTCAGCAGCGCGACATGCTGGAGTTGCGCGGCTGGTGGCTTCAACGCATGGCGCACGGGCCAAGGCCGTTTCAGGAAAAGATGGCCTTGTTCTGGCACGGGCATTTCGCAACGAGCGTGGACAAAGTCCGCGACGGCTATTATATGTGGCGGCAGAACGAACTGTTCCGCCGCCTCGCCACGGGCAATTGGCAGCAGCTTCTCACCGAGGCGGGCAAAGACCCGGCGATGTTGATCTGGCTTGACCAGGCGCAAAGCCAGAAGGCGCATCCGAATGAAAATTATGCGCGCGAAAACATGGAGCTTTTTTCGCTGGGCGAGGGTCATTATACTGAAAAGGATGTCACCGAGGCCGCGCGGTCATATACCGGCTGGTCGCTGGACCGGCTCAACCAAAAATACATTTACCGCCCAGGTTTGCACGACAACAGTGACAAGACTTTTCTTGGGCGCACGGGAAATCTGAACGGCGACGACGTGATCGCGCAAATCATCGCGCAGCCGCAGGCGGCAAAATTCATCACGGCCAAAATCTGGAATTATTTCGCCGGGCAGCCGCCGTCGGATAAATTGAACGAGTCGCTCGCCGCCGTTTTGCGCCTGCACGGAAACAATCTCAAGCCGATGTTGCGCGTGATGTTCCGCAGCGAGGAGTTTTATGGCGGCGACATCGTCCGAAACCAGGTCAAAAGCCCGGTGCAATGGCTCGTCGGCAGCGTTCGGGTGCTGGAAAGCGACCTGCCGCCGGCGCTCGTGAGCTGGGGGATGTTGCGCCAGCTCGGCCAGGATTTGTTCGCGCCGCCGAATGTCAAGGGCTGGGACGGCGGCATCACCTGGATCACGACCAACACTTTGCTCACGCGCTACAACGACGCCCAGTCGCTGGTGCAAGGCACGTTGCCGCCGTTGAACGCGGGTGATTTTGCAAAAAAGCCGGGCGGCGCGGGCGGCCAGAGGGCGATGAAGATTTTGCAGCGCGTCCGCATGGGCGGCGTGAACGTGGAAAAAATCCTGACGCCGGAAGAACGGGAAAACAAGAACTCGCTCGTCGCCTCGCTCCAGCACCGGCTGTTGCAAACGACGCTCGATGGCGAGCAGGAAAAGGCTTTGGAAGAATTTCTCGACGCAAAGGAACAATTGAATGACGCGGACATTTTGACGGCCACCCGGCTCATCATGTCCACGCCAGAATATCAGGTGACATGAGGTGCCTATGAAAAATGAAATTACGCTCCAAACACGCCGCGAATTTTTGCGCACGACCGTCCTCGGCAGCGCGCTGTCATGGACAGTTCCGGCGTTTCTCGCCAACACGTTGACAGTGCTTCAAACCGAGGCGGCGGATACCAGCAAACAAATCATCACCGGCAAGGACGCGACCATTCTCGTCGTCCTCCAAATGGCCGGCGGCAACGACGGCATCAACACCGTCGTGCCTTATTCTAACGATTTTTATCACAAGGCGCGCCCGCGCATCGGGCTAACCGCCGACAAAATCATAAAGATCAACGACGATATTGGCTTTCACGGAGCGATGGGCGGGTTCAAAAATCTTTACGATTCGGGAAACCTCGCCGTCGTCCAGGGCGTCGGCTATCCGAACCCGAACCGCTCGCATTTCCGCTCGACGGAAATCTGGCAGACCGCGAGCGATTCCGACCGCGTTGAAAAATACGGCTGGCTCGGACGTTACTTCGACAACGCCTGCGCCGGTGCCGACCCGACGGTTGGCGTGACCATAGGCAACCAGTTGCCGGAGACGTTTTTTGCGAAGACGCCGCAGGGCGTTTGCTTCACCAATCCGCAGAATTATCGTTTCGAGTCCAACGCGCATCCCAAGCCGGGACAGACCGACATGACCGAGGAATCCTACAAAAAGATGAACGAACTGGACGCGCTTGAAAATTCCAGTCCCGCGCCCGACGGCGGGCCAGGCATGACGCCCGATGACAATTCCGGCGGCAGCATCGGGTCGCTCGCGGCGGGAATGCCGATGACCGGCGGACGCGCGGTGGATTTTATCACGCGCACCGCGCTCGACGCGCAGCAGAGTTCAGAAGAAATCCGCAACATCGCGGCGAAGACCCAGAATCAAGCGACTTATCCCGGCTCGCCGCTTGGCAATTCGCTCAAGCTCGTCGCCAAGCTTATCGGCGGCGGACTGCCCACGCGCATTTATTACGTTTCGCAGGGCGGCTACGACACGCACACAAACCAGGTCAACACGCAGCAGCGTTTGCTCGGCGACCTCGGCGATTCCATGAAGGCGTTCGTGGACGACCTGAAGGCGCAGGGCAACATGCAGCGCGTCCTCGTGATGACGTTCAGCGAATTTGGCCGGCGTGTTTCCGACAACGCCAACGGCGGCACGGACCATGGTGCGGCCGCGCCGATGTTCATAGTCGGCGGCAGGATGAAGGCCGGGTTGCTCGGAAAATATCCGAGCGTTGCGCCGCAGGATTTGTTCGAGGGCGACATCAAATACAACGTGGATTTCCGAAACGTTTATGCCGGCATTTTGGAAAACTGGCTCAAGACAAAAAGTGCGCCGATTCTCGGGCGGCAATTCGAGCCGATGCAACTGGTTTGAGCGGCGATTGAAGGAGTTAATTTATGGGAAGAATGAAATACAGTCGTTTAGGCGATTTGTTTTCTTCACGCTGCCCGCCGAATCTCCAAAAGCAAAATAATTTTGTGCGCGGAAGTTTGCTGTTTGGCGGCGGCTTGACGAATTTAAATTTGTGTCAATACTCAGGATTGACCCCTTTATGAAATACCAATCAGGACAAATTATCTCCTTGGGAGATCGGGTGACATACAATGGCCAACCAGGTTGCGTCGCTCTCGTCGGTTGTGAGCCGGGATCCGGACATCTCACAATATGCCAATCAGAATGGACTATGAACGACTCGCTGATTCTTGTTATTTTTGACAACGGTGCCCGAGTTAAGTTTGACAATGTTCAAGAGGATAATCTCTTGGTATTTTGTCAGCGGCGGAAAGGGGTCAGCAACTGTCTTAAGAGGCAAGGGAAAAGTTGGGATTTTTTAAGAGGCGGTTGGCGAGGATGATGAGTTTGCGCATGAGGACGGTGAGGGCG
>Ga0207933_1002845_pt1 | contig 10742 bp, 10 predicted proteins | sample NGESurdeep092012_4_FD_184488 | JGI IMG/M metagenome (GOLD analysis project Ga0207933, IMG submission 184488) | Arctic peat soil microbial communities from Barrow, Alaska - NGEE Surface sample F53-3 deep-092012 (SPAdes) | ecosystem: Environmental > Terrestrial > Soil > Wetlands > Peat ...
TCGCGGCGGCAGCCTTTTCAGGCAAGCGCGCGAGTGTTCGTTCGGCGGAGGGTGCGACGACGAGCCTCCACGGAGGCTTGGTCACTCCCTGGTCAGGTATCGGGCCTTCAGCTCCTCTGCGCCGACCCCTTTGCCCTTGGCAATGTCGTTGCGGGCCTGCTTGATCTCGCGTGACGCCTTTGGGTCGGACAGGAGCTCGACCGTGTCTTCGAGCGCTTCGAGGTCGTCTGGACTGATCAGAACTGCTGCCGGGCGCCCGTTGCGCGTCAGCGTGATCCGCTCATGTTGCTCCTCGACCATGTCGACGATCTCGGAGAGCCGCGCCTTGATCTCGGAGAGTGGCAATGTTTCGCTCATGACCGTTATTATAGTCACTGCTCGAGAGCGGCAAACGCTGGCGGTGTCGACACCGCGGGCCGACCACCATACGGATTAGGCAGCAGCAGTAGTTAGTGCCCCCGACAAGAATCGAACTTGTGCACACGGTTTAGGAACGCGCAGCCGCGACTGAAGGAGTTGCTGCACCGGACGTGATTTCGGGACCGTCCGAAGGCGCGTGCGCCAGTCGATGCGCCAGCGACGGGCTATCGGCGGACTCCGGGCGGAGCATCTCGGACACCGCGGCCGCTCCGAGAGCTGGTTTGATCCAGAGAAGGAGCCGCTGATATCGGTGTCACTAATACATCGTTAGCCGCTCGTTAGCGGCATCCGCCAAGCTCCTCCCCGCAGGGCCTTTTCTCTTCAACTGTGGCAAAGGGGAACCAATGAGGGCACAAGTCGTGCAGAGCCGCGCGTGGGTGCGGGCGCTCGCGCTGGCGGCGGTTGTCGTCGGCGTCGCTGTGGCGTCCGCTGCTCCGGCAGTCGCGTCCGGTCCGCTGACAGTCATCGATAACTTCACGTCCGGCGCCGGTTCGTGGCAGACCTGCGGGAACTCGCTCTTCGTGTACCAGCAGGATGCTTCGATCCTCGGCGGCGCGCGTGAGCTGGCGCTGCGCGACGCTGGCAGCTGTCACTACGGGCCCCTCCCGGCGCAGATAGCGATCGACGCAGCCCAGGGGACGGCGTCTTGGGGCGGGCCGAACACGTACTCGCCGGAGCAGCACTTCTCGTATGGGACAGAGATCGGGACGCAGGCGAACGTCTCGTGGAGCCCGAACCCGAACGGCGGGAAGGGCACGCCGCTCCATCTCTCGCTCACGCTGACCGACGACATCGTGATCGAGATGCAGCAGGTGAACAACCCGTTCATGGCCATCCGGCTGCGGACGGGGAGCGGCCAGACCTACTCGACGTCGCTCAGCCTGGCGGTGGGAACGAACCTCGTCCCGCTCTCCGCGTTCCCGGGCCTGACCGCGGCCGGGGCGACCGACATCGACGGCATCAGCTTCTCCGGGAGCAACAAGAACCCGGTGGACGTCGTCTCCGAGTTCGCCATCAAGGGCGGGGACAGCGATCCGCCCGTGGCAGCGCCGACCGAGTCGCAGGCTGCCAACGCCTCCGGTTGGAACAACACCGACGTCACGGTGAGCTGGAACTGGACGGACAGCGGCTCCGGCATCGACGCCGCAAACTGCTCGCAGTCCAGCATCTCCGCCGGTGAGGGCACGATCACGCTCCTGTCGACCTGCCAGGACAACGCCGGCAACCAGGCGTCCGACTCGGTGACGGTCAACGTCGACAAGACGGCTCCGACCGTCGCGTTTTCGCCCGACGGGCAGACGTACGACGTGAACGACACCGTCTCGATGACCTGCTCGGCAAGCGACGCGCTCTCCGGAGTGGCGAGCTCGACCTGCGCGGACGTCTCGGGAGCCGCCTGGTCGTTCGGGCTCGGGACGCACAGCTACACCGCCACGGCGACCGACAACGCAGGGAACACCGGCTCGGGCAGCGGCAGCTTCACGGTCGTCGCGACCGCCGGCGGCGTGTGCTCCCTTACGCAGCAGTGGGTTTCGAAGGCGGGCGTGGCGAGTGCGCTGTGCGCGAAGCTGCAGGCGGCGGCTGCCTCCCGAGCGCGCGGGAACAACCAAGCGGCGGACAACCAGCTGGCTGCCTTCCGCAACCAGCTCGATGCGCAGAGCGGGAAGTCGATCAGCGCGGATCACGCGTCAACGCTCGCGCAGCTATCGCACGCCCTCTAGGAACGGCACTCGGGGCGGCGGGGCCGACACGGCTCCGCCGCCCCGAAGCGTGTGAGAGGGACGACGACAAGACATGCCCCCGACAAGAATCGAACTTGTGCACACGGTTTAGGAAACCGTTGCTCTATCCACTGAGCTACGGGGGCTGATAGTGCGTCTTACCAGCTACGCCCGCGGGTGATCTCCGTCGATCGTGATGTGATTCGGAAGGCGCATGCTGCCGTGGAGCGTGGGCAGGCTCACCTGCGGCTGGTATGCCCCGTCGGGGACGACCCGCCCGAGGGTACTGCGTCCGCTCCAAACAAAGCGCTTCCAGCCGGGGTGAACGGCGGCGTCGCGGAGCAACGTGTCGACCGGCCGACCGGCCGCATCGACCATCTGCACCGTCAGCCGGCCGCCGCTGACCATGCGAAACGCGAAGGACGCGACGTCGGACCGGCAGTGGCAAAACGGCAGGAGCTGCTTGTTGGCCAACGCGCTCGCCACGATGGCCCGTTGGACCCTCGAGGTCGAATTCTCGGGAAGGAAGCACGCAAAGCCCACGGCGAACAGGCCGAGAGCGGCCGCAATCGGCAGTGCCCAGGCGACCCGCCGTCGCGTCGGCCGGCGCCTCGGGATCCGTGCGCTCTCGTCGGTGCGGACCACGAGTTTCGCGGCGGCGCTGTCGGCAAGCTCGAGCGCGCGGGCCGGCGTCGAGGCGGTCGCGATCACGTAGCCGCTCCGGTCGGCGTCGACCTGAAGGGGCTTGATCGTTGCCCCGGGGCCAAAGTAGAGATCTGCGGCGAGCACCCCAGGCGATGAACGGACGGCGGATAGCCCCTCGACTGCGCTCACTCGCCCCACGGGAAGGACGCCGGGTCGGGCGGTCAGGAAACGAATGGCAATCGGGCGCGTTCGCCCGGGCCGGACCGCCGAGTCGTCGACATGCCGGCCGAGCGCTTGCGCGAATGCGATATCGAACAGGTTGATCCCGGTCCCGAAGCGAACGAGGTCGGCCATCTGCCCGGCCGCGATCCGCGCCGCGATCTCGACGATCCGCACCATGCCATCCCGGCCCGCGATCAGCTGGGGGAACGCGATCCCGTCTTTCAGACCGAGCGCGCGCACGGCCGCACACGCAACGGCTTCAGCTTCGGCGAGCACCGGCGCCGCGAGCGATGACGGGAACGAATGGATCCAGCCGACGCCGAATCCGGGGCCGGTGGGACGAAGCCGGTCGGACAGCGTCACGAGCGTCGGGTTTCCGTTGCGCACGACGAGCAGCCCGTTCAGCTCGATGCCGTCGACATACTCCTCCAGGATCGCTGCGCCGCCGCGGGTGAACGCGAGGGCTTCGGAGAGATGCTGCTCGACCTGCTGCAGATTCTCGACCAGGAACAGGCCGCGCTGTCCACCCGAGTCGGCCGGCTTGAGCACGGCCGGGAACCGGACGGAGGCGGCAGCAGCGCGCAGATCAGTCGCCGCGGTCAGCACCGTGTGGCGCGGCTGTGGCACCGAAGCGTCTTGAAGTCGCGAGCGCATCACCGTCTTGTCCGTCATCGCTCGCGCCACATCGGCGCCGATTCCTGCCAGATCGAGTAGCTCCGCGACGGCTGCGGCCGGGACGACCGCCCGGTCGCTCGAGATCGCGAGCACCCCTTCGACGTGCAGCCGCGCGCCGATCTCGGCAACGCGGGGGACGTCGCTGAAGTCGATCGTCTCCGCGACGTCGCAGTCGGGAAAGGCGACGGCAACCGGATCGCCGTCCACGGCGACCACACGATGGCCGAGCTCGCGAGCCCGCCGGATCGCCGGCAGCTGCGAGATGCTCGCGCCGAGAAAGAGCAGCGTCGCCACGCTCAGCCCTTCCGATGCTGAGCGACCGAGTCTTCACCGGCACCGAGGCAACTTGCACTGTCGTACATCGCCGAACCCCCCGTGGATCGAACGCCCGCCGCTCGAAGTCGCGCGAACATAGCACCCCCGAGCCTCCGAATCGCGCCCGGCCCCCGAACTCGTCCGTTACCTTCGCAGCATGACCTTGCTCGGCCTCGACGCGATCCGTTTTCACCACTTCGGCCTCGCGGGGCGAGAACCACTCTTCTTGCTGCTTGCCGCGTCGCTGCTCACCTTCATCGTGACCCGTACGTACACCCGCGTCGGGCGCATTCGCCAGTGGCGGAGTGGCCATGTGGGTGGCATCCACCTCCACCACATGGTCGTCGGGAACGTGCTGACCCTGTGCTGCGGGATGTTCGAGATCGCATTCCAGCCCCGCGACATCGGAGTCGATCTGCTCGCGATCGGCTTCGGAGTCGGCGCCGCCTTCATCCTCGACGAGTTCGCGCTGTCGGTTCACCTCCGCGACGTCTACTGGACACCGGAGGGACGCCACTCGATCGAGGTCAGCATCATCTGGACGCTCCTCGGACTGCTGCTGCTGACGGGCATCTCGCCCTTCGGCATCCACGACCAAACCGAGATCCCGCGGGCGATCGGATTCGCCGCTGTCGCAGCCAGCATCGTGCTCTCGGTGATCATCTGCCTGAAAGGGAAGCTTCTGGTGGCGCTCGTCAGCATCTTCCTTCCGCCCGTCGGGCTCGTCGCCGCCTATCGACTGGCCCGCCCCGGGTCGATCTGGGCGCAACTCTTCTACGGCGACGAGCGCCTGGCTCTGGCCCAGACCCGCTTCGATCCGGCGACGTCCCGGACCGAGTCGCTGCGCCACCGCGTGGCCGACGTGCTCGGCGGCAGCCACGACAGCGTCTGACGGCTGTTAGTTCAGCGAGTCGAGCATCGAGCCGGCTCGGCCCGGGTGACAGACGTGCACGCTCACGAGTCCCTTGACCAGCCTCGGTGCGCGGACCTGCGTCGTCTGCTTCGCCTGGTGCGCCGCGGCGTGAGAGGTTCCGTGGGTCGCGGCCAGTGCGACTCCTCCGCCGAAGCCGAAGGCTGCGAGTGTGAGCACGGTGACAGTCGCCTTGCGGTCGAGCATCGGCTTCCTCCTTGGTGGCCCGCTGCCCGAGATTGTCGCACTTGAGTCAAGCCGGCGCTACCCTCGCCGCGTGCAACCGATGCCGCGCTACCAGCAGCCGAAGTGGTTCGACCGGCACGTCTTCAACCCGCTCGTCGCGGCCGCGACCAGGGCCGGGCTCAGCGTCTGGGGCTCGCGGGTGCTCGAGGTGCGCGGACGCACGAGCGGCGAGCCGCGCCGGGTGCCCGTCAACCTGCTGACATTCGAAGGCGGCCGGTACCTCGTCGCGCCGCGCGGCCACACGCAATGGGTGCGCAATCTGCGCACCGCGGGCGGCACCGGCGTTCTGCTGCTCGGCCGGCGGCGCGAGCAGTTCCGCGCCGCCGAGGTCGCCGACGCCGACAAGCCGCCGATCCTGCGCGCCTACCTCGAGCGCTGGAAGTGGGAGGTCGGGCAGTTCTTCGGCGGGGTTGGGCCCGGCGCGCCGGACGGCGAGCTCGCGCGGATTGCGCCCGACCATCCGGTCTTTCGCATCGAGGACTGACCACGGTGGCGCAGCCGGTGCGGCCCGACGTTCCGAACGCCGTGAAGTCCCTCGGCGTCCTCCGCGGCAGCGCGCTCTACGTGGGCGCGTTGATCGGCCCCGGACTGCTGCTCGTGCCGGCGCTCGCCGTGCAGGCCGCCGGCGCCGCATCGATCGTCGCCTGGGCCGCCCTCCTCGTCTTCTCGGCGCCGCTCGCAATCGTCTTCGCGGCGCTCGGCGTACGGCACCCCGTCGCCGGCGGTGTCTCGGCCTACGTACGCGAAGGGCTCGGCGACGCGGCTGCCGCGGTCACCGGAGGCTGGTTCCTCACCGCGGTCTGCCTCGGAGCTCCCGCCGTTTCGCTGATCGGCGGCTACTACGTCGCCGACTTGACCGGCTCCGGCACGACCGTTGCGGCGATCGTCGGACTCGCGATGTTCGCTGCGGTGGCGACCGCGAACATGTTCGGACTGCGCGTCTCGTCGGGCTTCCAGCTCGCGCTCTCGTCGGTGCTGATCGTCGTGATGGCGATTGCGATCACGGTCGCGCTGCCCTCGCACGGCGGCGACCACTGGACGCCGTTCGCACCGCACGGCTGGTGGGCCGTCGGCACCGCGGCGAACATCCTCGTGTGGCTCTTCGTCGGCTGGGAAGCCGTCGCGCAGCTCGCCGGCGAGTTTTGTCGTCCCGAGGTCGAGCTGCCACGCGCGATCGCACTTGCGTTCGCGATCGTCACCGTCCTCTACATCGGGCTCGCGGTCGCCACGATCGGCGTCACCGCCGGAACCGACTCGAAGGTGCCGCTCGCCGATCTGATCTCGATCGGCTTCGGCCGCGCCGGCCGCGATGCAACCGCCGTGCTCGCCGTTGCGCTGACGATGGGGACGATGAACGTGTACCTCGGCGGCGCCGCCAAGCTCGCGGCGTCGCTTTCGCTCGAGGGGGCGTTACCGCGCTGGCTCGGCGCGGACGCGCACCGGAGCGTCCCGCGCCGTCCGTTGCTGCTGATCTCGGTCGTCTGCGTCGCGATCGTCGTCGCCCTGCTCGCAGGCGTCAGCAACACCGACGAACTGATCCGCGCAACCTCCGCTTGCTTCATCGCCGTCTACTTGCTCTCGGTCGGTTCGGCCGCGAAGATCCTCGACGGGCACGTCCGCGTCGCCGCGGTGTTCACGCTCGCGATGGTGGCGGTGCTCGCAGTGTTCTCGGCGTGGTTCCTCGTTGTCCCGCTCGCCGCCGCCGCGGTCTCGCTCGTGCTGCGGCGCCGTGTTCTTGGCTAAACCGCGACGCGGACTTCGCCCGCGACCAGCACGCGCTCGATCTCGAGCTGGTCGTCGAGCACAACGATGTCGGCCGGCAGCCCCACGCTGAGCCGCCCCAGCTCCGGATCGCCGAGCACGCGCGCCGGGGTGGAGGTGGCGGCGACGATCGCGTCCTCGAACGGGACGCCGAGCGCGTGCAGGTTGCGCACAGCCTCGATCATCGTCAGCACGCTGCCCGCGAGCACGCCGTCAGGCCCGCGCACCGTTCCTTCGTGCACGTGCACGTCGAGATTCCCGAGGCTGTACGAGCCATCCGCTACGCCGGCCCCGGTGATCGCATCGGTAACAAGCGCGAGCCGGCCGCGCGCTGCCCGCCACGCAACGCGCACGGTCTCGGGCGCCAGATGAATGCCGTCGACGATCACCGAGACGACGACGTCGTCGCGCGCGAGCGCCGCACCGACGATGCCCGGATCGCGATGCAGGAACGGGCGCATCGCGTTGAAGAGATGCGTGATGCTGCGCGCGCCGCGGTCGAACGCGGCGTTCGCCTGCGCCGCGGTCGCGTCGCTGTGCCCGAGCGAAACGGCAACGCCGCGCTCCAGCAGCCGGTCGATCAGCTGGTCGGCGCCGGCTAGCTCCGGGGCCAACGTCATCAGCCGCACCGGGCCTGCATCGAGCAGCCGGTCGAGCAGCGCCGGGTCGGGGTCGCGACGCGACGACGCCTCATGCGTTCCGAGCCGGTTCGGCGACAGAAACGGCCCCTCCAGGTGCATCCCGAGGATCCGTGGCCGCGCAGCCTCGTGATGCACACCCAGCGGCACCTCGCGCATCGCGGCGAGCAGCTGCTGCTCGGGGCTCGTGATCAGCGTTGGGAGATAGGCGGTGACGCCGGTCTCGAGCAGCGCCTCGCCGGCGCGCCGGTAGCCCGCCACGTCTGCGTCGAGGAAGTCGACGCCGCCGAAGCCGTTCACCTGCAGATCGACGAAACCGGGGACCGCGACCCCGCGGCCCAAGGGCGACCTGATCCCGATCGCGACGATGCGGCCGTCCGAGATCTCGACGTCGCCGGCGACCAGAAGGTCGTCGACAAGCGCTGCTGCCACTCCCAGCTTCATCGCGCCAGTCTAGAAGTGGTCCTACCCTCTGGTCAATACCAGTTGTGCAATTCGTGCCGGAATCGGCCTTGTGTCCGCCCGAGCTGGTCTATACCATCGCCGCGATGGCGGAGATCCGGCTCGACCAGGTGACGAAGGCGTTCGGCTCGGTCACGGCCGTTGACGGGGTGTCGCTGACGATCGAGGACGGAGAGTTTCTCGTGCTCGTCGGCCCCTCGGGCTGCGGCAAGTCGACGCTGCTCCGGATGATCGCCGGGCTCGAGGACGTGACCGCCGGCGAGATCTGGATCGGCGAGCAGGACGTGACCGACCTCGCGCCGCGGAGCCGCGACATCGCAATGGTCTTCCAGACCTACGCGCTCTACCCGCACATGACCGTCCGCCAGAACATGGGCTACGGGTTAAAGGCTCGCCGCACGCCCAAGCCCGAGATCGCTCGCCGTGTCGACGAGGTGGCCGAGCTGCTCGGTATGACCGATCTGCTCGAGCGCAAGCCCGCCCAGCTCTCGGGCGGCCAGCGCCAGCGTGTCGCGATGGGCCGCGCGATCGTCCGCCAGCCGCAGGCGTTCCTACTCGACGAACCGCTCTCGAATCTCGACGCGAAGCTGCGCGTGGGCATGCGCGCTTCGCTCGCACAATTGCACCAGAGGCTCGGCGTCACGACCGTCTACGTCACCCACGACCAGACCGAGGCGATGACGCTCGGCCAGCGCGTCGCCGTGATGCGCGACGGGCACATCCTGCAGTGCGACCGCCCGCAGGTGCTGTACGCACGGCCGAACAACCTGTTCATCGCGGCGTTCATCGGCTCGCCTGCGATGAACCTCGTCGAGGCGACCGTCGAAGGCGATGCAGTGCGCTTCGGGCAGTACCGGATCCCGCTGGCGACACCTCCGACCGCCGACCGCGTCGTGCTCGGGATTCGCCCCGAAAGCTTCGAGGACGCCGCCTTCGCCCCCGGCCGCCCGACGATTCAGGTGCGGGTCGAGGTGCTCGAGGAGCTTGGCTCGGACGCCCACGTCTTCTTCCAGGTCGACGCCCCGCCGATGACCGCCGAGGTGCTGGAATCGGCTTCAGAAAGCGCTTTGCTGGCCGTCGACCGTGCTCTCTTCACCGCCCGCGTCGATGCGCGCACTGCGGCAACCGTCGGCGGCACGCTCGAGCTGGCGGTCGACGCCGCACGGTTCCACTTCTTCGATCCGCAGACCGGTGAGCGCCTCGAGACCGCCGGCGCTCCGCAGCTCGTGGCAGCCCGTTGACGAAGCAGCGTGAGACCCGCGAGCGCGTGCTCGAGCTGATTGAGCCGCTCAGCGTCGGCGACGCGATTCCCTCCGAACGGCAGCTTGGCATCGACCTCGGCGTGTCGCGCCTGACGGTGCGCGCCGCGCTCGACGAGCTCGTGCGCGAGGGCTATCTCGTGCGCCGCCGCGGTGCCGGGACCTTCGTCGCCGAGCCCAAGGTTGCCAAGGGCATCGACATCACGTCGTTCAGCGACGACATGCGTGCCCGCGGCCTCAATCCGGGCAGCCGCACACTCGACCTGCGCGACATACCCGCCGGCGCGCGGCTCGGGCGCATCCTGCACGTCTCGCCCTCGGAGCCGGTCGTGTCCGTGAAGCGCCTCCGCCTGGCCGACGGCGAGCCGATGGCGATCGAGCTCCTTCACGTGCGCGCCTCGCTCGTGCCCGGCCTCACCGCCCGCGACCTCGAGGAGAACTCGTTCTACGACCTGCTCGTGAGTCGCTATGAGGTCTCGATCGTCGGCGGCACGCAGACCGTCGAGCCGACGGTGACGAACGAGGAGGAATCTGCCGTGCTCGGCGTGCCGCTCCATTCGCCCGCGCTCCTCTTCGAGCGCGTCACACGCTCCTCCGAAGGCGAGATTGTCGAGTACACGAGCTCGACCTACCGGGGTGACCGCTACCGGCTCGTCACCGAGATCGGGCCAGGCGGGCGTCCGCTCCAGCCGCTCGGCGTTCCCGCGGCACATGTCAGTGTATTGGACCAATTCTAAATTGGTATTGACTTCTCGCCCGGAACTATGAAACATTCCGCCGGAATGAGAAGTGGTCTGTACCAAATTCGCGGCACCGTGGCTCATTTCGAGCAGGGCCGCCTGACTCTGGGGGCATCCAGGTGAAGAGACGCAGCATCGTCGCGCTCTGTCTTGTCGCCGTGACGGCGGCAGCGGTCATGGCCGCAACGTCGAACGCGGCAACAAGGAACGCGAAGGCCAGCAGCATCACGGTCTGGCTCCAGGTCGACGCGCAGTCCGGTTGGCCGGATCTGGTCGCGGCGGCAAATCAGAAGTTCGCTTCCGACCATCCCGGCACCACGGTGAACGTCCAGTACCAGAACTGGGGCGATCACCTGCAGAAGTTCGACGCGACCCTCGCGGGTGGCGGCGGGCCTGACGTGATCGAGATGGGCAACACGGAGATGACGAAGTACATGGCGGCCGGCGCCTTCACGGCGCTCGACAAGTCGTCGTTCGATAACTCGGCGACGTGGCTGAAAGGCCTCGCCGCGTCGGGTGCGTTCGGTGGCAAGACCTACGGCGTCCCGTACTACGCGGGCTCGCGCGTTGACACCTATCGCACCGACCTGTTCAAGCAGGCTGGGATCAAGAAGCTGCCGGGCACGACCGCGCAGTACACCGCGGACTCCAAGAAGCTGCTCGCGAAGAACCCCAAGAAGGGCTTCTCGCCCCTCTACATCGCGGGCACCGACTGGTACGTCGCGATG
>Ga0207933_1002849_pt1 | contig 10730 bp, 8 predicted proteins | sample NGESurdeep092012_4_FD_184488 | JGI IMG/M metagenome (GOLD analysis project Ga0207933, IMG submission 184488) | Arctic peat soil microbial communities from Barrow, Alaska - NGEE Surface sample F53-3 deep-092012 (SPAdes) | ecosystem: Environmental > Terrestrial > Soil > Wetlands > Peat ...
TGCCTCCTCGGGACGGGTGCTGTGGCGGATCATCCTTCCCGGCCTGGCCCCGGCCATGCTGGCCGGGGCGGGACTGGCCTTCGCCCGGGCCGTGGGCGAGTACGGCTCGGTCGTGCTCATCTCGGGGAACGTCCCGTTCAAGACCGAGGTGGCCTCGTCGTGGATCTTCAGTCTGTCCCAGAGCGACGAGCTCGGAGCCGCCGCCGCCGTCTCGGTGGTGCTGGTGGTGGTGGCCCTGCTCGTCCTGCTGGGCATCGGCCTGCTCCGGCGCCGCTTCGACATCCCCGAGTCGGTGTGAGACGGGCAGCGGCATGAGGCGGGTGGCATGACCGGGCGCTGGCGCTGGCCCCTGCGGATCGCCGCCCTCACCTACCTGGGCCTCCTGGTGGTCATCCCGGTGGGCTCGGTCTTCTACCGGGCCTTCGAGCACGGCTTCGGGTCGGCCTGGACGGCCATCTCCTCCCCCGATGCCGTCCACGCCCTGTGGCTCACCTTCCTGGTCGTGCTCATCGCCGTGCCGTTGGACACGGTGTTCGGAGTGGGGGTGGCCCTCATCCTCTCCCGCCACCGGTTCCCCGGGGCCTGGCTGCTCGACGCCTTCGTCGACCTGCCCCTGGCCGTGTCGCCGGTGGTGGTGGGCATCGCCCTGGTCCTCGTCTACGGCAACAGCGGTTGGTGGGGCAACTGGCTGGCCGCCCACGGGATCCACGTCATCTTCTCCCTGCCCGGGATCGTCATGGCCTCGGCCACCGTGGCCCTGCCCTACGTGGTCCGTGAGGTGCTTCCCGTCCTGCAGGAGATCGGCACCGACCAGGAGCAGGCTGCCACCACCCTCGGCGCCTCCCCCTTCACCACCTTCCGACGGATCACCCTCCCCTCCATCCGCCGCAGCCTGGCCTACGGGGTCACCCTGACCACGGCCCGGGTCATCGGCGAGTTCGGGGCCGTGGCCGTGGTCTCCGGCCTGGTGGCGGGCAAGACCCAGACCCTCACCCTGTTCATCCAGGACGGCGTGGAGAACCTCAATCTGGTCGCCGCCTACGCCGGAGCCGTCGTCCTCGCCCTGGTGGCCCTGGCCGTCCTGGCCGTGGTGGGCGCCGACCGCAGAGTACCGACAACGGAAAGGAGGAAGCCCCGATGGCGATCACCATCCGATCCGTCACCAAGCGATTCGGAAATGCCGTTGCTCTCGACGACGTAAGTCTCGAGGTGCCCGACGGCTCCCTCACCGCCCTGCTGGGACCGAGTGGGGGTGGCAAGTCCACCCTCCTGCGCGTGGTGGCCGGCCTCGAGGTGCCCGACTCGGGGACCATCGAGTTCGACGGTCAGGACGTCACCGGGATACCGGTGCGCGACCGGGGTATCGGCTTCTGCTTCCAGCACTACGCCCCGTTCCGCCACCTCACCGTGCGCAAGAACGTGGCCTTCGGCCTCGAGGTCCGTAAGCGGCCCAAGGCGGAGATCCGGGCCAAGGTGGACGAGCTCCTCGGCCTGGTCAAGATCGACCACCTGGCCGACCGCTATCCGTCCCAGCTGTCCGGCGGCCAGCGCCAGCGGATGGCCCTGGCGCGCGCCCTGGCCATCGAGCCGCAGCTGCTGCTGCTGGACGAGCCCTTCGGGGCCCTCGACGCCCAGGTCCGCCAGGAGCTCCGGGTGTGGCTGCGGGAGCTGCACGAGAAGATCTCGGTCACCACGGTGCTGGTCACCCACGACCAGGAGGAGGCCATGGAAGTGGCCGACCACCTGGCCATCATCAACGAGGGCCGGCTGGAGCAGATCGGCCACCCGGCCGAGATGTACGACCACCCGGCCAACGAGTTCGTCATGAAGTTCCTTGGCCCGGCGACCCAGCTGGACGGCTCCTGGGTCCGCCCCCACGACCTGGTGGTCCACCGCGACCCGGCGGAGGGCGACTTCGCCGGCACTGTCGAGCGGGTCACCCACCTCGGGTTCGAGGTCCGGGTGGACGTGACCATGGCCGAGGGCGGACCGGCATGGGTGCAGCTCAGCCGGGGCGCCGCCACCGAGCTCGACCTCGGCCCGGGCGATCCGGTGTGGATCTCCCGGGCCGCCTCCACCGGTCAGAACGTGGTTGACCCGGCCGGGGCACCCGACGCGGCCACCGTTGCCCAGGGGCTGGCCCCCCCGGCCACCCCCGTGTCTTCCGCCGAGCCTTCCACTGACGACCTGGCCCCCTCCACCGCCCGCTGAGCGGGTCGGAGCCGGCGGTGCCGTCGGGAATCCGGCACCCTCAGGCGGGGGCGACCTCGGTGGGGTGGCGTCGACCTGAGGTCTGTGCTCCTGCTTCAGCGTTCGACCCAATTCCGGGGCGATTCACTGATCCGTCCGGCGGTCGTACCCAACCCGCTCCATCAGGACATGGTGTTCATGGTCTGGCCGGAGAGCATGAGGTCCTCCACGGCCGATGGGTCGAGGGGACGGGCCATCAGGTAGCCCTGGCCGAAGTCGCAGCCCAGGCTGCGCAGCCGCTCCAGCTGGTCCGCGGTCTCGATGCCCTCGGCCACCACGTCGAGGCCCAGGCTGTGGGCCAGGTCGATGATGGAGGTGACCAGAGCGGTGCTCTCCGGCTCGCTCTGGCCCAAGGGAGACACGAAGGACTTGTCCACCTTGAGCACGTCCACCGGAAAGCGCTGGAGATGGCTGAGTGATGAATAGCCGGTGCCGAAGTCGTCCACGGCGATGCGGACCCCGAGGTTGCGCAGGGCCACCAGAGCCGAGGCGGCCAGCTCCGGGTGCTCCATCAGGCCGCCCTCGGTGATCTCGAGGACGACCTGGTTGGGTCGGATCCCCGACAGCCGCAGGGCGTCCCTGAGGTCGTCCACCACCGACGGCAGGACCAGCTGGATCCTCGACAGGTTCACGGTGATGGACAGCGGTCGTTCCATCAACGGGGCCCACGACGCCATCTGCATGCAGGCCTCGAGGAAGATCCACCGGCCCAACTGGATGATGAACCCCGTCTCCTCGGCCAAGGGGATGAAGTCGTCCGGGGCCACCTGGCCCATGCCCGGGTGGCGCCACCGCACCAGCGTTTCGAGCCCCCGGAGCGTGCCGTCCTCGAGGGAGAAGATGGGCTGGTAGTGGAGGAAGAACTCGGTGCGCTCCAGTGAGCCCCGGAAGGCACTGATGATCTCCAGGCGCTCCACCAGGCGGGCCCGCATGGACGACCGGAACACCTCCACCCGGTTCTTGCCGTTGGCCTTGGCCTCGTACATGGCGGCGTCGGCCTCGCTCAGCAGACGCTCGACCGAGGTGGTGGATGTGGCGAAGGCCACCCCCACGCTGATGGACATGCCGGCCTGCTGTCCGTCGAACTCGACGGCGTCGTGGAGGACCGAGACGATCCGCTCGGCGAACTCGATGGCGTCCTCGGGGTGCTGCACATCCTCCACCAGCACGGCGAACTCGTCGCCACCCAGTCGGGCCACGGTATCGCCCGGCCGCATGACCGACTGGAGCAGCGCCCCCGTCTTGACCAGCACCCCGTCGCCCACGTGGTGCCCGAGGGTGTCGTTGATGGTCTTGAACCCGTCGAGGTCCCCGAGGCACAGGGCCAGCGTCCGTCCGCTCCTGGCCGTCGACTCCAGGGCGTGCTGCAACCGGTCGTGGAGTAGGGCGCGGTTGGCCAGGCCGGTCAGCTCGTCGTGGAAGGCCATGTAGTGCAGGTGGGACTGGTTCTCCTCCATCTCCAAGGACTGGTGCTTCATGCGCTCGATCATCCACCCCAGCCGCAGGCAGATGGTGGCGAAAACGGCGATGCACAGGATGGACAGGACCAGGACGTCCACCTTCACGTGGAAGGTCGACGTGACGACCAGTATGGCCGGCGGGATGAAGCCGGCCAGCACCACCAGGGGGATCCGGTTGCGCTGGAAGGCCTGCCGGGCCGCGATCAGCGGCGCCCCGTCATCGGCCTCCGGGGCGGTGGTGGCCATCGACGGGTGGAGGGCGGCCACGGCGATGAGTAGGTACTCGGCCAGGTAGAGGGCGTCGACGATGTTCCCGGTGGCATACCCGTTGTGCAGCACCAGCAGGTCGTAGGTGAAGTCGGCGGCGCACATGAGCAGCAGGGCCGTGGCCAGGATCTTGTGGCAGGTCCGCTTGGCCGAGCCGAACAGGAGGGCCCGGAAGAGAATGTAGAGCAGGGCGATGTCCATCATCGGATAGGCGAGGGTGACGAACTTCCCGAAGAAGGCCAGCGACGAGTCGTGGACGTAGGAGGTCATCAGGAAGTGCCACGACACGGCCAGGGCCCCCATGGCGATGATGGCGGCGTCGGCGCTGTCCTCTCGTTGGGAGGTCCGGTCGGGGCTGCGGGTGATCCGGATCAGGCCGACGAAGAGGAACGGATAGCCGGCCAGGTAGAAGGCGTCGGCCACCGAAGGAAATGGAACGGTGGAGTGAAGGACCAGGTTGTAGACATCCCAGATGTCGTCGCCCACGGTGAAGCAGGCCCCGGCGGCGGCCACCAGGTACCAGCCCAGGCGCTCACGGGGCCGGTGGACGGCCACACCCACCACGATGCCCACCACCGAGGCCAGCCCCAGGAACGAGTAGAGAATGTCCTGATCGGTAGGGTTGGGCAGGGCGAAGTAGACGGCGATGAGGCCGGTCCCGGCCGCGAGGACGTACTTCCAGGCGTTCCGTCCCAACCCCATGCTTCACCTCAATCCGAGAACCGCCCCGTGGGAGCGTTATCGGCCGATCGGGGCTACAGGTTGAGGGGGGACAGTGCAATCGCGCCTGGTGGGCAAGGCCGGGGGCGGTCGCACTGAGCCTTGCTCCGGATCAGCCCGGGCTCACCAGCCCACGCCGCCGTCGACCAGCTCGCGGATGAGATCGGCGTGGCCGTTGTGGCGGGCGTACTCCTCGATCATGTGGTTGTAGATCCACCGGAGGGAGCACGGCTCCTCGTCCCGTTCCCCGGTGTCGTCCAGTGAACGTGGGGCGGCGGAGCGACGCGACGCCTCGCACTCCGCCTCCCAGGCGGTCAGGTCGGTCCCCCAGTCGGCGCCGTCCAGCGGCACCAGCTCGCTGTCCTCAACGGCCTCGTCGGACCAGAGGGAAGGGGCCTCGGGCTCGACCAGCAGGGTCGAGCGGAACCAGCCGCGCTCGACCTCGGCCATGTGCCTGACCAGTCCGTGCAGGGAGAGGAGGGAGCTGGGGATGGGCCGGGCCTTTCGTTGGGCGTCGTCCAGGCCCTCGCACTTGAGCAGCAAGGTGGTCCGATGGAACTCCAGCCACCCCTCGAGCATGGCCCGTTCCCCGAGCAGGTAGGGCGGCTCCACCCGGCGGGGGTCCACGAGATCTCCGACCATCGCACTGCCTCCTCGGTGGGCCGCCGCGCGCTCGCGCCCGGCCGGGGCCAGCGTAGGTGTCGACCGGACCGGGTGTCACGGTTGACAGCCCGGTCACCCCACAGCAGGATCGCCACCGTGAGGGGGAGGACGGATCAGCTGCACCACGCCGCAGCCAGACCGGCGGGGCCCCTCCCGAGGGCCCGGCGGGCCCGGGGTCGGACCCACCGGCTCGCCTCCGCACTGGTGACCGTCACGATCATGGGGCTGGCCCCGCTGGCCCTCGTGGGCGCTGCCTCCTCGGCCGGTGCCGCCCGCACGACGCATCCACCGACACCATCCACGTCGTCGCGCGCCTCCCGGTGGTCGGTGATCCCCTGCTCGCAGGCGGCCACCCTGGTCACCGTCACCACCGACAGCCGCCTGGTGCCCGGGTGCACCTACACCGGGGGATTCGATGTGACCTCGTCCCACGTCACGCTGGACTGCCAGCACGCGCTGGTCGACGGGACGGGCCAGGGCGGAGTGGGCATCGAGGTGAGCACCCCCGCCGACACCGACCTTTCGGGCGTGACCATCCGCAACTGCCGGGTCCAGGGCTTCGGTGACGGCATGCGGATCACCCGCACCGGCTTCCGCACGCTGGCCGTCGGCCAGGAGTACGTCAGCGGCCTCTCCGGCGTGGTCATCGAGGACAGTACGGTGTCCGACACCAACGGCGTGGGGATCTACGTCGACGCCTACGTCACCGACACCACCATCCGCCGGGTCACCGTGACCGGGGCGGGCAGCACGGCCGTCTACCTCGAGGCGGGCTCCATGGGTGCGGTGGTGAAGGGCGACACCTTCCTCGACAACGGCTTCGTCGAGGACGGTCCCGGGGGCTCGACTGTGGACGTCAACGGCCAGCAGCTCCGCGAGTGGGGCACCGGCCGGGAGGGCATCGCCGTCGACGGGTCCCGCCACAACGTGATCACCGGCAATACCTTCGAGGGCAACTCGGCCGGGGGCGTGTTCCTGTACACCAACTGCGGGGAGCTGGTCGATCAGGATCCGGGCAGCTGGTTTCCCCGTCGCTACCCGGCCTCGGGCAACGTGATCACCCACAACACGTTCACCGGCGGCATCGACGGGGTGTGGGTGGGGTCGCGCATGGGCGAGAACGTGATCGGCATGGACTGCAGCGACCCCCCCTACTACTCGTCGGGCCTGACCCGCATCACCCTCGACCGGGCCCCCGACAACACCGTCAAGTCCAATTCGTTCAACGATGTGGTCTACGGGGTGCGGGTGGAGGACGACCGGGCCACCGTGACCAACAACACCTTCGCCGGCGGGGACGACACCCACTACGCCGTGGTGGTGGGCACCCCGTACCGGACCTCGGTGCTCGCCCATCCCGTCCAGGGCAGCGTGGTCACCAACAACCGGTCGACCATCCCCAACCCCAGCCCCTTCCGGTGGGTGGACGGCCAGGCCGGCTCCACCGTCAAGGGCAACACCTCGGGCGGACAGGCGGTCGGCTGGTGCCAGGGGGAGGATCTCCCCCGGGATCCGTTCATCTTCGTGCTGGCCCTGGCCCCCCAGCCGGTGGGCGGGCCCATCCCACCCACCCCGGTGCTGACCATCCCCCTGGTCGGGGCCCAGCCGTCCTGCCCGGCGTGAGCGTGTGCACGTGACCCGTCTGGTCGATGTCTGACCGCGTGACTCCATTGCCGGACGCCCTGCCGTCGACCTTTCCCGCTGCCTTCCGCGCCGAACTGCGCCGGGCCTTCCACCCTCCCTTCGAGGACCCCGCCGTCGTGGCCCTCAACGGCGTCTTGGTCACCGTGGCGTGGTTGTGGCTCCCGCTCCCCCTGCAGGATCTCCTCTTCACCCTCCACGGTGACCTGGCCTTTCCCGTGGTACTGGCCACCTGGATGCTGGCCGACGTGCCGGCCACCAACGTGCTGGGCACCGACGCCCACCGGACCATGGCCGCCATCGACGATCCGGGGGCCCTCCGGCTCCTCCTCTACGCCAAGAACGCCGTCCTCTGGCTGCTGGTGGCGCCGGTCTCCGCGGTGGTGGCCATCGGGATCGGCATCGACCGGGACCGGTGGTCGACCACGGCCATCACCGTGGTGGGCATCCTGGTGGTCCCCGTGGGCAGCCTGGGCATCGCCGGCTGGCTCGGGATCTACTTCCCCTACCACCCGCTACCTCTGGGCGAGCGGTGGGCCCACCGGCGCCCCTTCGGCCCGATGGTCATCCGATGGGTGACCCTGCTTCTCCTCCCCTACGCCATCGTGCCGGCCATCACCACCGCCGTGGCCCTCCCCGCCTTCGCCGTCTGGTACCACAGCAGCACCCACTTCCAGAGCCGGATCCCCGACGGCGAATTGGCCGCCGGCGTCGGGCTCACCATCGTGTTCTCCACACTGGCCTTCGTCGCCGGCCACCGTCACGGGCTCCGGCTCATCCACCGACGCCGGGATCGCCTCGTCGCCTACCTCAGCCATCCCGAGCTCGGGTAGTCCCCCACGGGCCTGTGCTCCCTGGACCGGAGGCCTCGGTCCCCTCTGTGTCAACCTTGAGTGAGACGGTTACCACCCCCGTATCAATGAGCTGAGGGCGGAGAAGGAATTCTCCCATGACCACGACGATCAACCACCTTGACGACACGCGCCTGCATGCTGGGCCTATGGATGACACCGCCCCACCGGACCCCGAGGTCCCCGAGCGTTCGTCGGGCCGCCGTCGCTTCTCGGCGAAGTACAAGGCAGCGATCCTCACCGAGTACGACAGCCTCGACCGATCTGCCCGGGGAGCACTCCTCCGTCGTGAGGGCCTGTACTCCTCGCTGATCGTCAACTGGCGTCGCCAACGTGACGAGGGCCCCGAGGCCCTGGCTCGACCGGCGGGCCGCCAGAAGGCCGATCCCCGTGATCGGGAGATCGCCCGCTTGAAGGTCAAGGTCGAACGGCTGACCGGCGATCTCGACAAGTCGAGACAGGTCGTCGAGATCCAGGGAAAACTTTCCGCGCTGTTGGAGCAACTCGCCACGGACAGCACAGCGGACAACGGCGAGTCGAGATGATCGACGAAGCGATCGACCAGATGTCCCCGCTCGTGGGCACCAACGCGGCGTTGCACGCCGTCGGGGTTACCCGGGCTACCTGGTATCGACGGCACCGCAAGAGCCCCCAACCTGTGCGACCCGAACGGGTGACCACGCCCCAGCCCCGGGCCCTGTCAGCCGTCGAGCGCAAGCAGATCAAGGCAGCTCTCGAGTCCGACGAGTTCGTCGACGAGGCACCGGCCACCGTCTACGCCAAGCTGCTCGACCAGGGGATCTACCTGGGATCGGTGGCCACCATGTACCGGATCCTCCACGAGCACGACGAGGTCCGCGAACGCCGCCGACAAGCGACCCACCCTGCCCACAAGAAACCCGAGCTCATCGCCACCCGACCCAATTCCGTGTGGTCTTGGGACATCACCAAGCTGCACGGTCCGGAGAAGTGGACCTACTACTACCTCTACGTGATCCTGGACATCTTCAGCCGCTACGCCGTGGGGTGGATGCTGGCCCGGGTCGAACGGGCTGCACTGTCCCAGCGGCTGATCACCGACACCATCGCCAAACAGGGCGTGGCCAGAGACCAGCTCACCCTGCACTCGGACCGGGGATCACCGATGATCGCCAAACCGGTGGCCCACCTGCTGGCCGATCTCGGGGTCACCAAGTCCCACAGTCGCCCTCACGTGAGCAACGACAACCCATACTCGGAATCGCAGTTCCGGACCTTCAAGTACCGACCGGACTTTCCCGATCGATTCGGCAGCTTCGAGGACGCCCGTGCTCACTGCGCTCGCTTCTTTGCTTGGTACAACGACGACCACCGCCATTCGGGCATCGGCCTGCACACACCCGCCGACGTCCACTACGGGCGGGCCGAAGCGATCAGGGCCCAACGGGGGGTGGTCCTCCTCGACGCCTACGCCGAGCACCCCGAACGCTTCGTTCGCAAACCACCGACTCCACCAACCATTCCGGCGGTCGCGTGGATCAACGAACCAGAGGAGGTCACCGACTCACTAAATCGATGAACAATCTGTCTCAAAAAGGTTGACACGCACCGCAGTCTGCTTCGGATTCAGTCGCCGCGCCGACCATCCTGAGCGATTGCAATCGTCCCCGGCTCACTGGAGGGTCGAGCAGCAATACTGCTGTCGGGCCAGCTCCCTATCCGATTATCTGGGCAACTGGCAAGGAAATCAACTACAACTGCGGCGGGGACCCCACACCCAACTGTGGAGGATCCCCTTCCTCCTACCCGGTGCCAGGTCGCTGTCCTTCTGGTCTGAGGGAGTTTGACTTCGTCGGAACGGTGGCAACTACCGCTGGAACCTGGACCAAGAGGTATATCGGAGATCCTTTGGAGTTTGACGTCTGCCTGACACCGAATTTCGGGGTTGTGGAAATGGTGCCCGGCACCCACTTCATGATTCTCAGACCTTAGTAAGCGGGAAGGGCGACGCTCAGAGGATCCTTTACCGGCCAACAGGCCTGTCTCCTGTCCGTCGGGCCGGAGGCGGTTATCAAGCGTGGGCTCAACGGCACATGCGGACTCGTCGCGATAGAGCCGATCCAAGCAAAGGGTTTACGGTGAGCTTGCGTCGTCGGCTCGACATGGACCGGTGGACCCTCTGCTCGGCACCGTTGTGGACCAGATCTTTGGATCACTCTGGTCGATAGCCCTTCAGGTCGTGCTGTTGGTGGCCGTCGGCTTTCTGCCGTTCGTCAACTGCGGCGCTTTATGGACCGGACAACGAAGCCCTGAGAGTTCATACCATTACCGCGCCTCAGCCACACGCCGTTTCTGATTCGGTTCATCGGCGAGCGACAGGAAGTTCTCGTCCTCCTGGGCGGTGTGCAGCTTCAGGATGGCATAGAGGCCGTAGAGCAGGCTCCGCAACTCGGTGAGGTCCACCTCGTCGACCCCGTTCGGCCCGATGTCGTCGATGAGCTGGCCTAGCCGATGGATCTGGTGAGTGATCTCGATGTGTGCCCGACTCATCGTGGCCATGGGATCGCTCCCCCCGAAGAAGAGTCCGAGCGCCGGATAGAGCTCTTGTTCCTCGGCTTCTTCGTGAGGTTGGACCTCCTCGATCAGCATCCTCTGGACACTCTGCACCTCTTCCAAGGCAGCCTCGGGAGTCAGCGACCCGAGGGCATCGGCGACCGCGTGAAGGCGACTGATATCGCGCCGTATGGCCAGGTGCTCCTCCTGAAACCGCTGGGTCAGTAGGGCGTCCTCTTCACCGAGCCGGATCTCGGTCACGCCCCCGCGCAGCGCCCGCAGGGCGTTGAGGATCACCGCCACGTCGATGACCTCCTGGAGGATTGCGCCCCGCACGGCGGGGAGG
>Ga0207933_1002850_pt1 | contig 10729 bp, 11 predicted proteins | sample NGESurdeep092012_4_FD_184488 | JGI IMG/M metagenome (GOLD analysis project Ga0207933, IMG submission 184488) | Arctic peat soil microbial communities from Barrow, Alaska - NGEE Surface sample F53-3 deep-092012 (SPAdes) | ecosystem: Environmental > Terrestrial > Soil > Wetlands > Peat ...
TCGAATTACCGATCAATCATCTACGCGCGGAAGCCGGGCTGTTCGGTGAGCCGCAGCGGGCTCCTCGGCAGGCCGGGCACCGGGGCGCCGTTGTAGCCGCCGGGTGCCACGTCGTTCGGGCTGTCCGGGTGGAAGAGCGAGGCGAGCAGCTGGATCTGCCCACGTCCAGGCCCGAGCTCGAACTGCCCACCGCCGTAGAGCCCCATGCCGACAGCCGAGCACCGGTCGTAGAACTCGAACAGCCGCGCCAGCGAGCCGAACCGCGAGGGCTTGCTGTTCAGGAAGCGAGGTGTGAACGGCAGCGCCTCGACGTCGGCCCACGAGTGGATCGGCGCATCCCAGGTGACGCGTGCGCGGTGCCCTTCGATCAGCTCCGTCGTCTCGGGCGTGAGCGCAGGATCCTCGATCCAGGCGGCCGGGAACGCCGCGAGCACGCGCCGGTACAGCTTGAAGTCGGGAGGATTGTCGACGGGCGTGCCGTGGTACGTGCCTTTCAGATCGAGCGTGTCGACGTTTCCGGCGGCCGCGCGCTTCGCGATCAGCTCGTCCGTCCACTTCGACGTCGGATCGAGCTTGAAGCGGAGATTGGGATACAGCTCCAGCCATGGGTCGAGATCCTCCGCGCGTGTCGACGAGACGAAGCGCACCGGGTGCGGCTTTCGCTCCAGCGCCGCGGCGAGGGTGGTGCCCGCCTGGCGGAGTGCGAGGTCGAGTGCTGCGGACTCGAGCGCCCAGCGCCGGTAGTCCAGGTACGCCGCCTGAGACGGTGGGGCGGGGAAGAGCTGCAGCGAATCGAGCTTGTCCGAGAGCGACTCGAGCGTCCATTCGCCCCGCAGGTCGAGCTCCGGGAAGCGGTCGTGCTCGTCGGCGTCATACGTGACGTCCTCACCGGCACCGGTCTCGCCGCGCCCACCGAGCGAGACCACCGTCGTCTTGCGCGTCCACTCGCCGACGGCGAGCGAGGGCGTCTCGGTCGAGACCGCCTCGATCGCGACCGGGAGCGCGCGCAGCCTGTCCCAGGTCGCCACGACACGGAGTCTACGGCGACTGCTGGCGGCTGCGATGATCACGTGCATGGAGTGGCAGCCGGTCGACATGGAGGACGATTGCTTCGGGTGGGTCGCCGACGAGCGGATGCAGCGAACGTCCCATGCGCTCCGGGTCGGCGGGCGCGTCTGGCTGATCGACCCGGTCGACGGTGCAGGGTTGGTAGAGCGCGTGAGCGCGCTCGGCGAGCCTGCGGGGGTCCTGCAGCTGCTCGACCGACACAACCGCGATTGCGAGGTGTGGGCGTCGCGGTTCGGCGTGCCGCTCGTGCGTGCGTGGGAGAGCGTCGGCGACGCGCCGTTCGAGGTGCTGCCCGTGTGCGACAACCGCTTCTGGCACGAGGTCGCGTTGTGGGAGCCGCAGACGCGCACGCTGATCTGCGCCGACGTGCTCGGGACGAGCCCGATCTTCTGCGCACGCGGGGAGCGGATCGGCATGCACCCGGTGCTCCGCCTCGCACCGCCGAAGTTGCTGCGACGAGTCGAGCCGGATCGTGTGCTCGTCGGTCACGGTGCAGGCTTGCATTCCGACGCGACGGGTGCGGTGCGCGAGGCGCTCGCGACTGCGCGGCGGCGCCTGCCTCGGGCCTTGCTCAGCGCCGTCAGAAACTCAGTGCAGTGAGATCCGGTTCGGGGGCCAGTAGGTGACGAAGAGCGGGCCGATCAGGTTGCTGCGTGGTACCGCGCCCCAGGTGCGCGAGTCGCACGTGTGGGCGCGGTCGTCACCGAGAAAGAAGTAGTCACCCTTCGGCACGTGCCACTTGCCCACTGTGGTGTCCTGGTCGGTCTCGTGCGCGTAGCCCTCGTGCAACGGGCGGCCGTCGATCGAGATCACACCGTGCGCCTCCGAGACCGTCTCGCCCGGCAGGCCGACGAGGCGCTTGACGAACGTTCCGCCTTCGCCGCAGTCGGATTTGGCGGCGGCCGGTGCGGTGAACACGACGATCTGCCCTCGTTTCGGGCTCTCGAAGCGGTAGACGAGCCGGTTGACGATCACGCGATCCGAGAAGCGAGCCTCGCACCAGGCCGCGGGGCGCGCGCAATGCAGCGTCGGCTCCATCGACGAGGACGGGATGCGGTACGGCTTCGCAACCTCCGCCTCGAAGACCAGCACGAAGGCGACGGCGACTGCGATCGTGATCGCCCAGTCGGCGATCTTCTTCCACCGGAAGTGCACTTCGGCATGGTACTGAGGTCTGTTAACGGCGGAACGTGTTGCGCACGAAGAAGAGCAGGTTCGCCGGCCGCTCGCCCAGTCGCCGCATCAGGTACGGGTACCACTCCGGCCCGTACGGCGTGGCGACGAGCACCTTGTAGCCGCGGCGCACCAGGTCGAGCTGCAGCTGGGGCCGGACGCCGTAGAGCATCTGGAACTCGAAGCGCTCCCGGTCGACGCCGTGCTCGTCGGCGTAGCGGATCGCGTGCTGGATCAGCCGCTCGTCGTGTGTAGCGATGCAGGTGTGTTCGAGCTCGGAAAGCATGCGCTCTAGCAGGCGTGTGTAGGCCGAGTCGACGTCGCCCTTCTGTGGATACGCGACGCCGGGTGGCTCGAGGTACGCCCCTTTGACGAGCCGGAGGTTGGGCGCGAGCGAGAGCAACCCGTCCAGGTCGGAGGGCGTGCGGTAGAGGTACGCCTGCAGCACGGTGCCGACGTTCTCGAAGCCGTCCTCGCGCAGGCGCCGGTAGATCCGCAGCGTCGCATCGCCGAACTGCGACTGCTCCATGTCGATGCGGATGAACGATCCGCGTTCGAGTAGCTGGCGCAGGTTGGCGTACGCGAGCTCCTCGTCGATCTCGAGGCCGAGGTGCGTCAGCTTGAGTGCGACATTGGCGCGGAGGCCCTCGGCCGCAATCCGGTCGATCACGCTGCTGTAGGCCGCGACGACCGCCTCGGTTTGCCCGGGCTCGAGCACGCCCTCGCCGAGCAGCGTGGTATTCGCGTGCAGGCCCTGGTCGTTCAGCCGGCGGAGGACGGCGAGGCACTCGTCGAGCGTCTCGCCTGCAACGAAGCGGCCGGCGCCAAGGCGCATCCCGTGGCGCCGCACGAGCCGCTGGACGCGCGGGCTGTCCGCTGCGGCGAGGATGCCCTTGCGCAGCGCCGCGTTGGCGGCGGAGCTCAGGTGTGCGCCAGTAGCCACTCGTTCACCTCGCGCATGCGACGCTCGATGAGCGTCAGGTGCCCGTCGTCCGGGTCGATCCGCGCCTCGACGCCGGGGATGCGGTCTGCGAGCCAGCGCCCGTGCGCGACCGGCACGAAACGGTCGTCGTTGCCGTGCAACAGCAGCACGGGACGGTCGATCGAGCCGAGCTCGAATCCCCAGGGCGCGAGGAACGCGAGATCGTCGTCGACCCAGCCGTCGACTCCGTCTGCCAGCGCATGCCGGTCGGCTTCCAGCAGGTACTCGGCGAACGCGCCCGAGAGCACCGCGCGGTCTGCTGGTCCGAGCAGCGTCTCCATGACGGCGACAAGCTCGTCCGGCCCGGCGGCGAGGATCGCCTGCGCCTCCTTGTCGAGGTAGGTGCGGAGCGCGTCTTCGCCCGCGTGCGCGTGACCGAACTCGACGTGGTTCTCCTCGCCCATGCCTGCAAGCCAGTCGAGGTCGTCGACGCCGTACGGCGCGACCGCGGCGAGGCTTGCTACCGCCACGAGCCGCCGGTCGCAGAGTGCGGCGCAGGCGAGTGCGTGCGGGCCGCCGCCGGAGATCCCCCAGGTGCCGAAGCGCTCGAGCTGAAGCGCATCGGCGATCGCGTCGACGTCGGCTGCGCAGTCGGCGACTGTGCGGCCCTGCTCGCGCGCGGAGCCGCCGTAGCCGGGCCGGTTGTAGCCGATCAGTCGAATGCCCTGCTCGCGCGCGAGCGCTACATGCCGCTCGTAGAGCAGACCCGACGACGGCGTGCCGTGGTGCATGACGACCGGAAAGCCCGCCGCGTCGCCGTCGGAGTGGACAGCGAGCGTGCGGCCCTCAGCAGTCGCGATCGTCTGCACCACGAGCAGCCTATTTCATCGTTGCTCTCTCTACGAGACGGTGATCTTGAAGCGCTTGGCGGCGTAGGCCTTGGTCCTCTCACCGCGTGTTGACGCGTACGAGAGCGTTGTCGTGCCCTTACCGGTTGCCTTGAAGACGACGACGACGAGCTTGCCGACGTTCGCCTCGTTCACTTCGTTGACGACCTTGGCGTTGATCGAGCCCTTCAGCCGCCAGGCCCGGCCGGCGGGCTGCGCGGGCAGTGCGACAGCGAAGAGCTCGCCGCGCTTCGTGGTGATGTGGCTCGTCGGGCCGGCGGGCAACGGTCCGACCGGCGGCGCGTCGGCGACGGCCGGTGCGGCGAGCACGAGCCCGGCGATGGCGATTGGTAGTGCGATGCGTAGACGCAAGTCGGGCTCCTTGTTCGTGGTTCGTGGGCAGCGGCCTCTGCGGTGGGACGGCCCGGAGACTGCAGTGTTAGGGCTGAGCCGTAAAGCTTTTGTCAGCGGTCGGAACGCCCGAAACCTGGTTCCGCTGCGCGGCAACCTGGGAGTCGTTTCGGAATGACGGTTGTCCATGGCGGCTCGAAGGGTGTCTGACACAACCGCGGTGTCAGACACCGGGCCGGCGTTGCTCCTGGGTGTCAGACACCGCGTTTGTGTCTGACACCTTTTCGGCAGCCAATTCTCTTCGGGCCGCACAGGGAAGACACATAACAGGCTCCACTGCGTTCTGAGACCACTTCCTGGTACTCGACGCGTAGCGGCGGCGCGAGGTTACGGGCGGCCCGGGAGACCCAACGCCGCAGGGTCAGCGGCGGCGCTGCGCAGCATCGTCAAGCCACGGCGGCTGCCAGCCGGCATCGGCGGCGTTGAAGTTCGTGCCGGGCGGGACGAGTTCGTCGATCCGGTCGAGCACGTCGGTCGAGAGCTCGGTCTCGGCTGCGCCGAGCTGTCCTTCGAGCTGCTCCATCGTGCGCGGCCCGATGATCGCCGAGGTGATCGTGGGGTGGCGCAGTACGAACGCGAGCGCAAGTTCGATCAGCGTCAACCCCGCCTCGTCGGCGAGCGCGGCCAGCTCCTCGACCACGTCGAGCTTGCGCTGGTTCTCGGGCAGCGACAGGTCGTAGCGGGCCGGCATGAACCGGGCGCCGTCCGCTTTCCGTCTGCTTGCCCTTGCGGTACTTGCCGGAGAGCCAGCCGCCGGCGAGTGGGCTCCACGGGATCACACCCATGCCGTACTGGGCGCAGACGGGGAGGACGTCGGCCTCGATGCCGCGCACCAGGAGTGAATAGGGCGGTTGCTCGGTGACGAAGTGGTCGAGGGCGTGCTGTTCGGCTGCCCATTGCGCCTCGACGATCGCGTGCGCGGGGTAGGTCGACGAACCGAAGGCGCGGATCTTGCCCGCGCGTTGCAGGTCGGTGAGTGCGGCGAGTGTCTCGTCGTGTGCGACCCAAGGATCCCAGCGGTGGATCTGGTAGAGGTCGATCCAGTCGGTCTGCAGGCGGCGCAGGCTGTGCTCGACCTCCTGCACGATCCAGCGGCGCGTGTTCCCGCGCATGTTCGGATCAGCGTCGTCCATCGCGCCGTGCACCTTGGTCGCGAGCACGACGGAGTCGCGGCGCCCTTTGAGGGCCTTGCCGACGATCTCCTCCGACTCGCCGCGCGCGTAGACGTCGGCCGTGTCGATGAAGTTGATGCCTGCGTCGAGCGCGCGGTGGATGATCGCGATCGACTCGTCGTGGTCGGTGTTGCCCCAGGCGCCGAACATCATCGTGCCCAGGCAGAGCGGGCTGACCTGGACGCCGGTGCGGCCCAGTGAGCGGTACTCGACGGTCATGAGCGCAGCCCTACCACGTAGTGCAGTCCTATCACGTCGTCTCCAACGCGAACCGCTGCCGATCTGTTCCCGGCAGAGAGTGGACGGACATCTCTGTCCGCCCACTCGGCGCACCGGGTTTCTTAGGCGCGAACATGGGCGCGGCGCCGTTGCCGCTCGCGTGCGGCGCGTGACGGCTCGTGCAGCGGCGAACGCGACGATGGGCGTTGCAATGGACGCTGCGCGTCGGCGATCAGCCGCTCGACGTGCTCACGGTGCAGCAGCAGAGCCACTTCAGGTTGGTGCGAAAGCATGGTTCCTCCTCTCTCGTTCGTCGCGGTGGACGCGGGTGACGTGCGGTTGGGTCCGTCTCAAGACGTGCTCCTTCCGTGAGGGACCGTGGTTGTCCGATCGCCGCGGCGCGGCGCCGGTTGTGCTCGTCCGGGCCAAAAGGCCGCGGCGCGCTAGAGGAAGGGCTTCAGCGAGCCCTGGACGCGGCGCTCGCTACGCCGCGGCAGGAAGCCAGAAGCTCTTGCTCGGATCGAACGTGATGTTGTGCATCTGACCTCCTTTCACGAGAGAGTCGGCGGAGAAATGGGCCGACGGCGAAGCCGTTGTTTCTATCAGCTGCGCGGGGTGCTCGTCAAGAGAGAAGTGATGGTCAAGCGCGGGCGAGTCGCTGCAGCGCGGCGACGAGCGTGGTCAGGTCGCGGCCACGCGCGGTCAGGCGGTATTCGGTGCGGGGTGGGCGCGCCGCGACGATCGTGCGCTCGAGCACGCCGGCCTGCTCCAGCTCGACCAGGCGCGTTGCGAGCGTGGCGGGCGGGATTGTCCCGAGCGACTGGACGAACTCACCGAAGCGAACCGCGCCTTCGTGTGAGGCCCAGATGATCGACACCGTCCAGCGGCGCTCGAGGAGGTCCGCCGCCCGGCGGACCTCCACGGGGATCGGTGCGCAGTTACGGCAGCGCATGCGTGGCCGCGACGGGCTCGAGCGCCAGCTCGAGCACCTCGTCGAGCGTCATCACCGGATGGAACGACATCTCGGCCTTGACGTCGGCCGGCACGTCGTCCAGGTCGGCGCGGTTCCGCTCGGGGATGATCACGTCGGTCAGCCCGGCGGCGTGGGCGGCGAGCACCTTCTGCTTCAGCCCGCCGATCGGCAGCACGCGGCCCTGCAGCGTCACCTCGCCGGTCATGCCGACGGTGTGCTTGACCGGCCGCCCGGAGAGCAGCGAGGCGATCGCGGTGCTCATCGTGATGCCGGCGCTGGGGCCGTCCTTCGGGATCGCCCCGGCGGGCACGTGCACGTGGAACGACCGCTCGTCGAACACCTCTTCGTCGATTCCCAGCTGCTCGGCGTGCGAGCGGATGTAGGAGAGCGCGATCCGCGCAGACTCCTTCATCACGTCGCCGAGCTGTCCCGTGAGCACGAGCTCGTCCTTGCCCTTCATCGAGGTTGCCTCGACGAACAGCACGTCGCCGCCGGTGCCGGTGACGGCGAGCCCGGTTGCGACGCCGGGCACCGCGGTGCGCTCGGCCGACTCCTGGTAGAAGCGTTGCCGCCCGAGTGCATCCCGGACGACGTCGAGGTCGATCTGGATCGGCGTCTTGACGCCGTCGGCGACCAGGCGCGTCGCTGTCTTGCGCAGCACCTTGCCGAGCTCGCGTTCGAGTTGTCGCACACCGGCCTCGCGCGTGTACTCGCTGACGATCGATTCGAGCACCGCATCGGTGATCTCGACCTCGTCGGCGTTGAGGCCGTTGCGGCTCAGCTGGCGGGGCCAGAGGTAGCCGCGGGCGATCGTCACCTTCTCGTCGACGGTGTAGCCGTCGAAGCGGATCACTTCCATCCGGTCGAGCAGAGCCGTCGGGATCGTCTCTGCGGTGTTCGCCGTGGCGATGAAGATGACCTGGGAGAGGTCGAGCTCGACGTCGAGGTAGTGGTCGCGGAACGAGTGGTTCTGCGCCGGGTCGAGCACCTCGAGCAGTGCCGCGGCCGGGTCGCCGCGCCAGTCGGTGCCGACCTTGTCGACCTCGTCGAGCAGGATCACGGGGTTCATCGTCTTTGCGTCGCGGAGCGCGCGGACGAGCCGGCCCGGCATCGAGCCGATGTAGGTGCGGCGATGGCCGCGGATCTCGGCTTCGTCGCGGACGCCGCCGAGCGACATGCGCACGAACTCGCGGTCGAGCGCGCGCGCGATCGACTCGCCGATCGACGTCTTGCCCGTGCCGGGAGGGCCGATCAGCGTGAGGATCGCGCCCGAGCGCTTGTCCGGCTCGATCCCGCGCTCCTCGCGGAGCTTGCGGACAGCCAGGTACTCGACGATGCGGTCCTTCACGTCGCCGAGGCCGGCGTGGTCGGCGTCGAGGATCTCGCGGGCGTGTTTCGGGTCGAGGCGCTCCTCGGAGGTCACGCCCCACGGCACGGAGAGCAGCCAGTCGAGGTAGGTGCGCACCATCTGCGACTCGCCGGTCTGATCGCCCATCCGCTCGAGCCGGGCGACCTCGCGTTCGGCCTGCTCACGCACGTCGTCGGGCAGGTCGGTCTCGGCGATCCGGGTGCGATAGTCCTCGGCGGCGGAGCCGTCGTCGTCGCCCAACTCCTTGCGGATCGAGTCGAGCTGGCGGCGCAGGATGTACTCGCGCTGCTGCTTCTGGGCGCCCGACTCCACGTCCTCGCGGATGCGCTTGCGCACGAGCAACTCGGCGAGCCGCTCGCGCTGGAGACGGAGCGAGAGCTCGAGCCGCTCGACCACGTCGACCGCTTCGAGCAGCTCGATCTTCTCGGTGAAGCTGATGTCCGGGGCGTAGGCGGAGGTGTCGGCGAGCGCGCCGGCGTGGGTGATCGAGCGCACGAAGTCGTGGATGCGCTGGTCGGCGTCGCGCGCGTCGAGGATCTCCTCGACGACGGCGCGGTACTCGCGCTCGAGCTCGACGGTCTGCGCGCGCGGCGGCTCGACGTCGGGCTGTTCGTCGACTTCGATGTACAGCCGGCCGTCTGCGTCGGACTGGGTCGCGCCCGCGGCGGCGACGCCGCGGTGAAGGCCGGCAAGGGTGACGGCGGTCACGCCGCCTGGGATCTGCATCGTCTGGGAGACCTCCGCGACGGTGCCGACGCGCGCGTATTCCCCCTCGTGTACGGGCACGAGGAAGACGCGCTCGGCCTTGCCGACGTCGACGGTCAACGTGATCGACATGTTCGGGAAGACGACGCTGTCCTCGAGTGGGATCAGCAGCAAATTCGACAAGAGCACTCCTTCATCCATTGGTTGAAGCTACTTCAACGGTTGAAGTAAGTGTGCCATTCCCGTCTTAGCTGCCGCGTTGCTCGGAGCGGTGCTTGCGCCGGAGCTCGGCGCTGACGGGCGAGTTCGCCTGCTCGCGCTCGAGCCATTCGGCGAAGAAGGGCTCGATGATCATGAAGTCGCCGTCAGCGCCTTTGCCGACAAGCTCGTCCTTGATCAGCGTCGTGGCCGCGCGTTGTACGTGGGTGTTCGAGGCGAGGTCGTGCCGTGCTTGCCATTCCTCTGAGTAGAGGCCCGGCGTCGGCTCGTCGGCGAGGGCCAGCAGCAGCAGCCGTTGCTGCTCGGTGGCGTCGTCCCAGAGCTTGGAGAAGTGATTGTGCTCGCTGCGCAGGACCTGGGCGAGCGCTGTTTCGACGTTGTCGGCGAGAGCGTGGTAGCCCGCCGGCACGAGCTCCCATGTGGAGTAGCAGAGCTCCTGTGTCCCGTAGGGATGGCCGGCTGTGACCTCGAGGATGCGCTCCAGCGCCTCGTCGGTGATTCCCTTGTCAGTGCCCGTGAACCGTTTGGCGATGAATGGCTTGAAGCGGTCCGGGGGGATCAATCCGATCTCGAGCCGCTTCGCGCTCCTCCAGAACGCCTCGTTCTTGTCGTTGAAGATCCTGTCCAGGATGTGGCGCTTGCTGCCCAGGTAGACGTGCCCGACCTCCGGCTGGGCCTGGAAGACGGCGCGCATCAGGTTCGGAAACTCCTTGTCGAGGCGTACGATCTCCTGGAACTCGTCGAGAATGAGGACGACGCGCCGGCCGCGCTGCCCGGCGATCTCCTGAGGCAGTTCGAGCAGGCGCTCGATTGTCTGGTCGATGTCGCCGGTCTTCTTGCGCCGTGAGGCATCGAAGGAAAAGCGAAGGGCTCCGGTGTCGGGGTCGACCTCCATCACCGGCCGGACGCGCAAGCCGCCGAAGAGCTTCGTCGCTCGTTCGATCACCTGCTCCGAGCGCGGCGCCAGATCCTCGAAGATCGTCCGCGCGAGGGCGGCGGCGAACCGCTCCTTGGTCGGCGTCTTCATCAGGTCGCAGTAGGCGACGAGCGCTTTCCCCTCGAGCGCCCGGCTCGCGGCCTTGAGCACGAGCGACGACTTGCCGTAGCGGCGGGGCGCGTAGACGAGGACGTTCTGGCCGTTCCGCATGTCGGCAGCGAGCGATGCGACCTCGTCCTCGCGGTCGGCGAAGGCATCGTCGAAGGCGAGGTCGCCGAAGCTGAAGGGATTCAGCGGCTCTTGATACATTGGAGTATTATACGTATTGGTATAGGCAGGTGGATCCGTTATTCAGGTGAGCCATACGTCGAAGTATTACACCACTTTGTATAGAGAAGCACTGCGCGCAGGTGAACGAGTGCGGCGGGAGGGATGTCAGCCGGCATCGGTGGCTAGAGCAAGTCGACACAAGTGAGTGGTCCCAGCTGGGACCACTCACTTGTGTCTCTTGTCGTACTCCGCTGTCGTGTGCGGCGCAGCGCAGGTCAGTCAGCCGCAGCCGGTGCTCGTGCCGCAGTCGCGGCACGTGTAGCAGGTGCCGGCTCGCACCATGCGCCCGCCGCAGCGGTTGCACTCGATTGCGTCTTCGTGCGGGTTGAAGAGCGCTGTCTGGC
>Ga0207933_1002851_pt1 | contig 10727 bp, 10 predicted proteins | sample NGESurdeep092012_4_FD_184488 | JGI IMG/M metagenome (GOLD analysis project Ga0207933, IMG submission 184488) | Arctic peat soil microbial communities from Barrow, Alaska - NGEE Surface sample F53-3 deep-092012 (SPAdes) | ecosystem: Environmental > Terrestrial > Soil > Wetlands > Peat ...
AATCCGCGCGAGGACGACAAGCGCCAGGACGCCGAGCGCGATCCTCAGTACCAATCCAACAAGCGGATGGCTGGCCGCGAAACCGAAGACGCGCAAGACGCCATTCCACAACCAGGCGGCGAGCAACTGTCCAATGGAAATGGTATTGTGCGCGACGAAATCACGACCGCGAAATACCGCGGCGACCGTATCAGCTATGGCAGAATTCGAGATCTGGTCCATTAGTATCTTAACGATACTAATGTCGAATCATGGTACTGGCTGCAGGGGTGACGCGGCATTCAGGGCCTGGGTCATGAGCTCGATATCGTAGCCTTCCTTCCGGATACGGATGTCATAATAGAGGATAGTCGCCACGATAGTGCTGAACGGTGATATCACGGTTCCGAGGAAGAGGCGCAAGGATGCGATCAGAATAGGCGATGTAAAGGTCCGGCCAAGTGACCATGAGACGAGGGTGGTGAAGAGAAAGACTCCGCCAATGAGAGCAAAAATGCGGCTGCCGTTTCCATTGGAGAGTGCACGCGACCGGGAAATCGCATCACCGACTGTGTTGTCTTCGAGTACGACGGTCATTGGGAGGGCGAAATACCGTTTGAAGACGATAAACCCTGGTACCAGAAACAGGAGGAGGCCAAATGCCATAGCGATCCATTTCACGCACATGGCGATAAACAGCCTTCCAGGCTTTTTGAACGCGATCCGGAACGACTCGGTGAAGTCGACTGGATTGCCGAGATAGGCCGCTGAGACTGCGGCGGTGATCGCCCCTTCGGTGAATGGGGCGACGAAGATCGAAGCGAAGAATATGAGAGAAGACGTAGCCACGGCGTTCTGCTGTTGTTGGAGCAGCAACGCGGTTGTTCCCATATAGGCCGAAAGCGCCAGCGGAACCGCTGCGAAAACGCTTATCGCGATTATGACGATGAAATGACGCCGGTATATCTCAAATGCGGCGTCGAGAAGCTCGGAACCAGAGCGAGGTCGAAAGTCGGACATCAGCGCTGCGGTATGGCGCCGGGATCTGGCAGCGATCGACGCAAGGCTGCCATGTGCTCAGGGACGCTAGGCGCTTGCTGCCGACGTCTGCTGGGCCGAAGCGACAGCTTCTATCTGTGCCGGGTCGGCCCGAACGGTCCACGCGAGTCCACGACTGGCGACCGAGGCGTCGGTAAGGCGAGCGCCGACAAAATAGCCACTGCGTTCGGGGATGACGTTGCGATCGACTGTGCGTGCATCGTCACTCATACCCCCGGAAAGATAGCGCAGCCGTAGACCAAGTCCCGCCCGGTCGAAATGCTTGGCTACGGTGCGCATAATGAAAGGCTCAGCTTCGCGTACACGCGCGTACTCCTTGCGTGCGTAGCCGAAGTATTCCCAGGCTGCGTGGCCGGGACTGACGATTCGGCTGGCCTGAACGGCGATGCCCTCGTTCACAATGAGTTCGCGGAGCGAAGCGCGGCGTCCTGTTTCCCAGTAGTCGTAGTTTCCGTCCGCTTCCGCAATCAGCTGGCGCATTTCGCTATGGCTGGTTGGCGAAGTGTAGCGGACGGCATGGGCTATCTCGTGGGCGAGCCAGAGCGGGATGAGCTCCGGTTCGAGGCCAAGCGCGCTCGTTTCCGGGTTAGGCTGCCCGGTGAAGTGTTCCAGCGCGATGAAGGCGAGGCCGCGTCCGCCGACGACCAGTTCACCAGCGTTTGCGGCGCCGACTCCTACCATGAGCACGACGTCGGTAGCGACGTCTGCATCGAGTACGCGGCGACTCTCGGTCTCGGCCAGTCGCGCGAGAGCGACGACGTCGATGCGCGCGAGCATGGCTCGAAGGTCATCACGATTGGCGTGCGTGGTGGCGCGAACGACTTCCTGGAAGTGCGGTCCTTCTGGATCGAGGACGTAATTGGTCCAGTACGACTCGAGTATTCGACGATGCGCTTCGAAGTAGCGCATGTATGCAGCGACGCGATCTGTGCTGTCTATTACAGCGAAAAAATCGGGGAGCAAGTTGATCAGCATCGGCGCCAAGAAAATACCGCGTTGTGAAAAGCACTACAAGTGTCAACGCCCAACTCGTCAAATATTCCCGAGGTGTGGAGACCGCCAGCCGGGTGTCCTGGAACGCTACTGACCGGCAAACTTGTGGCGTGGCACAAATATTCCCTATATGGCATTGCAGGAGGCAGAAGACGATCCAATGACTGCGTTACGCAAGATAGAGCTGCGGTGCCCTTCATGCGGGCATGAGTTTCCGTCGGAGACGGTTGTGTCGACGAATTGGTTTGGCGGCAAGCGCACGGATTTTCATGAGCGCGCCACCGGAGCACAGCCGTGGGCCTACCAGGTTCACATGTGCGACCGGTGTGGTTACTCGGGCGCAGAGCGTGATTTTACAGATCAGACAGAGATCAGTCCAATGGTGCGGGAGCGTGTCTGGAGCGAGTTGTCGCCGCACGCCAACGGAGGTGCGACAGGCTCGGAGAAGTATGAGGCAGCCGCCAAAGTAGCCGAGTGGCAGGGCGCCGACCAACGCCACATCGGGGACTTGTGGCTGCGCGCGGCCTGGTGCTGTGTGGATGAAGGAGACGTCGAAGCGGAACGATACTACCGGCGACTTGCAGCGCGGTCGCTGGAAGAGGCACTGGAATTTTACGATATCGTAGCCCGGGACGAACGCGCCGTACTGGTGTATCTCGTCGGCGAACTGTGGCGCCGAATCGGTGATCTCACGCAGGCGAACGCCTGGTTCGATCTGGTGCCGGATGAGATTACGGATCCCGTTGCGCAGCGTTGGGTGCTGGAAGCGGCACGCCGCCAGCAGGCCGATCCGCGCGAGTGGTTCGCGTAGCGACCAGGCTAGCGCGTTCCAAAAAGTCTATCGCCGGCGTCACCAAGTCCCGGCAGGATATAGCCAACCGAATTGAGTTCGCGATCCAGTGCGGCGGCGTAAACCTGGACGTCGGGGTGCGCGTCGAGAAGCTTCTGAACACCTTCTGGAGCGGCAACCAGACACAGGAAGCGAATGCGCGTCGCGCCTGTCCGTTTTAGCGATGAAACGGCAGCTACGGCACTTCCACCTGTAGCCAGCATCGGATCGAGCAGGAAGAAATCACGTTCGGCGGCGTCGCCCGGAATCTTGAAGTAGTAATCGACCGGTTGGAGCGTTTCGTGGTCGCGGTACAGGCCAATGTGGCCGACTCTGGCCGAAGGCACCAGTCGAAGGACACCTTCAACCATTCCAAGTCCTGCCCGCAGGATGGGAACCAGCGTCAGCTTTTTTCCACTGATGTGATGTCCTGTCGTATGCTCCAGCGGCGTATCGACGGATCGCGGCTCGACGCCGAGGTCCTTGGTCGCCTCGTAGGCCATGAGAGTTGCGATCTCATCCACCAGTTCCTTGAAGATCTTGGTGGGTGTCCGCCGATCTCGAAGCAGGGTAAGCTTGTGGAGAACGAGCGGGTGGCGGATAATAGTGAGGTTAGAAAACTCCATAATCTCAATGAAAGAATATCAGGCAGTAGTGCTCAAGCTTACGCGCCATACGCGTGAGAATGAAGATACCCTTACAGATCTGCTGAACGAGCGGATCCGTAGCGGCTGGGAGCCATCGCTGATCAGCCAGGACAAGGAGAAGCTGGTCCTTATATTCTGCCGGTCAGCCGAAGGGTGACCGGCAACCTAATAGTAGCAATCAGATACTAAAATGGAAATAGAGTTTTATGGTGCCGCCCGGGAGGTTACCGGATCGTGCCACATTTTGCGCGCCAATGGCAAGGTCGTGATTCTGGACTGCGGGATGTTTCAGGGGCACCGGAGTCAGGCCGCCGAGAAGAACAAGACGCTGCCTGTGCCGATCGAGGAGATCAATGCCGTGGTGCTGTCGCATGCGCACATCGATCATTCGGGCCGGCTGCCGTTTCTGGTGAGCAAGGGATACTCCAAGACCATATTCGCCACGGCGGCGACGCGGGATTTGTGCGCGGTCATGCTGGCCGATTCGGCGCACATCCAGGAGAGTGATTCCAGGCATCTGGCGAAGAATCACAGGGAGTTCATCGAGCCTCTGTACACGATGCATGATGCAAGGCGTACGCAGGAGCTCATGATCGGAATTCCTTACAACAAGGCATTTGATGTGGTACCGGGCATCCGTTGCACGTATATCGATGCCGGTCACATTCTCGGGTCGGCATCTGTTCTACTGGATGTGACGGAGAACGGGGCTACCAAGCGACTGGTCTTTTCGGGGGACATTGGAAGGCCTGGGCTGTCGATCATTCGCGATCCGGTAGTTCCTGAAGGTGCGGACGCGGTGATAATGGAATCGACGTACGGCAATCGTGATCACGAAACTGTTGTCGACGCCAGGGCGATGCTTGCAGAAGTCGTACGCAATACAGCGGCGCGGGGTGGCAGGGTGCTGATTCCGTCGTTCGCTGTTGGACGTACGCAGGAGGTGCTGTACAATCTCAATGGATTGTCCCGTGAGGGGTCGATCCCCGAAATCCCGATATACGTAGACAGTCCGCTCGCGACGGACACTACGACTGTCTTCGAGATGCACCCCGAGGTATTTGATCACACCGAGAATCTCGTGAACGAGGCAACCAACCTGTTCCGGTTCCCCCACGTGCACTTCACGCGTAGCGTGGAGGAATCGAAGGCGTTGAATACTGCGCATGGTCCAATGGTGATCATTGCCGCATCGGGTATGGTGGAAGCTGGGCGGATCCTGCACCATCTTCAGCACGGAGCGTCGGATCCGAAGAACACCATCTTGTTCGTGGGCTATCAGGCTGAAGGAACACTGGGGCAGCGCATCGAGTCGAGCCCGTCGACGATTCGTATTTACGGAGAGGACATTCCTCTTCGGGCGGAGGTGAAGATTCTGGATGGGTACAGCGCACATGCCGATCGGACAGAGCTCACCGCGTGGCTCGACGGTGTGAAGGCGACGTCACCGCGTCTCGGACCGGTCTTTCTGGTACATGGAGAAGCCGACGTACAGGACATCTTCAAGACGGCGCTCACTGCCAAGGGGTATACTGTAGAATGCCCCGAACCGCGCGCGAAGCGAACGGTCTGAGACGGCACCAGCCGCGGCCGAACTGGCCGCGGCACCTGGTGGAGGCAGTAGTCGGATTACTCTTCGCCAGCTGGATTGTTTCGATAATCGCGGTGCTTGTATTTGCGGAGCACGACGGTGTACGTGCCGGAAAACGCGGCCAGGCGCAAGCCGACGCCATCGTTGTGCTTGGCGCGGCGCGGTACGCTGGCCGGCCATCGCCTGTACTCAAGGCGAGAGTAGATCACGCGTTGGATCTATGGCGTCAACGCGTGGCGCCGGAATTGGTGCTTACCGGTGGCGTTGGTGATCGGGATACCACGAGCGAGGCAGCTGTGAGCGCGTCATACGCGATGAAGCACGGGGTACCGGAGAGTGCGATCATGATGGAAACGTCGGGACGTACAACGAGTGAATCGATTCAATCGGTTGCGCTCATGTTGAAGGCGCGGGATGAGACATCAGTGGTACTGGTAAGCGATCCGTTCCACATGTTCAGACTATGGATTCTCGCGCGCAGGCATGGCCTGAGCGTGATCACGTCACCCACCCGATCGTCGCCGATCTGGGCGAGCGTGCCAGCAAGTACCGGATATATCTTCAGCGAATCACTCAAAGCACCGATTGCTTTCATGGTCGAACGATGACGGAGAAAAACGTGGCACGGCTCTGCACTATCCACCGCGGCGTCCTTCATGCTCTTGCGACAGGGCTGGCGATGGCGTCGCTTGCGACGTTTGCTACAGTTTCGAGCGCTCAATCAATTCCACGGATACCGTTCGAGAAGTACACACTTCCGAATGGCCTGCAGGTGATCCTCAGCGAGGACCACTCGACACCGATCATAGCGGTGGATACGTGGTTCCATGTCGGATCAGGCGACGAGAAGCCCGGTCACACTGGTTTTGCGCACCTGTTCGAGCATTTGATGTTCATGGGTTCGGAGCACGTGCCAACTGGCCAGTTCGATCAACTCCTGGAGTCCGCCGGCGCCAACAATAACGGTTCGACGACAGAGGATCGCACGAATTACTACGAAACGATGCCGTCGAACGTGCTGCCGCTGGCACTCTACCTGGACAGCGACCGGATGGGGTTCCTGCTTCCGGCACTCGACACCGCGAAACTTAATCTTCAGCGGAACGTCGTGAAGAACGAGCGTCGGCAGCGTGTGGACAACGTCCCATACGGTAAGTCGGACGAGACGATCCTGGCGGCATTGTATCCGAAAGACCATCCATATTCATGGCCGGTAATCGGCTCTATGGTCGATCTGTCAGCGGCGACTCTCGAGGACGTGAAGAGTTTCTTTCGGACGTACTACGCGCCCAACAATGCGACACTGGTGATAGTTGGTGATTTCAACGCAGACTCTGCCAAAGCGTTGATCAAACATTACTACGGCGGAATACCACGCGGCCCTCAGATCCCGCCGCGTCCCTCGCCGCCACCGGTTGTGATTCCACGCGACACATTTCTGGTACTTCAGGACAGAGTACAGCTTCCACGTGTCTACTATACCTGGCCAACAGTAAAGGATTACGCGCGGGACGACGCGGCACTCTCCGTACTGGCGTCGGTGTTGACCGACGGCAAGAACTCGAGACTGTACAAGCGGCTGGTATACGATCTCCAGATTGCACAGGATGTAAGCTCGTATCAGAATGGCGAGAGACTAGCTGGTTACTTCCAGATAGTAGTAACTCCGCGCAAGGACATCCCGCCATCGAGAATCGATGCAATAGTTCGCGCCGAGATTGCGCGAGTGGAGAAGGACGGAATTACAGCGCGTGAGCTTGCACGTGTCCAGAATTCCACCAGGTCCGGATTTCTGAGCTCTCTGGCGACGGATCTCGGTAAGGCGGAACTGCTGAACGACTACGACTATTTTGTTGGCGATCCGGATTACGTACAGCGCGACGCCGCGCGGTACGATGCCGTAACTCGGGCAGATGTACAACGAGTCGCGCGAATGTATCTGGGCAAACCCAGGGTAGTGTTGACGGTAGTACCTGAAGGAATGACGTCGATGATGGTAAAGGAGAGTGCGAAATGAAAGCCAGCACAATGAAACTCCTTGCTGTCGTTGCGATCGTCGCTTTCTCGGGCGCGTTAGCCGCCAAAGCGCAGGCGCAGGTAGATCGAAGCAAGCCGCCAGTGCTGGGACCGCCGCCGGCGCTGCATCTGCCACCGGTTGCGGTGCGACAGCTTGCGAACGGTCTGAAGCTGATGGTGATCGAGCGACATGATCTGCCAGTAGCTGATTTTGTGCTCGTGATTCCAAGTGGCGCGACTGCGAATCCTGCTGACCGTGCCGGCGTCGCGAATCTGACGGCGAGCATGCTCACGGAGGGAACAACCACGCGGAATGCTCTTCAGATCGCCGATCAGATGGCCTATCTGGGGATCTCGCTTTTCAGCTCGAGCAGCTGGGATGCGACTACAGTACAGCTTTCGACACCGACTGCGCAGCTTGACAGCGCGCTTGCATTGTTTGCCGATGTGTCCCTTCACCCGTCGTTTCCAACGACCGAGTTTGCTCGGGTGAAGCAGCAACGCTTGACGACGCTTCTTCAGCTCAAGGACCGTGGACCGGCAATAGCGAGCCTTGTCTTTCCAGTGCTTCTGTATGGCAAGGACAATCCATACGGCCGATCGGACATCGGGACGGACGTCTCGGTTCAGGCGATGACGACGTCAGATCTCAGCACGTTCTATCGCAGTCATTTTGCGCCAAACGGCGCGACGCTCATCGCTGTGGGCGATATAAAGCCCGCGGATCTGGAACGAAAGATACAGGCGCTATTCGGAAGCTGGGCCCGGGAGACCGTTCCGGTGGCGAACGTCGCCGCCGGACTCCAGGCAGGCGCGACGACAGTGTATCTGATAGACAAACCTGCAGCGGCCCAGTCTTCCTTCAGGATCGGGTCAGTAGGGGCATCGCGCGCGACGCCGGATTACTTCCCGCTCCTCGTAATGAATACAACTCTGGGCGGGTCGTTCACAAGCCGTCTCAATCAGGATCTCCGTGAGGACAAGGGGTATACCTACGGAGCATTCTCGGAATTCGAGATGCGGAAACACGCCGGGCCATTCGTTGCGTCGGCCGAGGTCGTTTCGGCAAAATCGGACTCGGCGTTGCTCGAGTTCATGAAACAGCTTACGGCCATACGCGACACAATTCCTATTTCGGAACTGGAGAAGACCAAGCGCTATCTGCAACTGGAGCTGCCCAGCGAGTTCGAGACAAACGGCGACATCGCGAGAGGAATGACCAACGTTGCAGTATACGGACTACCGCTTGACTACTACAATCGCGTTGTGGACGATATCGGCGCGGTTACACAAGGAGAGGCACAACAAGCCGCGGAGAGGTACATCGACCCGTCGCATCTGACAGTACTCATAGTTGGTGACAGGAAATCAATCGAAGGCCCGATAAAGGCGTTGAACATAGGACCCGTCGTTATCCTCGATACTGACGGCGACCGGATCCAGTAACTCCAGACTGCGAAATAAGCGATAATGTCGAGGCGATTGACTATAGCTGCTGCGATGGTGCCGATACTCCTGGTAGCCGCGTGTAGCGGCGGCGACCGATCTGACAGGTCGCCACGGGCATCGGTTCCCGGGAAGGCTTTTGGCGACAGTATGGTTATTCGGAGTACCGATGGAAGAATGAAACTCGGGTTGACACGTGACACGGTATTCATGGGTCTCACGGATTCGGTACTCGCTGCTGCACGAGCCGATATGGCGCGCGATACGGAAGAAAAGTCGAGCGCATTTGCAGGCAGGATTGAGCAGTTCATGAAGAGAAGCGTGAGCTCTGCGCTTCGGATGAAACTGAAGTACCCTCTCACCGATCTCGACAGTGCCGTGTACAGCGATGGGCGTATCAAGTTTGCATACCGTAATCGCCGCACGATGGCCTTCGAGAATGTGACCGTGAGCGGACACAAGGCACTCGAATCCTTCAATCCAGCAGACGCGCAGAAGTTTGTGGATCTGGTGAATTCAGCTATCCGCGAGGAACGAACCACCACTCCAATACATCCATGACTCAGGACGAGAGATATCCGGTTGGGAGTTTCAAGTATGACGGTGACGTGTCGCGCAACGCAATCGACCGTTCGGTCGATGCCATCGAGTCGTTGCCGGCGCGGCTTCGCGAGTCGATTGCACGCCTGGATGAGGCGCAGATGAACACGCCGTATCGCGAAGGAGGCTGGACTCCGCGCCACGTCGTTCATCACGTTGCAGACAGTCACATGAATGCATATGTGCGTTGCAAGCTGGCACTGACGGAAGATGCGCCAACGGCCAAGCCTTACGATGAGGCGCTTTGGGCGAACATGGCTGACGTCAAGACAGTGCCAGTCGAGACATCTCTGAGTCTCCTAGACGCTCTCCACGAGCGGTGGGTCGCCATGCTTCGCGCGATGCCGGACGCCGACTATGAGCGCGGCTACATACATCCAGACCACAATCGGCTCGTTCCGTTGCGCGAAGTAGTAGCGCTATATGCCTGGCACGGCCGCCATCACACGGCGCACATCACCAGTCTGCGTGATCGAAACGGGTGGGCCTGACGCGCTACAGAATTGCAGCAACGGCAGCACTACTGGCAATTGCATCACCGTGCGCGGCGCAGAGTGTAACTGTACCTTCAGTGGCACCGACTCCAGCCGATGACTCGCTTTATAAGCTCGCGGTAGATCCCGCGAAGTATCAGGACGAGGCCACTCACACAATTCTGGACTCCACTTCCGTCAGCCTTGAGAACGACGGAACTGTTGTCAGGACTTATCGGCGCGTAATTCAGGTTTTGACAGATGCTGGTGCTTCACACCTGCGAGAACAGCAGTTCGGATTCGTTCCGGGTCATCAGTCATTCGTGGTTCACTGGCTTCGTGTTGTCCGTCCCGACGGAACGGTCGTGAGCGCCGCGCCAACGCAGGTGCAGGAATCTGACGTACCAGCTCCGGTTTCGACGTCTCCAGTGTACAGCGATCAGAAAGTCGTTCGCATGTCGCTTTCAGGCGTCTCCGCTGGCACTCTGCTGGACGTCGATTTCACACTCGCAGACCGGAAGCCAGCCATGAAGGGCGACTTCAGTCAGGCGTACGTATTCACGCCAGGTTCATCGATCGAGCGAGCCAGACTGGTACTGGATGTTCCGTCGTCAGTAGCACTGCGAATCAAGGAGCAGAATCTCGACTTCAAGCGTGTGACAAAAACCGCAGGCGGTCGGACGAGCTATACCTGGTCACGGTCGCACACGCCCAAGGTTCGCGCCGAACCATTCGCGGCGGATTCGAATGGCGTGGTGATGGAGGTGCGCGTTGGTGGTCCGATCAGCTGGGACGACGTGTCGAAGTGGTATGCTGGTCTGGCGCGCGAGCGATATGCCGCCACCCCGACGCTCACTCGCATCGTTGACTCGCTCGTTGTAGGAGCCAGGACGCGTGACGATTCTATTCGCGCGGTACACCGCTGGGTCGCTCAGGATATCAGGTATGTGGGCATCGAGCTAGGAATCGGCGGCTATCAGCCGCGGATGCCGGACGCAGTGATAGCGACGGGGTTTGGAGACTGCAAGGACAAAGCGACGCTGTTCGTCGCGGCGTTGGCTCGCCTCGGCATCAAATCGTATCCGGTTCTCCTC
>Ga0207933_1002853_pt1 | contig 10725 bp, 11 predicted proteins | sample NGESurdeep092012_4_FD_184488 | JGI IMG/M metagenome (GOLD analysis project Ga0207933, IMG submission 184488) | Arctic peat soil microbial communities from Barrow, Alaska - NGEE Surface sample F53-3 deep-092012 (SPAdes) | ecosystem: Environmental > Terrestrial > Soil > Wetlands > Peat ...
GTGAAAAGTTGACAGGCTAAAATAAAATGTGAGGATTGAGTATGAATCACTTTAGGCGCATTAAACTTACTCTCGCCGGAATGCTGCTGACCACTGTCTCCTTTATTTGTCTGGCGCAGACCGCCACGAACAAAATTCCGCTTTGGTCTCAAATGCAACGCGCCGTGCTGGTGGAAACGAATCTGGCCGAAGTTAAAGCCATCGTCAAAGCGGGCTTCGACATCAATTCACCAATTGGCTGCGGCAGCTACAATGCCTTGGATGGAGCGGTGCAACGCGGGAATGTCCAGATGGTGAAGTGGCTGCTCGCCAACGGTGCCAAGCCGAAAGGTAGTGCGCTGTTGCAAGCAGCCCGGTGTGATAATGTGGCTGATTCCGTTCAGATGGTGGCGGCTCTTTTGAAAACGGGCGCGGACGTCAACTACAAGGAAAATTATCCCAACCCGGCCTTCCACTCTGCTCTCCCACTTTCCACGCCTTTGCATCATGCCTGTTACAACGGCAATAGTGCGGTGGTGAAATTGTTATTAGACCAACAAGGGATCGAGCTTAACACGATTGATGTGGATAACTACACCCCGCTGATGTGGGCGGCAAGAAAAGGTAATAGTGAAATTGTTGCTTTGCTTCTCAAAGCCGGCGCTGATCCGAGTATCAAAAACAAGAACGGTGAAACCGCTTTCTCTATGGCCGGACAACATATCGAAATTCAAAATCAAATCACCAATTTCTTGGGCGCAAAGAAAAAATAACTCCAATAATTTTTTACAAATAAAAAACCGCCCCGCAATTTCTCGCGGGGCGTTTTGGGTTTGCAGATTTATTTTACGCGCGTCAATCGTAAATCGGAATTCGTAAATTCCCCTCACGCCTTGCCGCCGAAAGTCACGAAGTCGTCCGCGTCCAGCACGTCAAACCACGTCGCGATGTCCGTGCGCGCGGGCGCGACGGCCTTGTGCAGGCCGTTGAAAAATTCGCGGGCGTCGGGACTGTCCGGCGCGCGATTTTCCTGCCACTGCGTCCACGCGATGATTTCCGGCGCGGTCTTTTTATTTTTCGCGTTGGCATTGATCCATTCGAGGATTTCAGTGTCGCTCTTGGACAATTCTTTTTTCAACGCTTCCGGGTCAATGCCGACAAAATCCAAAAACCGCTGGTCGAGCGGACAGGCGTAATGATATTCGCCATTCTTGCCGGCGAGCGTGGCGCGGCCTTTGTCGAGGCAGCGCGGCAAAACCGCGTAGCCGCCGAGCCGCACGCGCGCACTGCGCGGCGGAAATTTCGTGAGGTCAGGTGTGTGGAGTGACATAAGTTTATTTATTTTTGGTTGTGCCGTTTATTGCGGCGGGTCTCAAGTTGCACCGAAAATGGTGAATTGCAAGTGACGCCGGAAAAAATTATTCTGTTCGCGTGAAACACTCTGGAAAAGCCTCGATGGCCGCGATGAAACTGATTGCCTTGTCCGGCGCGGGCGTGCTGGCGCTGCTGCTCGCGGCGCTCATCGGCAAGTATCTCGGCACACTCGTATTGGAAATTGGCTGGGTTTTCTGTGTTTTGTGGGCGCTGTTTGTCGTCTTCACATTTTACTTTTTCCGCGACCCGGATCCACTGCCGCCGACGGGCGCGGGACTCGTCATCGCGCCCGGCCACGGCAAGGTGGATACGATTGATACCACAACCGAAACCGATTTTATGGGCGGCGAATGTCGGCGCATCTCCATTTTTCTTTCCGTGTTTGATGTTCACGTCCAGAACGCGCCAGTGACGGGTCGCGTCGCATTTTTCAAACACACGCCCGGCCAGTATCTCAACGCCATGCGCGCCGACTGCGCGAAGTTCAACGAAAATGTTCTCATCGGCATCGAGTCCGTTGACCCGCGCGAAACGAAAGTCGGTATGCGCCTCATCGCCGGTCTCATCGCGCGGCGCATCGTTCCTTTCATCGCGCAAAACGATCCCATCCTGCGCGGCGAACGTGTCAGCTTGATTCAATTTGGTTCGCGCGTGGATGTCTATCTGCCGATGAATACGAAAGTGAAAGTGCAACTCGGCGACCGCGTCGTCGGCGGCCTCACGGTGCTGGCCGCGTTTGAATAATTTATGGCCGACAATCTGCAAAAAACCCCATCCGCGCCCGAAGGCGAGAAGCTGAAAATTTATTTTCTGCCGAACTTGCTGACGGCGGGAAATTTGTTTTGCGGTTTCGTGGCGCTCACAAAAATTGTTGAGGCCAACCTGACGCCCGACGCCAGCGGCCACGTTGACTGGATGCCGATTAAATTTGCGCTGGCGGCGATTTTGCTCGCGTGCATTTTTGATTTGTTTGATGGCCGCGTCGCGCGCATGGGCGGACACGAAAGTCCGTTTGGCCGCGAGTTCGATTCACTGGCCGATCTGGTTTCGTTTGGCGTCGCGCCCGCATTTCTCGTGCATCGCGTCGTGCTGCGCGGCGCGCTGCCGGACGAATATACGCAGCTCGGCTGGTTCATCGCCTCGATTTATCTTATCTGCGGCGCATTCCGGCTGGCGCGATTTAATTGTCTCTCCGCGATGAATCTTCCCGGCGCAGGCAAGGATTTTCTCGGCTTTCCCATTCCATCCGCCGCCGGTCTCGTCGCGTCGCTGACGCTGTTTATCATCAAATTGAATGAGAAAGAAAAAGACCTTGGCCATTGGGGTTATCTGCTGCCGGTCGTGCTGATTTTTCTGTCCGCGATGATGGTGAGCGAAGTGCGCTACCCAAGTTTCAAATCGCTCGGCCTGCGTTCATCCACGACATTCTTGAAGTTGATTATCGCTGTGTTGTTTGCCGGCAGCCTGTTTGTTTTGCGCGAGAAAATTTTGTATTACGTCCTGCCGCTGTTCTTCACCGGCTATCTGGTTTACGGTTTCATTCGTCCGCACATTTCCCGCGCGTGGCGCAAGGAAATCGAGGAAGACGATGACGATTCGGAAACGGCGAGTTGAAATGTTCGACACGCATTCCATTTTGCTGGCGGCACTGGCGGGCTATTTCTGCGGCCTGATTTTTTCCTCGATTCCCGTCGGCCCCGTCAACCTCACGATCCTCAACGAAGGCGCGCAACGCGGCTTCCTCTGGGCGCTGCTCATTGGTCTCGGCGCCTCGGCGATGGAAACAATTTATTGCGCCTTTTCGTTCACCGGATTTTCCACGCTGTTCGACCACGGCATCGTGAAGGCGTTCATGCAGGTCGGCGGTTTTGTTTTTATTCTTTATCTCGGCTTCAAATTTCTGCTGGCCACGAGCGTCAATGTGCCGACCAAGCTGGATGCCGCCTCCGAAAAACTGGAGACGACCATCGTGCATAAATTCCATCCGCACTCGGCCTTCATGACCGGCTTCACGCGCGTGCTTGGCAACCTCGGCGTGCTGCTCTTTTGGATTGTCCTAGCCGCGAATCTCATGGCGCACGATTGGGTGGACGCCGATTCTTTTGCCGCCAAGGCTGCGTGCGTGGGCGGCGTTGCGCTGGGCACGAACACCTGGTTTGCCGCCTTGAGTTTCGGCGTGTCGCGCAGCCACGGACGGCTCGGCGAAAAAACTTTGCTGCGCCTGCAACATTTTTCCGGCATCTGCCTCATTGTTTTCGGTCTGATCATCGGCACGCAACTCGCGTTGCAACTGGCCAAGCACGGACGGCATCATTTTCAATCGCAACACCTCGCGCCAAATCAAAATAATAATTAATTTATGCTTAAAGCTGGAATCGTCGGATTGCCCAACGTCGGCAAATCAACCCTGTTCAACGCCGTCACGCGCACGCGCAAAGCCGAGGCCGCGAACTATCCGTTCTGCACCATTGACCCGAACGTCGGCATCGTCACCGTGCCGGACGAACGTATGTATGTCCTGCAAAACATAGCGAAAACGACGGTTGTCATTCCCGCCGCGATTGAATTTGTGGACATCGCCGGTCTCGTCAAAGGCGCGTCGCAAGGCGAAGGTCTGGGCAACAAATTTCTCACGCACATCCGCGAAGTGGACGCGATTGTGCAGGTCGTCCGCTGCTTTGAAGATGCCGACATCCATCACGTAACCGGCAGCGTGGATCCCGTGCGCGACATCGAAGTCATCAACACCGAACTCGTTTTGTGCGATCTCGAAGCCGTGACGAAACGGTTGGAAAAAGTGGCGAAGGACGCCAAGCGCGGCGACAAGGCGGCGCTCGCCGACGAAGCCGTTCTCAAAAAACTTCAGCCCACGCTCGATGCCGGCAAACCCGCGCTCACCGTCGCGCTCACGCCGGAAGAAAAAATTATTTCAAAACCGTTTTTTCTGCTCACCGACAAGCCGACGATTTTTGCCTGCAACGTGAAGGAAAGTGATTTGGCCACGGCGGATCAAAATCCTTACGTCCTTAAGGTTCGCGACTATGTGAAGACGCATCTCGCGTGCGAAGCCGTTGTCATCAGCGCGCAAATCGAAAGCGACTTGATTGATTTGTCCGACGCGGAAGCCAAAGAATTTCTCAAGGAACTTGGCGTCACCGAATCCGGTGTCGGCGTTTTGATTCGCGCGACGTATCATTTGCTTGGTCTGCGGACGTATTTTACCGCTGGCGAAAAAGAAGTGCGTGCGTGGACCATTCACGTCGGTGACACTGCGCCGAAAGCGGCGGGTGTCATTCACTCTGATTTCGAACGCGGCTTCATCAAAGCCGAAACCGTGGCCTACGCCGACTTGGTGAATTGTGGTTCCGTCGCCGCCGCGCGCGAAAAAGGTCTCTACCGGATGGAAGGCAAAGAATACGTCGTCAAAGACGGCGACGTGCTGCTCTTCAAGTTCAACGTCTGAACCAGACGGAAATTTTCAAAACCATTGGTAACGATTCTGCGTGTCGTAGGTGATCCAGTCGAAATCTCTAAAATTCCGCCATTCGACATGGGTGTCTTGAAACAGAATGTTGCCACCTAACGGGGTGCGGGTGCTCATATGGCTCGTGCTGTAACCGTTGGGCAGGATGCTGGCGGGTGCGGTGCTGGCAATATTCTTGAAGGAAGAATTTCTAGCGCTGGTGGTGGACATCGTGATGTCGGTAACGATTTCCATGGTGGACAAATCCGTGTTGGTGAAGCTCTGCGTCGTCTTGGTCACCAAGGTGCGCGGCTTGTTGGGATTGACGTTCATGATGGGTTTGCCGGGATTGGCGGCATCATTGCGCATAATCATCCAGTAATAGCCGGTGGATTTGTAAGCTCCCTCGGTGAGATACGTTGTCGTATCGGCTGAATTGAAATTCCACCAGTAATTGATGTCATTGTTATTATTTGCCTTCGAAGCAAAGCTGCTGGCGCAGAAAAAAATCAATTTATTGTTACCCATGTTATTGGCGACCGCCCACGCAATGGCATTAGGCAGATCCCACAAGTCGGCTCCTGCCGTCGCGGCATTGGCTACCTTGGTGGATACGTTGGGGTTGGGCGCTTCAGGGTAATAATCGCGGTTTTCGCCCGCATACATCATCATCGCCACCCCGATCTGCCGCTGATTGTTGGCACAACTGATGCGCTTGGCCTTTTCCTTGGCGGATGTGAGCGCGGGCAACAACATCGCCGCCAGAATCGCAATGATGGCGATTACCACTAGCAGTTCGATCAAGGTAAAGCCCGCGCGCGCAGATTGAACGGCCTTCTTCCAAGAAATAAAGGGTGACATCAATCCATTGTCGCCGCGCCGCCGCGCGCCAACAATCGGATGTTTATCCGAGCCACCCGCCACCAAGCCCTTGCGAACCCAACTTATTGCGCGAAGAATTTCTGAATCTCTTTGATGACTTCGATGAACACGTCCACTTCGGCTTTCGTGTTGTAGAAATAAAAGCTCGCGCGGGCGGTGGATTCCACACCCAATTTGTGCATCAACGGTTGCGTGCAATGATGACCGCCGCGCAACGCCACGCCGCCTTGATCCGCCAGTGTCACCACATCGTGCGCGTGAACATCCTTCAACAGAAAGCTGACGAGACCGGCGCGGTTTTGTTTCGGGCCAAAGATGCGGATGTCTTTCAGCACGGACAGTTTTTCCGCCGCGTAATTGGCGAGTTCCTGGTCATGCTTCCAAATGTTTTCGCGGCCAATGGCGTCGAGATAATCCATCGCCGCGTGCAAACCAATCGGCCCGGAAATGTCCGGCGTGCCCGCCTCGAAGCGATGCGGTGCGTGCTTGAATTCCGTCTTGTGATAACCGACGGATAAAATCATTTCGCCGCCACCTTGATACGGCGGCATGGTTTCGAGAATTTCCTGCCGTCCCCACAAAACGCCAATACCGGTCGGCCCACAAATCTTGTGGCCGGAGAACGCAAAAAAGTCGCAACCGATGGCTTGCACATCAATGGGCAGATGACCGGCACTTTGTGCGCCATCCACGAGGGTGACAATGCCGAGCTTGCGTGCGCGCGCGCAAAGTTCTTCCACTGGATTCACCGTGCCCATGGAATTCGAGATGTGAACCATCGAAAGCAATTTCACTTGCGACGTGAGCAGGGAATCCAGTTTGGACAAATCCAAAACGCCGTCATCGCCGGTGACGGGAATGTAGGTAATCTTCGCGCCAGTTTTTTGCGCGAGCATCTGCCACGGCACGAGATTGCTGTGATGTTCCAATTCGGTGAGCAGAATGACATCGCCCGCTTTGAGATGCTTCGCGCCCCAAGTGGCGGCGACCAGATTAATTCCTTCCGTCGTGCCGCGCGTGAAAATAATTTCGTCGGCAGATTTGGCGTTGATGAATTTCGCAGAACGCATGCGCGCGGCTTCAAAGGCATTCGTGGCGCGGTTGCTTAATTCATGGATGCCGCGATGGACATTGGCATTGTCGCATTCGTAATAATGGACGAGCGCGTCAATGACGCTGCGCGGCTTTTGCGACGTGGCGGCGTTGTCGAAATAAACCAGCGGCTTGCCGTGGACTTGCTGATGGAGAATCGGAAAGTCGTTTCGCAGCGCAGACCAATCAATGGTGTTATTCATCGGAATTATTTAGTCACGGATGAAACACAGATAAAAACTGAACAGCGCAAAACTCAATGGTTTTTCCCATTTGTGTTTCATCTGTGAAAATCTGTGGCTCAAAGAAGTCCCAGTTGCAACTTTGCCGCCTCGGTCATCATGCCTTGATTCCACGGCGGATCCCAGACGAGTTCGACATTCGCCTCGTCAATCGGTTCGAGTGAGATGAGTTTGTTCTGCACATCTTGGGCAAGGACGGGACCCATGCCGCAACCCGGCGCGGTTAAAGTCATTTTCACGTCGGCCTTATAATTATCCGCACCGATGAGCGTGAGATGACAATCGTAAATCAAACCGAGATCCACGACGTTGACGGGAATTTCCGGGTCGTAGCAGGTCTTGAGCGCTTCCCAAACTTTTTTCTCCAGCTCTTCCTGCGTGAGCGGTGCGCTTGGCGTGGCGGTGGCCGAACCGGCGGGCGCAACTTTCACTTCGATGCCCAAAGCATCCGCGTCCTTTTCGCCGATACGGAACATATTGCCGTTCACGATGACGGTGAAACTGCCGCCAAGCGATTGCGTGATGTGCGCCGTCTCGCCTTTTTGCAGCGTAACCTTTGTGCCGATGGGAACGACGGAGGCTTCCACGTCGCGGGTCAAAATCTTTTGTTCACTCATAATAAAAACATCTTCGTCGTTACGGCGGCAAAAATCAAATCACGTCTGCTCGTTTTCCGTGCTGACCGGCGCGGCCTCGCCCTTGAGCGCGCCCATGAGTGCGTGCCAAGCAAGAATCGCGCACTTCACACGCGCCGGATATTTGTGAACGCCCGCGAACACCGCGAGCTTGCCGACATCGCCATTTACTTTGCCCGTCGTAATCATCTCGCGCACTTGCTCGAAGGTTTTTTCCGCCTCGGTTTTGGTTTTGCCTTTGATGTAATCCGTCAGCAACGACGCCGACGCTTTCGAGATGCAACAACCAGAGCCGACGAAACTTGCGTCCTTGATGACCTCGCCGTCGAGCGTGAGAAATAATTTCAGATTGTCGCCGCACAACGGATTAAAACCTTGAGCCGAACAGGAACACTGCGGCATCTCATGGAAATTGCGCGGGCGCTTGCAATGATCAAGAATGACTTGCTGATAAAGGTCGTTGATGTCGTCGAACATATTGATTTAGCCACAGAGACACAGAGCGCACAGAGTTGAAAATTGGTCTTCCTCGGTATCCTCTGTGCCTCTGTGGCAAATTATTATTTTCCCGCCAAATGCGGATGCGCTTCGAGGCGATCCCACACGAGCTTGTCAATGACTTCACGCGCCGGTTCACATTTGATGCGCTCGATGATTTCGCCGGCAAAGGCGTGGATCAACATCTGTTTTGCCGTGTCCAAACTCATGCCGCGTGAACGCAGATAAAAAATACTTTCGCTGTTCAACTGGCCGATGGTCGCGCCGTGTGTGCATTTCACGTCGTCGGCATAAATTTCCAGTTGCGGCTTGGTGTCGGCGGTCGCGTCATCGGAAAGCAACAGATTTTTATTTGTCTGCTTCGCGTCGGTTTTCTGCGCGATGGGATGAACGTAAATGCGCCCGTGAAAAACGCCCTTCGATTTGTCGTCCAAAATACCGTTGAAATATTCATGGCTCGCGCAATGCGGCTGTGCGTGCTCGACAATCATGTGATGGTCGGCAAGCTGTTCATCTTTCGTCAGGTAAAGTCCGTTGAGAACACATTCCAAACCTTCGCCCGCGAGTTTCGTGCGGATGTTCGTGCGCGAAAGTTTTGCACCGAGCGCAAACGAATGGACGGAAACATTGCTGGCGCGGCCAAACTCGCCCGCAATCGTCGCGATGTGAAATGCGCTCGTTGCTTCATCTTGAAGTTTGACGTGTTCAACCTTGGCATTGTCGCCCGCAAGAATCTCCGTCACCGCGTTTGTAAAGTAAGTGACATTGCCCGTGCTGATGTAACTTTCGACGACCGTCAATTTGCTGTTCGCCTCGGCGATGACGAGATTGCGCGGCAAAATTACTTCGCCATTTTCTTTCGCCGATGAAATATAAATGAGCTGCACCAGTTCCGTCACTTCGACGCCTTTTGGCACAAAAATAAACGCGCCATCGGTGAAAAACGCCTGGTTTAACGCGGCAAAAGTGTTGTTCGCCGTGTGCGCGTATTGGCCGAGATGCTTTTCGATCAGCGCAGAATCCTGCGCGAGTGCGGACGCAAGATTTTCAATCCGCACGCCGCCGGTGACGGGCTTGATGCTGGAAAGTTTCGCGCAAAAAAAGCCGTTCACAAACACGAGCCGGTGACCGGTCAGTTTGGCAAAAGCCGAATCGTCAATCAGCTTGCTCTCCGCGCCATTCACGGAAACTTCCTGCGCCAATTGGAAATTTAATTTTGCAATCTGCGCAACATTCGTAAAGCGCCAATCTTCATCGCTCAACTTGGGAAAACCTTGGTCGGCAAAACTGGCGAGACCAGCTTTGCGCACCGGCGCGAGCCATTTCGGTTGCGTCGCGGCGGTTTCAAGCTGCGAGAATTTTTCCACCAGCAATTCCGTTCCGTTGTTTGCTTTCTGCGTCATATTTAGAATCAGTCTAATTAAAAATTAGGCCACCAATTTCCCATGTCGCAGGCTTTCGCGCAATTGAAAACGGCGGCGAAAACGGGTTGGCTAAAGTGCCGCGCGGCTGGCAACCTGTCCGCCATGTTGTTACAGGAAGAAATCCAAAACGCGCTGAAATCCGTCAAATACCCCGGCTATTCGCGCGACATTGTTTCGTTCGGCCTCGTCAAAGAAATTTCCGCCACGAACGGCGCGGTGAGCGTCACGATGCAATTGACCTCGCCGAATCCCGAAGCCGCGCTGCAAATAAAAGCCGAAAGCGAACGCGTCTTGAAAGCGTTGCCCGGCGTGAATCACGTTCACGTCGAAGTGCGCCAGCCCGCCGCCGGTTCAGCGCCAGCGAGTCCGTTTGCGAATCAAAACAAAGTTTCCGGCGTGAAAAGAATTATCGCCATCGCCAGCGGCAAGGGCGGCGTCGGCAAATCCACCTGCTCGGTGAATCTCGCATGCGCGCTCACGCATCTCGGCGCGAAAGTCGGTCTGCTGGATTGCGACATTTACGGACCGAGCATTCCGCTCATGATGGGCGTCCACGAAAAACCGACCGTCAACGAAGCCGAACGCCTCGTGCCGCCGTCGAATCACGGCGTGAAGGTGATGAGTATTGGCTTGCTGGTCACGGACGACCAGCCGGTGATCTGGCGCGGGCCGATGATCACGAAAACCATCCAGCAATTTCTCCTCGCCGTCGAGTGGGGCGAACTGGATTTTCTGCTCGTGGATTTGCCGCCGGGCACGGGCGACGCGCAACTTTCGCTTTGCCAGACCGTGCCGCTCGACGGCGGCGTCATCGTCAGCACGCCGCAGGAAGCGTCGCTCGGCGTCGTTCGCAAAGGCATCGCGATGTTCCGCAAGGTGAACGTGCCGATCCTCGGCATCGTGGAAAACATGAGCTACTTCACCACGCCGAATGGCGAGCGCGTGGAAATTTTCGGCCACGGCGGCGGCCAGGAGGAAGCCGCGCGGCAAAATGTTCCGTTCCTCGGCGAAGTGCCGATCTTCACCGAAATCCGCGAAGGCGGCGACCGTGGAATGCCGATTGTGGTTTCCACGCCGAATCACGCGGCGGGCAAGGCGTTCATTCAAATCGCGGAAACGCTGCTGAAAAAATTTGA
>Ga0207933_1002854_pt1 | contig 10723 bp, 9 predicted proteins | sample NGESurdeep092012_4_FD_184488 | JGI IMG/M metagenome (GOLD analysis project Ga0207933, IMG submission 184488) | Arctic peat soil microbial communities from Barrow, Alaska - NGEE Surface sample F53-3 deep-092012 (SPAdes) | ecosystem: Environmental > Terrestrial > Soil > Wetlands > Peat ...
GACACAGCAACAGCAACAGCAACAGCAACAGCAACAGCAACAGCAACAGCAACAGCAACAGCAACAGCAACAGCAACAGCAACAGCAAGGTCCATTCGGAGAGCAGTTGTGCTGAGTCGGATCGCCGAGTCGCTTTTCTGGACGGGCAGGTATCTCGAACGAGCAGAGGATACGGCGCGACTCCTAGATGTCCAGATCAACCAGCTTCTCGAGGGCGCGAACATCGCTGAGGCCACGGTCGCCAATACGCTGCTCTCGGTGATGGGTGCGCCCGCGACCCTTGCCGAGAATCCGAGCCTTGCCCAGGTGACCGCCGCGCTTTCAGTCGCACGTGAGGAGCCGAGTTCCATCTACTCCTCGCTTCGGGGCGCGAGAGAGGATGCCAGGAGCATCCGCGAGTCGATCTCGTCTGAGCTCTGGGAGTGCCTGAACGGCACGATGGTCGCGCTCGACGCCCGGGTGCAGAGTGCAGATGCGATGGGACCACACGAGTTCTTCCGATTCGCGCGGGTGGTCCGCGAGCGGCTCTCGATTGCAGACGGTATCGCCAATGCCACGATGAGCCGCGACGAGGGCTGGCAGTTCATGCTGCTTGGGCGCAATATCGAGCGCGCCGACATGACTGCTCGACTGCTCGCGGCGCAGCTGAACGACCCGCAGAGCGAACCCGATTGGGCGACCACGCTCCGAGCCTGCTCGGCGTACGAGGCGTACCTGCGGACCTATCGGGGCGTCTTGGTCGCGGCAAATGCCATCGAGTTCTTGACACTCGACCGTTACTTCCCGCGCAGCATCTACTTCTCGCTTGCCACTGCGGAGGAGTGCCTAGGTGTTCTGGATCAGCAACAAAGCAGGGCGGGATCGGGCGAGGCAGCCAAACGGATCATGGGTCGCGCGCGGACCCGATTGGAGTACGAGACGATCGGCGACATCATCTTGCACCTGTCATCGCACCTAAGCGACATCCAGCGCGCGTGCCTCGAGGCGAGCACCGCGATCGCGACGACCTACTTCCAGCGTGAAGCGACGCTCGCTTGGAGAAGTGACGCGCCGCTGTTCCCGACGACAGGAGAGTGACATGAGCTGGCGCATATCGACGGTGCACAGCTCGAACTACCGCTACAGCGAGCCGGTCACGACCTCGTATAACGAGCTGCGACTCACGCCGGCATCCGTCGGAGGTCAGTCGGTGCTGAGCGACAGTGTCTCGGTCTCGCCCGTGACCGCCCTTTATCGCTACACCGACTACTTCTCGACGCACGTGATCGCGTTCGACATACCGATCTCGCACGACGAGCTCGTCGTAGTAGGACGCTCGGTCGTCGATACCGCCACGCCGCGTGCACAGCCGACTGGGCTCACCTGGGGCGAGATCGAGAACGAAGACGCGAGGGACCGCTTCGTCGAGTACCTCCGACCGACCGCCTACTCGACGGGTGACGACGAGCTCTACGAGGTTGCCCGACACTTTCGAAAAGAGCCCTCACCGATCGATGCGGTAGAGGCGGTGAAGGAGTGGATCAGGTCGTCGATGACCTACGAGCTCGGTGTGACGAGGGTCTCCACCTCCGCGCTCGAAGCCTGGCAGTCCCGACACGGTGTCTGTCAGGACTTCGCCCACCTCGGACTGGTTTTGCTGCGCTCGATCGGGATCCCGTGCAGGTATGTCTCGGGATATCTGCACCCAAGCGTCGAGGGCGAGATCGGCGTGGCGCTTGCCGGTGCCGGGCATGCCTGGCTCGAGTCCTGGGTCGGGAAGTGGTATCCGATCGATCCGACCCATGGCGCGCACGTCGGCGATCGCTACGTGACGGTCGCTCGTGGCAGGGACTACGCCGACGTAGCGCCGTTTCGCGGCGTCTACCAGGGCGGAAAGCTCGAGGGCCTCGAGGTCTCCGTGGAGTTGACCCGGCTCGCCTAGAGCGAGTTTGGGCGAGGAGACGAGCTGTCAGGAGTAGTGCGGCGGTCGCTCGTAGTCGCGTTGGACAGCGGCGCGCAACAACTCCAGATTCTTCGCTCGCAGCTCCGCGACCTGGGCGAGGAGTGCTTTCACCTCAGTGACGAGCTCGTGACAGCGCTCACATGGTTCGTCTTCGCTGTCGTCGTGATCCTCACTACTCACGGCTTCCACCTTACGAGGCGAAATCCCTCACCGGGCATCCACGTAGGGGGTGATTCGCACGAAAGCGTGACGGGCCGGACCAGACCGGTGCCGTGCGAGCTGCTTTGCCGGGAGCGGTCGGGCTGGAATCATCACTCCGATTCGTCGCCGACGAGCGTGCCGCCCGCGACGAGCGCCATCTCGGCGTGCGCCATCTCGTCGCGGATCTGCTGGGCGCTCGGGCGCGCCTTGTCGCTCGTTGGGAGCAGTAGGACCGCCATCGCGGCGGATGCCGCAGCAACCCCGAGGAGGATGAACCCATGCACGTAGCCCGACGCGAACGGAGGCTTGCCTTGACGGATGCCGGCGGTCACGACGCTCGCCATTACCGCCGCGCCGATCGAACCGCCGATAGTGCGGATGTTCGCGCTCATGCCTGCCGCAACTCCGGTTTGATGGGGCGGCACCGCGGCGACGATCAGGTTTGACATCGCGGCGAAGGCGAAGCCGAACCCGCTGCCGAGAATCGCCGTTGCCACGACGATCTCCCACTTCTGGGAGTGGGCCTCGGCGAGTATCGCGAATGGGACGATGCAGATGGCCGCGGCGACGAAGAGAACGGGCTTGGACCCAAAACGCGTTGACAGCCTTCCGGAGATGAGACCTACGAAGAACATCATCACGGTCATCGGAACGAGCAGCAGGCCCGATTCGGTGATGCTCGCGCCGAACCCGTATCCAGCCGACGGCGCGGTCTGGAGGAACTCCGGCAAGAAGGCGAAGGTTGCGTACATGCCGACGCCGAACAACATCGCCACCAGGTTCACGGTCCAGACTGCCCGCGACCGCATCATGTGCATGTCGATGAGCGGATTGTCCGAGCGAACCTCAGTGAAGAACCAGCCGATCGCGATCGCGATCGCGAGCACGCAGAGCCCGATCACCTTCGGGGAAGTCCATCCCCACACCGATGACTCACTCACCGCGACCAGCAGTGCGACGAGCCAACCAGAGAGCAAGAGGGCGGCCAGCCAGCTGATCGACCCCTCTGTCTTGGACGTCGATTCCTCGATGAAGACGTACGACGCGACCGTTGCGAGGCTGACGATGATGAGCGGCAGCCAGAAGAGCCAGTGGTACCCAAGAATGGCGACGATCGGGCCGGCCAACACGATGCCGAGGCCTGCTCCAACAGCGATCAACGCCGCTATCGAGCCGATCACGCCCATGACCCGCTCGCGGGGGAACTCGTCGCGGATGATGCCGAAGGTAAGCGGCAAGGCCGCGCCGGCAACCCCTTGGATGACCCTGGCGATGATCATCACCATCACCGAGGTGGCCAGGGCGGCGAGAAGTGACCCGAGGACGAGCGCGCAAAGCGACGCGACGAAGATCCGTTTCTTGCCGTACATGTCGCCGACTCGCCCAAGGATCGGTGTGCAGATCGAGGCTGAGAGCAGATAGGCCGTGAGCACCCAGGTAACGGTGTTTTGTGACGTATGTAGGTTCTTCTGAATCGTCGGGAGCACGGGCACCACCAACGACTGCAGCATCGCATACGACCCGACGCTCACCGCGAGCACGTAGAAGGTGATGCGTAGTGATCGTGTGCTCGGCGTCGGTGTCTCGAGTGTCAAGTCAGCTCCTGGCCATCGGTTGGGGGGATTCGAGATCAGCTGCGTGGAACTCGCAGGCGTCAACTTCGAAGAGCTGGCCACGGTCGTCGCGGAAGGTGCCGTGCGTCACCGCGTCCTCCATGCACTGTCCCGGCTTGCCGAATCCGTCAGTGACGAAGCGAAAGCACCTCCCCGGCGTGGTGGAGAACACGTTGCCGTAGTTCCGCATCATCGTGAAGCTCGTCTCGGCATGGCACTGACCTCGGGATATGTCATCGGAACCTCAATCAGGGGCGTCGAGGTCACGGCAGCAACCCCGACTGATGTCTCAAACTTACTGGCCGTGGCCAAAGGCCCGGCACCACGGAGCGTCAGAATTGGTACCTGCGGAGCCCACCGTCGACGGGGATCACTGCTCCGGTGATGTAACGGGCGAGGGGTGAGGCGAGAAAGCAGACTAGGCCGGCGACATCAGCCGGCTGTCCGTACTCGCCGACTGGAATCTCATGCTCGGACTGCCAGGCGCGGTACTCGGGTGTGTAGTTGCGCTCGATCTGTTCGCTCATGATTCGACCTGGCGGGATGGAGTTCACCGTGACGTTGAACTTGCCGACCTCCCGCGAAAGGCCCTTCGCCCACGCGTGCATCGCAGCTTTCGCGGCGAATGCGCCGTTTAGGCCATCTGGCTCGGACTTACCGGTGATGTTGATCACTCGGCCCCAGCGACGTTCGATCATCTGCGTCGAAAGTGCAGCCGTGAGCTGTCGCTGGCGGACGAAGTTGAGCGTCATGGCCTCATCCCAGTCAGCGTCACTTGATTCGAGGGAGAACTTTCTGCTTCCGCCTGCGTTGTTGACCAGGATGTCAACGGCTCCTAGCGCATTCAAAGCGGCGTCAGCGATCGTCTGTGGTGCGCCGGCGGCGGTGAAGTCCTGCTCGATCAGGACGGGTCGGGCTCCACCTGCGGCAGAGATCTCGGCAGCTACCTCCTCGAGCAGTGTTCGCCGGCGCGCCGTGAGCGCGAGGAGCACCCCTTCGTTGCCGAGGGCGAGCGCAATACCCCTGCCGATCCCGCTGCTCGCGCCCGTAACGAGCGCTGTCTTTCCCGCGATCTGGAGATCCACGGCTTTAGTGGGTCCTGCTCGCGAGCAGCGTCGCGATCTGATCGGCCCCGTAGGTGGCAGCGACAGGGTTGGCGAGCGCAGCTTGGTCGCGGGCGAATCGACGAAGGAGCCGTACCGCTTCAGGATCGGTGGCAGCGATGTGGTCCGCTGTCTTGCGCGCGGCAGCGAGTGCGCCGCCGGTCGAGCATACCGAGGTCGCAAGGCCGAGACCGAACGCCGCTTCGGCGTCGAGCTCGCGACCGGTCAAAGCGAGGTCGAGTCCGACTTTGTACGGGACGAACCTGAAGAAGTAGGAGAGCACGATGAGCGGCGGTATCCCATGGGCCAATTCGGTGAGCGCGAACGTGGCTCCCTCGCCGACGACGGTGACGTCACAGAGCGTGGCGAGACCGAAGCCGAAGCCGAAGGCAACGCCCTCGACTGCGGCGATGAGTGGAAGCGGGTAGCTCTCCAGCCGAGCGTTCATCGCCAGGATCGGCTCGAGATCCGTCGTGATCTCGTCCTTGGTCACGAGCGACATGTCTCGCGTCCGGCCGGCGCAGAAGTTGCCGTCAGCGCCGGAGATGACGACGCTCCGTACCTGATCATGCTCGAGAACCTCATCGAGGAGCACGTGCAGCTCCATGATCCCGGCGCGGTCAAGGGAGTTTCGGGCCGGTCCGGATATGAGGATCTCGGCGCTGGTGGCCGAGTCATTGAAGCTGAGCTGATGCGACATGTCGAGCTCTCCTCGTCGTTCGTGCGGGTCGCATCGCATCGAAGATGCAGCGATCGCCGTCTAGCGACGGCTCGAGCAATGCTCCAACCGCCCTGCAGCCTAATTGGCACTGCCTACCTGACTCCATGGCCGAGCTGCCTCGATGCGTTGCGGGAGATGGCAAGGCGACGCATCAGCGCCCAGCCGGCACTAGGTTCGGCTTCGATTACGAGAGGAAGCGATGACACTCCAACAAGACGTAGATGTTGCATCCCTCCATGCCACGATCGCGACACTAGGTCGTTCGCTTGGAACCGAGACGCGGGACGCGACCAGGGCGCTGTACGCGCCGTTGCATCCGATCGACCCGCCACAGCGAATCGTGCGCGACCTTGCCTACGGGCCGCACCCCCGGAATGTTCTGGACCTCCATCTCCCATCGGCAGCGGTGAAGTCGCCCCTGCCTGTTCTCGTGTTCGTTCACGGCGGCGGCTACGTAGCCGGGAACAAAGGTGGGCCCGGCCAGGCGCTGCACGACAACATCGGTCGATTCGCCGTTGGACACGGTCTCATCGGCGTGACCATCAACTACCGATTCGCGCCGGAGTTCAAGTTCCCTTCTGGCGGAGAGGACGTGGCGGCCGCCATTGCCTTTCTCGCGGCGAATGTCGGCTCCTACGGCGGTGACCCGGAGCGAATCGTGGCGATGGGCCACTCAGCGGGAGCGGCGCACGTCGCGACCTGCGTGGCCACGCCCGAGATAGCGGGGCGTGCAACCGGGCTTTGCGGCGCGGTTTTGTCCTCGGGAATCTATGACCCCGGCGCGTTATGGGGACCGGTGAGCACCGAGTACTACGGGGATGACGCAGCGGCCTGGCCGGCGATGGCCTCTCGTCCGGGGCTCGTCGCGACCGATCTTCCCTTCATGTTGCTCGTCGCCGAGTTCGATCCGCCTGACTTTCATCGCCAGGCGGTTCTGGTCGCGTCCGACTTCGTCGAGCAGCATCAGCAGCTGCCGCTCCTCGTGCGGGGCGAGGGTCACAATCACTTCTCATCGCCGGCGCACTACGGCTCGGTTGACGCCGCCTTCTCCAGCGAGGTCGCGCGTTTCATCACCTTGGTTACCTCGTAGCGGACGAGCGCGCCGTGAATCCACGCCCGCGGTCGCTACACGCCGAAGGGGGAGTTAGACCTTTCCGAGCTGCGGGATGACCTTTGCCGGGTTGTCGTGGAAGATCTTGATCTTGTCTTCCTCAGTCAGCCAGTCGAACGCCGCGATCACCGGAACGAGATCGTCGCCTGGCACGCCGTTTTCGGGGCGAGGGTGCCTGCTCGATCCAGGCGCTTCGACACCGAAGCAACACTGGTCGACGCCCTTTTGCCGAATCGCCGCGGTCAGGTAGTTGATTTCGGGGGCATTGGTGTCGAAGAAGAGGTTCGCGGTGGTGTCACGCGACGGCAGATGTGGGTCGCCCTTCACGAAGCGATCGAGCGCTCCACCGCAGTGGCAGATGATGAACTTGATCTTCGGGAAGCGGTCGAAGACATCCCCGTGTCCGAGGAGTTGCGTCGCGAAGAACTGCTCGACGTAAAAGGCCATCTGGTAGTTCTGCGGGATGATGCGAAGCCGCGGGTCGAGCACGTTCGTGGCGTGCACGATGATCGGGATGCTCTTGGCCTCGCACTCTTCATAGAGTGGGTACCAGTACGACTCGTGCATTCCGGGGGTCTCACGCTTGCCGCCTGGGTCCGGGGTCACGTAGGTGGCGACGAAGCCGTACTCTTCGATGCATCGTCGAAGCTCTGGTAACACATTGGAGGTGTTGGGATACTCAGATACGAGCGGCAATTGGCACGCGCCGAGGAAGCGGTCGGGGTGGTACATGCACTGCTGGTAGATCATCTCGTTGACCTCGCGGCACCAGCTCTCGAGGAGGTGGTCCTGCATCCAGGCCATGTGATTGAGTGGCCTCGGGCCGATGACCTGGACGTCGATATTGCGGTCGTCGATGTACTTGACGTGCTCTGCGGCTGAGAAGCGGAAGTCGTCGTCGGTGATACGGAAGTTCGGCGGAAGGCCCTTGCCCGCTTTTAGTAGCGAGGTCGTGCGTGGTGTGTTGGAGCCGAGCAGCTGCACCAATGTGGCGTTCGCTCCTTGGGGCACGCTTACGTGCGCGTGAACGTCGAGAACTTTGATTCCGTTGTACATAGGTCCCCCCGGATCCGGTGATGAATGTCACCCATCCTGATGAACGTTGCCGGAGACGTCAAGGCCATCTTTTCGGCCTCGTCCGGCCTGGTCAGATCAGGCGTTGTCACCGTCCGTCTGGCTGCTCAGTCGGCGCGAGGCAACGCCGGTGGGTTGCCAAGGTACGCTTTTTGCTCGCTAGGAGATCTGCGGCTCGTCACGTCGGCGAAGCGTCTCGCTCCTCGATAAAAGGAAGTTGAAATGCGAGCGGTCTTCGGTGTCCGAGTAGGCCTTGCGTCGTCGCTACTTTGCGCGGCGATGCTCGCTGCCCCTTTGAGCGTTGCCTTCGCCGCTCCTGCAGGCGCTGCGACGACCAAGCTTCCTGCCCCAACTTGCTCGACCGTGACGCCGAAGATGATCGAGCAGTACCTAAAGCTCACCGTTTCACCTGCGGTGCGCTCCACAGCAGGGGGCGGCGGCGACTTCACCTGTTCCTACGGCGACAAGATCAGCAGCCTCGCGGTGGTCATGGAATATAACCTCAATAGCTCGTCGGCGAGCTTTCGCACGGTGCAGAACGGCTTCGACAACAACAACGAGCCGACGACGGGTGCTGGGAAGTACTTCGGATCGCTCGTGAATCTGTCCTTTAGCGCATCGCTTGGGACTGGCCAGTACTCCCAGCACAGTGTGGTTGCGCTCCAAAAGAAGCTCGAGGTCGTCGCCGCCTCGTCGGCGTCGGTGAGCGACCTGATCGCGCTGATGAAGCGGGTTCTCGTCCGGGTCTAGTCCGTTTTGGCCGGAGTACGGTCGGCCCGTGCCGGACCCCTCCTTGATATTTGAGCGCGCCCTTTGGGCGGTCTCGAAGCGTCAGCGGCTCTCGTGACGTCGGCGGTCACAACGGTCGTCGACAGCTTCGACTAACGGCGGTTCGAGGAGGGTGCAACCCCAGCACGCGGCGGCTGCTGCCTATGTCATCAGCATGTTCATGGGCTCGATGGACAACCACATCGTGAGCGTCGCGCTGCCGACGTTGTCGCGCGACTTCCATGCCTCGATTGCCTCGGTGCAGTGGACCGTCATCGCCTACGTGCTCTCGCTTGCGATCTGGATTCCCGCATCCGGGTGGATCGGAGATCGGATAGGCACCAAACGCACGTTTTTGATCGCGCTCACGCTGTTCACGATCGCCTCCGCGGGATGTGGGCAGGCTCGGAATCTGCCAGAACTGATCGCTGCGAGAGCACTCCAGGGCACTGGCGGCGGGATGTTGACTCCGTCTGCGACTGCGATGCTCTGGCGGGCGTATCCGCCAGCACAGCGCGCTCGTCTGGCTCGTCTGTTGATACTGCCGATCCTTGTCGCCCCAGCCGTCGCACCGGTCGTTGGCGGGCTGTTGGCCGAGAAGCTCTCGTGGCGCTGGGCCTTCTACGTCAACCTGCCATTCGGCGTCGCCGCGGTGGTATTCAGCGCGCGTTGCTTCGTCGAACATCGACAGAGTGCTGGCAGCCACTTTGATCTTCGGGGATTCGTGCTCTCAGGAGGTGGGCTGGCCGCGGTCCTTTATGCGATCAGTGAGGGCTCGCTCGTTGGCTGGACGTCGGTGCCGATTCTCGTCGCCGCTGTCGTCGGCGTTGTGGCGTTCGGGGCTTTCGTGCGCCTCGAGATGACTCGGAGAGAAGATCCCCTGCTGAAGGTCCGTCTCTTGGCCGATCGCCTCTTTCGCGCGACCAACATCGCCGCCGCGTACTCGACGGGGTCGTTCCTCGGCGTGCTTTACATCACGCCGATCTTCTTGCAAGAGGCCCTGCATCAAAGTCCGCTGCAGTCTGGCCTGACGACGTTCGTGGAGGTGTTCGGCGTCTTCTTGTCGACCCAGACGCTTGGCCGGCTCTACTACAAGGTCGGGCCGCGCCGCATGTCGACGGGCGGGCTGATGATCCTCGCGTCAATAACGATCTCGCTCACGTCCGTCGGCTCCGGCACGAATTTGTGGGTGGTGCGAGTCGTGATGTTCGTCGCCGGGTTTGCAAACAGCACGGCCTTTCTGCCGCTCCAGACGTCGATGTTCACAGGGATCGAGGCGGCTGACATTGGGCACGCTTCGGCGATCTTTAACACCCAGCGGCCGTCAGCGCTCGCTATCGGTGTTGCAATCATCTCCACTGTCGTTGCCGGTGTCCACGGGTCCAGAGTCGACGCGTTTCACGCCGGCTACTTCGCTGCCGCCGCGATCGCGGTCATGGGTGCGATCGCCTGCTTCACCATGGTGCATGACTCCGACGCCGCTGCGACCATGGTCCGGTCGCGAGCGCCTGGCAGGGTTGTAGCTGAGTAAGCCGAGTGCCGTTGACGTTCCGTTACTCGTCCACGCCCGCAGCGTCGAGCAGATTCGATGCTACGAGGCTCTCTTCTAACTCGGGGAGTGCCGGCAGTGCGATCCCGACGTCGCCTCGCGCCTGATGGGCAAGGACAGCCCGGTTGTGATAATCGACCACGCCGGCGCGGAATGCCGCGGAGTGGTAGCGCCGACCGTCGACTAATGGTCCTTGCGTCCCGTTCAGGATCGCCATGACGTCTTCGCCAGTGATCGTCTTGTGCGACTCGAGCGCGTACGCGATCGCCAAGACGTCGTCGGTTCGGTCCTTCAGCATCGCCCGGACTTGGGTCAGCAGGTCGCCGAGCTTTCCTTCTACCCGGTCGCCCACCGAGCGCGCGATGCGCTCGTTCATCCGGTCTCGTCCCCCGCCGGACTGTCCGATGCCGATCTGTTGTGCAACGCCAATGCTCGCGACGGTTCTGCCCATTCCCCAGTAGCCCTCCATCCTAGAGGCGACGTGGGTGGCTGACTCGAGGTCTCCTGCAACTCCGGAGGAGTTGTCGCCCTCGAAGAAGAGCTTCTCCCCGGCCAGGCTCGCAAGGCTCACCATGATGTCGATCTCGTAGTCGGACCGCCACCTTGTGAACGTGTCGTCGAGCTGAGTGAAGGAAACGAAA
>Ga0207933_1002857_pt1 | contig 10721 bp, 7 predicted proteins | sample NGESurdeep092012_4_FD_184488 | JGI IMG/M metagenome (GOLD analysis project Ga0207933, IMG submission 184488) | Arctic peat soil microbial communities from Barrow, Alaska - NGEE Surface sample F53-3 deep-092012 (SPAdes) | ecosystem: Environmental > Terrestrial > Soil > Wetlands > Peat ...
CGAGCAGGGCCAGACCGGCGGCACTGTCGGGGTCGGTGTAGTCGATCCGGGTCATGAGCTTGATCCCGGTCCACCCGTCGGCGGCGGCCCGGGCCACGCTGGCCACCAGCCGATCGTCGAGTTCGAAGGCCGAGCCGGCGAGGCCGGTGCGGTTGATCGAGAGATAGGTGCGGTGCCCGGGCCGCAGGGCTCCGGTCCGGGCCAGGTCGAGGAGGGGCTGGGCGGTGGCCAGGATCCCGTCACAGTGCGGCAGTGCCTGGCGCAGCGCCTCGAGGTAGTCGGCGTAGCGCTCGATGGTCATGACGCCCCGGGCGCGGTGGTCGGCCGCCAGCACCAGGGCCGGGGTCGGGAGGGGTGAGCCCGACGGGAGGGCCGGGTCGGTCGGAGGTGGAGGACCGGTCAGACCGGACGGACCCACGCCGCTCACGGCAGGCCGGACCGGGCGAAGACCACCTTGCTCACCGCCGAGAAGTCCTCACGTCCGTACCCGGCCGCCACGGCCGCGCCCAGCGCCTCGCGGGCCACCTCGGTGGTGCCCAGGGGGACTCCGGCTGACCCGGCGTAGTGGAGGGCCAGATCGAGGTCCTTGGCCATGAGGTCGGTCATGAAGCCGGGCTTCCACCCGTTGGAGGCCGGGCTGTCCGGCACCACGCCCGCCACCGGAAGCCGGGTCCGGACGGCGACACAGTCCCCTGTGGAGTGGAGGAGCACCTCGTGGAGCTTCCGCATGTCGACCCCCGAGGTCACGGCCAGGGCCGAGGCCTCGGCGGTGGCCACCATCTGGGCGGCGTAGATCAGGTTGTTGCACAACTTCACCACCTGGCCCATTCCGGGGCCCCCCACGTGGACGACGAGTCCGGCGAACGGGTCGAGGGCGGGGCGCACCGTTTCCAAGACGGCCTCGTCTCCTCCGACCATCAGGGTGAGGGTGCCCCGCTCGGCTCCCGCCGTCCCCCCCGACAAGGGGGCATCGAGGAAGGCCGCCCCGGTCGAGGCCACCCGCTGATGTTGGGCCCGGGACACCTCGGGATCGATGGTGGAGCAGTCCACCACGACCTGGCCTGGCCCGAGGCCTGCCAGCATGGCCTCCACCACCTCGGCCACCTGCGGCGAGCTGGGCACACAGAGGATGATCACCTCGGAGGCCCGGGCCACGCCGGCCGGGTCGCCCCCGTCGACCGCCCCCATGGACACGGCGGTGGCCACCGGTCCGGGACCGCGGGACGAGACGGTCACTCGATGGCCCGCTTCCAACAGGTGCCGGGTCATGGGCAGTCCCATGGCCCCGAGTCCGACGAAGCCGAGCTGCATTGGGTTCCTCCTCATCGATGTCCGGACCGGGCGGGGCTCCCTCGCCGACCGTCGTGATCCCCGTTCGGCACCAGACCCCGACGGCCATGTCCCCGCCCCCGGGACCAGGCCCTCGGGGTGGCTACTGGGCGAACTGTGGGAGCCATTCCGCGGTCGCCGACAGGAGTTCGTCCACCATGGCCTCAGTCTGGCGGAGGTCACCCCGACCGGACAGGGGGTCGAGGAAGAACGCGGCCTCGGCCTTCCGCCGGTCGCCCTCGAGGGCCGCTTCCACCGTGAGCTCGGCCACGGCTACGTGCCGGCGGACCAGTTCGCCGTAGGGAGGCGGGAGTGGGGCCACGTCCCGGCCCCGGATGCCGGCATCGTCGATCACGCAGATCGACTCCACCACCACCTCGTCGGGAGCGTCGGGGACCTGGCCGGCATTGGGGATGTTGGCCGGTAGCTCGCGGCGCTGGCCGGTGACGAGCGAGTCGATGACCAGCGCCGGAAGCTCCCCCGAGGACCAGGTCTGGAGGGCTTTGGTGCCCTCCAGCCAGGCGTCGACGTCGGCGATGTAGCCCTGCTGATGTTCCTCGCGGGTGGCAATGGACGTGAGCTCGATATTGAAGTCGGTCCCCCAGTGGGAGGCCTCGGTCAGCACCCACGGCAGGAACTCGGCGATGTGGCGGTCACCGGCGGCGGGGAAGGCGCCCCACTGGTCGAGCAGGGTGAGCTTCAGCGCGTGGCGCTGGACGAAATCGAGCCGGGAGAAGATCTCGGCCTTCGGTCGACCCGGGTACGGGGTCAGGGCGGAGAGGCCCCCGGCCTCGGCCACCATCTCGGCCAGGACGGCAAAACCGTCTCGGCCGTCCACGTCCAGGGCGGTAACCACCGGGAAGTGGTTGACCCCGGCCACGGTGGGGCGGACCGACTCCATGGGCCGTCCGAGGGCGATGGCCAGGTCCATGGACCAGTTCCCGACCTCGTGGCACAGGCCCACGGCTCGCACCGACGTCTGCCTACACACCGCCCGGGTCAGGCACGTCATGGGGTTGGTGATGTTGAGCAACCAAGCGTCCGGGCAGACCTTGCCCATGTCCTCGGCCACCCCCACGAGGACCGGGATGTTCCGCAACGACCGGCTGATGCCTCCGGGTCCGACCGTGTCTCCAACCGACTGGCGGATACCGTGGCGGGCGGGCACGTCGAGGTCGCAGGCCATGGAGTCGAACCCACCGGTGGAGATGGTGACGATGACGAAGTCGGCGCCCTCGAGGGCCCGGCGCTGCTCGGTGGTGGCCGAGAAGGTGGCGCCGGCCTCCAACGACTCGTCGAGCCGCCCGGCCAGAGCCTCCATCTTCTGGAGCGGGGCCGGATCGACGTCCTCCAGGACATAGTGGGCACCATGCAGTGACTCGGTGCCCAGCAGGTCGGCCAGTAGCTCGGGCGTCCACTGGTAGCTGCCGCCCCCGATGATGGTGATCTGCATGTCGATCAGTCCCCCTGGCCGGACCCGAGGTGGTGGCGGCCCACGCCGGACACTCTACCCAGCCGGCCCCGGCCCGTTCCCGGTCCCGTCGCCGGGGTGGCCCGGCCGGGTCACCCCGGGGGCACCTGCCAGTGCACCAGGTCCCGGCTCCGGGCCACCCCGATCCGGGCGTGGCCCCAACCGCCGAACTGGGTCAGTTCCCGGCTACCGGCGTAGAACAGGTAGTCCACACTCCCGGGGGAGGTACCGGCGACACACAGGTAGGCCGAGTTGGCGTGCTCGAATCCAAGGCTCGAGATCCCCGGCCCGCTGTCGAATGCCTGTCCGGGGACGTTCAACGGGATCCCGGCCGTCCAGTGGAGCCAGCCTTCGGCCCGGTCGGGGTTCCCGGCCAAGGTGAACAGCCACGGCTGGTCGAGATTGTCCGATGTGGCCATGAGGTGCCACCGGCCGGACGCCCACACGAACTCCCCGTTCTCGACCGTTCCGCCATCGACCGTGATGTCCGGGCGTCCGACCAACGTCCACGGTCCCTGCAGCCGCCCCGAAGTGGACCGGGCCAACTCGAACACGTCCGGCTGGGTGGGCGACGAGTACTTGAACCCCAAGAGGAGCTGGCGGCCGGTCGAGACCAGGGCCCCGTCGATCATCCGGTCTCCGGGCGAGGGGGCGAGGTTCTGGGCCAGCGCGTGCGGCGGCGACCAGTGCCGCAGGTCGGCGGACGTCCGGTAGAACAGTCGGGCCTGCGTCCCCACCGGCGGCGACGCGCCGGGGTCGGACTGGTAGGTGACCACGAACCGGCCGGTGCGGTCTCGGACCACATCGGGTGAGGCCACACCGACGACCCCCGACTGGTGGGGCCAGGGGACGACGGCCGACCAGTGGCCGAGGTCCTGGCTGGTGGACGTGGCGATGTCCCACCGGACGCCCCCCGGGCCGGTCGGGTCGTCGGTCACGTAGCTGAAGACAGCGTGCCACCGGCCGTCGGCCCACACCACCGCCTGGTCCTTCACGCCACCCGAGGGGTCGGCGAGTACGGGGTTGCGGAGCGCAGCCCACGCCACGGTCGGCGGCCCACCGATGACACAGGCGTGGCCGGCCCCGGCCCGGAGCTCGGGCACCGTGAGCGGCATTGACGGCGCGGCGCCGACCGGCGATGCCCTTCCGACGAGGTCAGCGGTTCCCAGTCCGATCCCGGCGAGCAGGGTGAGGACGACCACGCCGGTTCGGGTGGCCCGGCCGGTGGTGCGGCTGGTGGGCACAGGGGCCACCGCCACCCCCCCTCCTACCGTCACGTCGGGGCCCCGCTCCGGATCCGGTAGGTGCCGGAACCCACCTCCAGGCGGGCAGCACCGCCCCCGATCCCCGACAGGCGCACACCGGCCACCCGGTGGAGCGGGCGTCCACCCTCGGTGATACCGTCCGGCCGGTCGGCGGGTACGGTCAGCACCGCCGTGCTGTTGGGTGGCACATCGACGTCCACCACGAACCCCGCGTCATCCCGCGTGGGTCGCCTCCACGCCACCGATACCGTGCCGCGGGGAGTGGGCACCGAGCCCAGGGCCCAGTCCAGACCGACGGGTGGCGGGGCCACCGCGAAGGTGGAGAAGCCCGGTCCGGTGGGCCGCACGCCGAGAAGCGAGCGTTGGATCTCCGGGACCATGGTGGCACCCCACCCGTGCGACATGCTGTCGCCGATGACATCGGAGGGATTCCACACCTCCCACGTGAACGTGGCCCCCCGGGCCAGGATGTTGGCCCAGCCGTCGCCGGAGGCGTCCACCAGCACGGCGACCAGGTCGGGATACCGGCCGGCCAGGGCCAGGGCGCGGAGCACCTCCCCGGCGTTCTGGGGTGTGGCCTGCATGCCCAGACTGCCGACGTAGCGCGCCACCGCGGCGAGGGCCGCCGGCGGCACCACGCCGTAGGCAGCCGCGCAGGCGTTGGCCGTCTGCGAGGTGGTCGGGCTCGGAGTGCCGTCGTCCTGGAGTCCGTCGACGTAGGTACCGTCCGCCCGGGTCAGCCGACGGTTGACCGCGCCGGTCAGCGCCGCCTGGCGCCGACGCTGCTCGGCCACCTGGCGGTCCGGGCGATCGAGGACGAGGCCCAGGGCCGCGGCCCGGCGGAACACGTTGGCCCCGAGCACGTTCAGTCGCGTGACGACGGGGGTGTCGTAGTAGACGTTGGTGGAGGGCAGCGAGGTCACCAGCCCGGTGTCGGGGGCCACGGCCCGTTGCACGTAGTCGCTGATGTTCTCCACCACCCCGTAGACCGACTCCACCAGGGATCGGTCGCCCGTATGCATCCAGTACTGCCACACCCATTCCACGTAGGCCTCGGTCGACTCGTTGATGTCGAGGGCGCCCAGCCCGGTGGGGTAGATCTTGTTGACGGCCCCGTTGGGCCAGTACCGCTGCTGGGACTGGGCGAACTCCTGCAACGACTTGCGGGTGAGGTTCTGTTCCCCGAAGGCGGCCATGGCCGAGCGCGACTCGTTGAAGCCGTCGAACAACCACGAGCCCTTCTCCCGGGTCGGGGTGTCGATGTACTGCTCCTGGGCCGTGTACAGCGCCGAGTGGGCGCCGAGCTGGAACTCGGCGTCGATGGTGGCCTCGGACGACGAGAACGTGGCCGGGGGCTGCTCGGGCATGGCCGTGTGGCGGGCCAGGGCGACGACGTCACCGGGAGCCAGGTCCTCACCCGGATTGTCAATCTGGAAGTACCGGAACCCCAGGTAGTCGAATGGGTGGAACTGCTCCTCCCCGCCCCGCTGCACGTAGCCGTAGCTCATGTCGGTGTGCTGGGTCCCGTGGGCCACCGACACCTGGCCCGGCACTCCGCTGAACGGCTGGCCGGCCACCGGCTGGTCCAGCAGGAAGCCGGCCCGCATGGTCACGGGCCGACCGGCCACCCCGTGGTGGAACCGGACGGTGGGCACGGCGGCGTAGACCTGGCCGAAGTCGGCCACCACCGCCCCCGAAGCCAGGGTGGTGAGGGAGATCGCCGGCACCGGCTCCTCGACGATGCGGGTGCGCACCGCCACCATCCGGGTCCACGGCGCGGTGGGGACACGGCCCAGCACCACGGCCGGATCCCAACCGGTGTCGTCGAAGCCGGACCGGTCCCATCCGACGGGCTGGGCGGGGCCGTCGATGGTCTCGGTGTAGTCGACCAGGTCGCCTTCGAGGTCCCGCTGGGTCCCGGGCAGCCAGGCCCCCCTGGCCACACGCCACGACCCGTCGGTGACCACCCGTTGGACGTGGCCATCGGCCGTGTGGACAACCAGCTCGGCCGCCATCCCCGGACTTCCGGCCGGGTGGCCCTTGGTCGGTCCCTGCCAGTTCGACACGATGCCCACGGCATTGGCCGTCCCGGGGAGCAGGAGTCCGGTCAGGTCGAGAGCCTCGTAGTACTTCGAGTCGGGATAGCTGTAGGCCTGGCCCTTCCCGGCCCGGACCCCGTTCACATACAGCTCGTACTGCTGATCGCCCGACACGTAGGCCCGGGCCCTGTGGATCCGGGCGGTGGGGAGGTGGAACTCCCGCCGCGCGTAGGTGTACTGGTCGGGCTCGGCCGTCTCGCTCCCGGCGCGACGGATCCACGACGCCGTCCACCCGTGGTCGGCCAAACCGATCTCGAATGCGGACGGCGTCGAGGTCGGTCCCGGCCGGCCGGCCCCGTCCCAGGTCTGCACGGTCCACCGGTAGGCGGCGTCCTCGGCCAACGGTGGGCCGCCATAGGACACGAAGGCCTGCTCGGCCGAGTCCACCTTCCCGCTGTCCCACGCCGTAGGGACCGGCCCGGAGCCGGGCACCGGTCCGGTGACCACGATGCGATAGGCACCCTGTCGGGCGCCTCGGCCGGCGTCCTGCACGTGCCACGAGAAGTCCACGTCATGCACTCCCAGGCCGAGCGGCGCAGACAGCCCGGACACCCGCAGCGCCCGGGGGGCACCGGGCCCTACGGCGGCGGCCCCCGCTGCGACTGTCGGCGTAGCTCCCCGATCGGTCCGGGCTCCGTCCCGTGGTCCATCCGATCGTCCGGCCGGTGACACCAGGGGGCCGAGGGCCGCTCCGGTCGCCCCGAGCACCGCTCCCCCGAGCAGCTGTCGCCGGTGCAGTCTCCATCCAGCCTGCGGTCGTTCCTCCGCCCCTTGCACCATGACGGCCACAGTAATTGAGAGGGCCCGGCCCGTCCCGGCCACCGCTGGGATCGGAACCAACCGGAAGTAGGATGCGCGCCATGGTCGCCCCCGAGCTGGTCTACGTCACCCAGGTCGCGCCCTACCGTGACGGGCCGGCCGGGGTGCACGGCGTGCTCGATCAGTCGGCCACGGCCATGGCCCAGTTGGCCGAGCTGTCCGGACTGGGATTCACCCGGGTGACCGAGGTGCGCGACCTCGATCCTGCCGTCCTGGGCGCCGCCACTGTGGTGGCCCTGTTCACCATCGGGGAGACCCCGTGGTCCTCCGATCAGCGCTCGGTGCTCCTGGACGGGGTCCGCGCCGGCCGCAGTGCCGTGCTGGCCGTGCACTCGGCCACTGACGCCTGCTACGGATGGGACGAGTACCGGCTGTTGGTCGGGGCCCGCTTCGACGGACACCCCTGGACCCAGCGGTGCACGCTCGACGTGACCGAGGCCGACCATCCGGCCGTCGCCCATCTCGGGGCGACGTGGTCGTGGCACGACGAGGTGTACGCCTTCCGGGAACTGCGCGCCGACGCCACCGTGCTCCTCCGGGCCCGGCCCGAGGAGCTGCCCCTCGACGGCGACGACCCGAGACCGTCGATCGGCTACCCGCTGTCCTGGTGCTTCACCGAGGGCGAGGGCCGCGTCTTCTCCACCTCGCTCGGCCACTTCCCCTACGCCTGGGAGAACCTCGACTACCTCCGGCACCTCCGCGGCGGACTCGATTGGTTGACCACGGCGACCGGCTGAGCCGGCAGCTGGTCGGGGACCTCGCCCGGCCCCTACCGGTTCACTGGTTGCGCTCCACCACGACCGCCTCCCATCCCCGCAGATGGACAGCTCCGCCCACCGGCTCCCCGTCGCGGGTCCGGTCGGTCCCGATCCGCACCCTTCCGGTTACCCCGTCGACAACCCCGGGACCGTCGGACAGGTTGAGGGCCACCATCATCCGGTCGCCCCGGTCCCAGGCCCAGGTGCCGGGGGTGGCCGGCCGGGTGCGGTAGTCCCCGGCGTGCAGGTCGGCCTCCTCCCGTCGCAGGGCGATCAGGTCCCGGGCCAGGTGCAGGATCGAGCCGGGGTCGGCCCGCTGGTCCTCGACGTTGGCGGTGGCCAGATCGCCGAAGGGCAGCCACGGGCGGACGCCCGGCTCGGTGAACCCTCCCCCGGGTGCGTTGCGCCAGGGCATCGGGGTCCGCATGGCGTCACGCCCGGCGTAGTGCGGCCAGTAGCGGACACCCAGCGGATCGCGCATGTCCTCGTGCTCCACCTCCACGTCGCCCAGTCCGATCTCGTCGCCCTGGTAGAGGACGGGTGTGCCCCGCAGACCCAACAGCAGGACCAGGGCCACGCGGGCCCGCCGGGCATCGCCACCGGCCCATCGGGTGGCGAAGCGCGACATGTCGTGGTTGGAGCCGGTCCACACCGGCCAGGCCCCGTCGGGGAGGGCGGCCTCGGTGGACTCGACGATGGCGCGCATGGCCGGCTCCTCCAACGGGGCGCTGATGAACGGGAAGTTGAAGGCCAGGTGGAGCTCGTCCCGACCGGTGCCGTAGTAGGCGGCCAACGACGCCACCGGCTCGACCGGGGTCTCCCCCACCAGCACCGCATCGGGGTGCCGGTCCACCAGACTCCGCCAGCGCCGGATGACATCGTGCACCTCGGGGCGGTTCCCGTTGTAGACAGGGCGTTGGCCGAACAGCTGCACGTCGAGAGGGTCGGCCTCGGTGGCCGGGGGGTTGTCCCGCAGCAGGGCGTCCTTGACGATGATGTTGCACACGTCGATGCGGAAGCCGGCCACACCCCGGTCCAGCCAGTAGGTGAGGAGGTCGTCGAACTCGTCGCGCACGTCGTCGCTCCACCAATTGAGGTCGGGCTGCTCGTCCAGGTGGTTGTGGAGGAAGTACTGCCCGGTGGCCTCGTCGAGGGTCCACGCCGGTCCGCCGAAACTGGACACCCAGTTGTTGGGGGCCGAGCCGTCCGACCGGGGATCGGCCCATACGTACCACTCCCGGCGGCGGGCGTGCCGGGAGGCGCGCGACTCGAGGAACCACGGGTGCTGGTCGCTGGTGTGGTTGGGGACCAGGTCCATCAGCACCCGGATGCCCCGGGACCGGGCCTCGGCGATGAGCCGGTCCACGTCCTCGGACGTCCCCAGATCGGGTTGGACGGCGCGGTAGTCACTGACGTCGTAGCCCCAGTCGGCGTTGGGCGAGAGGGTCACCGGACTGAGCCAGATCCCATCCACCCCCAGCCACGCCAGGTGGTCGAGGTGGTCGATGATCCCGACCACGTCTCCGGTGCCGTCCCCGTCGGAGTCGGCAAACGACCGGGGATAGATCTGGTAGAGCACGCCCGTGCGCCACCACGGCCCGTCGGGGCCGGTCATCCCGGTGTCGTCCGGCCCGTCCACGTCAGGAGGAGGACGCGGCGGCCGAGCGCCACGGAGTCATGTCCAGGCGGGGATAGCGGGCGGCCACCCCGGCCAGGGTCTCGTCGTTCCAGTAGGGATGCCCCGGTTCGGGGAACCCCAGCACGGTGAGCTGGCGGACGTTGGTGTGACGCATGAACCGGTGCCAGGCCATCCCCTCGGCCGCCTGGGGCCACGCCTGGTAGCCCAACCAGTCGGTAGTCACGGGCTTGAAGGCCACGTGCAGCAGGAAGCGGGATCCGCCGACCTCGGAGAGGGACGTGCCGCGGTGGTAGACGTCGGGCCGGTAGGCCAGCACCGAACCGGCCGGACCCGACGCCGACTCCTCGGCGTCGTAGAGCGAGGCGTACTCGTCGAGGCTCAGGTAGGCCCGCTCCACCGGGATGTCACCGGTCAGCCGACGCGACACCACGCGCGTGGCGGCCCGCTCGGGGGTCACGTCGCTCAGGTAGACGAAGAGCTCGAGATGCTGGAAACCGCGGTCGGCGCGGGGCACCACCAGGGTGTGGTTGCCGTAGTCGACGTGGAGCAGCTGCTCGTAGTCGGGATGGCCGTTGTAGTACTTGGCGCTGGCCATCCCCTGGTACAGCCGGACCTCCTCGGTGGCCAGCAGGTCCTGGGCCAGGTCGATCAGCGCATCGTGGACGCAGAGCCGGTTGAGGTCCATGCTCTCGAACGGGAAGACCGGCTTCTGGGCGTCCCATCGGACGTCGTACCCGGTACCGGTCTCGGAGTCGCCGACCCCTCCTCCGATGCGGGCAGCATGAACCGCTTCGGGGGTGGGGAAGAGATCGGCCAGTGCCCGTTGGGCGGCGGCGATCTCGGCAGCGGGGATGACGTCCTCCAGCACGCACCATCCGTCGGAGTGCCACTGCTGGCGCTGCTCGGCACCGAGGACGAAGGGGGGCACCGGCCCTGTCTACCAGCGCACGGCCCGACTGTCCTGCCCGTTCCCGGTCGGACATGGCCGGCCCCGGCGAACCGGCCGGTCAACCGGCTGGCTGGTCAGCCGGTGGGCAGTGGGGAGAACGGCTGCACGTTCACCCAGCAGGTGAACTGGGGGATGTTGTTCTTCGGCATCTTGCACTGGGTCGACACCGGGTTGTTGACGTGGAGCCGCACGACTTGGTACTCCGTCGGTCCGTAGCGCTTGTTGGGGCCGTAACTCAGGATGGGCGTGTTGGTTCCCGGGAAGTTCTTGATCTTGGACAGGGCGGTGACGAAGGTGCGTCGGTTGAGGTCGCCGCCGGCGGACCGGGCCGCCGTGGCGAACAGGTGGATGGCCTGGCACCAACCGACAATGGGGCCCTGCTCCTCGATGAA
>Ga0207933_1002858_pt1 | contig 10719 bp, 8 predicted proteins | sample NGESurdeep092012_4_FD_184488 | JGI IMG/M metagenome (GOLD analysis project Ga0207933, IMG submission 184488) | Arctic peat soil microbial communities from Barrow, Alaska - NGEE Surface sample F53-3 deep-092012 (SPAdes) | ecosystem: Environmental > Terrestrial > Soil > Wetlands > Peat ...
CTCGCCTTTGGGAAGTCAGCCGAGCAGTTGACGGAGGAGGGGTCGGCGCCCTTCCAGACGCCCTTCCGCGTCTGCGAGGGTAACCGGCCAACAAACATGATACTGGCGGAAAAACTTACTCCTCAGGCGCTCGGCGCGCTGGTGGCACTCTACGAGCACGACGTCTTCACCCAAGGGGTGGTTTGGGATATCGACTCATTCGACCAGTGGGGAGTGGAGTTGGGCAAGGCGCTGGCCGTCCGCATCATTCCGGAGCTCGAAAGCGCTTCAGAACCGGCGCTTAAGCACGATAGCTCGACCAACGCGCTCATACGCCGCTACCGCAATTTGCGCGGCGGCAGTTAGAGTATTTTCCCTCGTGGTGTAGGGGCAGGAGTTGAGCCCCATGCGGCCGTTCCATCCAAGAATGGCAGCACATAGCCGATCTCGCCAGTCCACAGTATTAGGGAAAATGCTCGAGATCCGCCTAACTCACTCCAATCTCTCGTTCCGCCGCGCCGCTATTTACCATCTCGATAGCTTGGGCCAAGCTCAGCGAGGGTGGTGCGGGCTTGTAGTGGCTGGTCTCCTCGTCTTGCTGCTCATTGATGCTTTTGAAGATGAGCGCATGGCCCTGGATGTGGACCTGGGTGCGGGTGACGCGCCAGATGCCGGAAGCAACCTCTGTGTGCTCTACGTGGAATGTACCGCCCTTTTGCAGTTTGCCCATGAGACCCCAGCCAAAGGTTACCGCTCGAGTCAGACGCCCGCTCACGCTCCTCACTCGCTTGGCATTCCGATCGACGACCAAAGTTCCGGCCATCGCAGCGAAGACCCTCGCGTCGCGCGTCGGCGGCTGAAACTGGGGGTTGGGCTTGAAGTCCAGGGTGACGGTATCGCCCGATTCTCCGCCGTATGTCCAGAGAAATGCGTCGGGGAGCATCTGCATCAAAGCGCGCGCCTTTTTATCGTCCTGCGCATTGTTTCGGTGCTTTTCGGCGCGCACCTCAGGGTCGTTTCCGAAGCGTTTGATACGCGCTTCGTCTTGTTGCCGCTGCTCGGCATCGAGAGCGTGGCCGTCTTTCTCGATCGTCTTCCTAATGGCGCCCTCGGCAGTTTCCACGACCACCTGAACAACGTTTTTGCCGGGCTCCCGGTCGTGATCCAGATAGATCCACCGTGAATGATCGTTCTTGTCGGCCTGCAATTCGTTGTAGACGACCTGCTTGACCAATTCCTTGGGCGAGAGTTCCTGAGCAGATGCCCGGGAAAAGGGAAGCGCGAAGATAAGCGCTGCAGCAATCGCAATGCTGCGGCCCCATCCGCGAAAAGCAAAACTCGATCTCCCACCTCTTGGAAGCGCGCAGACGGGCCTCTTTTTTTGTAGCTGCGGTTTACCAAGAGCTGCGAAGTAGGGCTTTTCTTGAGAAGAAGCCGAGTATGTCATATCCGCTCCGGCATGCGCCGGCAAAAAACGTGCACAATCCGACCGATTTTCATGCGATCCAACCCCAAGGACTTATAGGTTCCGAAGGGTGATGTGGCAAATTGGTTGTATAAGTCGCTTGGGAGGCGCGTTGCCGGGCAGAGCTCAGGACGGCGCGAACGGATTGATTTCCTTAGGCTTGGCGGCGGTAGGATCAGGCGTCTGAGGGGCTCGGGGTTGCGTAGCTCCCATGGCGGCCGTTCCCGCGGCCTCTTGCCCGGAGGGCGCCGCGACCCGATACGGGCTGCCGGGGAGGATGCCGTGCTGCTCCAGCGCGAGTCTCACTCGGCGTTGGATCTCACGAACCGCATCAAACTGTTTGCGTGCCACGGTCTTGATCTGGATGGGATAGATGACCTCCGAACCCTTGATCGAGTCCAGGCCAAAGACGGTAGGGTCTTGGAGAAAGATGTCTTTGTATTTCGGATCGTTGCGGACTTCAAGCGCGATCTTCCGGAGCAGGGGAATCACTTCATCGGGGTTGGCGGAGAAATCGACTGAGACACTGATCGTGGTAACGGAGAAGTCGCGGCTTTGATTGGCGACGTTGGTGATCTGACTGTTGGGAATGGTGTATAGCGTGCCGTCGAAGCCTCGCAAGATGGTTCGGCGCAGAGACATCGACTCCACGATCCCCGACAGGCCGGCCAAGGTCACCACGTCTCCGGTGGTGTATTGGTCCTCCAGCAAGATCAGGATTCCATTGAGGAGGTCTTTTACGATGGTCTGCGCGGCCAAACCTAAAGCAATCCCGGCTATGCCCGCGCTGGCCAGCAGCGGGCCGAGATTGAAGTTCAGAACGTTCTCCATGATCTGGAGCACGGCCAGAGCAATGACGAGGCTGATGCCGGTCGTACGCAGGACGGATGCCAGAGTGCTCACCTGTCCGGAGCGGACTCCGGCAAACACCTTTCGACCATGGGAAGCCTGGGCAGCGATCCGTTTGGCAATCACGTTGACGGCGAAGATCAGCAATCCGGCGAGGACAATTATGAAGATCAGCTTTGGGAGACCCACATGTAGAAATCTCTCCAGGTCGGAGAGCCACTCCCGATTGAGATCAGTGAGAAATCTTTGGGGCGGGACGCCGGCGGTCGTCAAGTGTTGGCTCCTTGGTGAAGAGTGTAAAATGGGTAGGCTTTTACTGATGCGGCCATGAAGGCCTTTGACATCGCGCGGCGTGGAGGGTGGAGGCTAGTTAGCCTTTGCTGCGCGCTTGTGTTTGCCACCGCGCTGGTTCTCTTCGCTCAATCCGGCGCGCCGGGCCAAAATCAGCCCACTCAAAACCAGAATCAAAATCAGGCAAAAGATCCCCTCATACCTCCTGTGAAGATGTCCGAACCGGATGTTCCTGATTCTTCTCCCATCCTGGCCGATCAGAGCGATCCCGCAATGGCCCAGCTTATGCGGCATCAGGCCATCCTCCGCAATGACCAACGGCAGAAAGATCTGGTCCGCGATACGCAGAAGCTTTATGCCCTTGCCGGCCAGCTCAAGACTGACGTCGCGAAGAGCAACAAAGACATCCTTTCGATCGACGTGATCAAGAAAGCCGACGAGATTGAGAAGCTCGCCAAGAGCGTCAAGGAAAAGATGAAGGGGCAGTGACCGGCATACGAGGCATCGAGGTCCGGCATTCAACAAGCGCCAGACACAGCAGACGATATGCCGCTCCCCAGCCGCGAGCCCAGACACATTCGTTTGCATAGAGCGGATTCACGATAGGCATACTCCGAGGCAGATGCACCATACGCGGCTTTTCCCTTAAGAAAAGCCGCACTTCTCGAACTACGGTGGCGCATAGCAGCCGCGAATCCGCTCTGATATGGAGTGACCCTGTCAACTGCGCACATCCGTGGGGCTGTTTTTGTCGTGGTTATTTTGCCATTTTTCGAGGACAGGGCGCGCCGCGGCGGGGCAGGTTTGAGCGACGATTGATCAGTCTGATATTCGCGGGTCGAAACCGCATAATCGTGATCCGTCGGGAGCTGCCTCTGACTAAAGTCGCGAGTCCGGCTGGGCCTGTCGCATAGAGCGGGCGAGGATTCTCCTTCGTGCTGGCTCCGTCCGCGGCGGGCTCTGTCCTCGAATTGGGCGATGCTGTTCATGGATCGGGTTGTTTGTTTTTTCCTTCTTTGGAACGCTTTTGTTTTTGTCTTTGCTTTTGTTCTTTGTCAGGCCGCCATCTTCTGTTTGCTTGCGGCTTCCGCCCTGACTCCGATGGCCCAGATGAAGCCCAGCAGTTCGCGTCCCACCGCGGTGACGATCTTCCTCTGGTCCTTGCCCGCCGCCGCCAGCCTCATGTAGCGCTTGTGCAATCGGTGTTGCGCCTTCCATGCCATCTCCTTGATCTCTTCAGGCACTCCTTGCTGGCGCTTGCGCAACGCCGGCCCAACGCCGGGCCGCAGCCGATAACTCCAGGCCGCCTCTACTGCGATTCGTCGCAGATGCGCGTTGCCGGTTTTGGTGATGCCACCGCGCCGCGTTCGCTGGCCGCTGGAGTCCTCGCTGGGCACCGTGCCGCTGTAGCCCATCAGCTGCCGCGCGCTCTGGAAGCGGGAGATATTGCCCAGCTCGGCCGCCATCGTCACCGCCGAAATCTGCGCCACGCCGCGCAACGCCTGCAGGCCCTGAATCACTTCCCGCAACGCGGGCGAGGCCACTTTGACCGCCTCCGCGATGGCCTGCTCCAGCCGCTTCACCCGCTCGCCCATGTGCTCGACCTCGTGCAGATAATCCAGCCGCGTCGCTTCCCGCCCCGCTTGCGGGAAGCGCAACTGCCGCACCCAGGCCATATAGGGCAGCGTCCATGCCTTTACCCCCACCGCCGGACGCTGGCCCGTGCGCAACAGCAACTTGCTCAGCCGATGACGCGCTCGCAACTGGTCCTGCTTGGCTGCTTCGCGCGCCCGCACCAGATCGCGCAGCGCCTCGGAACCTTCCTCCGGCACCCACACCGCCGTCAGATCGCCCGCCCGATGGCTGCGTGCCAATCGCTCGGCGTCGCGCCGGTCCGTCTTCACCCGGTCGCCGGCTTTCACCGGCGCCAGCGTCGGCGCGATCACTTCGCAAGCAACCCCCAGCTCAGCCAACTGCCAGTAGAGAACATAGCCCGTCGGACCCGCCTCGTAGCAGGCCCGCAAATGCTCCGGCGCGCCCAGCTTCCCCACCAGCTTGCGGATCGACTCCCCGCGGTTGGCTATCGTTCCCAGGCTGCGCACTTCACCATCCGCCTCGGCAACCGCGACAACAATCGTCTCGGCATGGACATCCAAACCCAAAAATCGTACCTTCTCTTTCATGACCGGTTCCTCTCCGCTTGTGGCTCTGCGCCGTTGGTTTATTCAACCTCACAGCGTAACCCACGTCTAGCGCATTGGACCGGTCACTCCATCCTGACTAAGCTCCGCATCCGGTTCTGCGCCGGATTCCGAAGGAAGTTCTGCCGCATCGACGAGCGGCAGCGAACTCTCGGCTTCCGATTCAAGCATGCGATAGAGCGTGGAGCGGCTGATACCCAGCCGGATGGCGGCCCGCGCTTTGTTTCCGGTGCACATTTTGAGCACGCTCTGCACATGGCGCCGCATCACGCCGCTCAAGCTGAGATCAGGGGGCAGGGGAGGACTGCCGGACGCTGTCATCGGCGAGCTCTCCAGAGGGAGGATCAGCAGGTCCAGCGGCCGCAGCCACTGGCCTTCCGCGGTGAAGCAGGCCGCGCGAATCACGCTCTCCAGCTCACGCACGTTGCCCGGCCAGCGATGGTGCAGCAGGGTTGCCAGCGCACCCGGACCCAAGCCCTGCAAGGGCCGGCGGCGCTCCCGGGAAATGGCTTCAATAAAGAGCTGAACCAGCCCGGGAAGATCTTCCCGGCGCTCCCGTAACGGAGGAAACGAGAAACAGACGGCGCTCAGCCGATAGTAGAGCTCGGGCAGAAAGTGGCCTGCCAGCACCATGGAGCGGAGCGGTTGCCGCGCGGTTGCCAGTACCTGAAACGGGGCGCGCGCGCCATCCGCGTCGCCTAACGCGATCGTCGTCTCAAAGGAGCGGATGAAGCGCAGCAGCCGCGTCTGATGCGGAATAGGCAGCTCATCAATGCCCCGGATCAGCAGAAGCCCCTGGGCGGCCCGCTCCACCGCGGTCGATAGCCGCTCCCCCAGCACTCCGGCTTGCCAGCCGCCCTCATCGCCAAAAAGCTGGCCCGCCTCGTCGGCAATCAAGCCGCCCGCGCCCGCTCGAAGTCCGCGTATGTGACGCGCCAGCAGTTGCTTGCCTGTACCCGGCTCGCCTTCAATCAAGATGAGGCGGGCGCGGCCCATCTGGGGAAGCTGCTCCAGAATGCGATGCATCGGCAGCGAACGCGCCACCAGCTCGGGAATGCCGGGCGCCTTCGCTGCGAAGGGCATTGCCCGATGCTGGCTCTCTCCATTCATGTGCATAGGCAGATTCAATCGACCAACAGGCAGCGTGCTTCCGCTCCCCCCGGACTGAAGAAGGAACCGCGCCGGTCGCGCGCACTGCACTTGCAGACTTTATCGGCAGGAATGAGAGCGGCTTCAATGGATTGCGAGCGAGGAGGGCGGGGAATCGGACTTCGCGCTTGAACGCGGAAGCCTTAGGGAGTCCGGACGGCGATGGAGCGGGATGACTGGGCGTCGGAGGCGATCACGCCGTCGCGAATGTGTACTACCCGATGCGCGTATTCGGCGATGTCCGGTTCATGGGTGACCAGGATGATCGTGTTGCCCTCTGCATGCAGGTTGTCAAACAGCGCCATAATCTCCTCGCCCGTCCGCGAATCCAGGTTACCGGTAGGCTCATCGGCGAGAATGATGGAGGGGTGGTTCACCAGCGCGCGTGCAATCGCGACCCGTTGCCGCTGCCCGCCGGAAAGCTCATTTGGCTTGTGCATCATGCGATCCTCCAGCCCCACCGAGCGCAGCGCACTTTTGGCGCGTTCAATTCGCTGTGCTGCCGGCATCCCTTTGTAGATCAAGGGAAGTTCGACATTGTGCAGGGCGGTGGCCCGGGCCAGCAGATTGAATGTCTGGAAGACAAAGCCGATCTCGCGGTTGCGGATGCGCGCCAGCTCATCGTCGTTCAGCTCGCTGACCAGGTGTCCATTCAGCCAATACCTTCCCCGTGTCGGGGTATCCAGGCATCCGATCAGGTTCATCAGCGTCGATTTGCCCGAGCCCGAGGGGCCCATGATGGCTACATATTCGTTGTGCTGGATGTGCAGAGAAACCCCGCAGAGCGCGTGGACCTGCTGCTGACCCATGTCGTAGGTCTTCCACAGATCCTCGACGACGATCACGTCGCCGGCGCCGGTCTCCATGTGAGCTTCCGGCTGTGCCGCTGTGCTGGGGCTATCCGATGCCATCCCTGCTCCAATCGATGCTGCCCGGTTCATAGCGTTGCCGCTCCGCGTGGGCAAATTTCCCCTTCGGCGGCTTCGCCACTAAGAGAATAAGCTGCTCGCCGTGCTGGCCTGCGCTGTGGCCGCGCTGGTTCTTTTGATCAAGGCTCCGCTCTTAAGGTTGCGCAGGGTCTGGTAGTCGCCGATTACGATCTCGTCGCCTGGCTGCAGGCCGCCAGTGACCTCAATGTCTGTTGCCCCGGTTATACCGGTCGTCACGGGAACAAATACGGCGTGCAGCTTGCCTTTCTCCTGCCGCACCACGAAAACTCCCTGGGTTCCGGGATCGTTGGGATCGGATGAATCCTGGGCGGCGGCGGCCGAGCCGGCGGTATGGTCGCGCACCGTCAGCGCCTGGATGGGGATGGCCAGCGCCTGGCTCCGCCGCGCCGTCGTGATCTTGGCTGTCGCGGAAAAACCGGGGCGGAGCTCGTCGCTGGGATCGTCGATGGTAACCACCACCTTGAAATCCTTCGCCTGCTCGGTGCCAGTTGTGCTCTGGCTGGTCGCGACGCCGGTTGAGCGGAGGAGAGCCTGGTCCCCAACCGCGGTCACGTGGCCGTGAAAGACTTTGTCGGGCAGCGCATCCACCAGCACATCGACCGGCTCGCCTGCGGCGACATTCACAATGTCGGTTTCGTCCACCTTGACTTCGGCCGTCACTTGCGACATGTCGGCCAGCGTCATCAACGTACTCCCCTCGGCGTTCTGAATTCCTACCACTACGGTTTCGCCCTCACGCACCGGCACATTCGTCACGATGGCGTTAAACGGCGCGATGCTGACCGTCTTGTTCAGCGCATCGAGGTCGCTCCGAAGAGTAGCCACCTGGGTGTCATACTTGCCGCGCGCCGAAGCCGTCTGCGCATTGGCCTGCGCCCACTGGGCTTTGCTCTCATTCAAGGTCGCCACGGCGGTGTCGTAGGCCGCTCTTTTGGAGTCGTAGTCCTGTTTGGCAATCAACTGATCTTTATAGAGAGCTTGTGACCGCTGCCAGTCCAGACGCTTCTGTTCCAGATCCGCCTGGGAATGCTGGATGGTTGCCTGCGCGGTATTTGCCGCCGCTTGAAACGAAGCGATATCGGTTTTGGCCGAGGCGATGTTCGCCCGCTGGGCATCGACGCCCGCCTGTGCCTGCACGCTCTCTACGGTGGCCAGGACCTCGCCCTTCTTTACGTGGTCGCCCTCCTTGACGTAGAGGTGGGTGATGCGCCCGAAAGCGGTCGCGCCGATGTTTACATAGGTTTTGGGCTTGATCTGGCCGGTTCCGCTGACGATGGAAACCAGGTTTTCCCGGGCTACCTTCCCGGTGATTACCTTGGTGTATCCGGCCTGTGCGCGCTCAATAGCCACGCCCGCAACCACACCCGCCACGATGACTGCACCCAGAATCAGCAGTGCTCGTTTCACATTCATTTGACGCAACACCTACCCAATTGCGATGGAACCGCGCCCTCTGTGTCCGCTGGGAGTTCTATCGGCCGGCGCTGGACCTCCCGGCACAAATTCTATAGGAGACAGCCTCCATCCTAGCAGGACGCTCCCAACGAGGGCAGCCGATGGAAAAGAGAAGATTTAGAGACATCTGTGTCTGGAAAGGCGCAGTATCAACAGAGACTGCGAATCCGTGCCTCCGCGCCAAAGATTCAACAGGAAACTTCTTTTGCGTCCCTACCGAAAGGCAAGGCGAAGCGGTCCAACAATCCGGCGGCCGCATTGAGTGCTGTGCGCCACCAGGGGAGAAGGCTGGAACCGCCTCAGTCGCGGCGTTTCTGCTCCTTGAACCCCCTCGCGATGGCGCTGCCCGAAGAGAGAACCCGGGAGGTTACGGGCGCGGGTTACCAGCTTCCAAGAAGGCGGCTTGCCGTTGCATATCTTTTGCGAGACATGAGGATCTGGTGAGTTCCCGCTTGTACGCGGAGTGACGGAAATTTAGAATTGAAGGCCGGTAGGAGATTATGGAGTCGTATATGCCGAGGGTCCGAGTTGCCCTTCTAGCTGCAGCCGTTCTCAGCCTGACCGCCGTCCCCATGGCGCAGGCCAAAAGCGCAAATCGGGCAAGCCAGGATTCCGCCTCACCCGGCCAAAGCGCCGCGCCTGAGAGTCAGTCGGACGCCGACGTCAATCCTCTCAAGCGGCCGGAGACCGACAAGCAAAAGTTTGAAAAGCAGAAGGCGCTGAAGGAAGAGCTGAAAGGCCCCTACAAAAAATGGGTCGATCAGGATGTCCGCTGGATCATTACGGATCAGGAACTGAAAGCCTTCAAGAGCCTCTCGAATGATGAGGAGCGCGACAACTTCATCGAGAACTTCTGGAGGCGCCGCAACCCCGATCCCGATTCTCCGGAAAACACCTTCAAAGAGGAGTACTACGAGCGCATTGCTTACGCCAATGAGCATTACGCTTCCGGCGAGCCGGGTTGGAAGACCGATCGCGGTCACATCTACATCGCTTTTGGCAAGCCGGACAGCATCGATTCTCATCCTAGCGGCGGTCCCTATGAACGCCCCTTTGCTGAGGGCGGCGGCCAGACATCAACGTTCCCCTTTGAGGTCTGGCACTATCGCTACCTCGCCGGGATTGGCAGCAACATCGACATCGAGTTTGTCGATACCTGCATGTGCGGCGAGTACCACATGACGATCGACCGTTCTGAGAAGGACGCACTATCGCACGTTCCCGGCGCCGGGGACACCCTGTATGAGCAAATGGGGCAGGCCAAAAGAGCCGACCGCTGGAAGGGCGGTCTGGAAGCACTGGGTGACGGTCCGATGCGCACCCAGGACCAAAGCAAGGAATTCGACCGCATCGAACAGTATGCCAAGCTGATGGCGGCGCCGCAGATCAAGTTCACCGATCTTGAGGGATTCCTGGTCAACCACAAAGTTCTTACCGGTCCATTCTTTCCCTTCGAGGTGCGCACTGACTTCGTGAAGGTCACCGACGACACCGTGCTGGTTCCGCTGACCCTGCAGATCAAGAACAAGAACATCACCTTTGTCACCAAAGACGGCGTGGCCAAGGGCGAGGTCAATGTGCTGGGCCGGGTCGCCACCATCACCGATCACGTGGTGGATACCTTTGAGCAGACCCTCGTTGTCGAAGAGCCGTCGGAACTGCTGGGCAAGGAGCTCCAGGCCGCCTCCGTCCACTGGTGGGCGCTGCCCCTGCGGCCCGGCCGCTACCGCATCGACATCGCGATTAAGGACGTAAACAATCCCGACCACATCGGCACCTGGGCCCAGGGAATTGTGGTTCCCCGCTATGACGACGACAAGCTCTCCGCCTCTTCGCTGATCCTCGCCGACAAAATGGAAAAGGTGCCGACCAAGGACATCGGTACCGGGCAGTTCATCCTGGGCAATACCTTCGTCCGGCCCCGGGTGAGCTCCTCACCGGCCGATCCGGTAAGCTTTCATCGCGGCCAGAAGCTCAACTTCTGGATGCAGGTGTATAACCTGGGAATAGACACCAAGAGTAAGCAAAATTCGGCTACCATTCACTACCAGATCACCGATCTTGCCAACGATAAAACCGTGCTGAGCACCTCGGAGAGCAGCAAGACGCTGAGCGCCAACAGCGCCAACTCCGACCAGCTAACGGTGGAAAAATCGGTTCCCCTGGCCAGCCTCCAACCGGGCAAGTACCAAGTGAAGATTACGGTGGACGACGGTGTCTCGAAGCAGCAGGTAGCGCAAACGGCCCCGTTCGTTGTGAATTAGGGCCATCGGCCCTCGCTCCAGCGTCAATCGGAGGAGCTGGCCGCCTGTTGCCGGTTGTTGCAGATCTTGAATTGTGGGCCCCCTTTGAGCGTAATATCTGAGGTGAGCAGCGCGTA
>Ga0207933_1002860_pt1 | contig 10715 bp, 10 predicted proteins | sample NGESurdeep092012_4_FD_184488 | JGI IMG/M metagenome (GOLD analysis project Ga0207933, IMG submission 184488) | Arctic peat soil microbial communities from Barrow, Alaska - NGEE Surface sample F53-3 deep-092012 (SPAdes) | ecosystem: Environmental > Terrestrial > Soil > Wetlands > Peat ...
GCCGGGCACAGATGAGCAGGCAACTCAAGGAGCACAGCTCGACGCCTTCGGCCACGTCCGGTTGAGCGGTATCGGACAAACGGTCGCTGAGATACTGGAACAGAAGACAGGATATGAAACCCGCTGGGTGAATCTGGGGCACACGCAACGCGGAGGCACGCCGACAGCCTACGATCGCATGCTGGCCACCCGCTATGGCTCGGCGGCCATTGATCTGGTTCACCAGGGCCAGTTCGGACGGTTGGTGGTGTTGCGCGGCACGGAGATCGCCAACATTCCTCTGAAGGATTCGATCGCGAAGACCCGGACCATTGGTGACGATCTCATCGCGCTCGCAGCCGGCCTGCAACCCCAGTTCTAGAGCGGATTCGCTAATACTGTGGTCTGGGGAGATTCGCTAGGTGCGGCCATTCTTTGATGGAATGGCCGCGTCCGGCCTCGTTACTCATTGGCCGCCACGTTCCAGCCGAAATCGTTATCGAAGCTGCTACGGTTTGCAGTCGAACTACTCTGTCCGAACTTGATTTCGGTTCTTGGCTTCCAACTTTTTGCTTAGTGCAGTAGGGTTGCCGTGACCATCACCTGCATGCCGGCTTTGCTGTCGAGATCGTCAGAAGTAAAGACCACTGTTGATTTCCCGATGGGAATGAGAACTGGAGTGTGCCAACTATTCTGGCGTGTCAGCGGAGCCACCGGGCTGTTCGGACCACCGACGTGCGTAGCGGGATCTATGCTGCTGACCTCTGCTCCCAGATTCATCGCTAGTTTGCCCCCAACTTCGTGCACGTCGCTTACATCGAAGTTGACGCCGATGTTCTGATATTGGAACTGAGTATTCACCATTTCATTTGAGCTTCCAGAAATCCCGGTTGCTATCGGGATCCTGGACCCGATGCGAACTGAGTCCTGTTCGTGGGGGGCGGTGCTCACCGTGCAGGAATACGTGCGGCTATTGACGGGCTTGCCATTTTCACCAACCTCCTGAACCACAAAGTCGAGGTGATAATAGTGAGCCGGCGGTTCGGGCGCCTTTGCGGTTTCCGGTGCCTTGTTCGTAGCCTGCGTCTGTGGTTCATCCTGAGCAAACGCTCGACTAGCGAACGGCAGTATGAGAAGCAGAAAACACGAGATCACAATCTTGCGCATGATGTTCTCCTTAGTTTGCGCCCAGACCGGGCGGTTCGAGCGGCGGAATCTGGAGCGGAGGAATGCGTATGGCTGCAATCGCGGTTGGCTCGGCGGCTTGCTTTTGAGCGTCTACGAAGGCCTCGCGCTCGGCTTTCGGCGCTCGTGCAGCAAAGTCGACAAGAACCTGCTCTCCAGGCGAAAGCGGCTGCGGGGTGGGAAAGACTTCGCGCTTGGGCAGCCGGTTAGCAACGAACTTCCCGGCCGCGCCTTCAGGCTGCACATGGTGCGGCAGTGCGCTTCTCCGTTGCAATGCACGCGGTGCGACGTGGACCGTTTCCTTCGGCAACTGTTGCAAGATCGACGTGTTGCGTGCATTCCTTTCCGGTGCGTGCATCAGCCTTGCACGCGTTAGGACCACGAACAACAACAGGCAAGCGGCAGCCGTCAGCAGAGCCGCCCACACCATCCTGCCGCGGCGCGGCGCGTGCGTCCGCCTGGCGGAGATCCGTGCCAGTGCACGCTGCTCGAGACCGGAATCCGCGTTGCCGTAGGTGTCGAGCGCCATGTCGATCAGGCGGTCGAAGTCCGGACTGTCGAGGCCGGTCTTTTCATGCATGACGAGCCTCCTCGAGAGCGCCGAGCTTCTGGCGGAGCAATTGACGGGCGCGTTGCAGGCGCGTACGGACCGTTCCCTCCGGCACTCCCAGGGCGCGGCCGATTTCGCGCGAGTTGAGATCTTCGAAGGCGGAAAGAACGAGTGGCACTCGCAACTCTTCCGGAAGTGCGTCGATCATGGAGTGAACGACGGCATGCCGGTCAGCGGACAGCAGTGTCTGTTCCGGCCCGGGCTGCGGCGAGGGCTCTTCGGAAAGGTCGTGCGCGGCTGTGTACAGCGAATCGGCCGGCTCCGCAGTGCGAGGACGGCGATCAATGGCAATTCGCCATGAGACCCGGGCAAGAAAAGCTCGCTCGTTCTCCATGTTTTGCCATCCTCGATTGCGATAGAGCTTCAAGAACGTCTCCTGCACCACATCTTCAGCGTCTGCTGCATTGAGCAGGATCGCATAGGCGACGCGGAAGACAAAGCGTGACTGGCGTTGCACCAGCGCCGTGAACTCCGCCTCTTCATCGCTGGCCAAGACTCGTATGCCCCTCCTGGCCCGACGCAAAACAATTCGTATGCGATGGTAAGGAGTGTACCTCCGCCTTGCCCGCCCATACACACGCTAAGACGGCCCGCCCGTGCGTAGTGTTCAGAAATGTTTTTGGGTAGCTGCACTTATCAGCGGCAGGACTATCTCTCGCTCACCGAACTAACAGAGAGTGCTGGCGGATATCGCCTGCGTTGCGGGGGATGATCAAGTATTCTTCTAATCTGCGTGGGCGGCAGTGATTCACCAGACAGGAAGCCGGGCGCCCCTCTGAGGTCCCTGAAGGGGGATGGGGCGCCGGCGGTCGAGGACGTTTCTCTAGCAAATCCCAAGGATCAAATATGGGCACTGTGTCGCCGTTATAAAAGTCCGGGTCCCGGAATCGGGACCCGGAAAGAGCCGCCTCAGTCGTTCCCCGTGTTAGGTGTGGTGTGCACGACGCGGTAGCTTGCTCCGCCGTTGGCCCAGATCAGCAGCAGCACATCCTGGCCTGCCGGCTGCTTGTCCAACTCTTGGCGGAACTGCTGAGTGGAGCTGATCGGATGGCGGTTCACGCTCATGATCACGTCTCCCTTCGATAGACCGGCGTCTTCCGCGGCGCTTGCCGGTTGTACCTGCTCCACTACAACGCCCTGGGTATCTGCCGGCAGGTTCAACTGCTGTCGGATGTCGGAAGTAATATTGCCGATCGACATGCCCAGCCGTACGCTTCCATTCGCGTTCTCGCCGCTATTGTTGCCCGCCTCCAGTTCGGTGTCGTGCAATTGGCCAAGGGTGACGTGAACGTCCTGCGGAGTTCCGCTGCGCATGATGCCCATGGTCACTGTAGTACCCGGCGCGTCGTCGCCGACCAAAACCTGCAGGTCGCTCGCGGTGGTGATAGGTTGTCCGTTGAGCGAGGTGACCACGTCTCCCACCTTTAATCCGGCTCGCCCAGCCGGGGAGTCGGCCGTTACCTGGGTGACGACAGCTCCGGTGGTGGTCTTCAGGTCGAAGAATTTGGCATTGTCAGGAGTCACATCATTAATGCCGATGCCTAAATATCCATGCTCCATCTTTCCATTCTTGATGATCGAATCCGTGACGCTGCGGGCGATCTGGCTGGGAATGGCGAAGCCGGCCCCGGCGAACGATCCGGAGTCGGAGATCAAAAACGTGTTGATCCCGATAACTTCTCCGTGCGCATCGACGAGCGGGCCGCCCGAATTGCCCGGATTGATGGCGGCATCGGTCTGAATGAACCCTCCCGGTTTCCGGGCGTCGGTGGAGTAGGGGTTCGGGCGATCAAGCGCGCTGACGATGCCGCGGGTGACCGAGAACTGGAAATAACCGAAGGGGCTGCCGAAGGCTAGCACGGTTTGGCCGGGAAGAAGCTTGGTGGAGTCACCCCAGGAGAGCCATGGCAGGTTGTTGGCGTCAATCTTGACCACCGCCAAATCTGTAAGCTTGTCGGTTCCAATCACTTTTGCGGGGAAGGTTCTGCGGTCATGCAGGGTGACGCGGATTTGCATTGCTCCATTGACCACGTGATCGTTGGTCACAATGTAGCCGTTCGGCGAAACGATGATTCCGCTGCCGATGCCATGTTCAATCTGCTGCTGCTGCTGCTGTTGTGGCCCAAAGTTCTGTCCTTGACCGAATCCCGGCCCGAAGAACTGCTGCATGGGATTCCCTTGGGCTCCGGGCCCGTTGCCGTGTTGCGTCTGCTCGGGAGCGCGGGAGGTGACAGCGATGTTGACCACCGCTGGAGTGACCCGAGCGGCGACCGCTTCCACGGAATGATCGAGAGCGACCAGGGCGGCAACGCTGCTGTTACTGAGTGGGGCTTTCTCCGATGCCCCAGCTGAGGCGGCGGCGGCCGATGGGGTGAGAGCGGCCTTGACAGGATGATAGGCGATAAAGCCGCAGGTGAAGAGGGTAGCGGAGAATGCCACAGCAGCAACGATGAGCCGCTTGGCATGTCCTCTTAATAAATTAGTTGCATTCGACATGACAATCTCCTTCATGAAAGCAAAACTTTTCATAGCTTTATAGCTGGAAAACGATCCAGCCGGCCGAGGGTGAAATTGCAACGAAGCTTGGAGCGGGTGCGGGCGGCAAGCCGGACACAGTGGTAGGCACGATCTCCCACAGAGTGAAGACGATTTGGATATGCGGGTGCTGCGTCCCGGCGGCGGACGCACCCTTTCGCGCGTAGCGTGCTTTGAAGAGCCGCGGTTGGGAGCGATGCGCCGCAGGGGATGAAGCACTTAAGACGCGGCTCGTGTTCGAGCGAGCGGCCGGCGATGCCAATGAGATGGGGCTTGAACTGCCGGCATTGCTATGCGTTTCACGCTGCGTCGCGGAATGAGTGCTCTTACGAACGGACCGATCCTTCATGCCGGAGAGGGAGACAAGTTGTGCATTAGGCGGCGGAGTTTTGAACGCGGTCCGCATGAGATGAGCGGCGTTCAGCAGCCCCGGGGCGTCCGGAGCGTTTCTTGCCGCAGTGGAGATGGGAAGATTCTCGGTGGCAGGAACAAAATGAACCAGACGGGGACAGCGGGCAAGCGCCAGCCCCGCGCCCACATAGATCAGCACAAAAGCCGCGATGACGGGGCGAGAGCGCAATGGCGGCAAAGCCCGGCGATGTTTGAGGATGCGGTGTACCCGATCGACAAGCTCACTGCGCCGCTGCCATGCTCCGGGAGCCAGCGCGTGCAGGTTGCGGAGCATGCGTTTTTCGGCCAGGCTGGTCAGGCAGGCGGCATAATCGCGCGGTGCGACGGCTGCGGCAAGCACGGCATCGTCGCAGGCCATCTCACGTTCGCGGCATAGCCGCCGCTCCACCCAGAGCAATGCGGGATTCAAGGGGAAGAGCGCACAAACGAACTTCTGCAACAGGTTGGTCCAATCGTCGCCGCGCTGCAGATGAGCCAACTCATGCATCACGACCTGGTTGAGTTCGGCCGGTGTGAGCCTTTCCGCCAGCCAATCAGGAATCACAATGGCGGGATGGAAGAACCCGGCGGCGACAGGCGCATCGACGTGCCCGGAGACGCGGAGCTCCACCCGGCGCGCGGTTGCTGCGGCAAGCTGCGCCCGTAGTGCAGCCGGCGCCTCATTGCAAAAGGGCTTGGAGTTGCGGGCGAGCAAGTGCATGCGCCAGCCATTTACGACAAGCCGCGCAAGACAGAAAAGGGAAGCGAGCCCCCACGCGAAGAGGATCACCGCTGCCCAAACCGCGGAGAGCTGCGGCACCCACAGAGCCGCTCTGCTGGAAGCCGATGCGATAGGAATTCCCACGGAGTGGCTTTGCAGCAGTCCAGGCAAGAACGTCGAGAGGGGAACCACAACGGCGAGCACCAAGACGATCATCCACAGCAAAAAACGCGTGCGCGGGGCGATTCCAGAAATCGGCTGCGGAGCCAGACGGCGCATGATTGCCGTCCATGCCTCCATACCCATCCACGCAGTTCCCGCCAGCAGCAATCCCTGCCAAAGGCTGGCTAGGAAGAACTGCGCCGGAGCCATCGCGGCGGATTCTATTAAATGCAGAAGTTGGAAGTTCATTATTCCGCCCGATCGATCGCATCTTTTAGACGGGCCAGTTCCTCGGCAGTCACCTCGCCGCCGCCCAGAAGAGTCAGCATCAGCTTCTCTCGCGAATTACCAAAAAAACGCTGCAATAGATGGCTCACCTCCGAGGCCCCCGCTTGCTTCTCCTCGATGACGGCTACATAGGAGAAGGCGCGCCCTTCTTTGCGGTGGCGCACGTATCCCTTCTGTTCCAGAATCCGGATGGTCGTGAGTACGGAGTTGTAGGCGAGAGCAGACTTCTTCGGTAGAGCCGCCGTCAATTCGCCGACCGTGGACTCTCCGCGCACCCAGAGAATGCGCATAAGCCGCAGTTCGGCTTCGGTGAGCGTGGGAGATTTCTTTGGGGGCACCAGCGTCCTCCTCACTTTCAAGGTTACAAGTGCGATAGGGGGGTGTCAACTAATCAATTAATAATTTATCGCCGATCCCCCCGTAGGGTGCGCGAGATCACCGCATAAATGCTGTGAATAGAGTGCTCGCGCACTCCGATCGCAAAGTACTCCACGCGGTGAAAGAACGAGCGTCTTCGTGGACGCGATTGGATTTGAAGAACCGAGATCAGCTCCGCGCGCTTGAAGGTGATACAGCCTGTGGAAAACGAATGCAAAAGTTCATTCCGATAGTACCCATTTGCCATGGGTACTCTAGCGCATCGCACGCAAATATAAGCGCTTAGCCTGCTGCACAGTACCGGGGTGCGTTTGCGGTAATGATGCCAAAGTGACAGCGTGCCATCGCCTCTCTGCCCAATTCGTAAGCTGTTCGATCAACCGATTTCCGAATAGGCTTCTTTTAGAACAGTTACTGTTCTGCTGAGGCACAACAACACACGTTTGGGGGTTATATGAATCGGCGTTCGACGGCATTCGGATTAGCCATATTGACGGCGGCGGCAACGGTACTAGCGGCAGGCTGCGGCGATCAGACTGTGGCGAGCAAGCGGAATTTGGAGCGGGCACTGAACCACGACTACAAGATCAATGCGGATTGTCTATTCGCCCGTCCGCTTCCATTTCCATACGAGGTCTCGGTTAGCGATCAACTGCTGGGCCAAACCCGGAGCAAGCTGGATGCGTTGGTCGCAGCCGGTCTGCTCAGCCGCGAAGAAGAAGTGCGGAACACGGGAATCGTCAATCGATATTCGCTGACCGCCTCAGGACGCAGCGCGCCGGGCCAGGGCAGGTTCTGCTATGGACATCGCGAGGTTACCAGCGTGGAGAAGTTCACGCCTCCGACCGATTATCAAGGCAGGCCGCTCACAACGGTGGAATACCACTTTGTCTTGAAGGATAGCGCCTCCTGGGCGAAGGATAGCGACGTCCGCGACGCCTTTCCCGACGTGGCCAAATCCTTCCAGCCGGCGCCGGTGGATGAGGCGACGCTGATCCGGAGCGACGACCAGGGTTGGATGCTGACCTACTAGAACGGATTCACGATTGCTATGCCCCACCATGGTTCGAGAAGTGCGGCTTTTCTTAACGGAAAAGCCGCGCATGGTGCATCTGCCCGGGGTACGCATATCGTGAATCCGCTCTAGTAGGCGGATATCGCTACTCTCACCGCAACCTTTTACCGCAAGGGCTTGATTGCTCCTGGCATCCGAACCCGGGCCGGCGCAGTTGCTCACCTGAGCCGCGAGCAGCCGCTGCTGGAAGAGTACCGGCTGGATGCCAGGAGCTTTTTATTTCCAACTCAATAGAATCCGCAGATCGCGCAGGTTGTTTCCCGTCGGTCCGCTTACAACCGCGTCGCCCAGTGAGTGAAAGAGGGGATAGGCATTAAAGCTGCGCAGCGCAGCCAGGGCATCCAGTCCAAGCGCATGGGCGCGTGTGACGGTGGTTGCGTCAGCGATCGCACCTGCCGCCGGGCTCATCCCATCCACGCCGTCGCTGCCCGCGCTCAGAATTGCGATTCCTTCAGGCCGGGCCGGCCCCGGAACAATCCGCGGCGAACACGACGCGCCCATCGGATTTTCGGCCAGATCCAATGCGCACGCCAAAGCGAACTGCTGGTTGCGCCCGCCGGAGCCCGGGATTCCTTCCAGGCGCACCGTAATCTCTCCTCCTGAGAGTAGGCAAACACGGGTGTGCTCGCCGCGGAGTTCACGGAGCCGCCGCAGCAAATAGCGAGCTGCTTCCCGATAGTCCCAGTCGTCACAGCTGTTGTCGATCTCCGTTTTCCAGCCCAAGGCCTCGGCATGACGGCGTGCCGCTTCTACAAGGTCTTGATTGGAGAGTAGGACTCTGGAGAGCGCCAGGCCAGGCAGATGCTTTGGCGTCTCGGGCAAATCAGGGTGTATGAAAAAAGCTCGAACCCGAGGTGGAAGTTGGTCGAAAAGTCGATACCGCTCGAGGATTGCGCCGCACTCCTCCAAGGTTGAGCTGTCGGGCACGGTGGGGCCGGAAGCCAAAGCATCGAGGCGCCCCTCCGGAACGTCGGAAATCAGGAGAGAAAGCTGGGGGGCGTCGGCAGCAGCGGCGGCCAATCGGCCTCCTTTGACTGCGGAGAAGTGCTTGCGCACGGTATTGATCTCGGCGATCGCCGCGCCGCAACCCACCAGTGCGCGATGAAACGCTACTGTCTCCTCCAGCGAGATCTCTTTTTCAAGAGGAGCCTCGAACAGCGAAGAACCGCCGCCACTGATTAGAAACACCACCAGCGTTTCGCGGTTCGCTGTACTCAGCAGATCGAGTGCCGCGCGGGCCGAATGGAGAGAATCGTGATTGGGGAAGGGGTGGCCTCCGGCAAAGTACTCGATGCCCGAATGCGGCCGCTCCGGCAACGTCGGCGCAGAGCAGATCCCGCGAATGCGGCGCTGCTGCGGCTGCGCCTCCAGGGTCTTCAGGAACGTCTCCGTCATTGGCAGCGCGGCTTTGCCGAGCGCCACGATGTAGATTGCTGAATACTGTTCGAGGTTGTAGACGAAGTCTCTACCGGAGCCGGAGATCAAAATCCGGCCGTCTTCCAATCGAAGCTGGCGAGAGAAGGCCGCTGGAATAGCCGACTGCCCCAGGGACCGATCGAAGATCTCTCGCGCCTGCCGGTGCATCTCTCCCCTCTGGCTGGTGGCAGGATAGGAGGATTCGGACGGTCGGGGCGGGACGTTCCTGGAACTCATCGTGGATGCTCAGAAGGAAAGAATTGCTCCCCAATCCAGACTTTCAGAGGAGCTTGCATCAGCTCCAATTTTCCAGTAAAGAAGTGATCCGCGCCTTCCACCAAGGCCAGTTGCGCGGGGGGCGCCGCTGCAGCAACAGCCTTGGCAACTTCGTCTCGAGGACCGAACTGGTCTGCCCCGCCGCTCACAAAGAGCTTGGGCTGGGTGCAGCGAGCCAGAAAGTTATAACCATACCGGCGTCTATCCGCACGGATAGGAAGTCCGAGCGCAACCATGCCAATCACCCTTCTGTCGCCGCAGCAGGCGCGCAGTCCGGTATAGGCGCCGAACGAGAAGCCGCAGAAAAGAATAGGCGCGACAAACTCATGCTCCAGCCAGTAGAGCGCCGCCCGCACATCCTCCACTTCTCCCCGGCCGTCATCGTGAGTGCCTGCGCTCAATCCTGTGCCGCGGAAGTTGAAGCGTAGCACCGGAAGTCCGAATTCGAGGAAGGTCTTCATCGCACGATAGACGACCTTGTTGTGCATGGTGCCCCCGCCCAACGGGTGAGGATGGCAGATCAGTACGGAGTAGGGCGTGCCCGGGACTCCGCTCACTGCCGGAGGTTCGTTCAGGAGCGCCTCCAGGCGCCCCGCCGGACCCACAAGGTTCTCCACGGCGCGCAACCGCGCTGGGGCCCCCATCGCGCCCGACGTCGGTTCGGCGAAGGATCGGGTCGAGGTCATAGCGTCCCCATTGTAGAGCGGTTCTCATCTAGAGGCTCAGTTCGGGCCTACCGTGGGGAAATGTGCTCCGCCCCTTCGGGGTATGCTCAGAAGGCATGATAAAGATCGATCCCGTACAACTTACCCGGCAGTTGGTGGATATCGAGTCGGTCACCTTTAACGAAGGCGACGTCGGAACATTCATTGCCGGCTTTCTAGAGGGGCGCGGCTTTCAGGTGGAGCGAACGACGGTTCCGCAAGCCGAGCCTGATGCATCGCAGTCGCTTCGACACGGTCGCAACACGGAGCGCTTCAACGTCTACGCCGGTGCGGCGGAGCGGCCCGACGTCGTGCTTTCCACTCATATGGATACGGTGCCTCCCTTTATCCCCAGCAGTGAGGAGGAGACCTTCATTTACGGCCGCGGCTCCTGCGATGCAAAAGGCATTATGGCGGCGCAAATCGCGGCGGCCGAGCGGCTGCGGGAAAACGGCGTTAAGGTCGGGCTGCTCTTCCTGGTTGGGGAAGAGCGCGATTCGGCCGGAGCGAAGGTGGCCAATCTACACCCGAAAGGAAGCCGCTTTCTGATCAATGGCGAGCCTACGGAAAATCGTTTGGCGGTGGCCTCCAAAGGTGCGTTGCGCGCCGAGATTCGCGCCCACGGCACGATGGCACACTCCGCCTATCCGGAGTTGGGGGAGAGCGCGATCGACAAGCTGATCGAGGCTCTTCATCGCATGCTGTCGATTCCATTGCCTTCTGTGGAGGATGTCGGAGCCAGTACGCTAAACATCGGAGTGATCGAGGGTGGTCACGCCCCCAACGTGATTGCGGATTTTGCGCGCGCGCTGTTGCTGGTGCGTCTGGTTGGCCCGTCGGAGGAAACCCGGAGGGAAATCCAGGCGGCGGCTGCCGGACTGGCCGAGGTCGAGTTCACCCTGGAGATTCCGTTCATTCGGATGAAGCGGATTGAGGGATTGGAAACCATGGTAGCCGCCTTTACCACCGACATTCCCGCGCTCTCCAACTGGGGCG
>Ga0207933_1002861_pt1 | contig 10714 bp, 11 predicted proteins | sample NGESurdeep092012_4_FD_184488 | JGI IMG/M metagenome (GOLD analysis project Ga0207933, IMG submission 184488) | Arctic peat soil microbial communities from Barrow, Alaska - NGEE Surface sample F53-3 deep-092012 (SPAdes) | ecosystem: Environmental > Terrestrial > Soil > Wetlands > Peat ...
CATCTTGAAGGTGCTCGAGGGCAAGACGACGTTCGAAGAGGTAGTTGGTGCGACGGGAGATCTCCTGTGGTAGTTCATTAAAAATAAAAGAAGCGCTGTTCGCGCTTCTTTTAGAAAAAGGTAGTAGACTCAGACCTGGGGGCAATTCCTCGCGAAAGGACAATGATCTCTTCTATCTAATGATAAAAGAGGCTAGAATTACTCAAAGGAGCGAACCAGTCGGAACCAGTTCGTCCTGTAATTTTTAGAAATAACTCCCGCCCCCAGATCTGAATCAGCTACTTTTAATGTACGATCAAGCACTGGGATATGTTAGCATATAGAATATAGTTTGTCAAGGCCTGCTCATTTGCCCAATTTATGCCAAAAACACCCCACGCCAACGGCGCCAATAACAAAGAAGACCCGAATATCGACCTCACCCTCCGGCCTACGGAGTGGGATGAGTATATCGGGCAGGAAAAAATCAAGGATAACTTGAAAACCATTTTGAGCGCCGCAAAAAAACGCGGCGAGTCTGCTGACCACCTTTTATTTTCCGGTCCTGCGGGGTTGGGCAAAACAACTTTGGCATATTTGGTCGCGCGCGAACTTGGCGGGATGATCAAGACCACTTCCGGCCCCGCGCTCGAGAAGGCGGGCGACCTTGCCGCAGTGCTCACCAATCTTTCGCCCGGCGAAATTTTATTCATCGACGAAGCGCACCGCGTGAACCCGATGATCGAAGAGGTGTTGTATCCGGCGATGGAGGCGCGCAAGCTGCACCTCGTGGTTGGCAAAGGGCCGTCGGCGCGGACGCTCTCACTCGATCTTCCGCCATTCACGCTGATCGCCGCGACGACGCGTGAGAACTTGCTTTCGCAACCGTTACGCTCGCGGTTCGGCGCCACGTTGCGCCTTGGCTACTACGAGCCGGATGATATTAAAAAGATATTAAAGCGCTCGGCGTCGATCTTGGGTGTGGAAGCGAAGCCCGAGGCGATCGACATCCTCGCGCGCGCGTCGCGCGGGACGCCGCGCGTGGCGAATCGGCTCCTGCGCCGCGCCCGTGACTTTGCCCAGGTTCATGGCGAGAGTGTGATCGACGAAGATGCTGCGCGAAAGACACTCGCTATGCTCGAGATCGACGAGGTGGGGCTTGAGCCGCAGGATCGCCAGCTTTTAATGACAATTATAGAGAAATTCCACGGCGGCCCCGTCGGCATCAACACTATCGCCGCGGCGCTCGCCGCCGATCGCGGCGTGATTGAAGACATCTACGAGCCGTACCTGATGACGCTCGGCTTCCTCCAGCGCTCGTCCGCAGGGCGGATCGTTTTGCCTGCGGCGTATCGGCATTTGAAGATAAAGGGATACGAGGAGTTATTGTAAAAAAAGCCGGACTTTTTAGGTCCGGCCCCGCCGCGCGATATCGGAAATATCATTGTCTTACAAAGGGCTTCGGCATACTCCCATCGTCGCATTTATAGCCAGAGGGAATCAGGCTGTTGTCAGCGCAGATAAGCATAACGACCGGCGGAGTCGCTGATACCTTCACTGACCCCCGCGTGTTTTCGATCAGGACGGAGTAATAATATTCCTGCGCTCCCTTTTGCGTCGCTATAACGGAATAATTCACATACTCTATTTCGCCATGGCCCTCGTTATACTCGGCGAAGGACAGATCCCAGCCAAATAAGGTAGAATCTTGGATTTCGCCACCTATAACCTGCTTATAGATGGCCGATCCCAGTTCGAGCTTTATTGGTGGGCGCGGAGAAGGGGTCAGATCATGGGTTGCCGATGCTCTACCGACCCGAAAGGCTGTTTTGATCAGCTCAACCGGCGGTGGGGCGGGGTGATAGATCAGGTTAGGGACTTCATTCCGGGGAGAAGGCTCGAGGGCCGCAATAAGAGCCGCAAACACCAATATCGCCGCTACGACAACAATGCCGGTTGCTTTCGTCATGTGAAAGGGACCTCCTATTTCTATTATTTACTCATAAATGGACGTGCGTCAATGTCTAGGCAATCAACAATAATCCGTCTTTAATATTTTTTAATACAGCCAAGTGTATGATCGGACAATGCTTTATATCAACGAATGGCTTCCGAATCCTATCGGTAATGATGCGGTCGGGGAATTCATTGAGCTTTATAATGGCGGCGCTACCCCAGCCGATCTTAATGGCTATGCGTTGGGCGACGGCACCAAGAAAAAATTTTCGCTGACCGGATATAGTATTCCCCCTGGCGGCTATCTGGTGTTAAATCACGCGCAAGACAAACTGACGTTAAAAAACACCGGCGGGGCATTATGGTTATATGGTCCGCATGGGCGCGTGGTGGACAGCGCGAGTTTTTCCGGCGCGGCGCCGGAAGGGAAGAGCTTTTCACGCGTGGATTATAGTGCCGCGCCGATCGCGCACTTCGCATTTGAGTATCCCACGCCTGGGACGGCGAACAAAACGATAGACACAACGGTATCGGTGAACGACTATCCACTTGGCGTCCCGCTCGCCTCATCGCAGCTTTCATCCGCGGCATTCATCGTACTCACGGCGGGCGTCGCATCGTTCTTTCTGTTATTCTTTATCTATGTCATCCGGCAAAACAGAAACATATCAAACCTCTTCTTCGGAAGAGACGAAGAAGCTGGGATATGATGTTGCGAGGGCGCTTGCCGCCGACCAAAGAACCGCGACCACCTTTGCCCTCCAGGGCGACCTTGGCGCCGGGAAGACCACGTTCGTTCAGGGGTTTTTAAAAGGCCTCGGCTCGAAGAAGCGCGTGACGAGTCCGACGTTCATTTTAATGAGGCGGCACGCGCTTGCCCGCGGCGCTGGCGCGAGCAAGGCCAAGGGCCCGGCGCAGAAGAAGTTCAAGAACGTTTTCCATATCGACGCGTATCGTCTGAAAAAGCCGGAACATATGGCGGCGCTTGAGCTGAGCGTGATCCTTAACGAGCCAGGAAACATCATCTTGATAGAATGGCCGGAGAAGGCGAAAGGATTTCTTCCAAAGAATACGACGTGGGTGATGTTCGAACACGGAAAAGGAGAGGATGAGAGGATCATCACTATAAAAAGATGAAAAAATTATTACTGATCGATGCGAACTCGATCATCCATCGATCGTTCCATGCCCTACCGCCGCTCACCGCGCCGGACGGGAAGCCGTCGGGCGCCATCTACGGCCTTGGGAGCATTCTGCTCAAGCTATGGCGCGAGGAGCGGCCGGATTATGCCGCCGCGCTTTTTGACCGGCCCGAGCCGACGTTCCGCGATGAAAAATATGCGGAATACAAAGCCCAACGGCCGCCCACGGCGGATGAGTTGATCTCGCAACTCGGCGAGGCGCACAAATTGTTCGAGGCGTTCGGTATAATGACGTTCGAGAAGGCCGGATACGAAGCGGACGATTTGATCGCCACGCTCGCGGAAAAATTTAAGACGATGCCGGACGTGCAGGTGGTGATCCTGACCGGCGACCGTGACACACTGCAGATGGTGGAAGGGGACAAGCTCGTCGTGCAGACATTCAATAAGGGGGTGAGCGATACGACGATCTATAACGAACAGGCGGTGATAGAAAAATATGGCATCGCGCCGAAGCAGATGGTGGATTACAAGGCGCTCGTCGGCGATTCGTCAGACAACATCAAGGGGGTGCCGGGCGTCGGGCCGAAGACCGCGCTCGAACTCATAAAAAGATTTGGCACGGTGAAGGAGATGTACAAACAGCTGGACGCCGCGGATGACGATGCGGATCTGAAAAAACTTCGCCAGAAATTCGGCTCATTCAAAAAAGAAGCCGAACTCTCCGAGATGCTCGTGACGCTCGAACGCCACGCGCCGATCGAGATCCCCGCCATCGCCGGACTTGCGCCGGCCGAGGGAACCGCCGGCGCGGCGGCATATTTCGAAAAAATGGGATTCGCGACGCTGCTTAAGCGCCTTATCATGCCGGGTATGGATGAAAAACCGGAGCCGAAGGCGAAATCTAAAGCCACGGCAAAACATCATGAGGCGCAAACGCCGCTCTTTTAGTGCTATAATTGATATAATAAAGAGAAATTGAAGAATCAAACCTCTAAACTGAAGGATGTTGTCCTGTGGCCCGAGTTCCAGGTGATATGGGTCCTTCTTGCGATCATCATCGTCGAGTTTATTTTTGACCTCAACGTTTCATCATCGTGGGTTCTGCTTGTGAATGGCGGTTTGCTCGTGATCGTTTTCGCCCTGGCCACAGTAAGCGTTTATCGCTCGGCGCGTATCGAGCGCGATACAAGCGTGGAGCGGAGCGAGTTGAACAGTATGCTCGCGAGCCTGAGCGACGGGCTCATCGTTTACGAGACGGATTTCCGCGTGATCTTCTTCAACCCCGCGGCAGAGCGCATCTTCAAGCTCGATGCTAAAACAGTGATCGGCCACGTCTTTTCTCCGCGCGACGTTGAGCGTGAAGGATGGCGCACGCTCATTCAGATCGTGTTCCCATCGCTTGCGCCACGCGTCGTCCCTCGCACAAAAGAGAACGAATATCCCCAGATCGTCGACATCTCATTTACTGATCCGCCGGGCGAATTCCGCGTGACGACCGCGCCGGTGACGGACGCCGGCGGCAAGCCGCTCGGATTCATGAAGATCATCCGCGACCGGACGTCGCAGGTGCTTGCACTGCGTTCGAAGAGCGAGTTCGTGACCGTCGCCTCGCACCAGTTGCGCGGTCCGGTGACGGACATCAGCTGGGCCCTGCAGTCGCTCAACAACGCGACGGGGCTGGACGACACGAACAAATCGATCCTCGCGAACGCGGTCGGCGCGAGCGATAACCTTTTGCGCCGCATTGAGGACCTTTTGAACATTGCAAAGATGGAAGACGGACAGTTTGGGTACAAGTTTGAGGACGCGGACATCTCGGCATTCATCGCAAAGGCGCTCGCGGACATCTTGCCGGCCGCGCAGAAGGCAGGTATTAAAATATATTTCGACCGGCCGCAGGATGACCTGCCGCACGTGTTCATTGATCCTAAACGGCTTTCGCTCGTTGTCACAAACCTCATCGAGAACGCGATCCGTTACAACGTGGAGAACGGAGAGGTAACGGTCAAGGTGGATAAGATGCAGGACAAGCCGTATGTGGTCGTGAGTGTGAAGGATACCGGCATCGGCATCCCTCCGGAGTCCATGGAAAAATTGTTCAACAAGTTCTATCGGGCCGATAATGCCATGAAGCTCCAGACCGAGGGCTCCGGGCTCGGGCTCTATATCGCGAAGGGCATCGTGAACGCCCACGGCGGCCAGATTTGGGCCGAGTCCGAGCTCAACCGTGGCACCACGATCTCCTTTGCACTCCCCACCGACCCGAATCTGGTGCCCAAGAACGAGGTGGGGGCAGAGGATTTATTTTAATATCGGACATCGGGAATCCCCGGGACTTACGCTTTCTCGTTTCTGCAAGAATTGCACATGAATTCAGCGTTTTGAAATCACAATTTGTGATTTCAAAACATAGTAAAAATGGGGCTATTTAGGATTTTGCCGTGATTGGGCGGCGAAAGGTTTCGTAGCTATTGAGCATTTTCATGATATTCTCGTGGATTTGCTTGTGTTCTCTTTATTGTATAAACTGGTATACGAAATGGCACCGGCGCGATCCAAGAAACAGCATAAATATGTTTTCATCGTCGGGGGAGTGATGTCGGGCGTCGGCAAGGGCGTCGCGTCGTCGTCCATTGGAAAAATTTTACAGTCGCGCGGATTGGAAGTGACGTCCATCAAGATCGATCCGTATGTGAACGTCGATGCAGGCACCATGAACCCCACCGAACACGGTGAGGTTTTTGTTTTGGACGACGGCACGGAGTGCGATCAGGACATGGGCAATTACGAACGCTTCTTGGACCGCGATCTCTCCGGCGCCAACTATATGACGACGGGGAGCATCTATAAAACGGTCATTGAGCGTGAGCGGAGCATGGGGTATGGGGGCCGGTCGGTGAGTGTGGTGCCGTACATCCCGATGGAAGTGATGGATCGCATCGACAACGCGGCAAAAAAGGCGCATGCACAGATCGTCATCACGGAAGTGGGCGGCACCGCAGGCGAGTACGAGAACATTTTATTTTTGGAAGCGATCCGCATGGTGAAGTTTCGCCATCCGAAGGACGTGCTCATCGTGCTCGTGAGTTTCCTTCCGATCATGAACGACGAGAACGAACTGAAGACGAAGCCAACGCAGCACGCGGTGCGCGCGCTGAACTCGGTCGGACTCCAGCCGGACATTATCCTTGCTCGCGCGAAGCACCCGCTCGACGAAAAGAGAAAAGAGAAGATCGCGTTCAACTGCAACGTGAACGTGAAGGACGTGATCTCCGCGCCGGACGCGGCGAGCATCTACGATGTGCCGGTCAATTTTGAAAAAGATAACCTGGGCGACATCATTTTGGAAAAACTGTTGATGCGTCCGCGCAAGAAGGATATGAAAGAGTGGCGTTCGTTCGCTCAGCGGGTGGATCACGCGAAGGATCCCGTCCGCATCGGCATCGTCGGAAAATATTTCTCAAGCGGGAAGTTCGTCCTTGCGGACTCATACCTTTCAGTGATCGAGGCGATCAAGCACGGCGCGGCGTTCTGGGGCGTGAAGCCGGAGATCAAATGGCTCGACTCAGGGGCGTTCGAGAGCGGCAAAGCGTCGGACCTGGCGGAACTCGGCAAGTACGACGGGATCATCGTTCCCGGCGGCTTTGGCTCGCGCGGCGTGGAAGGTAAACTGGCCGCCATCCGCTATTGCCGCGAGGAAAAGATCCCATATTTCGGGCTTTGCTATGGCATGCAGCTTGCCACGGTGGAGTTCGCGCGTGATGTCCTTGGCATGAAGAAGGCGAACACGACGGAGGTGGATCCCAAAACGAAATTCCCGATCATCGACATTTTGCCCGAGCAGCGCAAGCTTATGGAGGACAGCAACTATGGCGCAACGATGCGGCTTGGCGCGTATCCGGCAGTTTTGAAGCGCGGCACGATCGCAGGCGACGCCTATGGCAAGACGCGGATCTCGGAACGGCACCGTCATCGCTACGAAGTGAATCCAAAGTTTGTGAAGAAGTTGGAGAAAAAAGGATTGATCTTCTCCGGCCAATCGCCGTCGCGGCGTCTGATGGAGGTCGCCGAACTTCCGCGTTCCGTCCACCCATTCTTCGTCGGCACGCAGTTCCATCCGGAATTGAAATCGCGCCCGCTCGATCCGCATCCGTTGTTTAAAGAATTCATGAAGGCGGCGAAGGATCGCTCTGGAGGGCGCAAATAAAAAGACGACCATTTTTTGGCGGTCGCCTTCATTGCTCGCGCTTCGTCTTAGAGGCCCATCATTAAATCCCACGATCGATGTATGAATTCAAAATCAGGATTTTCTTTTAGTGATTGTTCATACAGGATCATTGCATAGGCTTTTTCCCTGGGCCGTAGGGATGGAGACTTATACATATACTCAGTGACGACCCTCATGCTTGCAGTGACTGCAGGCCATTCTCCCTTTGGGCAGTCGGCAGCAATCCAGTTGGTTACGTCCATGAAACATCCCTCAAAAGACTCTTTGATTTTGGGCTCCATGGAAGCGAGGAATCTCGTATACCACCGATACCAAATTTGGGTTTCCAGATCTTCTGCCACTTGGGTCCTCCTGCTGGAAGTAGCATATCATTGAAAATGATTTCGTCAATTTGTTTTTATTAAATAATAATAATACTCTTATCCCATGATCATCTTCCTCTACGGGCCGGACGATTATCGCCGCTCTGAAAAAAAGCGTGCACTCATAGCGGAGTTTTCGAAAAAGCGATCGGAGATCGGCCTTGGCGTTTTTGACTTGGAGGACAAGAATGCACTTGAGCCACTCGGCAATTTTTTGCGCACGCAATCTATTTTTGAAAAAGCAAAGCTGGCAGTCCTCGATAACGCGTTCGAGCTCGACGCACCGAAGTTGGCCAAGTTGCTGAAGCCTTTCGTGGAAGAAAAAAATATCACAATATTGATAGCGGAAAAAGATAAGCCTGTGAAAGCGCTCGCGTTCCTTTTGGACAAGCCGACGATCTCGCAGAAATTCGAACAGCTTGCCGGGGCGGAATGGACGGCGTTCATCATGGCCGAAGCGAAAAAGAATGATGTAAAACTTGCGCCCGCGGCGGCGCAATTTTTGGGAACAGTGTACGAAGGCGACACATGGGGTCTCGTTACTGAATTGGAAAAGCTCAGTGGCTTCGGCGGCGCTCGAGGTGCCGCGGCAAAAGTCATCGATAAAAAAGATCTCGACGTGTTCGATTTTGAGGTTGCGCCGAACTACTGGGGACTTATCAACGGCCTGAAAAGTTTTGATATGAAGAGCCGGCTCTACTCCTTTGAAACGATGCTCGCCAGCAACGATCCACCCGCGAAGATATTCAATATCCTTGCCTCACAGTGGCAAGAAAAAACCCCGCACATGGCGGAGTATGATCTGGCCGTAAAGTCCGGAAAAGTGGACTACGAAGAAGCCTTGGTGGACTTGTTGATAAGCTGAGAGAGGCGCGATTTGAGGCGGCTGGCCTTGTTCTTTTCGATGACCTTGGCCTTCGCGGCCTTGTCGAGCGCTTTGAAGAGGGCGGGGATGGCCTTTGCGGCGTCCTCAAACTTCTTTGCGACGACGAGTTTGCGGAAGCCCGTAACCTGCAGCTTGTAGGCATCCTTTCGCACGACGTTGCGTGCGTTGCGGGTCTTGTTCTGGCGGAGCGCCTTCTTGGCGGATTTGGTGATCGGCATGAGGACTAGTATACAAGCAATCAGGGGTTTTGCAAGGGTAATTATCGATCCCCGGTTTAACGGATTTTTAATCCCGCGTGAGTATTGTGGGATGGATGGATGACGTTACAAAACAGAAGATCGATCGGTGCGTCGAGGAATTCTTCCCAATGAGGAAAGGAGAAGCGATACGGTTTCCAGAAAAAACTTTCTTGATCGCTGTGGGCGTCCAAATCTCCCGCCGCGCGCTGAAGCATATAGTAGAACAGCGCTCCTTGAATGATGGCTGGGATATCGCCCATATAAAATTATTAATAAGAAGCGCACACGAAACATTGCTAGATCCTCAAATAGATATAACAAACAGCACCGGAAGATATCCAAACAGTCATTTACTTGGGAGATTCGACCGAGAGATGAATAAGGCCGTAATGATCGTTATTGATGAAGCTCGTGGCGACGAAAAGTTTATAGTAACGATTTTCCGCAAAGAAGCGGTCCAATTTTTTAAATTACAAAAAAATAACGCATAGTTTTGTATCTGGAGGGGCGGCGCCGACTTTCGTCAGAATCCCTCATCGAAAACGTATCTATCGATACGCCCCCGCAGTGGAAGCCTTTCTGCCGTCAGATACAAAACTATGCGTTATTTATAAATTCAATGTACTTCGATGCTACCTCCTAGTCAAATTGCTTTTAATGTATTTTTAATCTCCATACGCGCTATAATGAAGCCATGATATACAGCATCGAAGGTAAGCTCGCGCTCAAGGACGACCATTTTGCGGTGGTGACGACGGGTGGCCTGGGCCTCAAGCTCTTCGCGAGCCGGCTCACGCTCGAGGGCCTTCCGGCCGTCGGCGCGGACGTGAAGTTCTTTTGCCATCTCCATGTGCGCGAGGACGCACTCGATCTTTTTGGGTTCACGTCGGAAGGAGAGCTCCAGTTCTTTGAGATGTTGATCTCCGTCTCTGGCGTCGGCCCGCGCTCGGCGCTCGCGATCCTCGACACCGGGCCGCTCACCGAGCTCTCTGCGGCCATCAAAGAGAATCGCCCCGACTTGCTTACCCGCGCGCCGGGCATCGGCCGCAAGACGGCGGAGCGGGTTATCATAGAGTTGCGCAACAAAGTGCAGTCATCAAAGTCCGGCGCGGTCGTGGAGAAGATGCAGACGGACTCGGATCTCGTGGAGGCGCTCATGAGTTTGGGCTATCATCGCGATCAGGCGCGTGCGGCGCTCGGCAAGGTGGATGAAAAAGTGACCGGCACGGAGGCGCGCCTGCGCGCAGCGCTCGCCGTGCTCGCCAACAAGCACAACGACGATAAATAGCGCGCCCGCTTATGAAAAAATTTTTCAGAAATATCCACCCGCGCTCAGCCTATCATTTTTTGTGGGCGTGGGCGGGCGCGCATCTGCATCGCCATCCCAGCAAAAAATTATTCGTGATCGGCGTGACGGGCACGAAAGGAAAGACGACGACGATCGAAGTGATCAATGCCATCCTCGAGTCCGCCGGCAAGCGCACCGCGCTCATCTCGTCATTGCGCATGAAGGTCGGCGAGGAGAGCCGTAAAAACACCACGGGTAATTCCATGCCGGGCCACGCGTATCTCCAAAAATTTTTACACAGCGCCGTCCGCGCTCATTGTAACTACGCGATCATAGAAGTGACGTCGCAGGCGGTCGTCCAGCACAGGCACCGTTTTATCCAATGGAATATGGGCGTGCTTACCAATCTCGCGCCGGAGCACATCGAGGCACATGGTTCGTTTGAAAATTATCGCGAGGCAAAACTGGATTTTTTGAAATATGTCATCACGCAGGGCGGCAAAGTATTTTTGAACCGCGATGACAAGAACTTTGATTTCTTCATCGAAGCACTCGGGGACAGTCAGCCGGTCACGTATTCCAAGGACGACGAATTTTTCCACGACTCCCTGCCGCACATCCGCACCACGAA
>Ga0207933_1002862_pt1 | contig 10707 bp, 6 predicted proteins | sample NGESurdeep092012_4_FD_184488 | JGI IMG/M metagenome (GOLD analysis project Ga0207933, IMG submission 184488) | Arctic peat soil microbial communities from Barrow, Alaska - NGEE Surface sample F53-3 deep-092012 (SPAdes) | ecosystem: Environmental > Terrestrial > Soil > Wetlands > Peat ...
AGGCTCGCGTCATTTTTTATGGCATCTCTCTGTTGTTTAGTACTCTCTTGAACAGCTTTCATTTGCGATTTTTGATCGGGCGTTAAATTCAGATCGTCCATCATCGCCTTATTGTGAGCGCGCAAAGAATCTGATTGAACTTTTTGATTTGGGTTTGTTTCTCTTGAAACCTGGGCATTTGAACTGATTGCAAAAAGGAAAGCTGCTATCGCTAACAAGAATAATTTTTTCATGGTTTTTATCTTTTATTTCAATCATAGATGGATAATTCTCCATTTAGTTTAAACGAACTTGTTAAAAAAAATTAAACCCTCATAATCAACGAAGAACCAAGCAAGCATAGCGTATAAAAAATGGGCGGTTATAATAACCGCCCATTTGTGCATTTAAATTTCTAACATCACTATTAACGAAGAAAAAGTAATTCTCTGTATTTAGGCAATTCCCAGTATTCATCGTCCACCAAGAGTTCCAGTTTGTCTACATGATACCTGATCTCATCAAAGTATTTCTTCACATCATCGCAATAAGCAATGGCTTTATCTCTTGAGTTCGCTATATCATTCGCCACTTTTCTTGCCTCTATCATTGCTTTAACCTTCGTGTTGATTACATTGATATGTTCGGATATTTTTTGAGCGATCAGTTTTTGGGCAGCATAACTGTTTTCATCAAACCCAAGATTCTTCAGGCCTATCATATTTTTAATCAATACATTCTGATATTTGATAGCCGCAGGCAATATGTAAGTGCTTGCCATATCTCCGATAATCCTGGCTTCTATCTGAATTTTTTTCGTATAATTTTCCAATAAGATTTCATGCCTTGCTTCCAACTCCTTCTTAGAATAAATTTGGTGCTTTTCAAAAACGTGCTCCGCAATTTTTGTACCAAATGCATCCAGCGCTAAAGGAGTCGTTTTTACGTTAGGTAATCCCCTTTTTTCAGCTTCTTTTTCCCATGCTTCACTATAACCATCGCCTTCGAACAGTATTTTTTTACTCTCAACAATGTATCTCTGAATTGTTTGCATTAGAGCGATCTCTTTCTTTTCGCCTTTTTCAATCAGTTCATCTACGTCAACTTTAAATTGAGTCAGCGTTTCAGCCATGATGGTGTTTAAAACCGTCATAGGTGCCGAACAATTTTCTGATGAACCAACAGCCCGGAATTCAAATTTATTTCCTGTGAAAGCAAATGGAGACGTACGGTTTCTGTCAGTATTATCAAGCATTAGCTCAGGAATACTTTTATGAATATCAAGCTTCAGCATCGCTTCGTCCTGTTCATCAAATTTTTGCCCTACACGCTTTTCTACTTCATTCAAAACATCTGTCAAATATTTTCCGATAAAAATTGAAATGATAGCCGGCGGTGCCTCATTAGCCCCAAGCCTGTGATCATTCCCGGCGGATGCGATAGAAGCTCTTAGTAAAGCCGCATGATCATGTACCGCTTTAATTGTGTTCACAAAAAAAGCGAGAAACATTAAATTAGTTTTCGGGGTTTTTCCTGGACCAAGTAAATTGACACCCGTATTGGTAGCCATGCTCCAATTATTATGCTTTCCACTTCCATTTATTTTTGCAAAAGGTTTTTCGTGAAGTAGCACTGTTAGCCCATGCCTTTTTGCGACCCTTGTCATTACGTCCATCATTAGTGTGTTGTGATCCACAGCAATGTTTACATCCTCAAAAATGGGAGCGCACTCAAACTGCGAAGGAGCTACCTCATTATGCCTTGTTTTTAAAGGAATACCCAAACGGTAGCATTCATTTTCATAATCGCGCATAAAGGAATACACTCTTTCCGGAATCGCTCCAAAATAATGATCTTCCAGTTGCTGACCTTTAGCTGGAGCATGCCCAAACACCGTGCGTCCTGTCATAAGGAGATCGGGACGGCTACCTGCTAATTTTGAATCAATTACGAAATACTCCTGCTCCCAACCAAGTGTTGGTTTTACACTGGTAATATTTTTGTCGAAATACTGGCATACATCCACGGCGGCTTTTTCCAACGCCACAGTAGATTTCAATAATGGCGTCTTTGCGTCCAAAGACTCGCCGGTGTAAGACACAAATATGGTAGGAATGCAAAGTGTTTTACCGTTTCCTGATTCAATTATAAAAGGGGGAGAAGAAGGATCCCACGCTGTATAACCGCGAGCTTCAAAAGTAGCTCTGATACCACCGCTTGGAAAAGAAGAGGCATCAGGTTCCTGCTGTATCAATGCGGCACCGTCAAATTCTTCAATGGCGGTTCCGTCACTTTTAAGGGTGAAAAATGAATCGTGCTTTTCTGCTGTAGCGCCTGTGAGCGGTTGAAACCAATGAGTATAATGGGTTACATTTTTTGATTCTGCCCAGCTTTTCAATGCTGATGAAATCTGATCTCCCATTCTGCGGTCTATCTTTGTTTGATTCTTAACAGAAGAAATCAGGCTTTTATATGCTTCATCGCTCAAAAATTCGCGGGCTTTTTTCAAGTCGAAAACATCTTCGCCGAAATAGCCCGTTATCTTTTTGGAAGCCGGAACCTCCTTATTCTGTCCACGTGAAAACAATTCGTGGAGAGCATTTAATCTTAATGATTGCATTTTGATAATTTTAGGGTGCAAAAAAACAACTTTTTTTCGGAAATATTTACTTTTAACCGGCCATTTTGGTGATTTTATTCACATTTTTGCAAAATATTTTCACATATCTTATATTAATATATGATTGAGACCCGCTTGATATGATCCTTAAACTGTTTGTTTATAGTCACTTAGGGTGATTTAAAGTTATTTGGTTTTTAATCCACAATAGTAAGCAAACAAATAACAATAATTTTTATTTATTAAACTGACCCCACTTTTACGATGCTTTCTTAATTAAAAAAATTTTTACCCTAGGCCAGTTTGTGTAACAAAGAATGGGCAAGATTAAGAAAATTAAATAAATACTTCTATACCTTACGATAGCGCCGATAATAGGAACTGTATATCCTGCCATCAAAAGCATGGTGATGCTAAAAAAGATTCCGAAATAGATGAGAGGATTAATAACGACCTCCTTTTTATGAAAAACCAAGAAAACCACAAATAGCACTTCAATGATAAATATTTCAATGACAAAAGGAAGGTATTGAACGCGTATTACTTCAGAAAAATATGGGCGCAAAGCGGCATGGTTAAAAGCCTGGGGCGCATTTCTGACAAAACTTTTAAAATTTGGATCAAGTACTCTAATCGGAATGGTGGAGTTTCCTAACTTGCCTATTTCGATAAAACTTTCCTGTCGGGATGCAACGTATTGCGGCAGATTGGCCCGTGGAGAAATAAAGCCCGATGTAAAAAATAAAATAGAAGAAATTACATAAACAGCCGCAAATGAAATAAAAGCATACCTCGGAAATTTTATTGCGATCAACCAGGCTATTAAAGCAGGTATTAACGCGATAAATACAAAATTTCTTAATAAGAAGACCATTAACAGAAAAAAAATAGCTCCAATCAATCTCTTTCGGGAGACTCCTTCGTTTATGATAAAAAATATATTATAGATGATCATGGAAAGCGACAATAAAATCAAACCGTCTCGGTGTATCATTGACGTAAAAAAAAGTGCAGATGGCAAAAGAAAGATTCCAAATATAAGCTGATAAAAAGAAGTTGGAAATATCTTGATAAACACACGATAAAGCGCTACGAATCCGAAAAAAACTAAAAAATTATAGAAAAGTGAATTGATCAAATAATTTCCAAAACTGAAAAGATCAAAAATTGAAAGCATCTTAATCAGCAAATTAGTTCGAAGGTTATTCCAGTAAGAATGAGAAGCATCTAAAAGCCTTGAATAAGCTTGTGGAGAATTGGCATGGAAAATATTTACAAAATATTCGTGAGGGTTTTTAAAGAGCAAATGATATTCTTCAATACCAAATAAATTGAAATTGACAGAATCAGAAACAGGCATATAATAAAGATTGATGCCTGCATTTAATATGAGGACAAAAATTCTTAAAACAAACAATGTGAGGAGCAGCTTTGCAGGCAATCCTGATTTTTTAAAAAAAGAAATCCGCGGTATTTGCCAGCAGAAAATAGCACTATAAAGAATAAACAGGAAATAAATCAATAGATATTTTTTTAAAATGTGGGAAGTTAATTAAAATATTCACATGTCATAAGTCCGATAAAAGATTAAGAGATTGTAAGTTTGCTTTTTTTATACAATTATGGAAATAACATTTGAAACAGCAGAAAAGCTAGGACTAAAAAAGGAAGAATTTGAAAAAATTGTTGATCTGCTGGGACGCACGCCCAATTTTACGGAGTTGAGCGCCTATTCGGTGATGTGGAGTGAACACTGCAGCTATAAAAATTCTATAAAATGGCTAAAAACTTTGCCTAAAGAAGGTTCCAAGCTTTTAGTAAAAGCAGGCGAAGAGAACGCCGGGCTTATGGATATCGGCGATGGGCTTGGCGTGGTTTTTAAAATTGAAAGCCACAATCATCCTTCCGCTATTGAACCTTTCCAGGGAGCGGCTACGGGTGTGGGGGGAATTCACCGTGATATTTTTACTATGGGCGCGAGGCCAATTGCAACCCTGAATTCATTGCGGTTTGGAAATCTGAAAAATGAAAAGACACAACATTTGTTGAGTGGCGTAGTGGGTGGCATTGGGCATTATGGAAATTGCTTCGGCGTTCCCACAGTCGGTGGCGAAATATACTTTGAAGAATGCTATCATACCAATCCATTGGTAAATGCCATGAGCGCGGGTATTGTCCGATTAGGTGAAACAGTTAGTGCGACTGCCTTTGGCAAGGGCAATCCTGTTTTCATCGCGGGCAGCGCAACGGGAAAAGATGGAATGGGAGGAGCGGCTTTTGCGTCAGCCGATATTACAGAAAACAGTGCAGAAGATTTGCCGGCAGTTCAGGTAGGTGACCCCTTCCAGGAAAAAAAATTGTTGGAAGCCTGTCTCGAAATAATACAAACCGGTGCAATAGTTGGGATGCAGGACATGGGTGCCGCTGGTATTATATGTTCTACAGCTGAAACCAGTGCGAAAGGCGGCGTGGGAATGGACATTCATTTGGAAAAAGTTCCAACGCGGCAAAAAAACATGAAAGCGTGGGAATTACTTCTTAGCGAAAGCCAGGAAAGAATGTTGCTAACGGTGAAGAAAGGAAAAGAAAAAGAAGTGATTGATATTTTCGAAAAATGGGATCTTCCTTGTGAACAAATTGGAGAAGTCACCGACGGAGAAATGCTTCGTTTTTATATGAATGATAAACTTGAAGCAGAACTACCGGCCGAAAGTTTGGTACTTGGAGGAGGTGCCCCGGTTTATGAAAGAGAATATAAAGAACCTAAATATTTTGAAAAAATAAAAGCATTTGACGCTGCCAAAATTCCTGTTCCCCCCGATTTAAAAAGCATCGCAGAAAAATTAATTTCACTTCCGTCTATTGCTTCCAAAAAATGGATTTATGAGCAATACGACAGCATGGTAGGCACAGCCAACCTCAACACCCATGCGCCCTCTGACGCAGCTATCGTAGCGGTACATGGGACAAAAAAAGCATTGGCGTTGACAACTGATTGCAACAGTCTTTATGTTTTTGCAGATCCTTTTGTGGGATGCATGATTGCGGTGAGCGAAGCGGCAAGAAATATTGTTTGTAGTGGCGGCACACCTTTGGGCGTAACAAACTGTTTAAATTTTGGAAACCCTTATGATCCTGAAGTTTATTACCAGTTTGTAGAAAGTATTAAAGGGATGTCAGAAGCCTGTTTAAAATTTGACACACCTGTTACTGGCGGAAATGTTAGTTTCTATAATCAATCGCCATCCGGACCGGTTTACCCAACTCCTGTTATAGGAATGGTAGGACTGCTGGAAGATTATGAAAATAAAATGACTTTGGATTTTAAGAATGAAGGAGATGTAATTTATTTATTGGGAAAAAATATTGAAGACTTCAATTGTTCTGAATACGTTCATAAAATTTGCGGTATTGAATATTCTTCTGCGCCATATTTTGATCTTGAAGAAGAATTTCGTTTACACGAAACCGTTAGCGCGTTGATTAAAAATAAAATGATCCTATCCGCGCATGATGTTTCCGAAGGCGGCCTTTTTATTACGCTCGCTGAAAGCGGATTTAAAAGAGGGTTGGGTTTTGTAGTAAACAAACAAAAAAGTAAAATTCGTAATGACGCTTATTGGTTTGGCGAAGCACAGGGAAGAGTTGTCGTTAGTGTAAGTGAAGAACAAGTAAATGAATTTGAAAAGTCTCTGAAAATCCCTTTCGAAAAATTAGGAGCGGTAACATCAGAAGAAATAAAAATTGAGATTGAAAGCTGGGGAAGCATTGCAGATTGGAAAGACAAATATGACAATGCGATCGGGAACTTTTTGAAAACAAATGAATATGAATAAGGATTCAAATATTGTTATCACTGGCGCTGCGGGCTTTATTGGAAGCTGCCTCGTTGGCTTTTTAAATAAAGCCGGTTACAAAAATTTAATCCTGGTTGATGATTTTTCGCATCCTGAAAAGGAGAAGAATCTTGAAGGGAAAAATTTTTCTATACAAATCGAAAGAGAAAAATTCTTCGACTGGCTACAAGCCCAAAAAACAACAGTTGATTTTTTTTATCACATCGGCGCCCGAACAGACACCACAGAATTTGATTATGCTGTGCATGAACATTTGAATGTAGAATATTCTAAAAAAGCCTGGAATTTTTGTTCTGAAAATAAGGTACCTCTTGTTTATGCTTCTTCTGCTGCCACATATGGCGCCGGTGAATTCGGATATAAAGATGATGAATCGCTCATTGAAAATCTGAAGCCGTTAAATCCTTACGGGGTTTCCAAAAATGAATTTGATAAATGGGCCCTTCGCACCCTTCGACAGGATCAGGGTGACAAAACTCCACCGGCATGGGCAGGATTGAAATTCTTTAATGTGTATGGCCCCAACGAATATCACAAAGCGAGAATGGCGAGTGTCATTTTTCATTCTTATACCCAGATCATGAAAAATGGTTTCGTTAAGCTATTTAAATCGCATAAAAAAGAATATAAAGATGGGGAGCAACGGAGAGATTTTATTTATGTAAAAGATGTACTTAAAATTTGCTTCTGGTTTTTGCAATGTTGGGAGAAAGATCCAACGACTTTTATTTCAGGAATCTACAACGTGGGTACAGGAAAAGCAAGAACATTCGATGATTTGGTGAAAGCCACTTTCGCAGGCTTAGACAAAGAATCTCAAATCCAATATATCGACATGCCCGAGGATATCCGCGAAACCTACCAGTATTTTACAGAGGCAGATATGAATAAAATTCGCTCTGCGGGTTATAAACAGCCCTTTTACTCTTTGGAGGCAGGGGTTGGAGAATATGTAAAGGATTATCTTTCTAAAGGAAGGTTTTATTGAGACTAAAAGTAAAAATATCCCTTAAAAGTGCTTTTACTGCAAACAACGACAAATCCACTTTACTCTTTTTCCACAAAATCGTTTATTACTTTTACGGTTTAATTATTAGGCGTAAATTTGCACGACCTCACGGATTTTTCATTTCATTTTTTCGCTCCGCGGTCAGTTTTTTATATCGTCGTTCATTGCAACAATTTGAGTTAACTGGTTGTTATGAAGGACAATTTTATTTTTTAAATCAAAAGATTAACAATGGCTAAATACATTTTTGTTACCGGAGGCGTTAGCTCTTCCCTCGGTAAAGGAATCATAGCGGCATCGCTTGCAAAGCTTTTACAGGCAAGAGGATTGCGTGTCACAATTCAGAAATTTGATCCTTATATTAATGTAGACCCTGGCACATTAAATCCTTACGAGCATGGAGAATGTTTTGTAACCGAAGATGGTGCAGAAACAGATCTTGACCTTGGCCATTATGAAAGGTTTTTAAGCATCAATACGAGCCAGGCCAATAATGTGACCACAGGTAAAATTTACCAGACGGTCATCAATCGCGAGCGCGAAGGAGATTACCTGGGAAAAACCGTGCAAGTAGTTCCACATATTACGGATGAGATCAAACGGAGAATGATGCTGCTCGGAGAGAAAAATCAATACGACATTATAATTACCGAAATCGGTGGAACTGTTGGCGATATCGAAAGCCTCCCATTTATAGAATCGGTAAGGCAAATTCAATGGCAACTTCCGGATGAAGATTGCCTTGTGATACACCTTACATTAATACCTTACCTGAAAGCGGCCAAAGAATTAAAAACCAAACCTACTCAGCATAGCGTAAAACTAATGAGTGAAAATGGTGTGCATCCCGATATACTGGTATGCCGCACGGAACGTCCTTTGAGCGATGAGTTAAAAAGAAAAGTGGCTCAGTTTTGTAATGTGAAAGAGGATTCCGTAATTGAAGCTGCAGACGCCTCTACGATCTACGAAGTACCTATTTTCATGCTTCGCGAAAAACTGGACCTGATCGTTTTGAAAAAATTAAATATCACCGATTATAAAGAGCCGGAACTCACCAAGTGGAAAGAGTTTCTTGACAAAGTAAAACATCCTACAAAAAAAGTTACTATTGGACTGATAGGAAAATACATTGAACTACAGGACGCTTATAAGTCCATACTTGAATCATTTATTCATGCCGGTGCAATGAATGATTGCAAAGTGCAGGTAGTAAATGTACATAGTGAGTATATTGATGAAGGAAATGTAAATGAAAAACTGGTTGGCCTCGACGGCTTGTTAGTCGCTCCAGGCTTTGGGTTCAGAGGAGTAGAAGGGAAAATTGTAGCAGTAAAATATGCACGCGAAAATAATCTTCCGTTTTTTGGAATCTGCCTCGGGATGCAAATGGCAGCCATTGAATTCGCAAGAAATGTTTTAGGAATTAAAGAGGCAGATTCCACAGAAATGAACCCGGATACGCCCGACCCTGTCATAGACATGATGGAAGAACAGAAAAAAATTACCATAAAAGGTGGCACAATGCGGTTAGGCTCATACCCCTGCCGGATAAAGGAGGATACCCTTGCCTACTCAATTTATGGAACCAGAGAAATAAATGAACGCCATCGCCATCGCTGGGAGTTTAATAATAAATATTTAGCCCAGTTTGAAGAAGCTGGAATGATTGCCAGTGGAATCAATCCTCAAACCGGCCTGGTAGAGATTATGGAACTTACCAGCCATCCATTTTTTATAGGCGTACAATATCACCCGGAACTGAAAAGCACGGTGGAAATTCCTCATCCCGTTTTCGTACATTTTATAAAGGCAGCAAAGGATTTCAGTCATCTAAACCAATTAAAAAGTGAAGCTGCCGGCGTAAAAAGTGAAGTGTAATACTGACTTCTGATATTTAGCTAATTAAACCATAACAAAATAGCAAAGTCCATATACTTATCTTTGGCAATTCTAAATTTTTATCATGAAAATATTATTACTAGGTCTTTTTATATTTTGCGGCACCACTGTTTTTTCTCAACTCAATTCTCTCGGAAAAAGTGACCCGAATGCAAAAGTTATTCTCGATAATGTAAGTGCAAAATTTAAAACTTATAAAACGGTCACAGCCACTTTTGCCCTCACCATCGCAAATGGAAACGATAATGTGCAAGGAACAAAAAAAGGGACAGTTTACATGAATGGATCAAAGTACAGAGTAACCGTTTCCGGCCAGGAGATTTACAGCGACGGAGACAATATCTGGACTTATGATAAATCTGCTAATGAAGTGCAGATTACGAAGTTAGATCCGGATGCCAACACAATCACCCCGCAAAAAATGTTTACGAATTTCTATGACAAGGATTTTTTATATAAGCTGAATGGAGAAACAAAGAAAAGTGGCAAAACGATCCAGGAAATAGAATTGACACCGGTCGATAAAACAAAGGCTTTTTTTAAGGTGTTGGTTGAGATTGATAAAGGATCAAAAAACATCGTTTCCACAAAAGTATTTGAGAAAAACGGCAACCGGTATGTTTATACGATCACATCAATGAAAGTAAATAGCAAAATTCCTGATTCTATGTTTGTTTTTAATGCTAAAGATTATCCCGGAGTAGAAGTAGTAGATTTAAGATAAATCTTTTGCTGACTTTTCAGTCTTACCTTTCGTCTTCTTTATTTTTTGTTGTCTCATTTCCCCATCTGTACATATCAATTTCTAAACCTGACAGGCTTATGATTCTGTCTGCCACCGTGCCGACCACTTCTTCAATTGTTTTAGGTTTGCTGTAAAATGACGGCGTAGCGGGGCAAATAATTCCACCTGCCTGTGTAATTGTTTCCATGTTCTTCAGATGAATCAAATTGTAAGGCGTTTCGCGGACAACACAAATTAATTTTCTTCTCTCTTTTAAAATAACGTCTGCCGCCCTGGAAATAAGATCATTGGAAATGCCCGATGCAATGCGCCCAATCGTTCCCATGCTGCATGGCACTATTATCATTATATTATAATTTGCTGACCCCGACGCAAAAGGAGCCATAAAATCATTCTTATCGTAATATTTTGTATCATATTTATCGAAGCTCGATTCGCCCAATTCCGTTTGCCATACAATTTTGGCATTATCTGTGATAACTATACTTAAATCAGACCATTGTGGTTTTATCAAAAAAAGTTTATCTAATAATACTTTTGCGTAAATAGAACCACTGGCCCCTGAAATTGCTATAATTATTTTGTTCACTGCTTT
>Ga0207933_1002863_pt1 | contig 10706 bp, 10 predicted proteins | sample NGESurdeep092012_4_FD_184488 | JGI IMG/M metagenome (GOLD analysis project Ga0207933, IMG submission 184488) | Arctic peat soil microbial communities from Barrow, Alaska - NGEE Surface sample F53-3 deep-092012 (SPAdes) | ecosystem: Environmental > Terrestrial > Soil > Wetlands > Peat ...
AATTTATTTTATTAGCTAATTGATACATCGGGTGTTTCTGATCAAGAATATCTGCCAGACTGGAAAATAAACCAATCTGCGAGGTTTGTTTTTGGGTAGAAAGCATGCATAAATTTGCAGGCTTTTTGGCGATTTTACAAATAACCTGCAATCTTTATTACACCATACTTTATCATAAACCTGTATTAATCCGAATTACAGGATTTTTGAGGGACGACTACATAGAAAAGTACAGTAAAGCAACAAATAACCCAGATTATTATTTTAAAGAACCGATCTTTTTTGATGAAGAGGAGAGTATTTTTATTACAGAACATCCATGTGTAAACGAAAATATTTTTATAAGTTAAGTGGGAATGGAAATTTAAAATTTATTCGTTTATTAAAATCGTGAACTGAAATCATTTAATAATAAAAGGCCCTGTTGACAGGGCCTTTTATACAAAGTAATCTTTGAAAGGATTGTTATTCTTATTTTATCGCGGTTGGTTTTTCTATTTGTTTCATGTAAGTGCTATCCCATGTCCCTTCCACTTTTACCTGGGCAAGCGCTCCATAATCAAATGCTTCTATCAGGTTGTGGTCTAAGAATGCATAAGTGCCTGGCTCCCTGAATTCATACAAAGCTGCCGCTGCAGATCCACCGGGAACTTCCCATGTTTCAAAATCTGTAAATGGCTTATTATTAAATTTACCACCCGGCCAGTAAAGATCTGCCTGGCCTCCTATCAGGTGCATCCTGGTATCCCGATTGGCCTCTCCTGTAATAAATAAAACTTTATCGCCGACTTTGGCAGTCATCGCGTTTTTACCTGTCAATGCGCCTACATGTCCGTTAAACGGAAGATACGTTGGCTGCAGGGATTTCATCGCTTCTCCTACTGCGTCAACACTTTGCTGCGGAGTAGCAATATTTACTACCTTACCATCTTTATCTTTTGGTAAATAATAATCCTGTTGCATAATATAATATGCTTTGTCAAATGTAACAGCATTACCATTTTCATCTTTCAGGCCTTCGCGGGGCAAAACCATGATAGCGCCATTCATGCCGGAAGTAACATGGATGGGAACCATTCGTCCACCAGGTGCACAGTGGTAGATAAAGACGCCGGGGCGGGTAGCCTTAAACCTTAATTTTACTTCCTGCCCGGGATTCACAAGCGTAAGGTCTCCCCCGCCCATCGCGCCGGTGGAAGCATGAAAATCTATATTGTGGGTTTGAGTATTTGTAGCTGGATTTTTTAGCGTCAATTCTATATAATCATTTTGATGAACTACTATCATTGGGCCAGGTACGGTACCGTTAAATGTGAAAGCCCACATGGAATCGCCGGGCGCTACTTCTATCTTCTTCTCTTCAACTGTAAAAGTAACCTGCACTACTTTGGGCCCATCTTTATCTACCTGGTCAAACTTTGGTAGCATAGGCGGAGCCACCATTTCCTGCGTTACTTTTGGCAAGTTATCTCCGTCTCCATCATTTTTTCGATCAAGTACTGAAGTGGAACTAGAATTTTTACATGCAGATAAAATTAACACGAATGACAATAATATTATAGGCAAAATCCTATAACTGATTCTTTTTGGATTTGAAGGGAGCATTAAATTTTTCATTTTATTCTTTTTTAATTGTGCTTTTTTTACTTTTTTAAGGGTGTTATTGAAATTGATTTTATTAATCTAAAAAAACAATGCAAATTTCGGGATGGTTGCTATTCTAAAATATAATTACGCTCATTAAGAAATATGACTTTGATCATATTTGAATTTATTCTTGAAGAATTTATATCGGTAATCCCCCATGGCTAAAATTGAAAACAAGAATCTTTTATATTTGTTCTTTTACTGGTGCAGGATTACAAAAAAGATTATTTCGATTTATAAATTAAAAGATTCAGTTTGATATTAGTATTAATGGGCAATCAAAACCAATTTTTCAACAATTCATTTTTTATTGGGTAAAATACTTTACTAAAATCATTTACCAACTATCCTGCCAATATCACTTCCGCTCTCGCCAACGCTCTATCGAAAGTTCCTGTTACATTAGATTTGCCAACAGCAAACAACAAACGCGAATCCTGCAATTCCTTTCTCACTTGTTCGCTATTCAGCTCTGATAAAATAATTTTAGTATTATGTTTTACTGATTCATGAACGACCTCTTTTAAAACCTGAATACCGGTGGCGTCAATAATAGGCACATGCCGCATCCGGATAATTAAAACTTTGGGATGTTGTTTTATATACTTCATTGCATCCTTGAATTTGTATGCTGCTCCAAAAAATAACGGGCCTGTTATTTCAAAAACTTCTACATCTTTCGGCAATGTATATTTCCCATCTACCAGATCGTAACCAAATTCTCCATCCTCTATTTCCTGTGTAAGAACACTTACGTCACTGAATTTTATCATATTCCTCATAAATAAAAATACAGCCAGCACCATTCCTATTTCAATCGCTACAGTAAGGTCAATTAAAACAGTCAGGAAAAAAGTGATTAGTAAAACTGCTACATCACCTTTTGGGCCTTTTAAAACAGACCGAAAAATTTTCCATTCGCTCATATTATAAGCCACAACAATTAATATTCCTGCAAGGTTTGCAATCGGGATATAAGATGCCCATTTTCCCAAAATCAGCAAGATGAGCAAAAGCGTAATCGCATGAACAATTCCTGCTACCGGAGTGCGTCCGCCATTTTTTACATTTGTTGCTGTGCGGGCGATGGCGCCGGTAGCAGGTATTCCGCCAAATAAAGAGGAAAAGATATTCGCCGTTCCCTGCGCCACCAATTCCATGTTAGACCTGTGATTGCCGCCAATCATCCCGTCAGCCACCACTGCAGACAATAGTGATTCTATTGCACACAATATTGCAATAGTAAACGCTGGGGCTACCAGGTGCTTGAAAGTAGCAAAATCAATATGTGGTATTTCAGGTGTTGGAAATGAAGATGAAATGACGCCGAAGCGGCTGCCTATTGTTTCTACAGGGAGTTGCAAAAATTGAACAGCCACTGTAGTTACAAGGATGGCGATCAAAGAGCCGGGAATTTTTTGGGTAACTTTTGGCCAAAGGATAATAATAAGAATCGTGCCGATTGCTATAAGAAATGCATACAAATTCATACTCCCGATATGCAAGAAATAAGATTTCCATTTTTCAATAAAATCCGCCGGAACAGCGCCCATTTTTAATCCCAGAAAATCTTTTACCTGTGAAGAAAAAATAATAAGTGCAATGCCGCTTGTGAATCCGATAATCAAAGGGTGGGGAATAAATTTTATAACCGCTCCAGCCCTGGCAAACCCGAGAATAATAAGCATAATGCCGGCCATAAATGTGGCAGCAATCAAACCATCAATACCATAAGTTTGAACGATGCCATACACAATCACAATAAAAGCGCCGGTAGGGCCACCAATTTGTACCCGGCTGCCTCCCAATGCAGAAATAATAAACCCTGCTACCACAGCCGTTATCAGGCCCTTTTCAGGAGTAACGCCTGAAGCAATACCAAATGCAATAGCGAGTGGCAACGCGACAATGCCCACAATTATTCCCGCTAAAACATCATTAGCAAATTGCTTTCTATTGTAATTTTTTAATGTGTCAAATAATTTGGGCCTAAACATGCACTATCTATTTAAAAGCTTGTTTAATTTTGCCTTAATTCTACGATTCAAGATTATAAAATTTATATAATTAAACACTCAAGCCTTATTTTCATTTTTAGAACCTTCAAAGACTTCTGTATTAAATCAAATCAATAATTCGGGTTGATTTATAATTCAGGGTTCCTCTTTTATTTGGATTTATAAATTAAAATATCAGGGTTAATTTTTATTGACAACCATACCCAGTTTTGTAAAGATTTCATGCTTTGGCCAGGTAAAATATTTTTCACATATTTCATAGAAGGATTGGTAAACATTTGAGAATACCCTCCACTCAAGGTTACATCTTTCATTACCTGGTAACCAAAAGCAATATCTGCTTCATTTCCCAATGCAGAAGCTGCTTTCGAACCCGAATAATTGATAACCCGTGAAGCAGACTCAAAATGATGCAATGCAATTTGCCAGCTCAATTTTTCGGCAGTATTCAAATTCAGGTTTAGATAAGAATCCCAAAGCCCTACATTATCATGTGCGCTTGATATATAGAAATAATCCATAGCTCCATAAAACTTATGGCCAGTTCCGTACAATGGATTGAAAGAAGTAATTTTTGAAGAAATAGAATTCATATCACGGCCGCTCAAATAATCACTACCGATTCCCAGGCTTGCTTTTTTAGTAAAACTATAATCTGCTTTTGCTGAAGCCATCCATGCATTCGTTTTAATCGATGGAGAATTTTTTAAAGGATTCCTGCCTGTTTGGTAATAATAAGTACCACTTAAATTCAGTTTACCTTTTTTATAATAAATATTTCCACCGAGGGTTTGTAAGTTAGAAACAGAAGAATCAATCCTACTTTGTATATTCAAATTGAGCGCAAGCACTGATACAGATAATGCATCGGTAAATTTATATTTTCCCCACAAAAATTGCATGGCTTTATAAGGTTGGCTTAATGAATTATCATAAAAAGTATTGGTTACTTTTTCCGCATTTTGATTAAATGCAAAAGCTGCATTTACCGTTAATTTGTTTTTTTCAAAAGCAACCAAAGCTGCGTCGTGTTTTCGTCCAGCATTGTTCCAATCCAAAGCTCCCAGTATTCTTTGATCATCATAAGATAGTACCTGCCTTCCCACTTTTACACTCCACTCCGGATTAAAATAGAGTTTCGCCCAGGCTTCATAAAGAGAAACATCATTGGCCGTAGTTTGCACCTGAGGATCATTTCCCCAGGTAGTTACTACCTGGGTACTTAATCCGATTATTAATTTTTGGTTTTTCGAATAAGTCAATCCCAGGGGCTACGTTGCGAAATGAAAGAAGCCGGATTTTGCCCTTCAAGTATGGGCGTAAAGAGGCCATTTCTAAATTCGGCGCGAGGCCTAAGCTGAATATTTAATTTTAATTCCTCATTTTCGTTTTGTGCAAATAGGGAAGGTGTGTAAAAAACGATAATTGAAAAAAATAAGAAAGAGGTAATTAGTTTCTGAAGGTTTGATTTGATTTTCATGTAATGAATGATTTAAAATGCACGGCAAATTTCAGTCGGAGCATCAATATGAAAACTAATACAAGTCAGAAAAAAATATGAGTTTGATCATATAAAATACAGAACTAAATATTAAAAAAAATCAAAGCCAGAAACTTATTTAAAAGTAAAAATCAATGTCGACGAAACTATTGATGAAAATTTATCTTTTTTTTAGAAGAACTTTACGTCTTTTGTAGAAAGATCAGTAATGGATAAACTACTACATAGTGAGCAGGAAAAATTCAAAGCGGTATTTCAAAATGCTTCATTAGGGATTCTTGTAATAAATACCCAGGGTACAATTACACTTGCCAACGATTTTTTACTCACACAATTTGGTTATTCAGATGCCGATGAATTAATAGGAAGAAAAATGGAAATACTCATTCCGGGCAGGTATCACCCCCAGCATGTGGTTGACAGGGCATTTTACATGGAGCATCCCGTACCAAGGCCCATGGGAATGGGAAGAGATCTTTTTGGTGTGAGAAAAGATGGAACAGAAATGCCACTGGAAATAAGCCTGAGCAGCTATAAAACCAATGAGGACGTTTTTTCAATCGCATTTATCAGCGATATTTCACAAAGAATAGAAGTACAAAATAAGTTAACGGAGCAAAGGATTGAGCTTGCGGCAATCAATAAAAAAATGGAAGCCCTGAATGAAGGGCTCGAAAGAAAAGTAGAAGCCCGTACTGCAAAATTGCATGAAATCATGCAGAAACTGGAATCCTCTAAAGATGAGCTTTCAAAGGCTCTAAGCAAAGAAAAAGATTTAGGGGAATTGAAAAGTGCTTTTGTTTCTATGGCTTCGCATGAATTCAGAACTCCGTTGAGCACCATCCTTTCTTCGGCGTCTTTGTTGGCAAAATATAAATTGACAGAGGAACAGGAAAAGAGAGACAAACATGTTCAACGCATCAAATCTTCAGTGATAAACCTCAACAATATCCTGAATGAATTTCTTTCTCTTGGAAAGATTGAAGATGGAAAAATAACAGCACATAAAACAATTTTTGATATTGAAAATCTCATACGGCAACAGGTGAGTGAAATGGCTGAAATTGTTAAACAAGGGCAAAAAGTAAATTACACTCATCACGGTAATACACAAGTAAAACTAGATGAAGTTTTGTTTAAGAATATTTTAATAAACCTCCTTTCCAATGCAGCCAAATTTTCCGGAGAAAATAAGCCCGTTTTTATAACTACAGATGTTACTGATAAATTAATACATTTTTGCATTAAGGATGAAGGCATCGGAATTTCCGCAAAAGACCTGGAGCATTTAAGTGAAATATTTTTTCGTGCTACCAATGCTATAAATATTCCTGGTACCGGAGTGGGCCTTCACATTGTAGCCAAATATATTGAAATGATGAATGGAAAAATGGAAATAAAAAGTGAACTGGAAAAAGGAACCGAAATAAATATAATCTTTGCGCAATGACAAAAATATTATTGGTAGAAGACAACGATGAAATAAGAGAAAACACGAGGGAAATATTAGAGCTCGCTAATTACCAAATAACAACAGCCGCTAACGGAAAAGAAGGCTACGCTATGGCATTAACTGAAACTCCTGATTTGATCATCTGTGATATAATGATGCCGGTTTTGGATGGGTATGGATTGCTACATCTTGTTAGTAAGAATGAAAATTTAAAAGGTATCCCCTTTATTTTCCTTACCGCAAAAACCGAACGGGGTGATTTTAGAAAAGGAATGGAAATGGGTGCAGATGACTATATCACCAAACCTTTTACCGATATAGAGCTGATGAACGCAATAGAAAGCAGGTTGAATAAAATAAAATTTCAGAAAGAACGTGCCAGTGCTACTCAAAGCCTCAATGACTTTTATGAAGAGATAAAAAATGAAGATGCCCTGGAAAAACTAACCAAATCGGATACAATAAACCTTTATAAAAAGAAGCAAAATATTTATTCGGAAGGAAACTACCCGCATGGATTATTTTATTTAATATCCGGAAAAATAAGAACCTATAAAAGTAATGAGAACGGAAAAGAGCTAACAATTGGTTTATTCAATGGTGGGGATTTTTTTGGGTATAACGCGCTTATAGAAAATGCCACCTACAGAGAAAGTGCCGAAACATTAGAAGAAAGTGAGGTGAGTATCATCAGCCAGGAAGATTTTGAAATATTAATTAATAATAACAAAAAAGTTGCACAAAAATTTATCAAACTTCTTGCACAAAATATATCGGAAAAAGAGGAACAGCTCATTAGCCTGGCTTACAATTCCCTCCGTAAGAGAGTAGCTGAGGCCGTAATAACTTTATCTAAAAAATTTAAAGAAAATGGTACCTCCGATTTTATCATTTATATCTCAAGGGAAGACCTGGCACACATCGCAGGCACCACTACCGAATCTTTGATAAGGACCTTGAGTGATTTTAAAAACGAAAAACTGATAGAAGCAGAGGCGGGGTATGTAAAAGTGTTAGACGAAAAAAGATTAAAATCCATGTTAAATTAATGACTGAAATTTTCTAACATCTTTTCATTAAACTCTTTTGATAAACTCAGGAATTTATCTTCAAAATAAACAAATGATTTTTTCAGTTTATTATAATCTGCAGCTACTCCCTCATGCAGTAATTTACCATTCTTATTTTCGAGTAACGAGCGGGAAAATTTCTCAAGCTCATTAAATAATTTCTCCAGCAAAACATCAATAATTATTAATTCATTTTGAAAATCTTCAGCCTTTTCCAAAAATTTCTTGCCTTCATTATCGTCCACTATTTTGCTAAGGCGGTATTTTAAGAGCACATTTTCCTGTTTAAAATGTTCCATTTTAAGCTTCAATGAATTATGTTCATGTACCAACTGGCTATTGTTTAAAGGATCCATTTTACTGATTTTGAGTACCATCCATCATTTCGAAAGAAGAAAAAATTCTGTATTAATATATCGGATATATTAGTATCAGCTTTACAAAATTGTGATAAAAATGGAATTTTTAAAATGACTTAAGGCAGATAGAAACATGACATAGATCATATAAAGCCTAATAAAATGAAAACTTATAAGTTGGCAATAAAATTGTTGCAATATATTTTAATGGCTTTCCAAAGCATTGATAAAATAAATAACGGAATGGCAGGAATCAAAAATAAATCATGCAAAAGAAATTAATTTATTGCCTGCTACGCTCGCCTTCAGCATACTGTTTCATGGATTACTTATAGGCACAATTGAATAGCGGCAACTTTGGAAGATTGAATGCCAGTAAAGAAACAGTAAACGAACAAAATTCGAAGAATCTTATTTCCCGGAATTGATGCAAAAAGTATGAGAATGGAAATGGAATTTTAAAATAAAATTTAAACAGTATGACAACAACACAAATTATATTGGCATCAAGGCCAAAAGGCTTACCCACGATAGAAAATTTTAAAACAGAAGATTTTGAATTGCCGGCTATCGGTGATAGTGAGGTATTATTAGAAGGAATGTATTATTCTGTTGACCCTTACATGCGTGGGAGAATGAATGATGCGAAATCATACGTTCCGCCTTTTGAAACAGGGAAACCAATTAACGGTGGCGTTGTTGCGAGGGTGAAAGAAAGTAAATCGAAAGATTTTAGTATTGATGATATAGTAACCGGAAATTTACCGTGGCGAAAACAAATGGTTACTTCGGTTAAAGGCATTCAAAAGATTGATGCAACTCTTGCACCGCCCAGTTATTTTCTAGGCATATTAGGGCTAACGGGGCTTACCGCATATTTTGGATTGATGTATATTGGAAAACCCAAAACCGGTGAAACAGTTGTGGTGTCAGGGGCTGCAGGAGCAGTTGGGATGGCTGTGGGCCAAATTGCAAAAATTCATGGCTGTTATGTTGTGGGAATTGCGGGCTCTGATGAAAAAATAAAATCGCTAAAAGAAGAATTTGGATTCGACGAAGCCATCAATTATAACACCACTGCCGATATGAAAAAAGCAATAGCCAAAACTTGCCCCAAAGGTGTGGATGTTTACTTTGATAATGTGGGCGGTGAAATTTCCGATGCGGTTATCAGTAACATTAATTTTCATGCACGGGTACCTTTATGCGGTCAGATCTCATTATACAACGCTACCGAAGTTCCTATTGGGCCAAGGTTACAACCCATGTTACTTACAAGGAGTGTTTTAATGCAGGGATTTATCGTGAGCAATTTTAAAAATGATTTTTCGGAAGGAATTAAGCATTTAGCTCAATGGCTGAAAGAAGGAAAATTGCATAGTTCTGAAACAGTAATAAATGGATTTGATCAATTGCCGCAAGCTTTCCTGGGTTTATTTAAGGGAGAGAATACGGGCAAGATGGTGGTGGAAGCATAATAAATAATCGTTATCAAAAAACAGAATCAATGAATAAAAAAAATTTAAAAGACACCATACATCAACTTTTTGCAAATAACAAAGGATTGCTTGCTATGGATGAAAGTACCAGTACCTGCAACAAACGATTTGCTGCCGCGGGTATTCCACAAACAGTTGAGATGCGGCGTAAATACCGTGAACTGATTGTGGCTACGCCGGGTCTAAATGAAAGTATCGGCGGTGCCATTTTATTTGATGAAACTATAAGGCAAAAAACAAAAGAAGGAATTCCGATGGCGGAGGCGTTAATAAAAGCAGGAATTATTCCGGGAATAAAAGTGGATGAGCATGCGAAACCAATGGCTGGTTTTCCCAATGAAAAAATTACTGAAGGTTTGGATGGTTTACGGGAACGATTAGCCGAATACAAAACGCTGGGTGCCCGCTTTGCCAAATGGCGGGCTGTGATTACAATTGACGCCGAAATCCCCACTACACAATGTATCGAAGCCAATACCTACGCACTGGCACGTTACGCTGCTTTATGCCAGGAAGCGGACATAGTGCCGATTGTAGAACCGGAAGTTTTGATGAATGGTGATCATTCAATACAACAATGTTTTGATGTTACAGAACAGGTACAAAAAGTTCTTTTTTACGAACTTTATAAATATAGGATCAACCTTGAAGGAATGATACTAAAACCAAACATGGTAATACAAGGTTTGGAAAGTAATGAAAAAAATAGCGTTGACAAAGTAGCTGAAGCTACCGTAAAGTGCCTGCTTGAATCTGTTCCCGCATCTGTTCCTGCTATAGCATTTTTATCTGGCGGACAATCTCCCGAAGAAGCAACCGCACATTTGAACGCCATCAATAAAAAATTTAAAAATCGTTTACCCTGGATAGTTACATTTTCTTTTGCAAGGGCTATTCAGCAACCGGCATTGGAGGCGTGGAAAGGAAAGGGAAATAATGTAAAAGAAGCACGGCAAATTTTATATAATCGTGCGAAATTGGATTCCATGGCAAGGCGAGGAGAATACAGTAAGAATATCGAAAATAAAACTATAGAATAATTAATTTACGCCGCATAGGCAATGAGTTCTTTGAATGTATCTGTTTTCCTTTTAGCTGCTCTTAGCATTATAGCTTTAAAAATTCCTTGCTCTGTATTTCTTCGGTTCGTCCTAAAGCA
>Ga0207933_1002865_pt1 | contig 10703 bp, 9 predicted proteins | sample NGESurdeep092012_4_FD_184488 | JGI IMG/M metagenome (GOLD analysis project Ga0207933, IMG submission 184488) | Arctic peat soil microbial communities from Barrow, Alaska - NGEE Surface sample F53-3 deep-092012 (SPAdes) | ecosystem: Environmental > Terrestrial > Soil > Wetlands > Peat ...
CCGGTCCGCTCCGCCCGACCGGCCTGCTGGTCAACGGCCTGACGGACCCGGTGGGGATCGACCCCGACGGCTGCTCGTTCGCGTGGACGCTGCAGGCGACGGGACGGGCCGCCGTGCAGGGTGCCTTCCGCGTTGTGGTGCGTCGCAGCGACCCCGGCCACGCCGGGCTCACATGGGACAGCGGTCCGGTGCCAGGGGCCCGGCAGGCCTTCGTCGCCTATGGCGGGCCGGCGCTGACCGCCGATGCCGCCTACCGGTGGACCGTCCAGTCCCAAGACGCCGCTGGCCAGTGGGGGCCCGTCTCGCCACCATCGTCGTTCACCACCGCATTGCGCGCCTCGGACTGGAAGGCGAGCTGGCTCGTTCCGTCCGCCGGCACCCAGCAACCCGATCGCGTGACGTATCTGCGGAGCGAGGTGACGCCGCCCACCGGTTCGCTCCGGCGCGCCATCGCCTATGTCTCGGCCGCGCACACCTACCGCCTGTACGTGGACGGGACCGCCGTGGACGCGTGGCCGAGCTTCTCCTATCCCGACGAGCAGTACGTCCGGACGGTGGACCTGACCGCGGCGCTGCAGCCCGGGCGCACCAGCGCCCTCGGCGTCCTGCACCGGTGGTACGGGCCGGGGCAGGGGCGGCCCGCCTCCTCGCCCGGGCTGCTCCTGCAGCTCTCCCTCTGGTACGCCGACGGCTCGCGCGTCGTCCACGGATCGGACGGGTCGTGGCACGAGCACCCGGCCGAATGGCTCCCGTCGCCGCTGCGCAACTCCGACGTGGGGGACTTCGTGGAATGGGTCGACGGGCGCGAGCATCCCGACGGGTGGGCCAACCCCGGGTTCAACGAATCAGGCTGGTCGGCCCCGGCGATCGCCGGCGTGCCCGGCACGGCGCCCTTCACCCACACGTTCGCGCAACGCACCACCATCCGCGAGACGCCGGTGCATCCCGTCCGGCTGCACACCGTGGCGGGCGGTGGCGTGGTGGCCGACTTCGGAGCCATTTACGCGGCGCGGCCCAGGGTCACCTTCGCCCGGGGCGAGCCGGGGCGCACAGTGACGCTACGGGCGGGATACCTCCTCGATCCCGACGGCCAGGTGTCGACCCTGCACGGGACGCAGGAGACCAATCTCACGTCGACATACATCATGCGCGAGGGGGCGCAGTCCTTCGAGGCCTTCACCTACTTCGGGTCGCGCTACCTCCAGATCGACAACGCAGGACAGCCCCTGCGCACAAGCGACATTGTGGCGCTGACCCGGCACGCCGCCATGCCCGACGTGCCGAGCGCGACGTTCTCCACGGACAACCGCATGCTCAACGCCGTCTGGCGGCTGACCGCCCGCTCGTGCCTCTTCTGCTGCCACGAGCAGTTCGTCGACACGCCCACCCGGGAGAAGGGCCCTTTCCTGTGGGACGGGGCGAACGAGTCCGAGGGCGTGATGCGCGCCTACGGCGACCAGAACATGACCTGGCAGGCGCTGCGCGACGTGGCCCGGGGCCAGTCCCGCTACTGGCCCGCCGGCCAGGTGAACGCCGTCTACCCCAATGGTGACGGCGCGCGGACATTCGGCACCAGCACGGCGCGCTACCCCGAGTGGCTCTGGCGCTACTTCACCTCGACCGGCGACCACACCACGCTGGTGGCGCTGTACCCCTCGGTCACCCAGGCCGTCGACTGGCTCTGGAGCACGCGCCAGGCCGGGACCGGGCTGCTCTACGGCCTGGCTGACACCGACGACGGTGACCCGGTGTACGGCTACGACCTGTCGGTGGCGGCCGACACCGCCAGCAACGTGCTCGCGGTCAACGCCATGAGCCGCCTGTCGCAGGTCGCCACCGTTGCCGGCGACACGGCGGCGGCGGCAACCTGGCAGAGCCGGGCGGCACAGCTGACCGACGCGGTCAACGGCGTGCTGCGTCGCCCCGACGGCGTGTACCTGGACGGCGTGGACGCCAACGGCGCCCAGAGCAGTCACGCCTCACAGGAAGCCAACGCGCTGGCGCTCGCCTACGGCGTGGTGCCGGCTCCCGACGTGGCCGCCGTCGGGCGCTACGTGGCCAGCCTCGGAATCGACGTCGGCCCGAACCACGGCCTCGAGCTCCTACGCGGGCTGGCGGCCGCGAACATGCCCGCCGCGATGGTGCGCCTCCTCACCGACACGTCCATTCCGGGGTGGGCCCACATTGTGGCGGCGGGCGGGACCTTCACCTGGGAGGTCTGGCGGCCGAGCGACCTCATCGGGGACTCCCTCTCCCACGGCTGGGGGTCCTCCGCACTGGTGGCGATGCAAGAGACCCTGCTCGGGGTGACGCTGCAGCAGCGCAACGAGGACGGAGCGGTCAACGCACTGATCGTGCCCCCATCGGCCGGCCTCGACCGCGCCGGGGGTTCCGTGCCGACCGTCGCCGGGCCCGTGCAGCTGGCCTGGCAACGCCAGGGCAAGGGCATGACCATGAATCTCACCGTGCCGGCCAACGCGACGGCGATGGTGCGCCTGCCCACCAGCAACGCGGCCAGCGTGCGGGAGAGCGGCACGGCGGCGACCAGGGCGCCCGGCGTGACCGTCGTTTCCTCCGCGGCCGGGGTCGTCGAGCTCTCGGTGGGGAGCGGGACCTACCGCTTCACCAGCAGCTGACGACCACCGCCGCCGGTTACGAGCTGCAGACGGTGCCAGGGGCGGGCGTCTGGCCGCTCACCAGATAGGTCTGGACGTCCGCTCGTACGCAGGCGCTGTAGAAGTAGGCCACGTGGTCGTCGCCGTCGTGGGTCAGCAGCACCGCGCGGTCCAGTTCCTTGGCCACGCTCACCGCCCAGGCGTAGGGCGTGGCGGGGTCGTTCGTGGTCCCCACGACGAGGATCGGTGGCGAACCGGGCGCGACCACCGGCCCGACGGTCCGTGTCGGCGGGACGGGCCAGACGGCGCAGCCCGCCTCACCCCACGCCAGCAGCGGGCCGAAGACCGGCGCCGACGCCGCTATCGACGAGGCGAACGCGCCGTACGTGGCGAGGTTGCGCGACACCGGATGGTCGAGGCAGTCGATCGCGGTAGCAGCGTCGTCGGCGTTGGTGGAACCGCCGGTGTTGTAGTGGTTCGAGAGCGCAACGACCGGCGCTCCGTCGTCGGCGGCGTCGGCGGCCAGCGCCGCGCCCAGTTGGGGCCACTCCGACTGGGAGTAGAGCGAGTCGAGCACGGCATCGTAGAGCTGCCCCACGCCCGCGACGCTGCCCCCGCCGGCCGGCGCCGGTGCTGTCGCGGCGGTGCTGAGCAGTGCCAGCAGCGCCGTGGTGGGATCCGAGCTGCCATGCCACGAGCAGGCGGGGCTGCCGGCGCACCAGGCGAAGAACGCGTTGAGCGTGTTCTCGAAGCCTTCGGCCTGCCCCAGCGTGATCTGGTTGAACGACAGTGCGGGGTCGATCACGCTGTCGAGCACCATGGCCCGTATGTGGGTCGGAAAGAGCGCGGCATAGGTGAGCCCCAGGAGCGTGCCGTAGGACTGGCCCATGTAGGTCAGCGCACTGTCCCCGAGGGCCTGGCGCAGACGGTCCATGTCGCGGGCGACGTCGACCGAGCCGACGTGGGGCAACAGGTTGGGACTGTTCTTCTCGCAGGCGGCCGCGAACTGCTTGAGCCCCGCAATGGTGGCGGCCTGCTCGCTCGGCGTGGCCGGCGCCGGGTCCGACGGCGCGCTGCCCGTCGCGGTCCCACAGGACACAGGATCGCTGCGCTGGACGCCGCGGGGGTCGAAGAGGACGATGTCGAAGTCGTCGAGCAACTGCGGCGTCAGCGCACTGAGCTCGTTGGCCATGTCGTCGACGCCCGACACCCCCGGGCCGCCGGGGTCGATGACCAAAGAACCGATACGGGCCGCGGGGTCCTCGGCCGGATGGCGCGCCACCGCCACCCCAATGGTCGGGCCGTCGGGGTGCGCATAGTCCAGCGGGACGACGAGGGTGCCGCACTGGAGGTCGCCATTGCAGGACGACCACACCATGGGTGTGACGGGCGGCTGGGTCGTCGACGTCGTGGTGCTCGGCACGGCCGGGGCCTGGTGCCGGTGCGCCGGGGCCGTCCGGGCCGCCGGCGACCCTGGGACACCGCAGCCGGCCGCCACCAGCGCGCCGGCCAGGACGACGAGGAGCAGGACGGGCGACCTCGTCGTCACCCGGCCCAGCGTTGCACGCGTCGGGCACGGTCGAACCCTCAGACCGCCCCCTGGCCATTGTCTACGAAAACTCTAAACGAACCCGTTTAGAGTTTTTTGGACATCCCCGGCAGATTCACCGCGGCGCCGGTCGGGCTCCGGACCAGCTCATTTTGCACGAAAAGGCCACCGTTCTCCCACGTGAGGGACGCAGAGAACGCGACAGGCACGACGGGTACCCGGGGACGGGCCGGCGCGTCCGCTCGGGCGGAGTACGAGCGGCGGCGGGCCAAGGACGAGGGGCGCCGGCGGGCGGCGTTCGGGCGATTGGCACCGCTGGTCCGGATTCTCACCGGCCCGAAGCGGACCACCGAGACCTGGGGACGCGGCGCCGACGGCGAGGAGCACATCGGGCGCTGGCTCGATGATGCCGTCGGACGGCATGGCGTGGTGCTGCACGACCGGGCGGTCCACGGCCGGCGCACCAACCTCGACCACATCGCAGTGGTGCCCTCGGGGATCTGGGTGGTCGACTCGAAGCACTACCGGGGCACGCTCGAGCGGCGGGACACCGTCGGGTGGTTCGTCCCGCGGCCCCGCCTCTTCGTGGCCGGTCGCGACCGGACCGCGCTCGCGACGGCGGCGAGCCGCCAGCAGGCACTGGTGGCCGAGGCACTGGGCGCCGGCCCGCTCGTCCGGGCCGCGCTGTGCTTCACCGGCGTCGAGCGCGCCCTGTTCACTCGGCCCTTCATCATGCAGGGGGTGCTCGTCACCTGGCCTAAGGCGCTCGCCCGGACGCTGGCCGCGCCCGGACCGCTCGGGCTTGCCGAGCGGCGTGCGCTGGCGGATCGGCTCGCCCGGGCCTTCCCGCCCTATACGAGTTGACTACGCCCCCGGCGGCACCTCCCACAGGCCCACCGGCGCCTCGCCGAGGCGGTAGTGGCCGGGCAGGCGCTCGCCCGACATGGCGCGCTCCATGCGCTGTTGCATGCCCGGGAGCAGCGTGCCGTCCTTGATCATCGCCATGAAGGTGGCGCCGGCGTTGCCGACGTCGAAGAAGTCGCGTTGCCACGACCACTGGAAGTTCCCCGCGTAGCGGAACCAACTGCCGCCGAGGCCCGCGATCTCGTAGTTGGTGCCGTCGGCCTTCTTGGCGTCAGCCACCTGCTTCCACAGGCCGAGGACCTCGCCTTGCTGCTCGTCGATCAGCACCCGCTGGTACGGGTACGTCCAACCCTCGAGACCGGCCATCTCCAGGCCGAGGGCAATTTCGCGGATCTCCTTGCGGCCGACGGCCATGAACTCGTCGTTGGCTCCTACGTTCCAGCCGTAGGTGGCGTCCTCGGTGTAGAGGTCGGCCATGTGCTTCCAGTCCTTCTTGGCCTCCCCCGCTCGGTTGACCTCGAGCCAGCGCTGAACCATCTCTTCCATTTCGGCACGCGGATAGGCGGGCATGGGCAGTCAGTCCTCCTCTATGGACAGGGCATGGGTGGGGCAGTACTTCAGCGCGAGCTCGACGGCGGCGCGCTGACTCTCGGGCGGTTCGGGTTGGAGCACCGTGAGCTCACCCTTCTTGGAGACAGAGAAGACCTCGGGCGCCTCGCCCTCGCAGGCTGCGTGGCCCTGGCACAGGTCCCGGTCCACCACGACTCTCATTGCGTGGGACCCGCGGACCCCGAGACCGCCCGGCGCCGGTAGCGCACCCGGCAGGGCTGCTGGAGCTGCACGACCATCTTCGAGTGATCGTTGCGGTAGGAGTCCAGCGGCTGGGCCGCTTCGAACTCCCAGCCCTGCAACAGCACGGAGAAGATTGCCTTCAGCTGCATCATGGCGAAGTTGGCGCCGACACAGCGGTGCCGTCCCGCCCCGAAGGGGATCCACGTCCACGGATTGGAACGGTCCTCCTCGCGTGGCTCGAGATAGCGGGCCGGGACGAAGGCATCGGGGTCGGGGAAGTCCTCTGGGATCCGGTTGCAGATGGCCGGGCTGGCCCCCACGAACTTGCCGGCGGCAATCCGGTAGTCGCCGTAGGTCAGCTCCTCCATGGCGACACGCAGCAGAAGAATCAGCGGCGGGTGCAGCCGCAGCGCCTCTTTCAGGGCCGACTCCAGATGCGGGATCTCCCGCAGGGCCTGGAAGCTGACCTCCGAGCCGTCGGCGTAGAGCTCGTCGAGCTCCGCATTGACCGCCCGCAGGTCGTCGGGATGGCGCAGCAGCTCAATGAGCGTCCAGGCCGCGGTGCCCGACGTCGTGTGGTGCCCGGCGAACATCATGGAAATGAACATGCCGGTGACGGTGTCGGCGCTGAAGCGCGGCGACCCGTCCTCCTCCTTGATCGACATGAGGATGTCGAGCAGGTCGGCCTCACCGTCCGCCGGTGGTGGCCCGTCGGCCCGGCGCTCCATGATGCCGCCCACCAACTCGACCAGCTCCACGCGCGCCGCGTCGCGGCGGCGGAAGCTCTCAATGTCCGCGTAGGGGTCGACGTAGGCGATCGGATCGGTGCCCTGCTCGAGGTCGTGGTAGAGCCGGGCGAACCGGCCGTCGAGCTCGCTGCGGAAGCGGGTACCGATGAGGCAGGCCGAGGACGTGTAGATGGTCAGCTCGGCGAACCACTCCAGCAGGTCGATCTCGCCCTCGTCGTCCCAGCCGGCCACCATCTGCTCCACCTCGCGGGCGATGGTGGCGGCGTGTCCCCGCATGAACTTGTCGCGCAGCGCCTGGTTGTGCAGCATTTCGCGGCGGCGCTCCGGTGGCGCGTCGAACACGACGCCCTTGCCGAAGATCGGCGTCATGAACGGGTAGGCCTCAGCCTGGTCCAGCTGCTCCTCGGGCGCCCGGAAGTAGAACTCGTTGGCGTCGGCGCCGGTGAGCAGCACGACGTCGCGGGCGCCGATGGTGAATTCCCCCACGTCGCCGCACTCGGCCCGCACCCGCGCCATGAGCCCGATGGGGTCGCGGCTGAGTTCGTCCAGGTGGCCGTTCTCACCCCCGCCGCCCGACACGCGCGGCGGTTCCCTCAATGTCGTCTCCGTGCTCACGGTGCTCCTTCCGTCCCTTCGGCCGTCAACGGTGTCAGCGCTGTCAGCGGTGCCTCCGGCTGGACTTCCACCACGCTCAGATGCGTGCCCCGCGGGGCCGCCACCGCATGGGCGATGGCCGACGCCACACCGTCGGGGCGCAGGAAGGCCGAGTGCCGGGCCAGGCCCCAGCGCGTCCATTCGGCCAGCACCTCGCCGGTGACGTCGGGATCCCAGTCCATGCCCATGCCCGTCAAGGTCGGGCCCGGTCGCACAATAACGGCGCGCACCCCCGTCCCCTCGAGCTCCATCTGCAGAGCGGTGACGAAGCCTTCGAGCCCCCACTTGGAGGCCACGTAGGCCGCCATGCGCGGCCGCGGGTGGGCCACCACGTCGGACGTCACGAAGATCAGATCGCCCCGCCGGCGCGCCACCATGCCGGCGCCGAAGGCGCGCACCAGTCGCTGCGCCCCGCCGACGTTGACGCGCAGGACCTCCTCGAAGTCCTCCGGGCTCGTCTCCAGTGCCGTCCCCGGCTGAATTTTGGCGGCGTTGGACACGAGGATCTCCACCGGGCCGAAGGCCGCCTCCGCCTCCTTGGCGAACCGGTCCACCGAGGCCGGGTCGGCCAGGTCGAGGTGGCAGGCCACCGCCTCCCCCCCCTCGGCGCGGATGGACGCCGCCACCTCGTCGCAGACCTCCACCCGCCGCGCCCCGAGCACGACGGGGTGCCCCACCCGGGCCAGCGCCCGGGCCGCCTCGGCACCGATGCCCGAGGAGGCCCCGGTCACCGCCGTCGGCCGGCGCTCGGGATGCGGCTCGAAGCGCGGCATCAGCGCGGCGTCACCGTCGTGGGCAGGGCCGCGAAGCCCCGCACGTTGATGGAGTGGACGCGTGCCATGCCCGCCGGGTCGATGTCGTAGCCCTGCACCAGCTTGGCCAACTCGGTCAGCGCGACCCGCGCTTCCATGCGGGCCAGCGCCGCGCCCATGCAGAAGTGGCGTCCGCTGCCGAAGCTCACCAGGTCCTGGGTGCGCCGTTCGAGGTCGTAGGTCTCGGCGTCGGGGAACACGTCCTCGTCCCGGTTGGCCGAGCCGAGCAACAACAGCACACGGCGCCCTGCCTCAATGTCGACGCCCTGCACTCGCACCGGCTGGCTGGTCACGCGCACGAGCATCTGCGTCGAGGTGTCGTAGCGCAGCGTCTCCTCCACCCAGTCCGGCACCCGGGACGGGTCGGCCAGCGGCTTGGCCACCTGGTCCGGGTTGCGCCAGCCCCAGTACCAGGCGTTGCCCAGCAGCTTGGTCGTCGTCTCGTTCCCCGCCACGACCAACAGGAAGAGGAAGCCGATCACCTCGTCGTCGGTGAGGCGGTCCCCGTCGATCTCGGCCTGCAGCAGCGACCAGGTCAGGTCGTCGCGTTCGTGCTGCCGCCGGTCCGCCACCATATCGGCGTAGTAGCCGGCCAGGGTCAGTGCCGCCTCGAGCCCCTCCGGCGGAATGTCCGTCATGCCGTCCTCGCGGTGGACCAGCAGATCGGCCAAGCGCCGGATCTCCGCCCGGTCCGCCGCCGGCACGCCGACCAGCTCGGAGATCACGTCCATCGGCAACAGCCCGGCGAAGTCGGCGATGAAGTCGAACGAGCCCGCCTCGAGGGCCGGGCCGACGTGGGCCAGGGTCAGCGCCCGGATGCCCTCCTCCATGGCGGCCACCCGGCGCGGCGTGAAGCTCTTCCCGACAATGGAACGCATGCGGGTGTGCCGGGGCGGGTCCATGGCGAGGAACGACATGGCCCGGTGCGCATCCGGCCCGAAGGCGGCGGGGTCGAGGCTGACGCCGTAGGCGTTGGAGTAGTGGTCGACGTCGCGGAATGCCGCCAACACATCGGCGTGGCGCGCGTAGGCGAAGAAGTCGAGCTCCTCGCTGTAGAAGACGGGCGCCTCGGCGCGCAGCCGGGCGTACGTCGGGTACGGGTCCTCGTGGATGCCGTAGTCGTAGGGGCTGTAGGCCAGTGGCGCCACCGTGGTCACGACGCGCCCGCCCCGCCCCCCGCCCGGGTGCCCGGGCCCGTCATCAGCGCCGTCGCCTCGGCCATCAGCGTCGGCACGGCATCGAAGGCGAGGTGACCCATGCCTGCGCTGAGCAGCGCACCCGTGTAGGTGACCTGCAGCACGTCGAGCACGGCCGGTGTCCCGCCGCTCCCGAGCGCGCCTTCCAGCCGGCGTCCGATCTCCGCCCCGAGCCGCGAGCGCACACGCTTGACGTCGGGTCCGTCGCCCAGCAGCGCCGTCGTGCAGACGGCGACGGCCGGTGAGCCCATGGCGCCGAAGCCCATGGTGCGGACGGTGTCGGCCACTCGGTCGGACAGCGGCAGCGTCAGGTCCACCAGGCTCGGGGAGGACTGCATGCGCCGCCACAGCACTTCGGCCAGCAGATGGTCCTTGCCCGAGAAATACGTGTACGCCGTCGCCGGGGCCACCCCCGCCCGCTTGGCGATCGTCCGCACCGAAATGTCGGCGTAGGGGCGCTCCTCGGCCTCCTCGGCCGCCGCCACCACCAGCCGCTCCATGACCTCGGCCTGGCGCTCGGAGAGACGGCGGCGCCCCGGCTGCTCGGCCGGCGCTTCGTCGGGGTCCGCCTCGACGGCGTCGAACATGGTCACGGCGCGGGAATGTGCGGCGTGCCGTCCTTCATGGCCGGGAACGTGAACGTCGCCGCCGTCGTCATGCGCGTGATTTTGGTGATGTCCTTCTCGGGCAGCGTCTCGGTCTCGTCCTCAATGACGATCTCCCAGCGGCAGTGCGGCACACGGTCACCGGGCACCCGCGGCGGCCGGTGCACGTGGCGGATGTGCGCCTTGGGGTTGACCGCCTGCGCCGTCACGTCGAAGGTGCCGTCCTCAATGTGGTGGCACATGTTGGTGACCATGGCGTCGCCGAACGGCTCGGCGTCCATCAGCGCGCCGCAGTAGGCCAACTCGAAGTAGCCGTGCGTCTCGTCGACCAGCTCGTAGTGCACGTCCATGTAGTGGTGCGGGAAGCCGGGGTCGAGCTGGAGCACTTTGAAGATGGCCGACACGCCATCACCCTCCACGTGCATGATCTGGCGCAGCCGGTCGCCGTAGACCGGACTGGCCCCGGCCCACTCCTCAATGGCCAATTCCTTGACGGCCTCGGCCCCGTACTTGAGCCCGATGGCGGCGCACATGGAGCGGTCCAGCAGGTGGACGATGAGGCCGTACTCGCGGACCAGCCTGACCAGAGCCTCCTTCGACAGGTCCTCGTAATCGAAGGAGGGGTCGAACGGGCCCGAGTAGTCCTCGCGCTCCGCCGTCCCATTGTCATTTTGCTCGGTCATTCGTTCAAACTATAGTCCAGACACTTGTCCAGTTCTAGGTGTCTCGTCGGATGTCGGCGAAGCTGGGCTGTCGATCGGGAGGTTGGGCCTGGTGCCGCAGAGCGAGAATGACGGGGCGCCGGCCGCGCTGCGGGTCGGGGTCATCGGGCTCGGGGACATGGGCGCGGGAATGGCCACCTCGCTC